>Ga0315289_10011101_pt1 | contig 12801 bp, 13 predicted proteins | sample YL17G11_40_MG_FD_203452 | JGI IMG/M metagenome (GOLD analysis project Ga0315289, IMG submission 203452) | Sediment microbial communities from Yellowstone Lake, YNP, Wyoming, USA - YL17G11_40 | ecosystem: Environmental > Aquatic > Freshwater > Lake > Sediment | place: USA: Wyoming | collected...
ACTCCCCCTCTCTCTTCCTCTAGTGGCAGCGCTCCTCGCCGTTCAGGCCGGTGTGGCAGCGCAGCACGTTGCCGTCGTCGTCGACCTGGATGTGCGCCGTCGCGAGGCGCGGGCGCGGGCGCTCTTCTTCGAGGCCAACGTCGGCAGATGCCACGGAGACGACGGACGAATCGATGGGGGCCGGGGCCGGGGCGGCGACGGGGGCGGCCGGAGCCGGAGCGGGAGCCTTGGCGCCCTTCTTGGGGGCGGCAACCACGACGACGGCGGCGGCGGGCTTGTCCTCCTTCTTCTTCGGGGCCTTGGCTGGCGGCGCGGCCTTGGGAGCCTTGGGCGCCGCCTTGCCGGCGACCGCCTTGCCCTTCTTCGACGAGGGCGCGGGAGCAGGGGCGGGCGGCGCGGCGGGGGCAGGTGCCGGAGCCGGAGGGTGCCACAGGCGCGGGAAGCCCTCCTCGGGGAGCGGGATGGCGCCGAGCCTGCGTTTGCGTTTTTTTTTTGTAGGAGAGAAAGAGGGGTTTTTGGTCGAGTGAGCGTCTTCTCTCTCTCTCTCTCTCTCTCTCAACTCTCCATTCTCCTCCTCCCTCCCTCTCCAACGACGACGCCAACAACAACAGCAACAACAACAAGAGAGACTCACTTGGCGCCCCCGGCGGTCACGTGCGTGTACTTCCCGGGCGCCGGGACGTGCCCGGTTTCCTTGGGCGCCTCGTTGGGCGCCGAGGGGCTGCCCGACGCGGTCGTCGCCTCGAGGAACACCTGGGCGCGCGAGAACTGGGCCGGCCCCGCGTCGCCCGCGAGCTGCATCTTGGGGTCTTCGTCGATCCACTCGGAGCCCTGGTCCTTCGTGGCGCTTGCGGGCTTGTTGTTTTTGGGGGACTTGACGGTGGGGCCTGGTTGAAGAGGGAGTTTTTTTTTTTTTTTTGTTGCGAGGGGGACGAGCAAGTTCTCCTTGAGAAGATGAGAGGGGGGACACGGAAGTCGAAGAGGGAGGTCGTCGCGCGCCCAAACAGTTTGCGGCCCATCAGGAATCTTCGAGCTCCTCGTAGTACTCTTTCCTCGGGGCGGTTCTGTTCCCACTCATGATGCCTTAGCCTCTTATATCGTATCTGATTTCTGTTTTCGAGCAATTGAGCCGGCGCGTTGCTCGCTTTGGCGCTCGAAAGCGAGGGAACGGTTTTGTTGCTGCTCGACGTCTCGACATCTCGTTCGCCTCTCGGACAATAGAGACCAATTTCGCATCCCCTCTCCTTTTGCTCTCTTTTCCGACTCACCCTGCGCCATGACGCTGAGCACGAGCGCGAAGAGCGCGAAAGCGAAGAAGATGAAGCCACGAGCCATGGTGTTTGACTGGCAGAGAGAGGACTAACAGAGGACCGAGTAGCCGAGGAGGCTTGTTTTTCTCGGATAGAGAGAGGAAGGGAAGAGAGCGTAGTGAAGAAGAAAAAAAATCCGAGCGACGATGGAAAAGTTTTCCAGGAAAACAAGAAATCTTTCCCTGCTCCTTCTCTCGCTGAGAGAGAATCCAAAAAAAGTAAGGCAAGAAAATGCTGCGCGAATGGGCTCAATTACAAAAGCTTGACGACGTCGCTTATCGTCGTCGTCTTTCGATTTTCAAGTTTCAAAGGGGTTCGTTCGTGGAGAAATGAAAGGAGGAGGCTAGCACTCTCAACATATAAAGCTAAAAAAAGAGAAGAGGAAAAAAAATTTCTACGAGAGAAAAAAAAAGAAAAAGAAAAACGGTTTTCTTTTCCTCTCTTCAAAGGCTCATCGTCACAGTGTAGCGCAGGTTCGCGAAGGTCGGCTCGTTGTCCGCGAACGGGTCCAGGTCCCGCGTCAGGAGGCGATGGTCTATCGGGGACGAGGTCGGGGAGAAGGGGCCGTCGTTGGTGTTCCCTCCGTTCCCGGAGGAGCGGGGGGAGGCGGCGCCCCCCGGGGAGAGGGGGTCGAGGCCGCCGCCGCCGACCCTCGCTCCGAGGGCGCCCCCGCCGCCGCCCGCGCCCCCGCCGGCCGCGGCGGCGGTCGGAGACAGCAGCGGTGGCGTGTGCATCCCCGCGGCCTCGACGGCCGCAGTGGCGACCGCCGCGAGCCCTCCGGCGACCAGCGCGGCGACGCCCCCGGCCCCGGCCCCGACGGCGACGGCGGCGCTCGGCAGCAGCAGCGCCGCCGAGGCCGAGGCCGACGAGGCCGCCGCCGAGGCCGCGGCCGAGGCCTGCGAGGCCGCCGCCGCGACGGCCCCCGCGAGGTTGCCGCTGCCTCCGCTGCCTGCCAGAGCCGCGAGGGGCGAGTAGCGGCTCCCCGAGGAGGAGGAGGCGGAGGCGAAGGCGGAAGCGGAGGCGGAGGGGGCTGCTGCTGCGGCTGCTGCAGCAGCCAGAGAGGAGGCGCCGCCGCCGCCGTTTGCTGCCGCGTTGGCAGCGGCGGCGGCGGCCGAGATCGACGCCGCCGCCTGTCGCTGCCGCTGCTGCTGCTGCTGGGAGTCGCCCCTGCGGTAGCGTCCCATGCTACCACTGCTGCTATTGCCGTTGTTGGGTGCTGCTGCGGCGGCGCGAGCGACGGCCTCGGCGGCGGCGGGCGGGGGCGACGCAGGAGCGGCGGCGGCGGGGGCCGACACAGCGAGCCTGCTCAGCCTCCTCCTGACTCCGCTGCTGCTGGTGCCCTCCGCGGCGGCCGCGGCGGCGGCGGCGGTCGAGCCCGCGTTCCCTCCCTCGGCGGTCAAGGTCTCGGCGGCCGGGAGCGCGTCGAACTCGAACGAGGGGGCGGAGATGAGAGCAGGTGCGGCGGCGGGGGAGGAAGCAAGGAAAGAAGAAGGAGAAGAAGCGTCCGCGGCGGTTGCTGCTGCGGCTCCGCCGCAGGTGCAGCGCGCCCCCCCGGCGCACCAGCCGCGGCACAGGGAGCTCCTCCTCCCCGCCGCCGCCGCCGCCTGTTCCTGTCTCCCGTGCCGCTGCCCGTGGCTGCGGCCTAAGCAATCCCTCCCGGAGGCAATCCCTCCCTCTTCCTCCTCAAAACAGCAGCCGCCTTCTCCCTCGCCCCATCCGCCGTCGGCGGCCTCGCCGGCGTCGACCGTCGCCTGGTGCGCGTGCACCTTGAGCCCCACGTCCCTGAACCCACAGAGCTCCAGCGCCCAGAGCAGCGCGTCGGGGGACGCCAGAGCCGTGAAGGCCACGCGCCGCAGGCGAGCGGGACGCGGGGGAAGGCGCGACACGCAGTGGTGGCGGTAGACGGTGGCGGTCTTTATGCGAAGCCTGTCTTCCTGAGGAATCCCATAAGCGCGCGCGTCGTAGCTGAGGGCGCCGCCCTCGTGGACGAGGTGGACCTCGTGCTTGGCCTCGTAGGCCTCGGTGTGCATCGCGCCCGTGACGCGGATCTCCTGGCGGAAGCCGACGTAGCTGTTTGTCGAGAGAGATCGTTTTTTTTGTTTTTTTCGAGTGAGTTTTTTCGAGTGAGTCTTTCTTCGGGTCCATTTTTTGGGTCATCTTCCTCTCATCTTTTGCTCCGCCTCGCATCTTCCTCAAGAGCAAAAAACGGGGGACCAGAAGAGCAAAGAGAGCGGCGGGAAGAAGAGGGAAAAAGCGACGGGAAAAGGAGAGAAAAAACAACAGCCAAAAAAAACTCACAGCGCCTCGTCCCTCGCGATCGCGCGCTTCGGCTGCGGGCTCAGAGGGCAGAAGGCCGCCTCTCGCAGCACGACGTCGACCGCGGCCTGCCTCGGGGGAATCCTGTTCGCGGAAGCCGCGGAAGCTGCTGCGGCGGCGTTGGCCGCCCAGGCGTACTGCGGCGAAGGGAACGAGCCCGAGCTGCTCGAGCAGAGAGCCGCCTGCGAAGAATGCGCCCTCCTGCCGTCGCGGACCCCGGCCCCAAAAGCACAAGCCAGCAGCACGTCGAGCGCGGCCGCGATCCGCGGCTGCGACTGCAGCTGCGCCGCGACCGACTCGCGCAACATCTGCGCCGTCAGGGGCTCCGGCCGCGCGCCCCCTCCCGCGGCCGCGGCCGCCGCGGCGGCGAGCCCTCGGAGCTGATAAAACTCCGCCTCCTGCAGCAGCTCGTCGACCGCGGCGTCGCCGTCGGGAAGCACGGCGGTGCCGTCGCGGAGCCAGTTGAGGATGACGCCGAAGTGCTTGGGGTCGCGGTCGATGAAGAAGCGGCCCTGAAGAGGTTTAGGTGTTGATTTTTCCCCCCCGAGCGGTTGAGGTCGAGTTTTTGAAAGGCCTCGCTCTCCCCTTGCACCTCTTCCTCCCCTTCTCTTCTGCTTCTCCACCTCCCAACACTCACCTTCGAGTCCAGCCTGCTGCTGGGCATGTCGCCGGAGAACATGCGCGCGAGCATGGAGCCCGGGTCCTGTTTTGGAAGAGAGAGTTTGAGGGAGAAGAAGACAAGGGTGAGCGAGAGAGCGATCTCATGCTTTTTTTGGGACGAGCGACGACGACCATGCTGTCGAGAACCCGACGGAAGGCCCCCCCATCGAACGTTCGCGGTCCCTCTCTCCCACACTCGCGATGTCTGCCCCCACTTCTCTCTGCCGCGATGTGGCATCGACAACTCCCTCTCTCGATCGACCGCAAACGAAAGACGATCGAGGGGCCTTGCAAAGCCCAGGCCTTGCAGAGAGAGGGCATCGGAAGAGAGAGAAAGACGCTCCGACGACGTCGAGAAAGACATGCCTTTTTCACCGTCAAGCTCGCTCCTCGCCTCGGCTCTCCTTTCTCCACGACGCTCTCCACGACGATTTTACCTTGCGCAGCGTCGTCACCGTCGTTGCAAACTCCTGCCCGCCCACGCACAGCGTGACGATCGAGGAGGCGGACAGGGGCTTGTCCGGCGGGTCCATTTTGTTTCCTTTTTCTCGTCGAGAAAAAGAAAAACGGATCGAGCGCCTCTCTCTCTCTCTCGTCCCCTTCTTCTCTCGTGCCAAGCTCTCGCCTTTCGGGCTTTGCTGCGCGACTGCGCAGTGAGAGAGAGAAAGAACGAGAGATAGATAGAGAGAAGAAAGAAACGAAGAGCGGAGAAAGAAACGAAGAGCGGTTTCTGTATCTTCTTTGCAGAAGAAGGAGGAGACCACGAGCGAGAAGAAAGAAGTGCCGACTTGGCTCAAAAACTCAAAAAAAAAAAACTAGGCGAGCTCAACTCGAGTCTCTCGGAATTGAAGAAAGCCCGACCCCTCTCCCGAGTCCCATGGCGGCCGCTCCCGAAGCCGCCGCCGCGGTCGCGGGACAGTCCGACCACATGCCTTATACACTCGAGCGCGACTACAAGTTCGATGTGCAGGGGGACATGACGGCGCTGCTTCTGTTCAGGTAAAGCTGAGTTTTTTCTTCCTGTTTTCCCATCGACCGAGCGCTAGCTAGCCGCTTCCTTCTCGGCGGCTCGAGAGGAGATTTCGACCACGCCAGCGAGCACTCTCCGCGACCTTTTCTTCAAGTTTTGATGTCGAGGGAGATTTCGACACTCAAGTCTGGAGCTTTGAGCGCTGGAACGAGATCGACCGGATTCCCTGAAAAGACGTGCGAGCGAGCGGGGGGGGCTGCGATTGGCTTTTTCCCCTGTTCTCTTTGGCCGCCGTCTTCTTTTGTCGGCATCATTTCTCAACCTCAACCTCAACCTCGAATCATCAAACGACAACAGCTGCATCACTTTCTTCCAGCAGGTCGGCTTCGCGAGCCTCGAGTCCGGGAGCGTGCGCGCCAAGAACACGCGAAACGTGCTGCTGAAGGTAAAAAGAGAAAGAGAGAGAGAGAGAGTCGGAGATTCCGAAAAGAAGAGGGAGAGAGAGGCGGAGGCTGCAGCGCGCGAAAGGACGTCGAGAACGGAAAACAGAAAAAAACAGAAAAGAAAAAACCGACCTCAGACTTCGACCCCCCACCCCCTCCAAAAAAAAAACTCAAAGACCCTGATCGACAAGCTCGTCTCCGGGATCGTCTACTGGGCCTTTGGCTTCGCGTTCGCCTTCGGAGACACCGCGGCGGGGGGCCTGATCGGGAGGTCGTACTTCTTTTTGGGGGATAGGCTCGGAGCCAAGGGAGGCGCCGCCGGCGCGGTCGCGGCTGCCGACGGCGGAGCGAGCTCGGGCGAGGCGCGCGCGGCCGCGGTGTTCGCGCTCTGGTTCAGCTCGTGGGTTTTCCTGATCACGGCTACGACGATCGTGAGCGGGTGCCTTGCAGAGAGGGCGCGGTTCGAGGTGAGAGGAGGAGAGGAGGCGAAGAAGAGAGAAGAGAAGGAGGGGGAGACAGAGAGAGAGAGGCCCCCCCCCCCGAAAAGCTCATTTTTTCCCCCCTGCGGCATCAAACTTTCAAAAAAAAAAACAGGCTTATCTCGCCTACACCCCCGTGATGGCCGGCCTCGCCTTCCCGCTCGCCGTCCACTGGGCCTTCCACGGCTGGCTCTCCGATGCCCCGTGCAGCTACATCGACTTCGCGGGGGGGTCGACGGTGCACCTGCTCGGGGGCGCGGCCGGCCTGGCCGCGAGCCTGGCGGTGGGGCCGCGGCTGGGGCGGTTCGCCGGGAGGGACCCGGAGCAGCAGCAGCGACGGCAGCAGCTGTGGCGGCGGCGCGGAGGGGGAGGGGGCGGAAGGAGCGGCGCCAAGGGCGCGCTCGTCGAGCTCGGCAGGGTCGAGGAGGACCGCCCTGCTGCCCCTGCCGCTGCTGCCGCTGCTGCCGCTGCTGCCGCTGCTGGCGCTGCTGGCGCTGCTGGCGCTGCTGGCGCTGCTGGCGCGACGGCGGCGGCGGCGGCGGCGCGCGGCCCTTCCTCCTCCTCGCCTTCGGCGCCGCCGCCTCCTCCGCCTCCGCGAGAGGCCGCGACCGGCGCGCCCCCTCCGGCTGCCTCCGTCTCCGGTTCCTCCTCCTCCTCCTCCTCTCCTTCTTCCGCAGCAGCAGCAGCAGGAGCAGCAGCACCGAACATCGGCAGCAGCAACAGCAGAGGGAGCCCAGCGCCCGCCGCGGCTTCTCTCTGGAACAGAAGCAGCGACGGCAGGGGCAGGGACGGCGCAAGCGGCGGCCGGGGCGAGGGCCGCGCGGGCCGCTTCCCCTCCCCCTCCCTTTCCCGGGGGGGCGGGGCCCGGGGGCGGCGGCGGCGGCGGCGGAGCCCCCCGATCCCGGGCCACAACGTCGAGTCGGTCACGCTGGGCACGCTGATGCTCTGGTTCGGGTGGTACGGCTTCAACGTCGCGCCCGCGTACCTGCGCGGCGGCGCGCTGCTCTCGAGCCGCACGGCCGTCGCCGTCCGGGCCGCGGTCAACACGACGCTCGCGGCCTGCGCCTCGGGCCTGAGCGCGCTGGGGCTGGGCTGCCACCTGTCGGAGCCCAAGGCCCTCGACCTGCGCACCGCGTGCAACGGCCTGTTGGGCGGCATCGTGGCGGCCACGGCCCTCTGCGCGTACGTCGAGCCCTGGGCGGCCGTCGCTGTCGGCGCCGCAGCCGGCGCGGTGCTCGTGCTCTCGGCGCGCCTCCTGGAGGGGCTCGGCGTCGACGACCCCCTGGACTCGGTGTCCGTCCACGGCTCGTGCGCGCTCGTGGGCCTCCTGGGGGCAGCCCTCCTGGCCAAGCCGCAGCACCTGGAGGCCTATCGCGGCACGCAGCTCAACAGCGAGTGCGGCGGGTTGTTCTACCTGAAGTTTGGCCGCCGCGGCTGGGAGCAGCTCGGCGTGCAGCTCGCCGGCGTCGCCGCGATCGGCGCGCTGTCGTTCTCTCTGTCTGCGCTCGTCTTCTTCGCGATGCGCGCCGCCGGGGTGCTGCGGGTCGACACGGCGACGGAGATCGCCGGGATCGATCACGTGGACCACGGAGGGCCGGCGTACCCGGACTTCGAGCTGAAGACGAGGGAGTGAAGCGAGGGCGCGGAGGCGGTGCTGTGCGAGAGACCCCGGCGTGGCTTCCTTCGACCCTCGGCTCGACCGCTGCCGCCGCCGGAAACCTCTTTCCCCCCCCCCCCCTCTTGTTCTTTTGCCTCTGTCCTCTCTTTTTGGCTTCCTCTTCTCTACCTCCCCTTCCCCTTCCGACCCTACGCACTTTGCACTTCGCACTTCCCTCCGCCAAGAGACGCTCCCAATAAGAAGAGAGCGGCGCTCGCGGAAAAAAAAAAGCAAAAGGGAGAAAAACCCGAAAATGAAAAAAACCTCCTTCGAAGTCTCCCCCCCCTTACTTTCCTTTCCCTCCCTCCCCCCCCCCCACCTTCCCAAGGTGGGCCTCCATGAGCGGCGAGGGAGGCGGCGGCTCCGAGGCGCCTCCCCCCCCACAGAAATGACGCGCGTACGCGCTCTTTCGTGCAAACCGACGCCAGCCCAGCCAGCCCCGTCTTTCGTGCAAAAAAAAGAAAAAAGAGAATACACTTTTTTCTTTCACTTCAAAAAAAATAATCGGAAAAATCGGAAATTCTCTCGTCTCTCCCTGTCTCTCTCGTTTCTTTCTCTTTCTCCCCCTCTCTCACTGCTGCGAACGCCTCTTGGACGCCGCGGCAGCAGCGACGAGGCTCGGCACCCCCCACCTTCCGGCGCGCGGCGGGACCCTCCGCGGCGCGAGCCCCGCCTTCTCCTTCCCCTTGCCCTTCCCCTGCTCCGCCGCCTGCGGCATCTCGCACGGCAGCGCCGCGGCGGAGTTCGTCAGCAGGTCGAGCGTCACGAACGCCAGGATGGGGCTCAGGTCGATCGTTCCCCCCAGCGGCGGGATCAGCCCTCGGAACAGGTTCAGGTAGGGGTCGGTCAGCGTCGCGAGCGGCGAGACAATCGCCTGCGGCGCCTGGGGCCACCACGACAAGAGGAGGCGGCCGATGATGGTGGCGTTGTACAGCGAAAGAAAGGAGGAGATCCCGGAGGTGAAGACGATCTCGGCGGAGGAGTTGCCCGGGATGAGGGCGGCGAAGCCTGCCGCGGAGCCTGAGGAGGCGTTGGGCGCCGGCGTGAGGGCAAAGGCGCTGTTTTTTTGTTTTGTTTTTGTTTCGAGGTCGAGGTGAGAGGCTGAGGTCGTCGTTTCGGCCACGCGCCGCCCCCCCCCTTTCGTCTCAATTGCCTCCTCTCTCTCTCCCCCCCTCTCGCGTTCTAACGGTTTCCTCGTCCCCACTTTTATTAACAACACTCACGTCACGGCGCGTGCCCCCTCAACGTTCTGCTCGGCACGGGCCCTCGACTTCCGCAGGGCCCTGGCGGCGCCCGCGGCCATCGAACACGCCGCGGCCGAGACGATCGAGTCGGCGTCGTTTTCGTTCTCGAGCGACGAGGAGCGACCAGATCGGAGGAGGAAGGGGTTCTGCTGCCCCTGCTGCTGGAGGTAGGACGCGACGAGGTCCATGGTGGCTGGAAGTTTCAGCGCCTCGAGGGAGACAGAGAGAAAGAAAAGGAGGAAATGCGAAGACAGGGCCCGGGGAATGCGGGGGGTCTCTCGAAAAAAGGATTGAAAAAAGAGGAAGAAAGAGTGGCTTGGTCAAAAAAGAACAAGTCACAACCAAACTCGGAGTCTCCCATCGCAGAAAAGAAACAAACGATGAGCGACGGCAGCGGCGACGAGCAGATCGACGAGCGCGAAGAGGCCGAGGCCCTGGGCCGCATCGCGCACGCGATAGCCTGCTACAGGAGCGACGCGCGCGGCGAGATCTCGCGCTGGGAGGCCAGCGCGGCGAGGCTCGCACCGAGGAGCGGTCTGACCGCCCCGAGCTCGAGCTCGAGCGCTCTCGCCCCGCTGCTCTCGCGCCTCCGGGCCAAGCACGTCGCGGCCAGGGCCGCCGCCGAGCGCAACGCCCGCTGGCTCGACTCGCTGCTCGAAGCCACCGTCGGGCTCAGCAGCCGAGAGGGACGCGGAGAGGGAGGCGGGCCTGGAGGCGACGAGGGCGGAGGGCGCTGCTCTCCCTACGCGCCCGCGGCCGCGGCCGTCGCCCGCTCGCGCGCCGCCGCGGGGGCGCCGCCGTCGGCGGGCGACGCCGACAAGGTGCGCTACGTCCTCAAGAACGCCGCGCGCGACTGGAGCGCCTCGGGAGAGGAGGAGCGCGCCGCGAGCTACGGGAGGGTGGTGGAGGCGCTGGCGAGGGCCCTGCCGCCGGGGCGGGGGACCGCGGCGGCGGCGCGAGGCGAGGGGGGCGCCGCGGGCGCCGCCGCCGCCGCCGCCGGGGGCGCGGGGGGGGGCTTCCAGCCGCCGAGGGTGCTGGTCCCCGGCTCCGGCCTCGGCCGCCTCTGCGTCGACCTGGTCGCCGCGGGGTACGCGGCGCAGGGCAACGAGTTCTCGTACTACATGCTTCTCGCGTCGGCGTTCGCGCTCAACTTCTGCTGCGGGGCCCTCGACGGGGGCGGGGGGGGGCGAGGGGGCGGGGGCGGCGAAGAGGGGGCGGAGGAGGCCGGGGCGGCTGCGGAGGGCGGCCGCGGCCGTCCCGGCGGCGGCGGAGCCCCCCCCCGAGAAAGCAGCGGCGCCGGGGAGGGAGCGGCGCCCCCCGAGGAACGCAGCGGCGGAGCCGGAGCGAGCTCGCGAGGGGGCGGCGACCCCAGGCCCACGATCCACCCCTGGGTGCTCACGCCCTGCAACTGGCTCCGCGACGCGGACCAGCTAGCCGGGGTGCGCGTCCCGGACGTCGACCCGGCGGCCGTCGTCGCCGCGGCGGAGGAGGCGAGGCAGCGGCGGCGGAATGCTCTTCCTCCCACTTCCTCCGATCCTCCTTCTCCTTCTTCTTCTTCTTCTTCTTTTTCTGCTGCTGCTGCTGCTGCTGTTGCTGCTTCTCATCGCCACCAAGACCCTCCCAGCAGCTACCCTCTCCTGTCGATGGTCGCCGGAGACTTTGCCCAGGTCTACTCGCACCGCTCGAGGGAGGGGACGTTCGACGCGGTCGCGACCTGCTTCTTCCTCGACACGGCGCACAACGTCCTCGACTACATCGAGACCATCAAGCACGTTTTGGTGAAGAACGGGAAAGGCGTCTGGGTCAACTTTGGTCCCTTGCTGTACCACTGGGCCGACGCGGCGTCGTACCTGCCAAGCGGCGAGGCCGAAGAAACGCTTTCACTTGAACTGCCGCTCGACGAGGTGCTGCTCGCCGTCGCTGCCGCCGGCTTCGACGTCGTCGATCTGCAAAAAGGACTCCCTGCGACCTTCAACGCGACGCCGAGCTCGATGCTGCGGAGCGGGTACGCGTGTGCGCAGTGGACCGCGGTACTGAGGAAAGAGGGAGCGGGAGGGGAAGGGGGGATGGAGGGGGTGGAGGCGAAGAACAAGGAGTGAGAGAGAAGGGGAGGGGGGTTGAGAGAGAAGAGGTGAAGATTCTTCACTGTTTTTCTTCTCGAAAAGTGGGGGGGAAAGGAGCTCACTTCTGTTAGAAAAGCTAAAAAGCTGCTCAGGCGCTCGAACTATAAATGTCCTCCATTCCCTCGAGTAGCGTCGCGGGGGATCGATTGATGAAAAGCAGGGACTCGCAGCTAACGTTGAACTTGGCATTGCGAGAGCGACGACGAAATCGTCAATGCTCTTCTTTGCGCTCGCCTTCGCGCCCCCTTCGACACCTTTGCGCTTCGAATTCCGATCCGATTTCTACTCGAGAGGCAAGCCACGATACGAAAGACCCTGCTAGTCGAATAAAAAAAGCAAATAGTGGACGAAGAACGCTGCTTCTCTCCGGAGCGGGATTGGTCTTCTCGGCGTCGGCGTCGGCGTCGGCGTCTTCTCCACCTCTGTCTCTCGACTCGATTCGCTCGGCCTACGACTCCTACTCGAGCGACTACGACTCCCTCGACGGAGGCGCGCTCGCCGACCTCCTGGGGTTCACGAGACTGAGGAAGAAGGCAGTCGGCCTGGCGCGAGGGAGGGTCCTGGAGCTCGCCGTCGGCACGGGGCTCTCGCTGCCCCTTTACTACGACGAGAGGTCCTCCTCCTCTCCTTCTTCTTCTTCTTCGCCTCGCTCTTCTTCCTCCTCCTCCGTCGTCACCTCCCTCACGGCCGTGGACCTCTCCCCTGGGATGCTCTCTGTCGCCAGCAGACGGATCGAAGACCTCGGACTCGGGAGAAGCAGAGAAGGAGGCAGCAGCTCTCCCTCTTCTTCCTCTCCCCCTCCCCCGGTCCTCGTCGCCGCAGACGCCGCTTCCCTGCCCTTTGCCGACTCCTCGTTCGACACCGTCCTCGACACCTTTTCGCTCTGCGTCTTCCCGGAACCTTTGAAGGCCCTGAAGGAGGCGAGGCGGGTCCTGGAGAAGGCGACGGGAAAGCTCGTCCTGGTCGAGCACAGCCGCGTCGCTGACAACGAGGCCCTGGCCCTCTACCAAGACGCGACCGCGGGACTGATCGCGAGCTCCAGGGGCGGAGGGAAAGGCTGCGTGTGGAACCAGGACGTTCCGTGGCTGCTGGGGGAGGCCGGGTTCGAGGTCGAGGCCGAGGAGAGGGTGGCGGGCGGGACGGTGGGGCTGTTTGTCTGCAGGGTGAAGGATTGAAAATGAAAATGAAAAATGAAAAAAATCCAAAAAAACCACAATTTTCCAAGAAGCCGACACGCTCTTTCCTCTGCTCTCAATTGCAACCTCCCTCCGCTCGCGCGCGCGTGTGTGTGTGTGTGCACTTGGGGAAGGCAACGATGGCGCTCTCTCTTTCTGTCTCCTCCTCCTTCTCCTCGCTGGCGGTCGCGACGGGCCGTCCGCTGGCGAGCTCGAGGGCCGCGGCTTCGAGGTCGATGCCGCTGTCGTCGGCGTCGGCGTCAAAGACGCTCCCCCAAAGGAATCGACGAGCTCTCTGCCCCGCTCGCGCCTCTGCGAGCGACGACGACTCGCAGGCAAGACGCGGCACTTCTGCATCGACTTCGAAGACAACAGCGACAGCCGTCGCCGAGGAGCGTCCCGCTCCTCCGAAGCAGCAACACGA
>Ga0315289_10011102_pt1 | contig 12799 bp, 13 predicted proteins | sample YL17G11_40_MG_FD_203452 | JGI IMG/M metagenome (GOLD analysis project Ga0315289, IMG submission 203452) | Sediment microbial communities from Yellowstone Lake, YNP, Wyoming, USA - YL17G11_40 | ecosystem: Environmental > Aquatic > Freshwater > Lake > Sediment | place: USA: Wyoming | collected...
GACTCCTCCCTCGAGCTCTTCGAGGCCGCCGCCGTCGCCTTTCGCGACGCACTCTCCGGGAGAGCAGGAGCACGAGGAGGAAACGCCGCTTCTCCTCTCGCCCCGGACGCCGCCGACCTCCGCCCGCTCCCGCCGCTCAAGCAGGCCTGCGCCCTCTTTGGCCTCGCCGAGGCTTTCCAAGGGTGGGCCTCCCGGCTCGTGGAAAGAGCAGAGGCCGCGCCCTCGGAGGAGCTCACGCGCGCGGCGGAGGCGCAGGCGGCGGCCAACGCGACAACGCTGCTGGCGCAGGCCGTAGGGGCCTACGCCGCCGCCTCTGGCGCCGCCAAGCACATTGCCGAAGAAAATCAGCAGTCTGACGGCGTCGGCGTCGGCAACGTCGTCGCCGCCTCTTCTTCTCCTTCTTCTTCTCCCGCAGCGGCTGCGGCGGCGGCGAGGGCGACCGCTAGCCACCTCCTCGCGGACGCCGTGGTCAACGCGGGCAACGCCCTCTGCGAGTGGAGCTCCCTGCTCTTCAAGGCCGCGGCCTGGCCCCCGGAGGCGAGGGAGCAGTTCAAGTTCGCCACGAGCGCCGAGGACGCGAGCGCGGGAGCGGCGGAGCTGCTCGCAGCGGCGGCGGCGACGCCGGCCGAAGCGGCCTCGTTGTCCGCGGCGCTGCCCCAGCCCCGCCGCCACCTCGTCACCGCGGCCCTCGCCCTCGTCGTCCGCGCCGTCGAGGCCTACGAGCTGGCAGCGGCCCTCCCCGGCGCCGACGACGCGGACACGAGGCTCAACCTCGCCGACGCGCTCGTGCAGGCCGGGGAGCTCGCCGCCGAGGGGCCTCCGGCCCCCTCCTCTGCCCCTTCTCCCGGTCCTTCTCTCGACGGGGCGAGGGGCTTCTACCTCCGCGCCTTCAAGGCTTTCGAAGAAGCAGTTGCCCGCGCCTCGAGCGAGGAGGGCGACGACCTCCCCGCGCTGCTGCTGAACTGGGGCGTCGCGCTTCACTCTGCGTTCACGAAATTGCACGGAGAGAAGAACACCTCCTCTTCTCCTCCTTCTTCTGCGTCCGACGCCTCCCTCCTTTCCTCCCCGCAGGTTTTGCTCAAGGAGGCAGAGGCGAGGCTCCGCGAGTCAGCGTCGTTCGGGAGGGGGGACCCGTCCCCACTGTGCGCTCTCGGGGACGTCTTGTGCGACAGGGCGGCGGCGGCGGCAGCGGGAGCACCGGCGGCAAACCTCTCCGCCGACGACGGAGACGCCCCGAGGACCCTCTACGAGAGGGCGATCTCCGAGGGCTACGGCGCGGCCCTCGCGATCGACCGCAGGTGCGCCGCGGCCTCCGCCGGAAAGGGCGACGCGCTCCTGGCGCTCTCGAGGCTCGCCGCCGCCGCCTCCGCCGCCGGCGACGCCTCCGCCTCCGCCGCCTCGGCCGCCGCCGGCCTCGCGGAGGAGGCCGCCCGGGCCTACTCGAACGCGCTCTCCGAGGCCCCGAGGCTGGGAGGGCTCGACGAGCGCGGCTCCGTCATCTACAACGCTGCCTGCGCCTCTGCGAGGGCCGCGGATCCCTTCGGAGGGGGCGGCGGAGGGGGCGCGGGGGCCGGCGGCGAGACGGCGGTGGAGGGCGCGAGGCGGAGGGTCCGCCTTCTCGTCGCCGGCTGCGGGGTCTCGGCGCGGGATGTGCTGAAGGACGAGGACCTCGCGTGCCTTCGCGGGGAGGCGTGGCTGCTCGACGTCGCGAAGGCCGAGGAGGCCGCGGAGAGGTCCGGAGAGGCGATGCGGGAGTGAGAGCATGGGATCTTTCATTCGGGGGGGGGGGAGTGCTATGGTTTACAAGTTTGGTCGGGGCATGAAAATTGTGAAAAAACTGAAAAAAGTGAGAAACGAAAACTAAAAAAACCGATTAAAACGAAAAACTTTATCGCCGCCGCTTCTTCCTCCTCGAGCCCGCGGGCTGCGCCGGAGAGGGCTTGCTGCTGATATCTCCACTGCCGCTCCCGCCGCCTTCCTTTTCCTTTTCTTTGCCGCCGTCTCCCCCTCCTTTGCTTTTACCGCTGGCACTCGCACTCGTCGCCATCGGGCAGGCTGTCCCGCACGAGGGGTCCCGCAGCCCCTTCCCGCAGGGCGTACTTAGAATCGCCCGCACCGCCTGGGCCAGCTTGGCCCCGTTCCAGCCCCCGAAGCTGGCCACCGCCAAAAAGGCGCCGTCGCAGGCGCAGCCGGCTTCGACAAAGTCGCGGACGATGGGGCAGCAGGTGTTGTCTCGGCCAAACGCGGCGGGCCCGAGGCAGGGGCCGGCTCCGGCCTGGACGTAGACGGAGGAGACGCACGGCAGGGCCAGGACGCGGCACCTGGAGGCGACGCCTGCAGAAGAAGCGGGGGAGGCCTGCGAGAGCGCTCGCCGCGGGAGGGAGGGGAGCGTGGCGTTGGCGTCGGTCGGGGTTGAATGAGGAGAGGCTGCTGAAGTTTTTTTTTTTTTTTTCCGGAGTGTCTCGGTCGCTGAGGTCAATTTCGGATTCGAAGATGGTGTCGCTTCGCCTCTTCTGCTCGTCTTCATCGTCCGGTTTTTGTGCTAGCGTGGATATACGTTGGTTCTCAATGTAAAAACGGGGACATCTTGGGGAAATCAAGACATTTCATAGCAGAGCGCAGGGCCCGCTCGAAATGAGAGCACGGATGCCGATGGCGATGGAACTGGTGAGCTGGCTCGTCGAACAAAGCAAGTGATTGCTTTGTTGACAAAAAAAGACCTCGCGCAGCCACTTTCCCGCGCGCTCCGCGTAACTGGCACACCAAGAAACTATTCTTCGTACCGTGTGAGCCAATAATCAAGCAAAAAGCGAGCGTGCAGAGCGCGAGCGCTCTCTGTCGCCGCTGGACCATCGAAGCAAAAAAAACTGGCGTTTCCTCTTCAAATGCCCTTCTAGCCAGTCGGGAAACGCTTTCGAGCTCCAAATAAATGATGCCGGAGGTGCTCCTTTCAGCTCAAACGCTAGCTGAGGCGAGAGCAGAGAGAATAGCGAGCGAAGGTCGCCGAGGGCTTCTAGCTGTCGAAGGAGCACGCGCGAAGCTCTCTCCTCTCTCCGCTCTTTCTGAGTTTGTTTCGTCGAAGAAGAAGAGTGCGTCGCTCGACGAAAAAGTTGAAGCGTTTGAGCCCGCCCATCACTGTTTCCCCGTCCTTCTTCGTTCTCCTCTCGCGCCTTTGCGCGCGCCGAGTCTCTTTTTCCGTGCGATATGCGCATCCCCTTTTCGCGGCCCAGGAGCGCAAGCATCTCCAGCGCGGGCCCGCTCTCCGTCGGAGTGCCCCTGGAGGGAACGGACACCGTCCCCGGCCTGCGAGCGCTCGAGCGGAGGGCGGCGGCGGAGGGCATCGCGCGGCTCCTCGGGGTGGCTGCCGCGAACGGTACGCTCTTTTTCCTCTTCTTTGGGCGTTTCAAGATGGTGGCATTGTGCTCTGAGAGCAGCGATGGAGGAAACAAAGGCCTGCGCGCGTCGCCTGTAGGGCGCCATTCAATGGTGCTGCTTTTGAGTTTAGTTTTTTTTTCCACCGTTTTTCCCTCACTTGCGACCAAAAAAAACTATCCCTTCCCCGACAGGCTTCGCCCCTGGCCGCAAGTACACCCGCTACAGGGGCCCCTACCTCGACCAGCTCACCTTGGAGAGCCTGAAGGCGGAGCCAAAGAAATGGGGCGAGTTTTTCGGTTTCGGTCGAGGGCGAAGTGGAAGCGGAGGAGCGAGGAGCAACAGGAAGAAGAAGGAGAAAACAGGCGGCGGCGACGGCGACACCTCTGACGACAAGCCTTCCTCCCCCTCCTCTTCCCCGCCTCCTCCTCTCCCTCCGTCTTGGACGCTCCCGATGAGCATGCTGGCCCTGAGGGAGCGCGCCGAGGAGAATCTCGTCGCGTTCCTGCCGAATTACCTCCGGGCTTTGGCGGCGCTCGTGGTTCTGCTGGCCGCGCTCGGCGGCCGCCCGCTCTCGCTCGTCGGGCTCGCGTGCCTGGCCGCGTTCGCCGTCGCCAACGCCCGAGGGCTGTTTGGAGGCCCCTCGGTCGCGGAGACAATAGCGAGGAAGCAGCAGCAGCTGATGCTGGAGCAGCAGCAGCAGCAGCAAAGGGCCGCGGGCCAGGCCCCGCCGCCGCCGGCGCCCCCGCGAGCGGCGGCGGCGGCGGCGGGCGAGGAGCAGGCCCCGCCGGCGAGGGCCGCGGCGACCGTCTTCGTCTACGGCGTCGCTGCCTACACCCGCGCCTTCGCTCCGCTGACCAAGGGAATCGCGCTGGTGATTTTGTTGGCGGCCTTTCACGCTTGCCTGCGTGTGGCGGCGACGGAGCGCGCGGCCTGGACTGCGGCGGCCTCGGCGGAGCGGCAGAGGAAGGTTCCTTCGTATGCCGCCGCCGGCGTGCCCTTCCGGGACGCCGCTTTCGGCGCCCCGAGGGCGGAAGCTTCCGCGCAACGGGATGAAAAAGATCAGGAAGACCCTCGAAGGTGCCTGCGGGAGCTGGAAGCGGCGGCGAGGGCCCTGGCGTCGGCCGCGGCGATCGGGGCGAAGGCGGGGGCGGCCGCGGGCGTCGACGCCGCCGTCGCCAAAGCCAAGGCGCTGCGGCAGCAGCTGCGGTGAGCGTTTCTTTCCTGGATCTCTGCTCTCTCTCTCTCTCTCGCGCGCTCATGATCGAGGAAGGCCAGCCCTGTTCTTTTGTCCTTGCTCAATCTGAGTTTTTTCTTTCTCTGTGTCCTGTAAAAACATACAAAAAAACAAGCATTGTTTCGTTTTTCTCAACCTCGACCCCGTCTCAAAAAGGAAAAAAAACATCTTCCTTGTCTCTCTTTTGCACTCTCTCTTCTGCGCTCTCTCTCTTCTACTCCAAAGACACGACGAAACATAATCCCTCCCTGCGTGCACTCTCAAAAGACTGCGCTAGAAAAAAACAAAACACACGAGGAGGGGAAAGGATGGAAAACGCTTCGCTTTCACTCGAAGGACACTGGCGTTTGGGGTTGCCGCGAGCTTCGCTGTGAAGGCGTGCTTTGAGGTGCGCCCGTGACTCCGGAGTCCAAGGCTGCGGCGAGGTCCCTTTGGGCAGTATTAACTCACGCAGGCGGGGGCACCCCTCAATCAGCAACTCAAACGTGGCGTCGACCTGTAAGTCAACGTTCTCGGCGAGATTGAGGACCTCGAGCGACTGCAGCCCGCCGACGAACGATGGGACGGTGCGGAGGCCGCAGCCGCCGAGGTCGAGGTTTCGCAGAGACTTCGTCTTCGCGAGCATGCAGGGAACGCCTTTTTGTGGGGCGCGTTACCTAGACTCCTGCAGCCGCCGCCGACGTCGAGTTTCGCCAGTCCCGAGGGCTCGCCCAGCTCTTCGGGCAGCGAAGAAAGGCTGCCGCTCTCGGAGGGACTCGCTGTGATTCGTGGCTCTCCGAGCAGAACGAGGCGCCGCAGCGCTGCGAGGTCGCACAAGGGCTCGGGGAAGCGCGTCCCTCTTCATCCTTGCACCGTCCCCTTTTCTCATTCTCTCTTTTCGTGACGGTTGTCGAACTTTTTCCCCCGCCACAACGAATCAAACCCCGTAGTCGCTCTTGGAGAGGCGCAGCAGCTGCCTCAGCGAAGCGACGGGGCCCCAAGACGACGGGGACGTCGTCGCCTGCCCCGAGCTCCTGGCGACGGCGACGAGGAACGAGGCCGAGGCCAGACCGCCGGCGACGGTCCTGAGGAAGTGGAAGTGTCCCCAGCGCACGAGCAGCCTCCTCGTCTCGCCGCTGCCCTTTTTCGCGGCCAGGAGGGTCCTGTTCGTGGGAAGGATGACCAAGAGCGTGTACGGGAGATTGAACGCCGCGGCGCAGGCCCCCAACAGCCACAGGGGGTCTGCAGAACCGCCGCCGCCGCCCTCGGGGGAGGTGGCTTCCTTCCGCCAGCACAGCGCGCCCACGAGGGCCGCGATCCCGGCCAGCGGCGCCTGGATGGCCGCGGCGCTCCTGTACGAGGGTTGCCACTGCGCCAGGGCCGCGGAGTCGTCCGCCAGGAGCATTCGCGCAGGGTGCTCGGCGAGCGAGACGTAGGCCGCGACGGCGAAAAAGGCGACGGCGCTCGACAGCGCGATGGGGCCGGCGAGCGAACAGAGGGAGAGCGCGCCGGTGGCGTCGGACGAGTTCGACGATGCCAGCGCGATGGCGACGACCAGCGCTGGTGCGGCCAGCGAGGCCGTGAGGCTTCTGAGAAAGGAGCTGGAGGTGGACATTGGGTTTCGTTTTTTTCTTCTTCTCGATGGGATGCGAGTTGTGCTTTTGTGATGCCCCCCACCCGGGTTCGTCTTTGCTCGCCTTCTCTTTTTCGCCCTCACCCTTCCCCCTCTCCGCTGCGCCGCTGCCTCGTCCTCCCCGTTCCTCTTCCTCCTCTATCGCCTCATCGCATAGTGTGAACACGGGCATTCGCTCACTCATCGCATCTTACACTTTCCTCTTCTTCCTCTCCCCTGCTTCTTTCTCTTCTGCTTCCTCTTCCTTCTCTTTCTCTTCCTTCTCTTTCTCTTCTTCCTCCCCCTCCCCCTCTTCTTCCTCGACGAAGTCCTCGTCCTCCCCTCCGCCTTGCCCTCCTTCACTCCCCCCGTCCGCGTCCCTGACGAACACAAACGCCTGGAAGAGCTCGCTCGCCCTCTCGAGGCTCGGGTCGCTCCCGGGGAAGTGCGGCGCGAACGACTTGAAGTGCGAGCCCTCGTCCGCGGGGTCGAGCAGCCTCTCCGCGGCCGTCGCCGCGGCCGGGTTGCCCCGCGGCCCGGCCGCGGCGGCGCCGGCGCCCCAGCGCGGGAGCGCCGACAGGCCGTGCTTCGCGGCGACCGCGGAGAACGCAGACGCGAACACGAGGTACTCGAACGAGCCCTGCTCCGTCGCCTCGTCCTTGGCGGTCTCTTGCCTGCCGCCGCCGCCGCCGCCGCCGCCGCCGCCGCCGCCTGCCGCCGCTCCCTCCCCTCCCCTCCCGCCGTCGGCGGGCGAGGTCACGGTGTCGCCGATGGCGCAGGCGTAGCCGCACCCGAACGGCCGCGGCGGGCCCTCCCACTTGGCCTCGAGCCGCAGCATCGGCGTGGAGAGCAGGGGCCACGCCCCCCCCTCCCTGATGGCGGCCATGACCTTCTTGCCCGAGGGCACCGTCCCGAAGAAGAAGCCCCCCTGTTTTTTTTTTTTTTTTTTTTTTTTTGTGGGGGGGGGGGGTGGGCGCGAGACTCTGGAGACCCCCCAAAAGGGGGGGGGAGGGGACGAGGGGCCGGGGCGGAACGACGCACCGGCCGCAGGTTCCTCGCGACGTTGGCCAGGAACGTCGACAGCGCCGCGTCCGAGGAGCAGAAGTAGTGCGCCGCGAACATGCACGAGACCGAGTCGAAGCGGCGCCGCCTCCTCCGCCGCTTGCCCCCTGGCCGCCGCCGCCCTCCCTCGCCGCCGTCTGCCCCTCCTCCCCCTCCCGCTCCTGCTGCCCCTCCCCCTCCTCCTTCTCGTCCTCCGGGGGGGAGAGCAGCCGCGTCGCCCGGGGAGCGCTCCGGCGGCGGAGGCTCCGCGGAGAAGGGCCCGAGCCCGAGCGTGGAGCACTCTCGGAACTCCGCAGCGAGCCGGCAGACGGGGGCGAGCTCGCCCGCGCCCGCGCCCGCGCGCGCGCCCGCTCTGCCCCGCCCCGCGCCTCCGCCGCCGCCCCCGCCGCCCCCGGCCCGCTTCGCCTTGGCCTCCTCGAACCTCCGCGCGGCCTCGGCGACCTCCCCGGGCGAGAGGTCGACCCCGAGCACGTAGGAGAGGCCCGCGTCCATCCACTTCCAGATGTCGCCGCCGCGGCCGCAGGCGAGGTCGAGCAGCGAGGCGCCGGGGCCGCCCGAGAAGGCGCTTATGAGCTCTCGCTTGATGCTGTTGTGGTACTGCTTGAGGGGGAGGGCGGCTCCCTCCGAGCGGGAGCGCAGGGCCTGTTCGTTCCGCGGTGCGGTGCGTTAGTTGGGTGCGGGCGGGAGGGCGAAGCGAGAGGGGGAGGGTGAGGTCGGACGTCGTCGAGGCCATTTGTCGATCGAAGCGGCGATTCCCCCGCTCGTTCTCTCTTCTCTCTCCCTTGATCTCCCTGTACCTCGGCCATGGACATCTTGTTGGCGTGCGCGTCATAGTGCTGGCGCGTGTACTCAATGGCGTCACGGTCCATGACCTTCTTGCCCGAGGGGACCGTCCCGAAGAAGAAGCCTCGTGGAGAGAGAAGGGTTTCAGCCTTTGTTTCCCGTCTTCTGTTCGATTCGACCGCCGGACGACTCGACTCGACGACATGAGTTTTTCTCCACAGACTTTTTAGTTTTTCTTCTTTCGCTTGCCTTCGAACTAAAACGACGATGCTGCCCCCTCGCTGCGGCTCTTCCGCAACCGCCGCGCGGTGCAGCACGAGCGCCGTGGTGTCCTCCAGTCATCAGGCGAGGAGCACTGTGCGTCTGACGCCGCAATTGCGAGAGGGAGGAAGCGGGCCGACGAGGACGTCGTCGCCATCGGCTCGCCCTCGACCTGGAGCTCCCTCTTCGGTCGCCGCTCGCTCTGCTGCTGCCGTGGCTGCGTCCTCCTCCTCCTCCTCCTCTCCTCCCCCTCCTCCCGCGACGGTCGTCCTGAAGGTGGAGGGTATGGTCTGCTCCAAGTGCACTGACCGCGTCGAGAACGCTCTGATGGCGATGGCGGGCGTCGAGGACGCGAGGGCCGACTTTGGCACTGGCGAGGTGAAAGTCGAGGTTGCTGTCGAGAGGGCCGCCGAGACCTCGGCGGCGGCTCTCGCTGCGGCGGTGGAGGAGCTCGGTTTCGGGGCCGCCGTGGCTTAGCGAGAGAAAGAGAGCCCCCTGCTGCTCGAAATGGAGGCTCCAAAGTGTAACAAGGAAGAAGAGGGATTCGGCGGAAGTGGAAAGTTTGATGAAAGAGGGGAAAAAAGAGGAAGATAGTCGATGTCGAGAGCATAAAACGAAAAAAAAATCAAAGAAAGCCATGCCTCCCGCCTCTGCTGCCGCCATGGCGGCCCCGGCTGCTGCCGCAGGCGGGGACGATCCCGCCGCCGCCGCTCCAGCCGCGCAGACCAACCCCATCTTCGGCCTGCTGCGCATGCTGGCGATCTGGTGGCTCTTCCGCGCGTTCTTCAGCGGAGGGGGCAGCAAGGTCGGCGCCGGGGGAGCTGCGACATCGACGTCGCAGCTCGCCCGCTCCGACTACTTCCTGCCTCTCATGCAGCGCGCCACGCCCGTCGACGTCGCCATGGTTCTCAGCGAGGAGAAAACCTTGGCTCCCGGATGGCTGGCCTTTGGGGAATCGGGCGGCCCGGCGAGGGAGGGAGACGCCGCGAGGGTGGTGTGGAGGGCGTCGGACGTGCCGCTGGCAGCGACGTCGGCCGAGAGCAAGGTCACAGTGTCCTACACGCCCAGCGAGGTGAGGAAATAGTTTGGTTGCAGTGCCAGCGGATGGATGATAGCATGTGTCGTCTGCTGTTGCAAGGATGACTTGCTTCGGAGGAGAAGCGAGGAAGAGAACGTCCCCTCTCGATTCCATTGCATTGACGTTTTTCGTCTCTGTCCCCCCTAGCCGATCGCCGATCTCGATCGACTTTTTTCCACTCACGCCCCTCCTCCCCCTTTATTACCCCCCCCCCCGACCTCTTCAAAAAACACTTCAGTCGGTCAAGAACAACGGCACCCTCTTCCTGCACGTCGTCGTCGGGCTCACGGGACACCCGCTCGACGCGTCCCTGGAGGGCTACGAGGCCTCGAAAGTCTTCAACAAGACGTTTGCCGCCGTCGCCTTCCACCCGCGCCCGAAGAGGAAGGGCGGCGTCAACCTGCTCGGGGGGAGCACGACGGGCGGGGAGATCGGGGAGGAGGAGCAGGAAGGGCTCTCCTCCAAGAAGAACAACAGCACAGCATCGTCAGCTTCTGAGAGGAAAAAGAGCGCGGTGGAGGAGACGGAGGAGGAAGCTTCGCCCGTCGGCGGAGGCTGGGGCGGCAGCGGCGCCAAAAAGGCCAGAAAAGGCGGCGACGACGGCAAGGAAGCGCCCTCCTCGAAGCAGCAGCCCCCGAGGGAGATCATCTCATTCCTGAAGCCGAACCTGACGGTCGCGATGATCGACGACTTCCAGGCTTACGCGCGGGGGAAGATCCCGGAGCAGGTGAGAGGGCGGTGTTCGTTTTTTTGGGTTTTGAGACTGAAAGGAGAAAAAGGGGGAGTGTTTTGTGCCCCCCCCGCGCCCCTCGAGCGTCCATCGCTTTCCGCCCCTCTTTTCGCCCTCTTTTTTTCTCTTTCTTTTTTCACTCAACTCGCGCCACTCCTCTCCTCTCTCTGCTTCTCTCTTTAAATAAAACCGAACAACAACGACAACAGATGGTCAAGATCCTCGACCTCGACGAGGAGTCCCACACCTACAACCCCTCGCTGTGGCTCAACGACTTCTGGCTGATGCGCTCCCACCTCGTCCAGATGAACGACACCGTCACGCAGCCCATCCAGCTCCACCTTTCTCTATACTCGCTCCCCTCGTGGAAGCTGCTGCTCTTCACGTCGATGGAGCACTCGTTCCAAATGCAGCAGTCCTGGGGCGCGATGAACGACGGCGAGCCGGACGAGTTGAAACGCGTTTTGACCGAAGGGAACCCCTACTTTTTGGCTCTGACGATGTGCGTCTCGATGCTGCACTCGGTCTTCGACGCGCTCGCCTTCAAGAACGACATCGGGTTCTGGAAGGGGAAGCAGGACGTGGCGGGGTTGTCTGTGAGGACGATCGGGTTCAACGCGATTTGCCAGGTGAGGAGGAGCTTGAAGAAGTTTCGGAGATTTTTCTTCGCTTGTTCGGAGAGGTTGAGGTCGAGGGCGAGATAGAAAGAAAACTCACTTTTTCTTTTACCCCACTTTCTCTCTCTTCCTCTCCCTCTCCCTCTCCCTCTCGATCTCGAACCTCGCCTTCGCCTCTCCAAACACACGCACACAAAAAAAACGCGGAATAAAAAGGCGATCATCTTCCTCTACCTGCTCGACAACGACACCTCGTTCGTCGTGCTCGCCTCGACGGCCGTCGGCGTCGCGATCGAGTTCTGGAAGCTCACGCAGGCCATGCACGTCACCTTGGAGCGCAAGCCGGCGGGCTCCTCTTCGCTGCTGCCCTTCAGGCTCAAGTTCAAGGACAAGGCAAGCTACACCGACTCCAAGACGGACGAGCATGACGCGGCGGCGATGAAGTACCTGGGCCTGGGTCTGCTCCCCTGCGTCGGCGGCTACGCGCTCTACACTCTGAAGTACCAGACGCACCGCTCCTGGTACTCCTGGGTCCTGTCCTCCCTGGTTGGGGCTGTCTACACCTTCGGCTTCGTGCTCATGTGCCCGCAGCTGTACCTGAACTACAAGCTCAAGTCGGTGGCGCACCTGCCGTGGAGGCAGATGACCTACAAATTCCTCAACACGATCATCGACGACCTGTTCGCGTTCGTGATCAAGATGCCGACGCTGCACCGCCTGGCCGTGTTCCGCGACGACGTGGTGTTCGCGGTGTACCTCTACCAGCGGTGGATCTACAGGGTGGACGCGACGCGCGCGAACGAGTTCGGGTTCGTGGCGGCGAAGGAGGGAGAGGGAGAGGGAGCGGAAGGGGCGGCGGCGTCGGCGGCGGCGCTGCCGGCAGGGACGACCGCAGCTGCTGCGGCTGCCGGAGCGGCCGCTACCCCCACATCTGCTGCTCCGAGTGCCGCTGGAGTCCGGAAGAGGCGCGGGGAGAAGGAGGAGGGCGGCGCAGAAGAGGAGGAGGCGAGCGAGGCGGAGGGAGCAGGAGGAGGAGGCAAGAAGGACGAGTAGAAAGTTTTTTTCCCCCCCACTTTCCTGCATTCGTCCACGTGTTAGAAATTCAGAATTTATGTTTCCTTTTTCGTATCCCGGCAGGGATACACCGGAACATCGGCCTTCGGCCCCCCCTCGGCGACGGAAAACGTGAAAAAAAGAGGGGCGAGCGAGCGAGAGAGAACCAACAACTCGAGGTCGAGGTCGGAAAAAAAAAGCTCAAAAGCTCACTACTCAAGGAATTTCGATCAGCTCTTCTTTCCCATCCCCCCACTCTCCCCGCTTCGAGAGCTCCTACCCCCCTTTTCGCTTTCTCGTCCACGATGCAGACCAGCGCCATGACGAAGCCTCTCCGCACGGGAGCGACCGTGTCCCGCGCCGGACGCTGTGAGTTTCTGAAGCGCGTTTTTCTTGAAGCCTTCGTCGCCATCGGCTAGTTTTTCCCTTCGTCGTCGTCAGTCGATTATTCGACGCTCCTTCGCCGATCGAGAGGCTGCTCTCGGTCGATCGTCGAAGAGAGGTCGGCCGAGGCGTTTCTCTCTCTCTGTCTTAAACGCCTCGCCGTGCCCCTTGGCAGCGCGTCGCGTCCGATTGCAGGCTTGTGCCCCATCTTCGAGGAGCAAAGATCGCGCTAGGAGCACAACAGCAGAAACGCACGCTGCGTTTTCTTCTTCCTCTCCTTGTCGCCGTCGTCCCTTTTGCTCTTGCTCTCTTTTCGACCGCTCGCTTTCTCGGCATCGTTTTTTTCCTCTTTCCGCCGGGCGATCTGAGAAAAGGCGACGCGAACTCGCTTTGTTTCTGTTTTCGCTTCCGACATCCAAACCCTTGGCGCTAATCGGCGCCTCGAATGTAGATCCCTGATCTACGTGGAAAGCGCAAAGCATGCCTGTTCGACGGCGAAAGACGCGATGCTTCACTTTGCCTGCGCGCGAACAGCAGCCGTCCGCTTTCTTTGTTCTTTTTCGTTCTCGACCCTGCTCTTCCCTTCTCCTCACTCCTCACTCCTTTCCCTTCCTCGTCTCTCTCTCTCTCT
>Ga0315289_10011103_pt1 | contig 12798 bp, 19 predicted proteins | sample YL17G11_40_MG_FD_203452 | JGI IMG/M metagenome (GOLD analysis project Ga0315289, IMG submission 203452) | Sediment microbial communities from Yellowstone Lake, YNP, Wyoming, USA - YL17G11_40 | ecosystem: Environmental > Aquatic > Freshwater > Lake > Sediment | place: USA: Wyoming | collected...
TGCCAGGCCGCGTTCCTGGTTTTCCAGGAACTCCTGACGTTTTTCAAAGTTCTCTTCTTTTTGGATGAGCCGGCGCTCCATGCGCTGCAACTCTACCCGGCGCTCTCGCGTTTCCCGTTCTAGTTGGTTTCGCTCCCGTATCTGCCGGTCCTTGATCTCCAGCAGAGCCTCATTTTTCTTCGCTTCCGCTTCTTTAAGTGCTTCCTGGAGGACTCTTTCAGCTTTCTGCTCCGTTGAGGAAAGTTGGAACCTGGCAAATAGCCAGCGGATGAACCAGCCTAGAATAAAAGCAGCGAGAGGAATAATGACGAACAAGACTATGTTGCGCATTATATTCCTCCGACATAAGCTTGCTTGAGAATTTACCTTTTTTTAGGACGTTATGTCAATAAATGAAAAAGCGGAGGCTGTCGGCCTGTTTAGAGCATTGTGCTAGTAACGTTGCTGCTCCAGGGGCTAAAGGTAGATCTCCAGCTTATTGATGATATCCTTCAGCTCCATGGACTTCTTCGACGGCAATCCCAGGAATAGGACGGCCTGCGTTTTCTGATAGACTGCAGGCAGAAAGAGCGCCGCCTTCATGTATTTCAAGTCTTCCGGGTTGAACCGCGCCGCCAGGCTGGGGATGCTCTCCGGCCGCTCGCTGAGGAGCACCGCCTGTCGCCGGCTCAGAAACCGGTCGTAGAAGGGGTCGCCGGCAGAGAACAGGATCCGCTCTGGCTTGTCGAGCAGCCCGATGCGCAGCTTGGTGACGTACGCGTCCCCGGCCTTGACCAGCAGCGCAGCGTTCACGGCCTTGATCTTCCGCGAGATCTCCACGAGGGATTTCATGCTGCCCGTTTCGCTGGCCCCGTCCCGGAACTGCTGCAGGTACTGGTCGTAGTCCAGGCCGTCGGAGAAACGGATCCTATTGGCCCGCCTTAAATCGGAATAAGAGACGCGTTCGCCCCGCGCCGCAGGGGAACCCAGCTCGGCGGAAAGATCCACTCCGAAACCCGTTCCCAGCAGGGCGCCGATCCCGGACTCCTCGTCTTCCCCCGTGCTCAGTACGGCCTCCGCCAGCGCCTTCAGCCCGCGGCCCTCTTTCGCCGCGCCGCGCTCCCGGCCCAGGCGCACCTCCTCCTTGATGCGGTATACCCCGTTTTCCATGACCACGCTCGTGCGCTGCTCCAGGATCTGGGCTTCGATCTCCACAAGGGAGAAGGTGCGCAGGACGCCTTGCGCCGCCAGTTGGTCCAGCTGTGCGGCCTCTTCGCCGGACAGGCGCGCGGCCGTCGGCTCTTCCATTTCTAGCTCGACCGGCGACTCCAGCAGCTCCCGGATCGCCCCGGGCTCCGCCTCCGCGCTTTCTAGCTCCGTTTCGGGAGCTTCCTCCCCCGCCTCCTCCTCGCCGGCCTCCTCCAACGCCTCCAGCGTCTCTAATGCCTCCGGTGCCTCGACCGGCTCGGCTTGCTTCCTGGCCGCCGGTTCGACGCGGACCGGCTCCTCCACGGGCGGCAACTCCTCGAGCTTTTCCTGGGGTTCCAGGGGTAGCGCAATGATTTCCCCGACGGGCGTCAGTTCCTCCAGGACCGGTTCGACCTCGGCCGCGGTTGCGGGCTTTCGCCCCACTACCTCGATTTCTTCGACTGCCGCCGCAGTAGCGGGCGTCTGCCCGACTTCTTCGACTGCCTCGATTTCTTCAACCGCCTCAGCCTCCTCGACGGCCTCGATTTCTTCAACCGCCTCAGCTTCTTCTTCAGCCGCTAACGCCTCGACCGCTACCGCAGTAGCGGGCGTCTGCTCGATTTCTTCAACCGCCTCAGCTTCTTCTTCAGCCGCCAACTCCTCAACCGCCGCCGGGGGGGGCTCACGCGCCGCTTCACCGAGTTCGGATACTTCCTCGACGCTGATCTCTTCTACCACTAGCCTATCGCGACGAGAGGAGACAACCGGCGGCCTGGCTTCCACTGACGCGGCCGTGCCAGTGGAAACCGGGAGGGTTCCGGCCATGGTGAAGCGGCCGCGGTCCAGCGCCTTCTGGATCATCTCCTCGATCTGGCTGATGTCCACTTTTTCGCGGGGCTGCTCTCCGAGTCGCGCCTCGATGATAGCGATGATCTCGTCCCAGCCGCGGTCGATGAGGCCGTCCAGCTCGGCCTCCTTGCCCTGCGGGATGCGCCCCACGCCTCTCTTGATCCGGGAGCGCAGCTGCGCCCGACCTCCGGCCAGTTCGTCGCGCCAGCGCTTCCAGTCCACCCGCTCCTTTCCCTCGATAAGCTCCGCGAGGACCTCCAGCTGGAAGCGCTTGATGCGCCTGGTGAGCAGCACCTGCGGGTCCTGGCGGATGTTGAAGATAAGGAACACCAGCAGAAACACCGTGAGCAGCACCGCGGCTAGGAGGATGGCCTTCAACAGCGGCTGCAGCTCGATCGAGGAGTAAGGCACGAGCCAGCCTACCAGCCCGAACTCTCCGGCCTGGCGGCTGAGCAGCAGGTGCCTACTTTTTCCTGTTGGGCCCTCGAACTCCAGGGTGTCCTGGCTGTCGGCCGGCCGGGGGCGTCCGGTCCAGGAGGAGGCCACGCGCGGCGCTACCAGTTCCCGCTCGGCAGCGGGGAAGTTGATCAGCACCCCGAGGCGGTCCACCAGCATCAGCTCCCGAACCTCCAGGCCGGGCTCGCGGGCCAGGGCGGCTTCCAGATCGCCGGCCGAGAGAAAGAACAACGCGGTGCCGCGGTACTCGCCGCGGCCGTCGCTTACCGGCAGCGGGTAGATCAGGCGCCCGCCTCCGCCGTCGATCGCGAGGCGCGGCTCCTGACCTGCCCGGGCCAACAGCTCCGCCCCTCTTAAGGAAGGCTCGGACCTGGAAAAGTCGAGGTAAGTGACCGTCCGCTTGTCGGTCCCCAGTGATACGTCCTGACGAAAAGTGCTGAAGTGGACTTTCTCCCCATCCGGGTCCAGGAAGCGGACGCCCAGGAGGTTCGGGTATTCTTCGAGGAGCCTGCCGAACAGGTTGGTGCGATTGAAGATGTCCTCGCGGCTCTGCTGCCCCGTGGAGGAGAAAGCCCCGGCGAGGAAAGGCTCCTGGAGCACCGCGGCGAAGCGCTCCACGTTTCGCCGGTGATAGCGCTCCACGACCCCGGCTACCGTGGCCAGCGTCTCGGCGCGCTCCCGCAGCACCCGAGGCTGGAAAAAGGCGACCTGCACGTAATCGAACAGCCCGCGGAATGCCAGCACTGAAAAAGCGGCGAATAGCGCTAGCGCGATGAGAAGCGAAAGGCTGATTTTCAGACTCTGCCGCATGCCGGGGTACGCGTCCTTTAACTATTATTATATATCGGCCGTCGTGATACTCCCAATAGCCCGAAATCCCCGATCACAGGAACAGCATCCCGTAGTTGACGGCGGCGAGCCCTCCGAGAGCCGCAATAGCGGCGGCGGACTTGGCCCGAGGGCCGCCGCGCGCCCTGCCGGGGGCTGCCCCTGCGGGGGTTTCGGACCAGAGCGCAGCGAGAGCCTGATCCAGTCCCTCGGCCATCCGGGAAAGCGGGACCCCGCGGCGAAGCTCCAGGAGCCGGTTCAGGTAGAAGAACGTGCGCGCCACGTACCGGCCGGCGGTCCCGGGCAGCTCCAGGTCGGGGCGCACGCACAGCCGGGAGAGGTAGACAAGCCCCACTAGGGTCAATCCTTTTCCTAGGCCGGACTCCAGCGCGCCCTGGGTGATCTTCAACGGCCCCAGGTTGAGGAGCACCCTGCCCAGCGGGACCGCGAGGTTCATGGCAACCGTCACCGCTAGAAAAACCACGGACCCCAGGCCGGCCCGCCAGCACCCGCGCGGTCGTGCCCAGACGGCCAGGGCGAAGAACAGCAATACCTGCGCCGCCTTGAAAGCCGGGCGGTGCTGCAGCCACAACGCCGGGGCCTGTAGCAGCCCGAACGCAAATAAAAAAGAGGGAGACACCCCCCTCAGGATCCAGGCATCCCCCTCTGCAGGCGCGTCCTTCACGTGGCCTCAGGTCTCTTTTACTTCCTGCTTCGCCTCTTCCTTCTTTTTCCTGCGCGGCGCGCGCTCCTTGCGCTCCACCAGCTCCAGCAGCACCATCTCGCTGGCGTCCCCGTAGCGGGCGCCGAGCTTGAGGATTCGCGTATAGCCGCCCGGTCGGCTGGCGAAGCGCGGGGCGATATCGGTGAACAGCTTGGCCAGCACCGCCTTGTCGGCGATGCTGCGGGCGATGAGCCTGCGGTTGTGCACCGTGTCCTGCCTTGCCCGGGAGATCATGCGCTCGACGACGCGGCGCATTTCCTTGGCCTTGACCTGGGTGGTCCGGATGCGCTCGTACCTGAACAGTGCGGTGGCCATGGCCTTGTACAGGGCGATGCGGTGGCTGCGGTTGCGCCCGAGCCTTTTGAACCCCATCCTATGCTTCATCGTCGGCTTCCTCCGCCTTGGCTGCTTCCACCGTCTGGTCCTTCTTAACTTCCAGAGAGGCCAGCTTGCGAAGCACGCTGTAGTCCTTCATGCCCAGGTCCAGGCCGCGTTCCTGCAGCTTGTCCTTGATCTCCTGCAATGATTTCTTGCCGAAGTTACGCGTCTTGGCGATCTCGTCCTCGGTGCGCCGGGTCAGGTCGCCGATCGTGCGGATGTTGGCGTTGCGCAGGCAGTTGGAGGAGCGCACTGACAGCTCCAGCTCCTCCACCGGGGTGTCCAGTATGGCCCGCACGCGCGCGTCCTCCTCGTCCACCGCCCCTTCGTCGGTCGCAGCCTCCTCGTCGAAATTGATGAAGATCGACAGGTGATCCTTGGCTATCTTGGCGGCCTCCGCCAGCGCGTCCTCCGGGCGGATCGTTCCGTCGGTGTACACCTCCAGGATCAGCTTGTCGTAATCGGTGCGTTGCCCCACCCGGGTGTTCTCCACCGAGTACCTGACCTTGGTGACCGGCGAGAACACCGCGTCAACCGGTATGGTGCCGATCACCTCGATGTACTTCTCGCTGCGCTCCGAGGGCACATATCCTCGGCCCAGGTCGATCTGGATCTCCAGCTCCAGGTTGGCCTTCTCCATCAGGGTGGCGATTTCCAGGTCCTTGTTCATCACCTGGATGGTGTCGTCGACCTCCAGATCCTTGGCGGTGAGCCTGCCGGGACCCTTGGCCTCGACTACGATGACCTTCTCCTCCTCCCCCCCGGGCAGGGCGAGCTTGACCTGTTTCAGGCTGTTGATGATGTCCGGGGTGTCCTCGGCGACCTCGGGGATGGCCTCGAACTCGTTGGTGATCACCTTGGGGGCGCCGTCCGGACCGTAGCTGGTGACGCGGATCCCGGTGATGGCATAGCCCTGGATCGAGGACAGCAGGATCCGCCGCAGGGTATTGCCCATGGTCACCCCGTAACCGCGCTCGAAGGGGTAAGCCACGAAGCGTCCGTAGTTGGGCGCCGCCTCGCTGTGCTCGAAGGTGATGCCTTTGGGTCTCTTGAATCCCTTGAGAAGGTTTCTCCTGGCCATTCCGACTCCTTACTTCGAGTAAAGCTCGACGATCAACTGCTCCCTGATGTCCGCCAGGTCGGGGATGTCCGCTCTGCGCGGTACGCCGCGCACCTTGCCCCACAGCCGGTCCGGGTCCACCTCCAACCAGGGCGATACCCCGGAGCGGGAGAGCTCCTTGAGGCTGTCCTTGATGGCCACGATCTTTTTCGCCGGTTCGTGGATGTCGATCTCATCACCTTCGCGTACCAGATAGGAAGCGATGCCCACCTTCTTGCCGTTGACCCGAACGTGCCCGTGCAGCACCAGCTGCCGGGCGGCCTTTCGCGACGGAGCGAAGTGCATCCTATAAACCATGTTGTCCAGTCGCCGCTCCAGCATGACGATCAGGTTCTCGCCGGTGACGCCCTTCAGGCGCTGGGCCCGGGTGAAGAAGATCCTGAACTGCTTCTCCAGCATGCCGTACATGCGCTTCACCTTCTGCTTCTCGCGCAGCTGGAAGGAGTAGTCGGAGGGCTTCTTGTTCCTGGCCCGCAGCCCCTCGCCCGGTTTTCCGCGGCGCTTGGTGATGGGACACTTGTCGCTCTTGCAGCGGTCGCCCTTCAGGAACAGCTTGACCTCTTCCTGCCTGCAAAGCCGGCACTGCGGACCGATATTTCTCGCCATTCAAACCCTCCGTTAGACTCGGCGCTTTTTCTGCGGCCGGCAACCGTTGTGCGGGATCGGGGTGACGTCCTGGATGGACTTCACGCGGATGCCCAGCACCCCCAGCGCCCGGATGGCTGACTCGCCGCCGTTGCCCGGACCCCTTACGAAGACGTGCACCTCGGCCAGGCCCATTTCCTTGGCTTTTCTGGCCGCGGCTTCCGCGGTGGACTGGGCGGCGAAGGGGGTAGACTTCTTGGCGCCCCTGAAGCCCAGAGCCCCGGCCGACGCCCAGGAGATGGCGTTGCCCATCCGGTCGGTCACGGTGACGATCGTGTTATTGAAGGTCGCCTGGATGTAGACGTTGCCCTCAGCTATATTCTTCTTCTTCTCTTTCTTGGTCTTCGCCACTTACAAAGCCTCCTCCAGCCTACTTGGTAGCCTTCCGCTTCCCGGCCACGGTCTTGCGCTTGCCCTTGCGGGTGCGCGCGTTGGTCCTGGTGCGCTGGCCGCGCACCGGCAGGCCGCGCCGGTGGCGCAAGCCCCGGTAGCAGCCGATGTCCATAAGACGCTTGATGTTGAGCGACACCTCGGTGCGCAGGCGTCCCTCGACCTTGTAATCGCTTTCGATGATCTTGCGGACTGTGTTGACCTCCTCGGCGGACAGGTCGTTGATCCGCTTGTTCGGGTCCACCCCGGCGGCGGCGCAGATCGCCTGCGCCGAGGAGCGCCCGAGCCCGAAGATATAGGTCAGGGCGATGTCCACGTGCCTGTTGGGCAGGTCCACTCCCGCGATGCGTGCCATGCTGCTTGAACCTCCTCTTACCTTTGCCTCTGCTTGTGCTTGGGGTTGCTGCAAATGATGCGCAGGACCCCCTTGCGGCGGATGATCTTGCACTTGTCGCAGATCGGCTTCACGCTCACTCGAACCTTCATCTGGAATCTCCTATAGGTACCGTGACCGAATCTTGCCCTTGCGCACGATGCCTTCGTGGTGATGCATGCGCAGGTGAGCCTCCACTTGGGCCATGGTGTCCAGGTCCACCCCGACCAGGATCAGCAGACTCGTGCCGCCGAGCAGCTGCGCGACCGAGGAGGGAAAATTGAACCAGGTCTGGACCACCGAGGGGATGATGGCGATGAACGCCAGGAAAAGGGAACCCGGCAGGATGATCCGGTTGAGAATCCTGCTCAAGTATTCCTCCATTTTTTCGGTGCGGATGCCCGGAATCGAGCCGCCGTTCTCCCGGATGTGCTTGGAGATCTCCACCGGGTTCAGGCTGACCTGGGTGTAGAAATAGGCGAAGAAAATGATCAGCAGGGCGTAGGCCATCACGTAGGGCAGGCCGTTGGGGTGCAGCCAGGACGAGAAGCGCCCCAGCCAGCTGAAGGAAGGGTTCTTCGCCAGGCTGCTAGCGATCTGCAGCGGGAACACCAGGACCGAGGAAGCGAAGATCACCGGGATGACCCCCGAGGGGTTGATCTTGAAGGGCAGGTAGGTGTTCTGGGCGCCGTAGATCTTGCGGCCGATGACCCGCTTGGCGTAGTGCACGGGGATCTTGCGCTGCCCCTGCTGCTCGTAGACCACCAGCGCGACCACCACGACGAACATGATCAGCACCACGAGGACGAACACGGGGTTCAGCTCCCGCCGGCGGATCTGCTCCACCAGGGTGTAGATCGAGTAGGGGATGCGCGTCACGATCCCGGCGAAGATCAGGAGCGAAATCCCGTTGCCGATGCCGCGCTGCGTGATCTGCTCGCCCAGCCACATCAGGAAGACCGTGCCGGCGGTTACCGTGAGCATGGCCAGCAGGATGTAGGCCATCCGGCCCAAGGTAATGGCGTCCGGGATCTGGTCGATGTACTGGGTCACGGTGTAGCCCTGGATCAGGCACACGATGATGGTGCCCCAGCGGGTGTAGCGCTGGATCTTCTTCCGCCCCCCCTCCTCCTCGGACAGCTTCTTCAGCCGCGGGAATACCAGGGTCAGCAGCTGCATGATGATGGACATCGAGATGTAGGGCATGATCCCGAGCATGAAAACGGAGAAATTCTTGAACGCCCCGCCGGCGAAGAAGTCGAAGTAGTCGATTATGCCCGACGCCCCTGCCTGCTCCTGCACCGACATGTAGAGCTTCAGGGCCGTGATGTTCACGCCGGGAATCGGGAGGTTGGCCCCCAGGCGGAAGATCAGCAGGATAAAAACCGTGAACAGGATACGGTCGCGCAGGTCCTTGACCCGGAAAATCTCTACAAGCGGATTGGCTGGCATTCGTTCCCTACCCTGTTTTATTCGGCCTTGGCCGCGGTGCCGCCGGCCGCCTCGATCGCGGCCCGGGCTCCCGCGCTGACCTTGTCCACCTGCACGGTGAGCCTCTTCGTCAACTCACCACCGGCGAGGATCTTGACCAGGCGGTCGCTGGCCCGGATCAACCCCTGCGCCAGAAGGCTCGCGCGATCCACCACCGCGCCTTCGCCGAAGGCGTTCAGCTTCTCCAGCTTCACCGTGGCGTACTCCTTGCGGAAAGGATAGTTGGAGAAGCCGCGGCGCGCTACGCGGCGAAACAGCGGCATCTGGCCGCCCTCGAAACCGACCCGCACGCCCCCGCCGGCCCGCGCGTTCTGCCCCTTGTCGCCCCTGCCGGCCGTGGAGCCGTGCCCCGAACCGGGGCCGCGGCCCAGGATCTTCTTGTGCTTCGTGGCGCCGGCCGGCCTGCGGATGTCGAACCTTTCGGTACTCACCTCTATACCTCCTCGACCTGGACCAGGTGGGCGACGACGCGCACCATGCCGAGCACGGCCGGGGTGGCCTCCAGTTCGGTGGCGGCACCCAGCCTCCTCAGGCCCAGGGCCGTGACGGTGCGCCGGCAGGCGGGCTTGCTGGCGATCGGACTGCGCACTAGGCGTATGCGGATTTTCTTCATGCTTTAACCCCAAAACTCCTTGAGGGTCTTGCCGCGCGCGGCGGAGACCTTGCGGGCGTCCATCAGCTCGCCGATGCCCGCGAAAACTGCCTTGACGATGTTCATGGAATTGGAGGAGCCCTGGGACTTGCTCAGGATGTCCCGCACGCCGGCCGCCTCCATCACCGCCCGCACCGGTCCCCCCGCGATGATCCCGGTCCCCGGCGAGGCGGGCTTCAGCAGCACCCGGGCGCTCTTGAACCTGCCAATAACCATATGAGGGATGGTGGTCTTCTTCTGGGGCAACAGCACCAGGTTGCGCTTGGCCCGCTCGATGCTCTTGCGGATGGCGTCGGAGACGTAGTTGGCCTTGCCGAAGCCGTACCCCACCCGGCCGTTGCGGTCGCCCACCACGGTAAGAGCCGAGAAGGAGAACCTCCGGCCGCCCTTGACGACCTTCGCGATCCGGTTAAGGCGCACCAACTTCTCCATATATTCCCGGTCCCCGCGCTCCCCCCGGTCCTGGCGGTCGCGGCGCTCCGGGCGGTCCCGCCTGTCCTGTCGATTCCTGTTCTCCAAGCTCTGCCCCCCTTAGAACTTAACTCCGGCCTTCCGGGCGCCGTCGGCGATGGCCTGGACCACGCCGTGGTAGGCGTAGCCGTTGCGGTCGAACACGACGCTGGCGATGCTCTTTTCCTTCAGGCGCTGCCCGATCAGCTCACCGAGCTGCGCGCCGCCGGCCACCGTGCTCTTCACCTGCGCCAGCGCCTTTTCCTTGTTGGAAACCGCGGCCAGGGTGCAGCCCTTGGAGTCGTCGATGGCCTGCACGTAGATGTAGCGGGCGCTGCGGTACACCGTCAGGCGGGGCCGCTCGGCGGTGCCGGCCACCCGTTTGCGGATGTGGGCCTTGCGTCTGGCTCTCTTGACTTTCTTGTGTTCCAGCCTGTTCATATGCTATTTGACTCCGGTCTTGCCGATCTTGCGGCGCACGAACTCTTTCTCGTACCGGATGCCCTTGCCCTTGTAGGGCTCCGGCGGGCGCAGGGAGCGGATTTCCGCGCATACCTGACCCAGGCGCTGCCGGTCGCTGGAGCCTACGATGATGCGGTTGTTGGCCTCCACCGCCACGCTGACCCCCTCGGGCACGGGGTACTCGATCGGATTGGAAAAGCCCAGGTTCAGCAACAGGCTCCCGCCCTTCAGCTCCGCCCGGTAGCCCACCCCGTTGACCAGCAGTATCTTGCTGAAGCCCTCGGTGACGCCGGTCACCATGTTCTGGATGAGGCGCCGGTATAGGCCATGCATTGCCTTGGACCTCTTGCTCTCGTCCCGGCGGCTCAGCGAACAGACCCCGTCGGCCACGTGCACTTCCACGTTCGCCGCCACGGCCTGGGTGAGCTTGCCTCGCTTGCCTTCCACGCTGACCGCCGAGCCGGCGACCGTCACCTTGACCCCGGGGGGTATGCGGATGGGCAGTCGTCCTATTCTTGACATCGCTTCACCTCACTCACCAGACGCTGCAGATCAGCTCGCCGCCCAGCTTCTTCTCCGTGGCCTTCTTGCCGGTGATCACCCCCTGGGAGGTCGTCACGATCAGGCTGCCGTAGCCGTTGAAGATCCGCGGCATCTCCTTGTAGCCGGTGTACACCCGCCGCCCCGGTTTGGACATGCGCTCTAGGCCGTGGATGACGGACTTGTTGCCGTCGTCGTATTTCAGATAGATCCTGATCTGGTTGGACCCGTCCTGAGCCACCTTCTTGAAGGTCTTGATGAACCCCTCATTCTTCAGGATCTTGACGATCTCCACCTTGAGCTTGGAAGACGGAATGTCCACCTTCTCGAACTTGGCCAGGTTGGCGTTGCGGATCTTGGTCAACATGTCCGCGATGGGATCGGAAACGCTCATCTTACTCTCCCTACCAACTGGATTTGGTTACGCCGGGAAGCTTGCCTTCGCTGGCGAGTTTTCGGAAACAGATCCTGCACATCTGGAACTTCCTGAGATACCCCCGCGCCCGGCCGCAGATGCGGCAGCGGTTGACCTTGCGGGTCATGTACTTGGGCTTTTTCAGGGACTTGTTGATCATCGCTTTTCGTGCCACGTGCGCTTCTCCTTGAGCCGTTACTTGCGGAAAGGCATCCCGAGGGCGGCCAGCAGACTCCTGGCTTCCCGGTCCGTCCTGGCGGTGGTGCAGATGGCGATATTCATGCCGCTCACCCTCTCGATCTTGTCGTAGTCGATCTCCGGGAAGATGATCTGCTCGGTGATCCCCATGGCGTAATTGCCGCGCCCGTCGAAGGCGTTGGGATTGGTGCCGCGGAAGTCCTTGACCCGCGGCAAGGCCACGTTGGCGAGCCGGTCGAAGAATTCGTACATGTGGTAGCCGCGCAGCGTCACCATGGCCCCGATCTCCATGTCCTTGCGGACCTTGAAATTGGCGATGGACTTTTTGGCCTTGGTTTTCACGGCCTTCAGTCCGGTGATCTGGGCCATCTCCTTGACGGCCGCGTCCAGGAGCTTCTTGTTCTGGATGGCCTCTCCCACGCCCATGCTGACGATGATCTTCTCCAGCTTCGGCACCTGCTGGACCGAGGGGTAGGAGAACTCCTCACGCAGCGCCTTGGCGATTTTCTCCCGGTACAGAACCCGCAGGCGCGGCTCCTTAACCGGCAGTTTCGCGCCTTCGGCGGGCTTCGCCCCTGCCGGCTTGGCCTTCTCTCCGCCCTTGGCCTTCTCTCCGCCCTTGGCCTTTTCTCCGCCCTTGGCCTTCTCGCCGCCCTTGGCCTTCTCGCCGCCCTTGGCCTTCTCTCCGCCCTTGGCCTTTTCGGCCACCTGCTCGGCCGCCTGCTCGCTTGCTTTCACCTTCTCCGCCATTACAGCTCGCCTCCGCACTTGCGGCAAACCCGCACCTTGCGCTCGCCGCCGAGCTTATAGCCGACGCGCGTCGGCCCGCACTTCTTGCAGACCAGCTGCAAATTGGACAGGTGGATGGCGGCCTCTATCGAGGAGATGCCGCCCTTCTGCTGCCCCTTGGGCTTCATCGTTTTCTTGACCAGGTTCAGGCCTTCGATAACGGCCCGTCCCTTAGCGTGGTCGACCTTGACCACCCGCCCGCTCTTGCCGCGGTCCTTGCCCGTCATGATTTGCACCTGATCGTTTTTCCTGAGCTTGCTCGCCACCAGTTGCTTCCCGCTCATATCACCTCCGGCGCCAGGGAGACGATCTTCATGAAATCCATCTCCCGCAGCTCCCGGGCAACGGGCCCGAAGATCCGTTTGCCCTTGGGGTTGGAGCCCGCGTCGATCAGCACGCAGGCGTTGTCGTCAAAGCGGATGTACGTGCCGTCCGCCCGGCGCAACTCCTTCTTGCAGCGCACGATCACCGCCTTCTCCACGGCGCCCTTTTTTACCGCGGCATTGGGAAGAGCGTCCTTCACCGCCACGACGATGATGTCGCCGATGGCCGCCGTGCGTCGCCGGCTGCCGCCGAGCACCTTGATGCACTGCACGATCTTCGCCCCGCTGTTGTCGGCGACGTTCAGGTTAGTCCTCATCTGGATCATGTCATTTGGCCTTTTCCAGGATTTCCGCGAGGCGCCAGCACTTTTCCTTGCTGAGGGGCCGGCTTTCAATCACCCGTACCAGGTCGCCGATCCCGGCCTGGTTTTCCTCGTCATGGGCTTTCACCTTCTTGGTGAGGGTGATGTACTTCTTGTACAGCGGGTGCAGCTTGCGGCGCTCGATGGCCACTACGATGGTCTTCTGCATCTTGTTGCTCACCACCC
>Ga0315289_10011104_pt1 | contig 12797 bp, 10 predicted proteins | sample YL17G11_40_MG_FD_203452 | JGI IMG/M metagenome (GOLD analysis project Ga0315289, IMG submission 203452) | Sediment microbial communities from Yellowstone Lake, YNP, Wyoming, USA - YL17G11_40 | ecosystem: Environmental > Aquatic > Freshwater > Lake > Sediment | place: USA: Wyoming | collected...
GTTTTCGTCACCGGTCGTTACGTGGAGATAGGTGAATCCTGAGAACTCATATTCAAAGAAACCGGCAAAAAACTCATGCATCTCAAGCTCTTTATATGCCGAAAAGGTTTTGAACTTATTCGCGATGGTTTTGCTTGTTGCTGCAGAAAAGGACAGGTTTTCAGAACAGGTATCCGCCTCTCCGAAAAAAAGCGATTTGCCAACGCCGTCCCCGATAGCAAACACGAAATCAGGAATTGCAAAGTAGGCATTGGTTGCGCCACTGCTTCGGCGATGAAATTCCGACTGAAAACCGTTATGACTGCGGACCTGTTTTTCGCTCATGGTGTTTACGACCAGCCCGGCATTTTGCTTTGCAAGAACTTGAAAACCGGTCAGGAAAGCATTGATAATGGAGTAGTGGTGAAGATTAGTGCTTGTGGGCGGTCGCGGCTCACGGTGCTGGAACCGGTTGGGGTTGATGAGTCTTTCGCCTTCAAGAAGCAGGCCATAGAAACCCAGCCCCGGACCTTTTAATGAATCCAGAGGACACAGCACCTGTTTTACAAAATTTCTCCTGCAAAGCTCGGCCATTACTCTGCGGCAGTATTTCAGGTTGGGTATGAAAAGAGACATGACATCAAGGGTGCTCACCCATGTCCTGTCGCAGAGCAACTGCAGAATGCCTTTCCAGCGGCTATTGATGGCTTTATTTGCTGGCTCCCGCATTTTGCGTTTGTTCCCCTTTCGGATCGAGCCAAACATACCCGGTACCTTTGCAAGTTCCACATCTGACAATATGCTGGTGTCGCGTGGGATCTATTCCCAGGCTGCCAAGGCACGATGCGCAACTGCAGTGAAGCGGGAACGGGATAATTTTGTAGATCATCTGAATGGCCCGGATTTCATTTTTGCATACTCCGGTCCCCTGATTACAATGACTGCATGGTTGCCAACCTTTTTTACTGAACATTATTTGTCTCCTTCCAAAAAAAGTTCTTTTTTATCTGTACCCAATAGCCCGAACGGGTCTTTTCCTATGGAGAAATCATTAAGCAATAGAATCCTTTTGTCCGTTTCGTGTGCTGGCGCATTCTCGATTAGTTTTGCGCCATGTGATGACCAATAATCCTCTGTCTTGACAGCCTTCTCATCGATGGTTCTGTTGCCCTGCGCATCCTCGATTATATGTTTCTCTTTCTGGATTACCCATGATTTGTCCTCTCGAAAATGTGTATCGTCAGCGTCACGGTCAGGTTTGGCCGGATTCCAAAGCCACTGATCGCCCTGCATAAATTTCTCATCGGAAGCCTCAAGGGTTCGCTCGAAAATCTCCTTGCTTCCATCTGCCTTTTCTACGGTATGGCGAAGGATTGCATTTACCATTTTCTTTTTTATTAAATCCGAGGATGTCCCACCACCTATAATAGGAATGAGATTATTCATTGTTGTCTCCTTTTTTTAGAATAGCCGGTTTCCCAATAAAAAAGGCCAACCCCGGTGTTGAACCGGAATCGGCCTGGTTTTTCCGATACCAAGTGGAGGTACCACAAAGTATTTTTTCAATTACAACAGCGCTCGAAAAATGCCTGATATCCGTAACAGCGGAATCCGGCCAGACTGTACGTAGATTGTACGCGGGTTGATTGTGAACTATCGAAATTGAAAGAAAAACAAGGAAAAATGAAGAACAAAAATTATGGCTTTGGTCACTATACGATGAACGTAAGGTATTGATTTTAGAGAGGATGGTCCTGGTGGGCCGACTGGTCTTCAAAACCAGTAGCGGGCGGATAATACCGTCTGTGGCAGGTTCGATTCCTGCCCTCTCTGCGGTTTCATCTTTTTGAAAGGCCCGACCATGCCCGATCAACAATTGCTGAATGATATCACCAGCAGGCTCATCAAGGCATATCAGCCGGTTGCGATTTATCTGTTTGGATCATATGCATGGGGATCGCCCAGGCCCGACAGCGATTTTGACTTAATGGTAATCGTAAATGAATCGAATGAAAAGAACTATAAGCGCCCTAAAAAAGGCCTTCTTGCCCTGAGCGGATTGCATATAGCAAAAGACCTGGTTGTATATACAGCAGCCGAATTTTCCCAACGGGCGCATCATGCCTCTTCATTGTGCCGCCGCATTCAACAGGAAGGCATTAAGCTGTATGCAACCACATGAGGAATGGCTCTATAAAGCCAGAAATGATCTTAAAGCCGCGAATATATTGCTTTCCGGAGAAGAGATCATCGGTGACACCGCTGTCTACCATCGCAACAATGCGCGGAAAAATCATTAAAGGCATTTCTTGCGTTCCATGAAAGGCCGATTCCCCTGACCCATGATCTGGAGAAGCTTCTTGAAACATGCTCAGAAATCAATGAAGCCTTCGGATCGTTGCTTGATGATGCGATCACGCTGACGCCGTATGCAACGCTTTTCCGATACCCCGATGTCGTTATGGAGCCGGAAAAAGAAGATGTCTCGGATGCCATTCAGCGCGCAGAAAATATCTTTTTATTCGTCATTCAACAGTTGCCGGAAAGCCTTTCTTTCAATCAGGCATGACATCCGTGAAACCATCCGATGACCTCCGCACCCTTCCCAGCATCGACGCGCTGCTCACATCGGATGCGCTGAGTGCCGTCATCAGCCGCCACGGCCGCGATCTGGTGACCTATGCGGCCCGCCGTGTCGTTGACGCCATGCGTACCCGCATTCAGGAGGAAAAAATGGCCGCCGGGCCCGACGTCCTCCCCGGCCTGATCATCGAGGCGGTGCGCTCCATCGCCCGGCCCAGGCTCAAACCGGTCGTTAACGCCACCGGAATAGTGCTCCACACCAATCTGGGCCGCGCGCCGGTCGGCAAAGCCGCGATGGACGAGATCGCGCGCGTATCCACCGGCTATTGTTCGGTGGAATTCGACCTTGCCACGGGAAAGCGCGGTGAGCGGAATTCCCATGTTGTCGAACTGCTGCGCTATCTCACCGGCGCGGCCGATGCCGCGGTGGTCAATAACAATGCCGCGGCCCTGGTCCTGGTACTCGGCGTTTTTGCCAAAAAGAAAGAAGTTATCGTTTCGCGCGGCGAGCTCATTGAAATCGGCGGGTCGTTCCGCATTCCCGAGATCATGAAAACCAGCGGCGCGAAAATGGTGGAGGTGGGCGCCACCAACCGCACGCGTTTATCGGACTACGAAAAAGCGATTACACCCGCCAGCGCCATTATCTTCAAGGCGCATACGTCGAATTATGCGATCAAAGGATTCACCGAAGAAGCCGGCGTACGCGACCTTTCAGCGCTTGCGAAAAAGCATGGACTTATCATGGTGTATGATATCGGGTCCGGGCTGCTGCGGCCAACCGCGATCCCCGGCATGGAAACCGAGCCCGACGTGTGGGCGGCGATCGAGAGCGGCGCCGATCTGGTGACGTTCTCCTGCGACAAGCTGCTCGGCGGCCCGCAGGCGGGGATCATCGCCGGCCGGCAGGACCTGGTCGCGCGCTGCGCCAAGGCGCCGCTCATGCGCGCCCTGCGCGTGGGAAAACTCACGCTTGCCGCCCTTGGCGCCGCATGCCGGCAATACCTGGATGATGCGAAGCTTTTAGCCGAGAATCCGGTTTTCGCCATGATCAGTCAAACCTCCGCTCAATTGCGCGCCCGCGCCGGATGTCTGGCGCAGGCCTTGCGGGAAAAAGGCGTATCCTGCGAAATCATCGAAAGCCGAGGGCAGTTCGGAGGCGGTTCGCTGCCGGATGCGGAGATTCCGAGCGCCGCGGTCCGGATTACGCCGCCGGGGACAACGGTCAGGGAAAACCAGGCTTTCGCGGAACGGATTTTCCATGGCCTGCTGCAACAGGAAAAGCCGGTGCTTTCCATTTTGCGGGAAGGGCGGGTGCTGTTTGATGTGTTGACATTGAACGACGATGATCTGTCGGGCATTGTCGGATCCGACGTTTTCCGCGATGACCGGATTCCACCCCCCCAACCATGAAACACATCATCATCGGCACCGCGGGCCATGTTGACCATGGCAAAACCGCGCTTGTCAAAGCGATTACCGGCATCGATTGCGATACGCACCCCCAGGAAAAACAGCGCGGCATCACCATCAATCTCGGTTTCGCCCACCTTGCGCTGCCATCGGGCGACATCGTGGGCATCGTGGATGTTCCCGGCCACCGCGATTTCGTGCATACCATGGTAAGCGGCGCCGCGGGCATCGACCTCTGCCTTCTCGTTATCGCCGCGGACGAGGGCGTCATGCCGCAGACCCGCGAACACCTGCAGATCATCCGGATGCTCGGTATACGCGGCGGCATCATCGTACTTAACAAATGCGATCTGGTCGACGACGCCGCGATCGAACGCGTTTCGCGGGACGTGCGCGCCGTTGCCGCGGACACGCCGCTGCGCGACGCCCCGGTCCTTGCGGTTTCCGCGAAAACCGGCCTGGGCATCGACCAACTCAAAGCCGCGATCGCGCACGCGGCCGCGAACGCCGGCGATCGCGCGCGCAGCGATATTTTCCGTCTGTATATCGACCGCATATTTTCGGTCAGCGGCTTTGGCACCGTGGTGACCGGCTCCGTACTCGGCGGCTCGATACGTCGCGATGCGACCGTCCATCTTCTACCCGGCGGCAGGGAACTGCGGGTTCGCCGCATGGAACGCTATGGAAAGCCGGTGGACGAGGTCCTGGCCGGCGACCGCGCATCGCTCAACCTGGCGGGCCTGGACCGCGAAGATTTTCAGCGCGGCATGCTGATCGCCGACCGGCAGCTCAAGGCGTCGAACCTGCTTGACGCGCGCATCGAACTCTTTGCGCATGCGCGGCCGCTCGAACTCTGGAGCCAGGCGATTTTTCTCATCGGGACCTATGAGGCCCAGGCGCGAATACACCTGATCGATCAGGATGCGCTCGAAGGCGGCGCGTCCGCGCTGGCGCAGGTCCATCTGCCCGGACCCTGCGCGGCCCAGCCCGGCGACCGGTTCATTTTGCGCAGTTCGTCAAGCGACATCACGCTGGGCGGCGGCGAAATCATCGATCCTTCGCCCCTGCACCATCGCCGCCGCACGCAGCAGCTCATCGCGACGATGGGACGCATCGCCCATGGCGACCGCGCGGAGCTCATTGCGTTTGAGGTGCGAAAAAGCCATGCGGCAATGAGCCACCTGCAGATCGCGGAGGCGCTCAACCTGTCGCCGCAGGATGTCGTCGAACGATTGCAGGCGCCGATACCGGAGATGGTGATGTATCGCAACGCCCGCGATCTGTATGCCGTGGACCAATCGGTTGACGAGGGATATCGGAAGACCATCACCGACCGCATAGCCGCCTATCACCGCGATCATCCGCTTGAAGAAGGCGGCCTATCGCCCGATGAATTGCAGAGCGCCTCGGGCGTGGCCCGGTCGCCGTCGGCGGACGCGTTCATGCGTCTGCTGCTGGAATCGCTGCAAAAGGCCGGCACGATCAAGCGCGTAAAACATACCTGGGCGCTGGCTTCTCATTCCGTCCAGGCCCCTCCCGCGCTTGCCGCGCACATTGCATTCGTGGATTCATGGCTTCAAAAGTGCGGCATGCAGACCCCGCTGATGGCCGATCTCGCGAGCGCCGCTCGTTCGCAGGGGATCGAGGGAAAAACGCTGAAGCAGGTGCTCGCCTACCTCGCGCAGACGAAACGCGCGTATCAGGTCGAGGACGCCTATGTCCATGCGTCAATCGTTGATTCCTGCAGAAGCCGGTTGATCGAAGCATTGAAGGCAAAACCGGCCGGCGTTACGGTGGCCGGATTCCGCGACCTGGTGCAGGGAAACCGGAAAATCTGCCTGAACCTGCTTTCGATCTATGATGCGGAGGGAAGCACGGAACGCAGGGGGGATGTGAGAGTGTTGGGGCGGGGAAAACCGGCCTGAAAACCGGGCCATCCGGATATCGTATTTTACACCCATGGACCTCTTCGACCAGCAACGCAACCGGATCCTCTCGCGTTCCTCGCCCCTGGCCGACCGCATGCGGCCGCGCACGCTGGAGGAATTCATCGGCCAGGAGCATATCCTGGGCCCGGGACGGCTGTTGCGTCGCGCGATCCAGATCGACCAGCTTTCGAGCCTGATCTTTTACGGCCCCCCCGGCACCGGCAAAACCACGCTGGCGCGCATCATCGCCAATACCACCAAAGCGCAATTCATCTCCATCAACGCCGTACTCGCGGGCGTAAAGGAGATCCGCGAGGCCATCGAACAGGCGCAGAAATCGCTTTCGCTCTACGGCCGCCGCACGATTCTTTTCGTGGACGAAGTGCACCGGTTCAATAAGTCCCAGCAGGACGCGCTGCTGCCGCATGTGGAAAACGGCGTGCTGACCCTGATCGGCGCAACAACGGAAAACCCCTACTTCGAAGTCAATAAAGCGCTGGTATCGCGATCGCGGATATTTCAGCTCCGAAAGCTGGATGCCGGCGACCTCAAGCGCGTGGCGCTGCAGGCGCTTGCGAACGAGGAGCGCGGTTATGGGTTGAAGACCGTGCGCGTCGACGACGATGCGCTCGATCATCTTGTCCAGGTGGCCAACGGCGACGCCCGCGGCGTGCTCAACGCGCTCGAGCTGGCTGTGGAAACCACCGCGCCGCAACCCGACGGGGTCATCCATATCGACCGTACGATCGCCGAAGAGTCGATCCAGCAGAAGGCCGTGCTGTATGACAAGGACGGCGACGCGCACTACGACACCATCTCCGCGTTCATCAAAAGCGTGCGCGGCTCCGACCCGGACGCGGCGCTCTACTGGATGTCCAAGATGATGTACGCGGGAGAAGATCCGCGCTTCATCTTCCGCCGCATGATGATTCTCGCTTGTGAAGATGTGGGGCTGGCCGATCCCAACGCCCTGTCGGTGGTGGTCAGCGCATCGCAGGCGTTTGATTATATCGGTCTGCCCGAAGGGCGATTCCACCTCGCGCATGCCTGCCTGTATCTCGCGACCGCGCCGAAAAGCAATTCCACCATGGGGTTTTTTGACGCGCTGAACACCGTGACCCAGCAGACCGAGGCCGAGGTGCCCGACCATCTCAAAGACGCCTCGCGCGACGGCGATGGGTTCGGCCACGGCAAAGGTTATCTCTATCCTCATGCCTATCGCGACCATTGGGTGGCGCAGCAATACCTTCCGTCCGCCATGCAGGGAAAGCTCTTTTATCAACCGTCCGGTCAGGGCTATGAGAGGCAGATCAAGGTGCGCGTTGAGCGGTTGCGCGAGGCCATGATCGAGGCCATGGAAGAGCGGGAGGCTGCGGACCCCTTTGCGGCCGCCGGCGCCAACAGCAGCGCACAGCAATGGGTGCGGCGCGCGACCTCCGAAACCATGCTGGCCGAAGTCCGCGACCGGCTTTTTGAAATCGCGGACGTCAAGCGCGATTCCCTTCTTTTGGACCTGAACGGCCGCACCGGCCTTTTGGCGCTGGAGGCCGGCCGCCGCATTATGGATGGCGGCGTATGGGTGCTGGCGCACAGCGCCGCGGACTTTGAAACGCTCATGGGTGTCATGCGCCGCTTCGACGATCTGAGCAGGCCGCAGATCGTGCGGACCTCCTGGCCGTCGTTTGACACGGACCTGAAAAAGGCGGCCGGCGGCGATGTGCGGTTCTCCGCCGTCCTCGGCCGCAACATTCTCACGCGTGAAGCCGATAAAGCGGCGCTGCTGCGCCGCATCATAGCGCTCCTGGCGCATGGCGGAACTCTTGCGCTGGCGGAATCCATTCCCACGCGCGGTCAGCGCATCGCGGAATTGCTGACATTTCCGGGCAAACGGTCGGCAATGGGAAAGAAATTCAAGGAAGCCGAGGAATCGCTCTTTGGCGATGCGGATGACCCCATGGTGAACTGGGACGCCGATTCCCTCGCCGCAAACCTGGATTCCATCGCCGGCATTACGCATAAGTCGCATGCGACAACACACCGGTCCCTGCGCCGCATTCTGCCGTCGGACATTGGCTTCTGGCTGCGGCGCGCCGAGAGCGGTGAACGCCGTTCGCTGGGCGACCGGCTGCGGGAATCACTCGGCGAAGAGCAGATGAGGGAGCTGACCTCCCTTATGCACGGGCAACTGGACAACAGGGATGTGCAGTGGAAGACGGAAAATGTGTTTATCAGGATTGTCGGATAATCTTCCATTCAGAATCATTCCTGCATTCAGCGCCCCCCGGTGAATACGCATGAATACGCAATAATCCGCGCGCGTGATCGTTTTCCCTGAAAACCCCCTATATTATCAGCGACAGCCGGAAATTTCTGCGCATACGTGACATATGAGAAAAGCCTATCCGTGCTCCAGGGCATGGGCGCTGTTTCTCACGGGGAATTCATATTTTCAAAAGGAGGATTCCATGAAGCACATTGCCGTTTGCATCATAGGCGCGCTCGCATCTCTGGTTTTCGCCCAGCCCCGCGATGCGAGTGTCTTTACGCATGGGTATAACAATCTGCCGGTAATCGAAGCGTACCATCTGACGGCAGCGCAGGAAGCGCAATTCGGCAACGCTGATAATCGCCGATCCTGCTTCTGGTTTGCCTGGGAGATCCCCACGGCAAATCGTCTGGATTCGGCAATGGTCGAAGGCGTTGCGGCAAACACCGCCTGGGGCCCGATAGAGACGCCGGCCGATGAAACCGTCATTCTCAAAATGGCCTGGGGTACGGCCGGTCTGTATGTCCTCTACGAGGTCATTGACGACGCCTGGATTGGTTATGTTTCGCCGATCGATTATGAAAACGACGCCGTTGAACTCTTCCTTGATCCGCACTCGGGGCAGCAGTTGTATTCCGCCGGTACTCCCTATTATACTGCAATTGACATTTCGCAACTTACGGAAACCTATGACCAGTTCCAGATCCGTTTTGGCGGCAATGAGCCGGTGGAACAATTCTCCCTTAACTGGTGGAACCCGCAGGTCGTGGGAACAAAATGCACCCAGCCTCCGCAATGCGTAATCTATCAGCGCAACCTGACCTTCCCCGAAGCCGATCTTACCTGGGGAATGAAGATTGAAATCATCCCACCGCGCGGCAATGAAACCAATATCCGCCGTCAGGAATGGATGATTCCGTGGACTTTGTATGGCAGCCCTCCGGGCAAAGGCACGCCGCCCGCGGAAAACGACAGGCTTGCCATGGCCTTTGGGTACAATGACCGGGATGATGGTCTGGAGCCCTCAGCTTCCGCCATCCGCTGGAGAAATGCCGCGGACCCGTATACCGCGGCAACCAATCCCGCGACCGGCTTGACCACGACCGTTGACTCCTGGGGCGAAATCCAGTTTGTCGGCGACCTGTATGCCGCTGCGAATGTAACGGATGCGAATATTAATGCAGCCTGCTCCACGGTGGCTTGCAAATCACCGATATTCAGGCCGGAAAGCCGGCTTAAGATCCAGAGCGCGGAATACTTCACCCTCACCGGCCAGCGTGTGGGGAATTTGCATGCGCTTCCCGCGCACGCCGCGGTTCTGGAGCGCTGCATGCTCGGCAACGGTGCGATCGTTGTGAGGAGGATTACGATGAGATAGCGGCAGGGCCGGCCCGATTGATCTGCGGTGATTCAGGATCCGGATTTTCGGCCGTACATTCGATCACCAATGTCACCGGCCCGTCGTTTACCAATGATACTTGCATATGCGCGCCGAAGACTCCGGCTTCGACCCTGGGCACGTGACGACGCAGGCAGGTGATGAAATATTCGTAGAGGCGGTTCCCCTTTTCCGGTTCCGCGGCTTCGATGAATGAGGGTCTGCGCCCTTTGCGGCAATCGCCATACAGGGTGAACTGGGATACGACCAATGCTTCACCCCCCGCATCGACCAGCGAGCGGTTCATTTTGCCGTCGGCATCGGGGAAGATCCGGAGTTCGGCGCATTTGCGCGCCAGCGTTTCGGCCTGCTGCTTCAGGTCTGTCTGGTGCACGCCGATCAAGACCATTATGCCGGGACCTATCCGACCTACTGTCTTGCCATCCACGGCAACAGAGGCGGATTGGACGCGTTGGAGTACGATTTTCATAGGGCAATTCCCTGCTTAATTCCTGATTTAAAATACATTTCAGCGCATCAGCCGGGTCTGGACGGCCTGTCGATTGCCGCCGATTAACCGCTTGAATTCAAAAGAATTATTGGAAAGATCCCGGAGAATACACCTGAATACGGTTATATTTAAATATTTCTGCGGCGTTAAATGAATTTTCGTATATTAAATAAAGATTTTATTCAATATCGGGAAAATAATTCTTTATCGATTTTGTTTGAATCCGGTATTTTTCATGTATTATATTCACAAGTTGCCTTCAGCAGCCGGCAAATACCGTCAGTCGAAACATCATCCTGGTATTTCACCAATGATAAGGAGGTGACAAGAGGAAAACGATAACCAGCAACGATCAGCATGTTTTGCATTGTGTGGGCTACTGTTTTTTAAAATTGGATAAGTAAAATCTGCAAAGGAGGATTTCATGAAACGTTTTCTTGCATGTGCTCTGGCCATCGGCGGCCTGGTTGCCCTTGCAGCCGCACAGCCCCGTGATGCCAGCGTATTCACCCATGGGTATACCAATGTACCCTCGCTCAAAGCGTATCATCTTTCCGCAGCCCAGGAAACGCAGTTCAGCAATGCCGATAACAGGCGTTCCTGCTTCTGGCTTGCGTGGGAACTTCCCTCGGCAACCCGACTCGATTCGGCGCAGGCCGTAGGCGGCGCGGACAATACAGCCTGGGGCCCGGTAGAAACGCCGGAAGATGAAACCGTTAAGTTGAAAGCAGCCTGGGGCACCGCCGGTCTGTATATTCTCTACGAAGTCATTGACGACGGCTGGATCGGCTATGTTTCGCCGATCGACTATGAAAATGACGCCGTTGAGCTTTTCCTGGATCCGCATTCAGCACAAGCCCTGTATGGCGCCGGTACGCCTTATTTTACAGCAGTTGACATTTCGCAGCTCACGGAAACCTATGACCAGTTCCAGATCCGTTTTGGCGGCAATGAACCGGTGGAACAGTTTTCCCTCAACTGGTGGAACCCGTCCGTCGTGGGCACCGGATGCACCCAGCCCCCGCAGTGCGTGCTCTATCAGCGCAACCTGACCTTCCCCGAAGCCGATCTTACGTGGGGTATGAAAATTGAAATTATTCCGCCGCGCGGCGACGAAACCAACATCCGCCGTCAGGAATGGATGATTCCGTGGGGTCTGTATGGCAGCCCTCCGGGCAAAGGTACCGCTCCTGCGGAAAACGACAGGCTGGCCATGTGCTTTGGCTATAACGACCGCGATGACGGCCTGGAGCCCTCTGCTTCCGCCATCCGCTATAGAAATGCCGCGGACCCGTATGGCACTGGAACTGATCCCTCGACCCAGCTCACCACGACCATCGACTCCTGGGGCGAATTCCAGTTTGTCGGCGACCTGAATACCGCGGCAAATGTGCAGGAATCGGATATTTCCGCTGCCTGCAACACCGGCTGCAAACAGCCGCTTGTCAATGCGATGAAGCAGTTCAAGGTCCAGAATACCCAGTACTTCACGCTTGCCGGTCAGCGCGTGACCAACCTGAACACAGTTCCTTCCCGCACTATCGTGCTGGAACGCAGCGTGCTCAGCAATGGTACGGTCAATGTGAAGAGGATCGTCCGGAAGTAGCTTCCGCAACGATTGAAGGTCGATTATAAGAGGCGGAGCGATCCGCCTCTTTTTTTTATGCAGGACGAAATTTCCGGGCGCTTGACAATGGCATGATTTATATGGGGAAGATCATGGTACCGGCAACTATCGCCGGTTTTCGCTGACCTCTGATCTCTGAGGCTCTGCCGCTCTTTCCATCTACCGATTCAACTCAATAGGCACCGGCTTGACGTCCCATATTTCCTTTGCATATTCCTGGATCGTGCGGTCTGATGAGAATTTTCCCATATTCGCAACGTTCAGGACCGCCATTTTCGTCCATGCCTTCTGGTCATGATAGAGCTGGGCCACCCGCTTGTGGCATTCGATATACGAATCGAAATCAGCCATGATCATATAGGGATCGCCGCCTTCGATAAGGGAACCGACGATGGGGCGGAAAATATCGCCTTCACCATCATTGAAGCGGCCGGAGCGGACCAGATCGATGACGGCGCGCAATGAAGGCGATTTATTGAGATGGTTCCCCGGATTATAGCCGCGAGAGCGCTGGTCGCGCACCTGTTCCGCGGTAAGTCCGAAGATGAAAATATTGTCCGGCCCCACCTCTTCGCGCATCTCGATATTGGCGCCGTCCATGGTCCCTATGGTCAGTGCGCCGTTGAGCCCGAATTTCATGTTTCCGGTACCCGAAGCCTCGGTGCCTGCCGTGGAGATCTGCTCGGAAATATCGGCGGCGGGGATCAGGTACTCCGCCAGCGAAACCCGGTAGTTGGGCACGAAATAGACGCGCAGCAATCCTGCCGTGGCGGGATCGTTGTTGATCGCCTTTGAAACGTTGTTAATGAACTTGATGACCAGCTTTGCCATGAAATAGCCCGGCGCGGCTTTGCCTCCGATAATAAAGGTGCGCGGCAGAAAGCCGGTGGTGCGGCCGGCTTTGATCTCGTTATAAAGGAGGATGCAGTGCAGCGCATTAAGGAGCTGACGCTTGTATTCGTGAATGCGCTTGACCTGAACGTCAAAGACGAAATCCGGATTGATATCCAGCCCTTCCCACGCCTTGAGTTTTTCAACGCATATCAGCTTGTTCTGATGCTTGATCTGTTGCCATTTCTTCTGGAAGTCCGGGTCATCGGCATGCGGAATGA
>Ga0315289_10011105_pt1 | contig 12796 bp, 15 predicted proteins | sample YL17G11_40_MG_FD_203452 | JGI IMG/M metagenome (GOLD analysis project Ga0315289, IMG submission 203452) | Sediment microbial communities from Yellowstone Lake, YNP, Wyoming, USA - YL17G11_40 | ecosystem: Environmental > Aquatic > Freshwater > Lake > Sediment | place: USA: Wyoming | collected...
GAAGGCAGGTTCTTCAATCCACCAATCGAACCAGACCAGCTGCGGTTTATACTTGTCGACCAGTTCGCAGGTGCGCAATAGCCAGTTATCGAGGTATGCCTGATCAGGCTGTGTCTCCTTGGGTTGTGCCGGGCCATAGAAATCGCTGTAGCGCGGGTCCTGCACATCCGAATCAAACTGCATGCCCCCATTAAGAAACCACCAGTGCTCAGCGCGGTGGCTTGAGAGTCCGAAGACCAGCCCTTGCTTATGGACGGCAGCAGCCAACTCGCCGATGATGTCGCGCTTCGGGCCCATCTTCACCGCATTCCATTCCGAATAGCTGCAGTCGTACATGGCGAAGCCGTCGTGGTGCTCTGCCACGGGGACGACATACATGGCACCGGATTTCTTGAACAATCCCACCCACTCATGGGCGTCGAACTCCGTGGCAGTGAACTGAGGGATGAAGTCCTTATAGCCGAACTGGGACTGTGGCCCGTAGGTCTCGACGTGGTGCTTGAACTCCTCGGAGCCCTGAATATACATATTACGTGGGTACCACTCATTCCCAAAGGCAGGGACTGAATAGACCCCCCAATGAATAAAGATGCCGAACTTGGCATCCGCGTACCATGTAGGGACGGTGTACTGCTTTAGAGATTCCCAGGAAGCTTGAAATGGCCCACCAGCGATGACCTGGTCGATTATCTTCATTCGGCTCTCTGTATCCATAGCGTTGTGCTATCTCGTTAGATTTACCAGCGGGTCAGCACCTCGCGCACTTTGGCGAGCTGGACGGCAACTCTAGCATATTCATACTGCTTCGAGTGGTGTTCAACCCCCCAATAACCCTGGTAGCCAGCGCTGCGCAGCATCGTCATGCTTTCTTCCAGGCAGCTCTCGGTGATTTGCCAGGAAATATGGGTGTGCATTGCCCAAGGGGCCATCACTTTGTCGCCGGGGTTGCCGCGGAAGTGGAGCAGCATGCCGAAGCCCGGGTGGTCCACCGCCTCGCAGATGCGCTGCATGTTTTCGGGCACCACTTCGGCGCCCCAGTGGTTTTCCGGGCCGACCTTATAGCCATTGTCGAACGCGCGTTGGGCGTATTCTTTGTAGCGTTTGACGATCCAATCGAACTGCTCGTCAGTAAAGGAGGTTGCCCGCACCCCCGCGTCGATACGGACAGTCCTGGCTTTTAGCACCTCGCCTGCATGCAGATGGGCCAGTGCATTACGATAGTTCCGTTCTCTGAGGTCCAGCACATCTTCCCAGATGTGCGCATCGTCGACGCACAGGTTCGCCAGGACCAGCTCGCGTTCATCCAGAGCCTCTTTAACCTTGGCGAGATAATCATCGGCAGTGCTGACCATCATCCTGTTCCAGATATCGGCTGACTGTAGATGGTAGCGGTATTTGCAGCTTTCCAGGTAGCCGAGCAGATCCATCTTACCCTCTTCCAGGAGGCCGTGGAAGGAGTAGGAAGCAACTGAGATGTTCATGATATTCTCCTCAACGTCATATTGTTCTTTCCCGTCCCTAGAGTTTGACGGCTGTAGACTGCGACAGCGTTTTCACCTCCTCAGCCGTCACCTCGCGTCCCAGCCGGTCCGAGAGATAGATGCCCTCCGAGATCAGCATCGTTTTCAAGGCGAGCTCGGCGCTTGGCATCAGCTCCACCCTCCCCCGGAGGGCGGCAATCCAGTGGCGCTGGGGACTGTTGTACGCATCGGCGTTCTCACGCAGATCATGCAGCCGCCCGTCAAAATCGTCCAGGTTTACCGAGGTGTACAGGTCCAGGTCCCCGATGCTCTGGTAGTAACCGAAAGGATTCAGCCGGATGCCACCCTTCGCCCCCACCACGCTGCAGCCTTCGAACTGGTCCAGGTGGATAGCCCATGCCTCAATAATATCGAGCGTGATCCCATCCTGCAGCCTGGCAAACCCAACGCCCAGTTCCTCCACGTTATAGCCGCTGAGCTCACGGCGGGTCGCATCCATATCGGTTTCCTGGTAGATCTTGCCCGAGATGCGCAGGACTTCCGGATTGCTCATGAGATAGAGCATATTAGCGATGTGGTAGACACCCATGTCGTACATCGCGCCACCACTGGCGACATCCTTCTGCACAAACTGCATTTTTCCATACCCATCCACGTAAGGCCGGCCTCTGCGGCGGAAACCGGTCGAGCGGGCATGATAGAGCTTACCCAACATCCCCTGGTCAATGAGCGCCTTGGCGGCTTTGGTCTCTTTGGAGAACAGGGTGTTTAGCTGGATGGCTAATTTCCGCCCCTGCTCTTGGGCTGTGCGGTACATGGTCGCCGCATCGATATAGGTCCCCGCCATCGGTTTTTCACAGTAAACGTGCTTGCCAGCTTCCAAGGCCGCTACCGTTGCTGGCATATGCAGGTTATTGTGGAGGCATACATCCACTGAATTGATATCGTCGCGCTTCAGGAGGTCCCTGAAGTTTATATAGGTATCATCGATGTGATAGAGCTCGGAGACTCGCTTCAGTTCCGGCACATCGATATCGCAGATAGCAACGACCTGGGCTTCCTCTATATCCTGGTAACTCTTCAGGTGATGTTTACCAATTTGACCGACACCAATGATACCAACGCGGATTTTAGAGTTCATAGCGACATTCTCCTGGGGATTGGGTGAATTTATTTGTTTAATGGGCTTGGTGTAATTCCCTTTTTACTATTCATGGATCATTACGGCATAATGGTGTTCCAAAAATCGCTTCCATAGGCGATAAATTTCAGGGGGTAAGTTTAAAGTTTCCAGTTCGCGTTTTACTTCATCTACGTCCAAGGCACGGATATCCTGGGCTTTGCCGTGCATGAGTACCTGACGGAGAGCCCACCGGCGTTGAAAAGGATCGGTTAAATCAACGTGATCACTGCTCCAATTGATATAACGTGGCAGATCAGCTTGCATCAAATGGGCCTCCAATAAAACTATACCACGAATCGTGAAAAGGTGAACTTTTAGGATACGCTCGCGACTTCCAGGGGTTCAGCGCTCGTTTTAGTGCTTCTCGCGGCCAGGTAGGTCAGCAATCCGCCGATTGCGAGCAAGATAATTCGTAAGATAAACGGAAGAATCTTATTGATCTCGGATAAGTTTCCGGCGATCCAGCCGAAAGGCGACGTGAACAGGATCACGACCACGTAGATGACCGCCATGATCCGGGCCCTTTCTTTCTCATCGACCGTGACGACGATCATTTTGTCGGTCAAGGTATTGACCGCCGCCAGGCTGCAGGCCTCAAATAAAATACTGATTAATAAGAAGAAGTAGCTTCGCTCCGGGATCGTGATCAGCACCAGTTGGCTGATCATCGCGCCAATAAATCCCACCAGCATGGGCTTCTTGAAGTCTATCCCCCTGAGGCGCGGCATCACGAGGAAGTAGAATAACAGTATGATCACTGAACGGGCCAATTGATACAGGCCCAGGTCCTGCGGCGGGATGTGCAGTCTTTCTGTAACGAGGATTGACCAGAACGTGCCGCTAATCATTAGGCCGGTGCTCAAGACCAGCATGATGCCAATTGTATAAAGTGTCGGAGTGGTCTTCAGGATGAGCTTTAAAACCCCTTTATATTCACTGACTAATGTCAGAAGCCCCTGGTTTTCGGTCTGCGCCATGCGCACGCGCCCCTGGCGCGTCTCGGTGACCATCCTATTCATGATGAGGAATTTAGCCGTCATCATCACGAAGGTAAAGAGATACAACCCGCGCATCGTAGGGACGAGTGAAAAAGTGCTGATCAGCAGCCCTGCGAAGGGGGCAAAAAAAGCAGCCAATAAGCCGGCAATATAAATCCACGAGTAAATGTCCACCAATAGACCGGGATCGGTATCCTCGACCAGCAAACACATCCAGGAATTGGATGGCACACGCCACAGGCTGTTAATGATAGCGGCGACCACAAAATAGGTGAAATTATGAGCGACGGCCCAGATCAGGCAGGGGACGCTCCAGGATAATAAATCGAATATGAAGGTGGCCTTCTTGCGCCCCAGTTTATCGGTGAGGATACCGCTGAACGAAGCAGTCAAGATCTGGAAGAACAATCCGATACTGGCGATCAGACCGATCTGGCTATCTTTCAAGCCGATGGATAGCATGTATAAGGAGACATATGGGGCGTAGAGGTTGTACGGGATCCCCCAAAGAGGTTCGGTGAGGACACACCCGCGTGCATTTCCCTTGAGGCCCTTTAAAGTTGCGACCAGCGGATGGGTTGTCATGCAGCTTCTCTCTCCCAATAAGGACTAACGACCCTGGTACTTTTAAAGTCGTGACGCAGAAAGGCATGGCTCATCTTGGGATAATAAAGGCCCACTCAGAACCATGCCTCCGCCAATTGTAACTCTATCTGCTGGTCTGCGCCAGTTATAAAATTGGCTCATTACCGGCTTCAGCATGGGCGGTGATGGCGTCTGGGCGTTGGGGATCGCCCACCCCGAGCAGTTTGCCGCGCTGGCGCCGGTCGGGAGCTGGTATGTGGCCCCGAAAAATATGTGTGTCCTGCGGGACGTTCCGGTGTGGGATTTCCAGGGTGAGGCGGACATGATTGTCCCGCCCACTTTCGCTAAAAACATCGTCGACGCCCTGAAGCTCTGTGGGGGAAATGTCAGGCTGACGCTGTTCCCAGGGGAGGGACACGAGCAGTCGAGCTCCCATGCCTATGGGATGGATGAGTTATATCAGTGGTTCCTGGTACAGGAGAAATAATCTACCAAAGCCTATCCCGCCTGTGTTACCCATCTTTGGAATAACAGGACGATCAGGATAGCGATTGGCAGAGAAGCCACAAATAACATCCCCCAAAGCAGCAGGAGAGCTTTGACCTTTATATTATGGGATTTGCCATCCGGGCCAAGATAGTAGATCCCAATCGCCCTCTCTCCTGGTCGATGATAAGAGTAAACATATGTTTCAACTTTCATCTCGGTGCCCGGTGGGCAAAGGAACCGCTCGGTTATCCGCACACTGTCAGGGCGGATGACTAAAGCGACAGCCATCCCTATAAAGGCAAGCCATATCGCCACCCCCAGGATGATTAATAGGAGGGTCGCTGCCATATCTCACTTCTCCGTCCCACATTCCAGAAGATGGGAATTGGCCCAGCCACCGGGCAGATGCACCCACGTCCCGGTGATGGGTTGGGTGAGGGTGATGGCCTGCCCCTCGTCCAGCCAGTCCAGGGCGGGGTATTGTGTGCCTGGGCCGCCGCGCAGGGTCAGGTGTCCACCCTCGAGGCCAGTGTAGACCAGGCAGGAGATCACCGGGGTGGCGCTGGGGATAGGTGTGACGGTATCCACGACCGCGATCGTGTGGGGCGCGGTAGGACTGAGAGGCTGGGCCGGTAGGGTCAGCTCAAAAGAAAGGCTGGGCGTCGGGCTGAGGGTGGGTGGTATAGCCACAGGGCTATCGACCTTTTTGGCCAGGTCGCTGAGCAGGCAGCCCATGACCAGGAGCGGGGAGAGCAAGACCAGGATCAGCCGTTTGCGTACTCGGTTCATGATCGCAGTTTCTCCACGCCTTCTTTATGGGCATAGAAGGAGGGCTTGGGTTGGCCCTGGCGGTCAACCAATCCCCAGGCTGTCTCGACCGGGCAGTCCGGAGACCGGCACTGCCAGCATGCTTCCTGGTCTTCCCAACGGTAGAAGAAGGCCCCGAGCAAACGATCACGGTGCTTATAGAACGCTTCCATCGCACCGCGCACGAATTGGGCCTGGGTACCCGGGGTGTGCCCATTCCCCCAGGCAAAGCGCCATTTCTTCACCTGGCATTCCGGGATCCCCGACCGGTTCTCTGCCTCTCCCATTATGGAACCGGCGGAGGAATATCCCCACTCGTTGACCAGGATCCGGGTATACGTCAGGTCATACAGCTCCGCTAAGGCAAAGTCCCAGGCCTCAGGCCCCCCCGGGTCCCAGGTGCCATAATAGCCATCGATGCCGCAGTAATCGAGATAGGAAGAACGTGGGTCCGCAAACAGCCTCCCATAGAAGTAATAGCGCATACTGGGCAGGGCTGAGTTAGGGCCTACGATGAGGGATGGGTCGCTTTGCTTGAGGCCGATTGCCCCGTGGAAGATGAGCTCACAGCCGTAATAGTATTTCAGGGGTCCGGCAAACATCGGTATATTCAGCTCGTTCGAGATCTGCCACATCTGGACAATACCCTTTAGATCATCCGCCAGAAAAGCACAGATCTCCTGGTAATTCTTGGACAGCACCTCGCTGTTTGGCTCTCCCATGTAAGCGGGGAGCAGGTCGTTCCACACGAACTGGTATTTACCGGACGGGTCGGGCTTATAGCCACCAATCCCGTGCAAAGGGGTCACGCCCATTAAATATAGGCCTTTGTTTGACCAGACCCTGGCTTCCTCTTTCGCCTTCATATAAGCATCTGCCAGCCTACCGCCGATGCGGTCGGTGAAGGGGAATGGAAAGTCCTGGCGGATCCATTCGATGCCGGCCCGCCGGATCAGTCCCGGATCAGCATTGGCGAAGGCGCTGGTACCGATGAGGAATTTACCCATATAAAGCTCCTGTGAATACAGTAGGAATTGCCGGTAAACGGGTATGCGTGGGGGGCGTATGCCCCCCACGCATACCCGTTTACCGTCTTTCTCTGACTAAGGTCGAGTAGTTATTACCGACCTTATATCTGACTTCATTGTATAGTTTTTTCAGGCCGCGCGCAACTGGTATTTCCTCAAATCTGTCAATATAGTTGTTATTCCAGCCAAGAGGGGGTACAGGCTGGTTTATAGGATAGAAAACCCCACTATTGACTACTTCAATGGGCGGGTCACCCCACAGACTGACTACCTTGACCAAATCCTGCTCGAGCAACCCATCCTGGTGGGGGATCTGATCCTGGGCGAAGTTCTGCAGGGGTTCCGCAGCGACGCCGATTTTGAAGCTGCACGCCGTTCCCTGAGCAAGTTTACCCAGGTCAGCATGATGAGTCCTGAGCTGGCTGTGTTGAGTGCACAGAATTATCGTGCCCTGCGGAAGATGGGTATCAACGTACGTAAAACCATCGATTGCTTCATCGCCACTTTTTGCATTGAAAACGGGCACGCGTTGCTCCATTCTGATAGTGACTTTAACCCGTTTGAAGCTCACCTGGGATTGCAGGTGAGCCATCCTTGAGATAGTATGAGGAGATAACCTTCAACCTTCTGTGTCCTGGGTGGGTGGTAGAGGAGCACAAGAGCGATACACGGTTATTTTTACTAAAATCTATCAAGACACTTGTTAAACTAAAATTTACATATAGTACTAAATATGGTACTATAAAGGCGCACGGATGAGTAAAAAAGAAAAGGCTTTAGCAAGGCTTCGCCGAAATCCTAAGAATGTCAGGTTTAGGATCTCGAAAACATCCTTATAGATTCGGGATTTACTAAACGTCAGGATGGAACCAGTCATGCAGTGTTTACCTACCCGGGATTTCTGCCATTGACGGTTCCCAAACGGAAACCTTTTCTACTCACTGCATACATTAAACAGGTACTCAGGTTGATTGATGAAATCGGCCTGCCTGAAGATGATTAAGAGTAATGGATTTGGCTATGAATAATCCACAAGTCGATGACTATTTACAACTGCCTTATACCATCGAAGTGATCCGTGACGAAGAAGGTGGAGGGTGGGTGGCGCGCGTGGTTGAGCTGCCCGGTTGTATCACTCAGGGAGATACATTTGAGGAGCTGGGCGAGATGGTCGCGGATGCCATGCGGGGCTGGATCGAGATTGCTCTGGAAGATGGCATCCCGGTCCCCGAGCCGCGACCGTTAGAAGAGTACAGCGGCAAGTTTGTGGTGCGTGTGCCGCGTTCTTTGCACCGTGAGCTGGTCGAGGCCGCTGAACGGGAAGGGGTCAGCCTGAATGCGTTTGTCAATGTTGCTCTGGCTAAAGCGGTGGGCCAGAGAGCAGGCAGTATAGATACGGTGCAGACTGCCAAACCCCCAATTTTGTACCAGGTGCGTGATTCCCAAGGCAATCGTGACAAAATCTAAGCCAATTCTCAGTAAACTTCAGGAAACCTGCACTACCATATTCGCCCTGGCTGGCATTCGATGGTCAGCAGGACCTCCAGGTTAAGTGCTGGCGTCCGAGGCAGGCGCAAGATCATGATGCCTTTTTGGTCTTGCGTGGGAACCAACCCGGTCTCCGAACGTCCAGCCAGTGGACCGCGCCATAATTCCCACCCCAAACGGTCATAGAAAGAGACCCGGGCAGTCACCAGGCAGGCGATTTCATAGTCATCAGCAATAACAGAAGCCAAATGCCGCATCACGGCGCTGCCGAATCCGCGTCCCTGGTGAGTCGGGTAGGTGGCAACGGCGTCCACATAAGCCGTCCTGAGCATGGGCATTTTCTCCGGCTGAAGCCAGCGTGTGGCCACGACCGCGTGACTGACCAGCTGGTCGCCAAAGTACCCCAGACTGTGCAAGCCATCGGGCGGGATGGATGAAAAGTTGGGGCTGAAGTCCTTCTGGTAGGCTTCCGTACAGAGATGGACAATGGCCAGGAGCGTTGCAACTGGCAGGTCGTCAGTCCGGCTGGTCTGGATCGTGAGCCTGTCTGTCAAGATGTGCTTCTCAGGGTGCGCGGGAAGGCGGCGATGCGCAGGTTCGTCGAGCCGTACGGGATCAGGGCGATCTCCTCGAGCGGCTCTTTGGATAAGCGAGGCCCGACACTGATCGGCCCGGCTGAGTTATCGACGATCTGCCATTCGGGCAGACGCCGACCGTGGGTCCTCAAGATGACGGGGGCTTTATCGGGGTCAAAGGGCACCGGTTCAGGCGGTGATGTCTCTACAATGAAGGTAGTCTCAATATCGTTGGGGTCGACCACCAGGGCGTAATTCCAGGGCGAGGTGGGGTATACCTCCCAGTCCGCAGCCGGCTCCGAACCCCTGATCTTCTGCCACACCTCATCGATCTTTAACCCATATAGCAGCGGCCCACGCAATACCGAGACCAGGCCCTCATGCCCGGTCTGCAGCCTGATAGGCATCGGAAAGCTCAAGAGCAGCCGGTCGCCATCCTGCCAGGTCTGCTCGATGCGGTAGAAGGAGCCAGGTACCGGCTTGAACGTCTGCTCCCCGATCTTCAATCGGGCATCCGTGGCCCATTCGGGGATGCGCATCGCCAGTGGGAACTGTGCCGGCGCGGGGAGCGAGAGGCGGATTTCGACCGTCCCGTCGAAGGGATACTGAGTCTCTACGATCAGCTTAACGCGCCCGATGAGCAGGTCAGCGACGGCCTCACAAGGTCCGTAGGCGACCAGTGCCAGACCGCCTTCCGACGTCGCCATCACCATGCTTTTAACGAACTTCGGCCAACCCTGGTGCATATTGGCGGTGCAGCAGGTGAAATTGGGCGCAAACCCGTAGATATTGGCATCATCCCCATTATCAAGCCAATGGCGTTTTGCAATTGTCGCGGCAACCTGGTTCACCTGCTGGTCATACTGGTGCGCCCACATATCGGGCTTGAATGCCGCGGGGAAAGCGTTATAAGCGACCTGTTCCAACCGGTCACCGAAAAAGGGATCGCCGAGGATGCGCAGCGCCTCTTCCAGTGAGAACATGAATTCGGCGACGGCGCACAGCTCGGTGCCAGAAGTAGGTGAGGTGCCGTGCAGGTGCTCATCTCCGCTCCATATGCCGTTGGGTTGTCCGTGATATTTCATCAGGTTTTCGATTGCTTTGCGAGAGGCAGACCAATGCCAGGGGTCGTCGGTTTGAACATACCATACGGCGGGGGTCTTGATGCCCATGGCGTTGTTCACCACATGTGTCCCCATATTCATCAAGGGGTCATTGCCCAGGAACTCTCCCAGGGTGTATTTTCCCTGTAGCGAAGCCCAATCCAGCGTTTGAGAAGCGATTTTCTGCGCCAGGTCCAGCAAGAAAGAGTCGCCGGTCAGGTTATACAGCCAGTGGACGGATAACAGGTTATCTGCTCCACGCGCCATGCCCCAGTTTTCGAGCGGGCGCACAGGGAGAAGCCGGTCCTGGTAGCGGAAATACGCGGTCATCAGCTCCGGCACGCGCTCGTCCCCGGTGGCCTCATAATAGCCGGTCAGCACCTTGAGCATCACCATCCGAGGCCACCAGTCATTATTAGCTGGCCCGAACTGCCCATCGGGCCTGCTGCTGTGCAGGGTCCAGGTGATATATTTATTGGCTTTGACGATCAGGCGCTGGTCGTCGAGGGTGTAGGCTAAGGGCACCAGGCCGTCCAGGTAATAGGGAGGGCGCTCCCAGCTGTTGAGAGTGCCGCCAAGCCAGTCGCAATTCAGGCCGACCTCGGGCCAGATTTCATCCAGATGCCCGGTCAACCCACGAGCCTGGACCTTTAATTGGTCGAGCAGCCACCCTCTGGGGCGGACTGAGCCCAGCGGAAGAGCTAAAAAGGCCGTGGGCTGGAGTGGTGAACGATTAGCGGGTAAAGGTTTATTGTTGTTCATGGCTACCTTTCTACACTGGATAAATACTGGGCCATTCCAGCTCGATGCCTTGCTTGCGAAGGAAATCCTGGAAAAGTGACAGTCGCTCGTGATCCTCGCCCACCTGGTGCGGGGTGACCTTATTCTGCAGACAGAGGGCCGCGCAGCCCCCCGTGCTCCCGCCAACGATCAGAATGTCGGCGTGTTTCTCTCTCATCTTTCAAATATACTTGTTTTCTACTGGGTAGCCTTACCCGTGAAATAAGTAGGGCAACACGCACCCCGTTATAAAATTTCCAGACTCAGAACATAAAAAGGCAACACCTTCGGCGACGTCTTGAGGAGAAATATTGGCCCGTGTTTGCCAGGCTGTGCCGTGCCCGCACTGCTCAACTGCCTCCTCAAAACTTTTGATAGCGGGCACCGGGCTCGGAGCGATCACATTGATGGTCACCCCATTGGGCCAGGCCTGCTCCTGCGCTAACAGCAGTGCCTGCATCCTGGCGGCTTTACCAGTGTTGTAAGCGTACGCTGGCGATAGCTTTGTCGGGTGCTCCGCGATACCGATGAGTCTTCCCCATTTCCGCTCATACATCCCCGGCAGGATCAGCGGCATCAAATAGAGGAGCGGCGCCATTTCATGGTGGAGGTCCTCCATCGCAGCAGAGGGTTCAAGCCGGTCGATGGCCTCCGGATGCCAGCCTCCTCCAGGGCCAACGATACAGATATCTACCTGGCCAAATTTCTCAATCGCTGTATTGACCAACCTCCGGCATCCGTCCGCCTCAAAGACATCAGCCTGTACGGAAATTGCCTTTCCTCCGTGGCTCTCGATATGATCGACGATCGCCCCAGCGCTTGCCTGGCTCGTGCGATAGTTTACAACGACCTTAGCCCCTTCGCGCGCCAGGGTCATTGCAATGCTGCGGCCCATGCCACTCCCCGCAGCTCCGCTAACAATGGCTACTTTGCCTTCGCAGTTCATGCTTGCGCTATCTCCTTATTCAATCTCCATCAGGTTCATGGAGGAATTCCAGTCGGTACAATCCCGTCTGGTGCTGCCAGGCGGTGTGATCTTCCTTCAGCCCTGGCTTTCGGACTTCTTTTTTGGAATCTCGTCATCACTCAGCAAACATCTCAGCCAGCACTGCTAACACTTGCTTCTGTATTTCGACGTATTTGCTCGGCTCTCCATCAGGAGGCATCGAGCCGGTCCCCGAGCAGGTATTCCGGCTCGAACCCGATCAGCTGGCGGGCCTTTTCAAAGCTCACCAGGCAGGCCGCGCCCGGCAAAGGTCGTTTGCGATCTTTCACTTCGGGGAAGAAAAGCTGGGCCAGCGTTTCCGATTCGATGCCGGTGAAGTTTTGGGTTTCATTGACATAGAGTGGATGGCTTCCTTCATAATTAGCCAGCAGCGACTTTTCAAAAGCTTGCGCGGCGTCTTCGGTGCTGATAATGGCCCAAAAATCTGTATATCCGAAACGTATCGCTATGGAAGGATCATTGAAGTTCAAGGCTTCACCACGACGGCGACGTTCCCGCCACGATTTTTCCGCAAAGCGCTGGGCGCGCATCGCATCCCGCTCGCTTAAAAGCTGGCTTACGCGCGCTTCCCGCTCCGCTACCGCTAACGACATCAATCCGGCGAAGGCGTCCCGGTAGCGGGTAAAGAACTCTCTTCCCATCCAACGGGACTCCTCGGTCATCCCATATACCCCCGGCATCCGCAAGCAAGTGCTCGAAATGCCCTCCCGGCGCCAGTAATAGGCTGAAATCGCTTCGTTGATCTGCTTGGAAAAAGAGTACGGGTCCGTGGTGAAGCTGGGATGCTCTTCATCAATCGGGAAGTACTGGATCGGAAAGCTCTTGACCCCGAAATTATAGCCCAGGGCGTTGATCGAGCTGGCGCATGCCACCCGCCGGATCCCTTCGGCAGCCGTTGCTTCAAAGACATTAAAAGTACCGGCGCAGTTGATACGGAAAATCTCATCCCCGGAAGCACCACCCGGGTAAGGTATGGCGGCCAGATGGGCGATCGCTTCCTGGCCTCTGACCTGCTCGCGCAGAGACTTAAAATCGGTGATGTCACATTCGACATATTCGGCGCCATCTATGCGCTCACCGAGGCGTCGGTCGATGACTTTAACCTGATGACCGTTGCGTACCAACCGGGTGACGACTGCCCGCCCTACATGACCTGTTCCACCTGTAACGAGAATTTTCATTATGCCTCCATCCTACCTGATAGTTATTTATGCGATACCCGGCGGGTCTCGAAGCGACGCAGTTTGTCGCCCTTGACCAGCGCCGTCGTTTG
>Ga0315289_10011107_pt1 | contig 12794 bp, 11 predicted proteins | sample YL17G11_40_MG_FD_203452 | JGI IMG/M metagenome (GOLD analysis project Ga0315289, IMG submission 203452) | Sediment microbial communities from Yellowstone Lake, YNP, Wyoming, USA - YL17G11_40 | ecosystem: Environmental > Aquatic > Freshwater > Lake > Sediment | place: USA: Wyoming | collected...
CCCCCCGCCTGCTCTCTTACCCAGGCACGCGCTCACTCCCACCCTCTCTGCCCCCTCTCCAACCCAATCAACATATAACAGCCCAAGCAGATCGTGGACATCAAGGACTTCCTCTTGACGGCCCGCCGCAAGGACGCCAAGAAGGTGTCCATCAAGAAGTCGGCGACCAAGGCGGGCGCGCCCGTCACCAAGTTCAAGGTCCGCTGCGCGCGCTACCTGTACACGCTGGTCGTCTCGGACGCGGCCAAGGCGGACAAGCTGAAGCAGTCCCTGCCCCCCGGACTCCAGGTCCAGGTGATCGGGGCGTGAAATGGTGGCGTGGGGGGGGGGAGAGACTGTGTTGAAACGGGGGTGTGCGTGTGTAAAAGGCCGCTTTCCTTTTTTCTGCTGGTGGGTGATGATAATCGTTTTTTGTTTGGGACCCGCGGGCGGCCTCCCAAGCTTTCCATTCCCTCCCCCGTCTCTGTCTGTGTGCTTTGCTGTGCCCGGGCCCTCATGCAGGGGAGAGAGACAGCCAAACCCGAGCGGGACGGACGGAAAATAAACAACAAACAACAGGCACCAAACTTTTTTCATTCAACCACCCCCTCCCCTGACCAGCTTCTCCACCTCCGCCCGCACCGCCTCCAAGTCCGCGCCCTGCACCTGGCCCATTAGCCGGCCATTTGAATGGAAGGTGAAGGTCGGCACGGCAGAGATGCCGGCAGCCGTGACAGTCGCCCGGAGCGCCTCGTCATCGATGTCCACCGTGTGAAAGCGCACCCTGCCAGCGTGCGCCGCCGCCAGCGCCGCGAAAGGCGCTTTCATGGCCCGGCACGGCCCGCACCAGGCGGCCGTGTAGTCCAGAACGGTCGGAGTGGTGGAGTCGGCCACGGCGGCGTCCGCGGCGGCGTCGCTGGTCAGGGGTGTGACGGCGCCGTCGCCTGGGGAAGGAGGCGGGTTGGTTGAAAAGGGGGCGCGGAGGAGAGCATCGCCCGCGCCCACGCCCACGCCCCGCCAGGCCACGCGCGCCCCGAACTCTGCCGCGGCAGTGGTGGCAATGGACCGACTGGCAGCCAGGCGCGCCAGCATGTTGGCGAGGAGGAGAGTCTGGAGGGCAGCGGAAGCGCGCCCAAAATATGTTGGCAAATTGAGAAACCCGACCCTCGATCACCAAAGGCCCTTTTCTCACACCACATTTCTGTAAACTCACGTGCGAGCGCCACCTCCTAGGCCGCCATCGGCGAGGCCTGGAAGTGCGGGGGAACGCCCCCGGTCTCCTCCTACCAAAACCCCCGCCACCACCTCCTCCAGGGCCACCCCCGCCGCGGCCTCATCCCACCCGCGCGCAGCCGCCGCGGCCCGCGCGCCGACCGCCGCGAGGGCCGCCCGGTCGGCCAGGAGGGCGTCGACGCGGCGCGCCAGGTCGGCCGCGGGCGCGCTGAAGTCGGCCAGGCACACCCCGCCGCCCACCTCCAGCAGGGCCGTCGCGCCGACGCGGCCGCCGCCCGCGACCAGGGAGGGCGTGCCCCGGCTGCCCGCCTCCACGATGGTCATGCCGTACGCGTCCGCGGCCGGCGGGTGGAAGTTGAGGGCCGTGGCCTCGAACACGGCCGCCAGGGCCGCCGGGGCCAGGAAGCCGGGCGTGATGAGGGCGCCCGGGGCGGCGGCCACGACGCGGGCGCGCAGGGCCGCCGCGCCCGCGTCGCTCTCCGGCCCGCCCCCGACCACTGCCGGGCGTATGCCGTGGCGGGCCAGGGCCCCCGACGCGGCGAGGCATTCGACGACGGCCGCAAACCGGCCGGGCTCCTTTTCGGGGGCCAACCGCACGCAGCACAGGAGGAGGGTGCGGGCCGGGGAGTGCGACGGCGGGGGCGGGGGCAGGGAGGCCAGCTCGGGGCGGAGGGCGGGCAGCACGACGGCCGGGTGGGCGGGCGGGGCCGCCCCCGAAGCCGTCGTGCGGGCCGCCAGGGCCGCCAGGTCGGCCGCGTCTGCCACGCACAGCGCGACCGTCGCGGCCGCCCCGCCCGCCGCGGCCGCCTCGGCCTCCCGCACGGGCGCGGACAGGGCGCACCCGGCGGGCGTGCAGGCGGAGTGGTGGAAGACACGGTAGTTGAGGAAGATGATGGGCGGGGGCGGCGGCGGCGGCGGGTGGTGCGCCGCGAGGGCTGTCGCGGCAGTCCACGCCCGCACCAGGGCCTGGGCCGCCACCCAGCCCGACCAGTCCACCGCCAGCACGGCCGCGTAGGCGGAGGGCGGCAAGGCGGGGGCCAGGCCTGCCACCCCCCCCGCGAACGCCTCCCACGCCGCCCGCCCGTCCAGCCAGCCCCAGGCGGCCCGCGGCAGGGGCACGGAGTGCAGGCGGGCGTGGTTGGCCGGGGCGGCCGCAGGCGCGCGCGCGCCCCCGCTCCCCTCCCCGCCTTCCGGCCGGCCCGCCACGACGGTCACCCGGTGCCCCCGCCCAGCCAGGGCGCGGACCTGGGAGCAGGCCAGGACGCCGTTGCCGGAGAAGGTGGCGTGCGCGAATTCGTAGGAGAGGAAGAGCAGGTCGAGCGGCGGGGGCGGGCGGGGGGCGGGCGGCGGCGGTTTTTCGTGCGCGCGCCCGTTCGCCGCCGCCCCAGCCGCCGTGGGGCTCACCATCCCGCCGCCGCCCGCGACGACCGTGACAGCGCAGGTGCTGTCTACAGACACGGGATAGGGAGGCATGAAGTGAGGTGAGAATGTCCGGGAGTGAGAATGCGCCGCGCGCTCATTCAATTTTTTTTTGTTATGGAAGCACCTTTTCTCTCTTCTCTCTCTCCTCGACCCACCCACCCTCAGTGCTGCGCGCGCTCTTCACCACCCTCCTCCACCAACCGGCGGCACCTCCCTCGGCGGCTTGTCCGGGTCCTCCTTGCCCGGCTCCCCATCCGGCACGCCGTCCGGGTCGTCCGGGTCGCTCTTCTTCTTCCTCTTCTTCTCCTCCTCCTCGGCGGCCTCGTCGTCGGGCGCCTCAGGGTCGCCTGGCAGGGGTTTGGGCATCGGCGTGTCCAGCTTCTCGAACTCGGGCTGCGTGTCCGGGCGGCGGGTGGGCTGCGGGGTGACCCACTCCTGCAGAGGTGGGAAGGGAGAGGCAGAGCGTGAGTGTGAGTGAGCGACGGGGCGGGCGCGTGTATCGGAGAAAAGGTTGGGGGCCATATCTTGAGAGGGAGGTCGGGCAGTGGGTTTTTGCTGGCCCCTCTCGAATTCATCGGGCCCACACACGACAGCACGGGGGCAAACGCACGCCCCATTCCAGCTCTCCCTTTCTCCGGGGCGCCCCCATCCTCCTCATACCTGCGGGAAGTCGATGGGCGACCGCTCCTTCTCCGTCTCCGGGACGGGGTACGTGTTGGCAGTGGTGGTGGTGCCAACGCCTGCCCGCCGGCGGCCGACAGACGACGCGGGTTGGGCGGCCGCACCGACCTGGGGGCGCGGCGGGCGATAGTGAGCCTGCGTGCCATGCATACCCGAGGTCATGGCTGCCGCCTGGGCGGGTTTGGCGGGCAGGCGAGCGGGCGCGCCCGGCCGGGCAGGGGCGGACGGCGAAGGAGCGGTGAGCAGCGCCGACGCCATTGTGTCTCGTCTTACTTCGCCAAACAAGACCGCGTCTCTCCGATGTAGGGCCAGGAATGCACGGGCGTGTGCTAGGAGAGCCGGCGCTCAGTTGGGTGGGGTATTGTGCGGGCGGGCAGGCGGAGGAGTGTGGAAAGAGACGGGCCTGTACTAGGCCGTCGCCGGAGTGTGAGATGTGAGCAAAAAATCAGCTTGACTTACACTTGCTCTCTCGTTTCTCTGCCCGCCATGGTGCGTTCCCCCCGTCCGTTTCCCCGAGCTGGAGCACGTCCCGCTGGCGTGACCGAGAGCCCCTGCCGCCACGCTCAGCCACGCAGGAGCTGGGTGCCAGGGCGTTGGCCAGTGCGCGGCGCGCTGGAGAGGCCGCCGCTGTTTTCTTCGCTCGCTCCACGATCGGAGCGCCGCCTTTTGCAGGCTGGGGGCCCCTGTGCCTCCTCCCACCCAGCCACGCCCCCTGGAAGCACACGCCCCCCAGGATCGTCTGGGACGTCCTGTATGGGGCGGGCGCGGAATGCATGCGGCCCCTACGTGTGCTCTCATGGTCGGCGAGCCGCACCTCTCTCGACGGCGGCCGCCGCCGCCGCTGCGTGGTCGATCCTCTCTTCCCCCGCCCCCGTCCCCGCTCACGCCTCGCTCATTCCTCCCCCTCAATCATCACAGGACTCCCCCATCAAGCTCGCCATCGTCATGAAGGTCATCGGCCGGACCGGCTCCCGGGGGCAGGTACGAAAAAAAGGATGAAAGAGGGGACGGGGCGGCGCGCTGCGCGGGCGGGGTGTTGTTCTTGCGACGGGCTCGGCCGCCGTCGCTCTTCCCTTGCTCCGGGCACGGGCGCTCGGGATTTGGCGACGCCCTGGCTAGCCATGAATGCTGCTGGCGTGCGTATGTGGGCATGTCATGGCCTGGCCGCACGCCGCACGCCGCTCCGCGCTCTCTCCTTTCGATCGGCTCCGCCCCATTTTTCTTAACCATCCACCCCTCTTTTCTCCGCTCCATCCGCTCCATACCCCTCCATTCACAGGTCACCCAGGTCCGCGTCAAGTTCCTGGACGACCAGAACCGGTTGATCATGCGCAACGTGAAGGGCCCCGTCCGGGAGGGCGACATCCTGACCCTGCTGGAGTCGGAGCGCGAGGCCCGGCGCTTGCGTTGAAAGGAAGGGGGGTGGTTCTTTTTCCAGGGGTGGGGGGAGAGAGAGAGAGTCTTTGCAACTGATTTTACAAGGCCTGAAAACGCAGGCCACCGCAATAATTGACCAGGGCGACACACAGAGGCGCAATGCCTCTGTGTGTGTGTGTGTGTGCGCGCGCGTGCACCGCGTGTGTGGCGTGGGCGCGGCGATGGGGCGTGCGTCCCTCTCAAACCAAAGCACTTTCAGCTCTCTCTACAGGCTACGAACACTAAAAGCCTAACACTCCTCACGCCGCGCCCACGCCGTCTGCTCAATGACAGCGCCCGCCTCCCGGACGACGCCCAGCAGAGCTGCGGCACTGACAGGGTCGGCAAAGGTGGCCGGGTCGGCGTCCTCGCCCCACTCTCTCTCCACCACTCCATCATTTTTTTTCTTCATTTCCGTCCTCCCCGCCCGGCACCGCACCTCCTCCAGCAACCCGACCGCCGCTCGCCTCGCCCGCCGGGCGTCGAAGGAGGCCGCCAGCGCGATGCGGCGCCCCAGCGCGCCCCCGTCCCCCGCGTCGGCGTCGGCCGGGGGCAGGGGCGCAAACAGGGAGCCCCCTGGCGACAGGGCGGCGCCCGGCGCACTCACCGCCCGGGCCGCCGCCCGGCGCACGCCCCAGGTCAGGAGGAACGCAAACCCGGTGAAGTCCAGGCCGGCTGAAGATGCGATGGCTGCCTGGACGGTGCCCTCAAACTCGGACGCGCTCATGCCGGACCTGAAGAGTACGAATAAAAAGGGGGAGAGATCCAAGTAAGGTTGTGGTCCGTTGAAAAAATAGTGCCCGCCAAAGGTTGAGTTTCCTCATGCACGGGCGTGGGTGCGGAACCGCGGTTGTCGGCCGGGCGGTGTGCGCGAGCACACACCGCCAGTCTGTTCTAGGCAGCGGAAGTGGGAGGGCGGGGCCTTAAAAAGATGGGAGGGGAGGGGGGAGAGGTGGCCGCCCGCAAAGGCAGCGCCCGCCCCAGGCGAACAACCCGGGGCGGGCTAGCCGCCTCTCCCTCCTCCACCTCCACGGGCCGGCCGCTCTCCAGGCTTTGGTATAGCTGCCAAATGACAATGTAATCAGGGGACAAGGGGTGCGCGTGAAGAGAGAGCAAAAAAAAAAAAAAAACGCACGCACCTGCAGTCCTCGATCGCGGCCGCGGCGGCGCCCCGCTCGCGCGCCAGGGCGTCCGCCATCCACCCGACCGTGTGCGCGTTGGCCCAATTGTGGTTGATGGACAGGGCCGCCCGGGCGTTGAGGACGGTGTGCGGCCAGGCGGGCGGCACGAAGAGGGCGGTGCCGGGGCCCTGGGGCAGGCGGGCCGTGGCCGCGACGGCCGCGGGGTGGCCCGGGAAGGAGGCCGCCGGGTCGGCGTCGCCCGCCCCCAGCCCGGCCGCCAGGGCCCGGCCCCACCGGTCCGTCGCCAGGTGGGCCGCGCCCGGACGCAGCAGGCCCCACTCTTTGCAGCCCGCCAGGTTGACGGACCAGGAGCAGGAGGCAAGGACGTCGGTGTGCAGGGGGGTGCCCGTCCCGGCGGGGCCCAGGTACAGGAAGCGAAAGCCGCCCTTGAAGCGGCGGGGGCTCGTCGCCGCCGCAGCCGCCGCCGCCCTGTTGGCCCGGGGGGGGCTCGTCGCCGCCGCCGCCGCCGCCGCCCTGTTGGCCCGCCCCTGCCTCTCGCTCCTCGTCCGCGGCCCCATTGAGCCAGTCGTCCGCAAAGTAGGGGGGGACGGTGTAGGCGGCCGCGGCGACGGCGGGCGCGGCGGTCGCCAGGTGCCAGTCCTTTGCGTAGAACAAGGGGGGCGGCGGCGGCGGCGGAGGGTGAGGGTGAGGGAGGCCCCCGCTGCCGGGTTTGTGGCCAGCCGCCGGCGGCGCATCGCCCCGGTCCCCGTTGCCCCGCCACCAGGCCGCGTACGCCTCCACCGTCCACTCCTCGCGGGGACTCCCGCCCGCCCACCCGGCAGCCCCCCGCCCCGCGGCGCAGGAGACGACGGGTAGGCGCGTGGAGGGCGGGACGGCCGCGGCGAGCGCGTCGACGTCCGGGGCGGCCAGGCCCGCCTCATCGCTCTTCACCCATTCCTTGGCCGCCCGCCACCCGGTGCCCACGCCTGTGATGAGGCAGGGCTGGCCAAGCTCCAGGAATCCGCGGACAAATTGGTCGTACGAGAGATATTCTGCGGCCAGGGTCGGGATGTCGGGCGGTGGCTGCAGTGGTTGTTGCGATGGCCCGTCCCCATCGGCGTCGGTGGCGCCTTCCCCTCCTCCTCCACGCCCCGTCGCCTCGTCCACTGCCGCCAGGATGGACCAGTCGAGCAGTCGCGGCGCAAGGGAGGCTTCATCCGCACCCCGGGCCGTGAAGACGTCGTGGATGGCTGAGGCGGCGGAGAGCGACCGGTGCGACTCGCGGGTGGCCGCGTCGGGCGCGCCGCCCAGGCCGGCGTCTTCGCGGGCATGCAGCCAGCGGAGCGTGGCGAGGGACAGGAGGGGGGGCGGGGCGGCGAAAGCAGGGGGTGGAGTGGTCATGGGTAGGACGCGCGCCCCGCCGCGGGCGCGGCCGTGTGCCCCCTCCTCACTCCAGGAGGAAATGAAGGGGTGTGATGGCAGGGGTTGAGTCGCTCTTTAACCACTCTTAAAAAAAAAAAAACGCACACGCACGCGCCCAAGAAATGCCCTCACCGCCCGTCGCCGTCACGGCTGGAGCTCTCGCTCTACATAGTGCAAAACACCTCGCCTTGGGCGGCGCCCTGCCAGCACTGAAGCAGCAGCCTCCCCACCCACCACCACCACCCACGACCTCGACCCGTTGGGACGACCCCTCCCTCCCCCGCCCCGCCGCGGAAGCTGGGGCGCTGGCCCTGGTCGACCTCAGTGCCGGCATCGACCTGTCCACGTCCGCTGAGGCTGTGGCCGACCGGCTGACCGGGTCGCTGGTGGTGAGAGAGGAGGAGGAGAGGACAGGAAAGAAAAGACAAGCATAACTGCCGCCACCCCTCTGTCAACCTCTCCTCCTTTTGTCCTTCCGTTCTAGTCCCTGGGCGACGCCATCTCCCGCCACGTCATGACCAACGCGCCCCGCCTGGTCGACGGCGCCCAGGCCATGGAGGATACGGAGGCCGGCGTGGCGGGCGCACTGGCGGTGGCGATGGCGGCGCGGGCAGCCCTGGCGGGCGCGGCAGCGGGCGCTGCGGCCGCCTCTGCCTCCGCCGCCACAGCCCGCCGCCGGGCTCGCATGGTTAGCGTGCTGCGCCTGCTGGGCGACTTACACACCGCCCAAGCCGGTCTCGAGAGCCTGGCCGCCCGCCTTGAAGCAGCAAGAGGCACCGGCGAGGGCGCTGCCCTGGTGGCGGCCGGCTCGGCCGCCGCGGCCGCCCTTGCCCGCCTGCCGCCCGGCTTGAAGGGCGTGGGACCGGCCCTGCGCGCCCGGCTGGGTCAGGGTTGGGGCAGGGTGTTGGATACGCTTGTGGCCAGCCTGGCCGTGGGCCTGGGTCTGATTGCGAGTGGGCCACTCTCCCCAGCCGCCGCGTCCGCCGCCACCAGCGCGGCCGCGGCAGCGGCAGCCGCTGGTGGCTTGCTGGGTGGTAGCGGCCGCCCGCCGCTCAGCTTGAGCGCCTGGGCGGGGCCGGCCCTGGCGCCTGTGTTGAGCGACGCCGCACCGGATGCTGCCCTGGTGGGGCTGCTGGAGAGCGGGATGGTCAAGGCGACGGCCGCGGCGGCGCCAGCACAACCACCGGCAAAAGAGAGAGAGAGGTTGAGCGCCCGCCGCCTGGCCGTTGCTGCTGGTGCTGCCCGCGCTGACTCGTGGCCGCTGGCCCTAACTGCCGCCCTGGGCCGTGCCTGGGACGCACTGAAGGCCCACGAGGCTGCCGCGACCTGGGCGGTGAAAACAGCGGCGGGAATTGCCGCCGGCCGCCAGGGCGAGGCGGCGGCCGCCGTGGCGGGTGGTCTCACCAACCCGGCCGCCCGGGCGGCGGCCGCGGCTGGTGCGGCGGCCGTTGCGGTCGCCCTCCTGACCGCCCCGCCCGCCACCGTCCCGGCCAACCTGGTCATCACGTGCGAAGCCCTGGCGGCCTGGGCCAAGGCCGCGGACGCCCTGGACGCGGTACTGGTGGGGTTGGGCGGGGGAGGAGGCGCACCACCGCCCTCCCAACCTCAACCTCAACCTCAATCTCACCCGGCCGTGGCCGCCCTCCACGCCGCCGCGGCCGCCGCCCTCCCGGCCTATGCCACCGCGGTCTCGGCCCGCATGGCAACTGTACTCAACCGAGACACCGCGTGGAGCCGAGTGGCGGCTGCTGGGGGTGGTGGCGGGGCCAGGAGTGCGCCGGCCGGCCCGCCTGGCGGCGTTTGGGCGGCCAGCCCGTGGGCAGGGGGCGGGCCGCCCGCCAAGTCGTGTTGGGACCGCCTGCCTGCGGCGGTCGCCGCGGGCTTGCCTCCGGCGCCGCCACCGCCTGCGGGCGCGGGGCGGGGGCCGGCTGGGGGTCCCGGCATACCGCCCCCGCCGCCGCCCCAACCCCCGGCCCCCCCCCACCCCCCTCCCCTTACCCCTCGCGGGCGTGTGCCTGGTGGCGGTGGTCGGGGATGCCGCCCGCCTGGCGCGCGCACTCTGCGCCTCCCCCTCCTCCTCCTGCACCCTCGCGCCGCCTGCCCTGGGGCCGGGTGTCGCCGCCCTGGATGCGGCGACCCTGGCCGCGGTGGCTGCTTTCGGGCCTGCTCCACTCAGCGTGCTCATCAGCCGGGCGAAAGGAGAGGGAGGAGGAGGAGAGCCGGCGGCCGTGCCGTCCTTGACAGACGACGACGCGCCGCGCCGCCTGTGCGCCCGCCTGGCCGCCGCCGCCGCCGCCGCCGCTGCCGCCACCGCCGCCACCCATTCTCCATCCTCTGAGGTTGCGGCGTCCACGCTTACAGCTTCCACCACCCAGGCCGTGGGTGAGTGGGCGGCCGCCGCGACGAGCTGGCTGGGCGGGGAGGCGGCGGCAGGCGCATGCCCAGCGCCTGGCGGGCCCTCCCTGCCCCGCCCCTCGGTTCTCATGCACCACGCCCGCCCGCCGCCATCCCTGGCAGACCGGGCAGCAGCCGCGGACGCGCTGACTGCGGGCGCGGCGGCGCTGCGCGCCGCGGTCGCACAACGCGCGCCCGGCTCCTTTTCACCACCTCCTCCAGCAACAGCCAAAGCCGTCGAGGCGTCCGCCGCCGCCGCCACGGACGCGGCGGACGCCCTGCTGCGGGCGGGCGGGCGGGCAGCCGTGCCGGGTCGGATCATCTTGACGGCGATGGCAGGCGCATCCCTGGACCTGCCGGCGTCGCCCGCACACAAAAGGCCGCCCCCCCTTACCCCGACCTGGCTGCCTTCCCTGAACGCCGGCCTGTCCGCCCTCGCGTCCGCCTGCGCCGACGCGGCCTCCATTCCGCCGTCCTCGGCCGCCACCGCCTGGCGTGGGGCGGCGGCCACGGTCGGGGCGGCCCTGCTGGAAGGCATCGCGGCCGGGCGCGGGCGGGTGACGCCGGGTGGGGTGGCGCTGGTGGACGGGTGGGTGGCCAGCGCGGTGGCCGCCCTGGCTGGGCGCGCCCCGCCGTCCGCCGGGCCCGCCGGCCCGGCCGCGGCAGAGGGCGTCCGCCACGCGCTCGCGCCCGCCCTGGCGGGGCTCGCCCTCCCGCCCGACCCGGCCGCCGTCGCGGCCTGGGCGGCCGCCCACCCGGAATTCTCGGCCAAGGCAGTTGCGCGCGTCGCCGCGGCCGCCGCGGACCGGGGCGGGCACGGGGCGGGGGCGGGGCGGCTGGTGTTCATGGCGGCGGCCGGGGTGGCTAGTGCGGCGGTGGGTGGGGAGGGGCGGGTGTCGCCGCCCGGCGTGAGTCGGCCATTCTAAACATGTTGTGTCTCGCTTTGTGTTTACCCTGCCCGCCGCACAAAGCTGCCGTCCCGCGTGTCCACAACCAGCCGGTCCCCAACTTTTACGTGGTTGGGCACCCCACGCACGACCGCGCCCGCCTCTGTGACCACCGCCTTGTTGCCAGGCGCCGCCCCCGTCTTTGGCGGCGGGGCCTCGGCGACCGTGACCTCCACGGCCGTCTCGAGAGGCGACGCGGCGATGGGCGTGCCCGTGGCGGGGTCCAGCGTCAGCAACAGGCCCGCCCCGTCGGGGAGCAGGGCTGCGGCGACCGGGCCGAGCAGGGCCGCGGGGATGGCAAACTGGTCAAAGGTCTCGCCCTCCATGCAGACGAAGGACGCCGCGGACGACGCGCCCGCGCCACTGCCGCCACCGCCCTCCCGGTACAGTAGCGTGCACTCCTTTTCCTGGAGGCGGGCGACCGTGACGTCGTCGCCGGGGCGCCACCGGGCCTGGCGGGTGCCGCCCCCAACCCCCCCGCCGACGCTCCTCAGGGTGGCAGTCACCAGGCCCAGCTGCCGCCCCGACCCCTGCGTGTAACAGTACTTTTCGATGACGGCCAGCGCGCCGGAATCCAGGGAGACAATGGCGCCCGTGCGGAGCTCGTTGGCGCGCTTCTTGGTGAAGGAAGCAGTGGACGACGGGAATGATGAGGAGGAGGGGGAGGTTGATGCCAGGCGGGTCGTCCTCGTCGTGCGGGCGGCCGCCGCGAGGAGGGCCGCCGCCGCGCGGGGCAGCATTTATTTTGATTGATGCACAGCTGTGTGTGCTGATTGTGGGTGCGATGCGTGCGCTCCGCCCCTCGCACACGGGGCAGGAAGAGAGAGAGAACGAATGAGAGTGTTGGGGGCGCATAGGCGGCGCGGTGCATTTCCTTCTTTGTTTTGTTTTGTAGGACCAAAATAAACACAACATGCCCACCACGTTCCCGCCCGAGGCCGCGGCCGACGCCACCCTGCTGGCCGCGTGCCTGGATGCGCCCACGGTGTCCCGAGCGTGGTGCCTGCCCGCGGGCCAGGCGAAGAGCGATGTGGGCGCCGCCGCTCCCCCAAGGTCCGACTGCCAGGACGATCCCAGTGACGCGTCCACGGCCGCTTTCGCGGCTACCGCGGCGCTTGGGCAGGCCGCCTCGCCCGCCCTGCCAGACACGGCGACCCTGGTGGTGGAGTGGGGCCAGCGGAACCTGGCCGCCAACAGGCAGCGCCGGTTCCTGACGCACACCACGCTCGCCCGGGTTGGGGCCGCGCCCCTGGACCCCGCCGCCGCCCCGCCGCCCGTGGAGCTGCGGGATGCCGTGCTGACCTCGCCCTCCCCCTCCGGAGCACGCCAACTCATCGCCCGGACAACACCCAAAGAAGGCGGCGGCGGCGGCGGCGGCGGCGCGGTGTTGGAGGTGTGGGGGCGCGGGCGGTGCCTGGTCGAGCTGGTCGTCCCGCCGTCCGTCCACGGCCCCGTCTACGCCCCCGACGGGTACCTATCTACAGGCGCGGCCTGGTCCGCGGATGAGGGTCGGGTGGCGTACGTGGCGGAGGCGCCGCCAGAGGAGGAGACGCCGGAGTGGGGGCGCGAGTCCAGCGCCGCCCGGCCTGCTGCCCCCCATGGCCAGGCCGCCGCCGCGGCTGGGGGCGCCGCCCCCAAAGCGTGGAAGGGCGTCGCCCGGGCGGAGGCGGACTGGGGCGAGGCGTTGGGGGGCAAGCGCACGGCGGCCGTGTTCGTGCTGGACGTGCCGACCGGGCAGGTGGTGCGCGTGCCGCCACCGCCGCCACCGCCGCACGCGCACGCTCCAACAGGCGGCGGCGACCCCGACGCGGCCGCCCACAGCGCTGGTCAGCCCGCCCTCTCACCCTGCGGTACGGCCTGCGTGTACACGGCCTGGCCGCACCGGGCCCCCAACTTCCCGGCCCTCACCCAGCGGCTGGGGCTGGTGTACTGCCTCAACCGGCCGTGCGCCCTGTGGCTGGCCGCGCTGCCGTCGTTTGCAGGGGCGGAAAAGGAGGAGGAACGAGGGCGCGTGGGCGCCTCCGGGGGGGCAGGGGGGGAGGCGCCGCCGGGCGCGGGCCCCCGCCCCCCCCCGCGCCGCCCGCCCCCCCCCCCCCGGGCGGCGGGGCAGCGGGAGCGAGTAGATTTTGTAAAAGAACCAAAAGAAAACCAACACGATTTTAGCTTTCTCGAGGGAGGC
>Ga0315289_10011110_pt1 | contig 12793 bp, 10 predicted proteins | sample YL17G11_40_MG_FD_203452 | JGI IMG/M metagenome (GOLD analysis project Ga0315289, IMG submission 203452) | Sediment microbial communities from Yellowstone Lake, YNP, Wyoming, USA - YL17G11_40 | ecosystem: Environmental > Aquatic > Freshwater > Lake > Sediment | place: USA: Wyoming | collected...
GCTCCGGCACCAGAAAAGAAGAGCTTTTGCTCACACCCGAGGACCTCAATAAGATCTGGATTTTAAGGAAGTTCTTGAACGAGATGAACTCGGTTGAAGCCATGGAGTTTCTTTTGGACCGAATCCGAAAGACCAAAAGCAATTCCAAGTTCTTGGAGTCGATGAAAGATTAAAGATTCTTCCACTAATCCAAGCTTCAAATTTGCCTTCGAAATTCCTTATACAGAAGACATTTAAGGGAAACGGGTAATTCCTATTTTCTCCAAGGCTTATGCAAATCAGTAGTTAAGGCGTAAGCCTTTTAACCCGAACGGGAACTCTTTGGTATTTGGAAAACCGTAAGCTCTGAAATTCAGCTTTGGTGCAAGTCACCGCGCTTCGCACACCAAATGCCGAACACCATTACGAGCTTCGATACCGTTAGACGATTGAGATTTTGCGTTAGAATTTGCTACGTTCATCAAAAATTTTTGTTATAGCCCAAATAGGTTTAACCTCAAGCAAGCCTTTTCAGATCCAAATCGAGGAGGATTCTTGAACATCGCTCAAATGATAGATCATTCTCTTCTTAAGTCGGAGGTTACTAAAGAAGAGATAAGAAGACTTTGTGAGGAGGGTAAAAAATACGGTTTTGCCTCCGTTTGCGTCAATCCAGTCTGGGTTAGCCTTTGTGCAGATTTTCTAAGAGGATCTTCGGTTAGAATATGCACAGTTTCAGGATTCCCCTTAGGGGCAAATAAGACCGAGACCAAAGTAAAAGAAGCGGAGATAGCCATCAAAGAAGGAGCCGATGAAATCGACATGGTGGCAAATATCGGAGCCTTGAAATCTGGTGATTTTAAATTGGTGGAAGAGGATATTAAAGCTGTGCGACAGGCTATCGGAAAAGAGAAAATATTGAAGGTGATCATCGAGACAGCGGTCCTGACCAATGAGGAGAAAACCAGAGCTACCCAGATCATCATAGATTGCGGAGCAGATTTTGTGAAAACTTCTACCGGTTTTGGTTATCCTGGTGCTACGGTCGAGGATGTAAAACTCTTAAAGAAGGTGGTGGGGGATAAAATTGGAATCAAAGCTTCTGGAGGAATAAGAGACTATGAAACTGCTTTGAAATTAATTCAAGCTGGCGCCACCAGAATCGGAACGTCTTCAGGGGTTAAGATCGTTGAACAGAGCAAGAGAGCTGAGGGCTAAAGATGAAGAGTGGAGTTAAGGCGTTAGCCTTTTAAAATCTTTACGGATTCAGAAAGTTCCTATGGACACAATAAAAAAAACCAGCCGCATGAAATAATTAGCATGCAAGCTTTTTATCTCACGGGCTGGTCCCCATCATGGAGGTTGCAAGAGCATATATAATAAACCGACTATAAAAAGTCAATGGATTTTTTTTAGAGAGGTTTATATAAGGAGTGTCAAGCTTTAGCTTGACCAGAAAACTGTTGGTAACGGACACCTTGTCCATTACCAATGACCGTAGAATTCTAGCATACAGGAAAAAAATTTATGCAAATGTATGAAATAATCAACAAGAAAAGAGACAAAAAGAAACTCTCACCGGAGGATATTGAATATTTCGTCTCAGGTTATACCAAAGGAAAAATTCCTGACTATCAAATGTCCGCCTTGTTGATGGCTATATTTCTTAATGGCATGGACACAGAAGAGACATACAATTTGACTTCGTCTATGATGAGATCTGGAGAAATTGTTGATTTAAGTTCTGTTCCTGTCGCAAAGGTTGATAAACATAGCACCGGCGGAGTGGGCGACAAAACCTCTTTGATCCTTGCCCCCTTGGTCGCTTCCTGCGGAATAACAGTTCCGATGATCTCTGGAAGAGGTCTGGGTCATACCGGAGGAACCTTGGACAAATTAGAATCCATCCCTGGATTTAAAACAAATTTGTCTTTAAGGAAATTTAAAAAGAATCTATCGGATATTGGTGTCTGTATGATCGGACAAACTAATGAGATCGCCCCGGCGGACAAAAAGATCTACGCTTTAAGGGATGTGACCGGCACGGTGAATTCTATCCCCTTGATGGTCGCAAGCATAATGAGCAAAAAATTAGCCGAAGGGGCAGATGCGTTGGTCTTCGACGTCAAATTAGGAAATGGCGCTTTCATGCAGAAAGAAGATGAAGCTATCCTTCTGGCGAAGAATTTGATTCAGATGGCAAAAAGATTCGACAAAAAAGCGGTGGCATTTATAACCGATATGAACGAGCCCTTGGGTGAGGCGGTGGGAAATTCAATTGAAGTAATCGAAGCCATCCAGGCCCTTAAAGGTAAGGCGCCTGAGGATCTGATGGAGGTTACGTTTGCTTTAGGATCTTATATGCTCATTTTGGGAAGAAAAGCAAAAAGTTTTGAAGAGGCAAAAGAAAAATTGGAAAAAGCGATAAAAAGTGGAAAAGCCTTAGATAAATTTAAGCAAATGATAAAAAAACAGGGAGGTGATCCCAAAGTTGTGGATGATTATCGACTTCTTCCCTGGGCAAAACATAAAATAACAGTGGAATCTTACCAAACGGGATATGTTAAATCAATAGATACCTTGAAAATTGGTCTCTCTGCAGTGAAGTTGGGTGCAGGCAGAGAAAAATTAAACAGCAAAATCGACCCAGGGGTAGGATTCTTGATAAAAAAGAAAGTGGGCGATCGGGTCAATAAAGGTGAAAATTTGGCAGTGATCTTTTCTAATGATTTGAAGAAAGCAGATTTAGCAAAGCAAGAAATTAAAGAGGCATATCACATAACCAAAAGAAAAACGAATAAACTGAAAAAGGTCCTTTATCTTATAGATGAGAAAGGAATAAAGGAATGGGATAACTGATTCACCCTCTCCTCTGGGGGAGAGGGCAGGGTGAGGGGGAGAACCTCCCTATGATTATGTCGTGCAGTTCGTGGGGAGGGCATCCATACCCGCCCGATGCTAAGGGGGAATGGTCGTATCTCCCTACAATTGGAAAACTAAAAGCTTTCCGTTACCTTATTGAAAAAAGTGAAAATCAAAACCAGTCCGCCAGGTGGTTGAAAAGGCGGTTTTTCTTTTGTTCATCCAGCTGAAATCTTTGCTCAAAGTTTCAACAAAAAAATTATCAAAAGGTTGCAACAAACCGATACTAATAACGTATACTATTCCAAATTAGAGTAGTATAGGTTATAGCATATGAGGTAGAATCAAGTTTATGACCAAAAACGAGCTGGTGGTATTGGGGCTCTTAAACCAAGAGCCCATGCACGGGTATCAACTCTATCATCAGATAGAGAAGAGCAATATGGAGACCTGGGCGCAGGTCAATTTAGCCTCCATCTATAATACATTAGATCGATTGCGTCGCGAAAAGATGGTGGAGGCTAAAAAAGAAAAACCCGGAAAGATGCCGGAAAGAGAGGTCTTTCATATCACCCCCAAGGGCAAAGAGAAGCTCTCGCATCTGGTGGAAGAGGCATTGACAGAGCATCGAATGCCCGAAAACAATTTTTGTGTAGGGATAGCTTTCCTTTTCGGACTCTCTAAAAAGAAGGCTTTAGAATGTCTGGAAGTGAAAAGGAAAAATTTGAAAAGGGTGACGGAACATCTGGAGAACCTAAGGAAAGATTTTCATCACCAGCTTCCTTTAAATTGGAAGTTTCTCCTCGGTTACGGGATAGATCATATACATTTGGATATAAAAAAGGTGGAAGAGATTAAACGAACGATCTCCAAAATAAAAAACTGGTCTCACCAGATAGATCAGATTCGAGTGGATGTGAAGGCAATTGAAGATCTGACCAAAAGAGTCTCCAAACTGAAAAACTGGTCTTAAAGCGTCTATACAAAGGGAGAGAAAATGAAGAAGTTGATACTTATCCTGATAGTCTTAGTAATTGTGGTTTTTATCGCTTACCGGGCAAAGGTAGTGTTGGAACGCACCCGCCTAGAAGAGACCAAAATTGAAAAAAGAATTACACCGGTCCAGGTGGAACTGGTCAAAAAGGGAAACCTAACCCCTTCTCTGAATTTTATAGGTGATATAAAAGGAAAAGAGGAGGTAGATATTTTCCCCAAAGCTTCTGGAAAGCTTTTGGAACTGAAAGTAAAGGAGGGGGATCGGGTCAAAAAAGACCAAGTAGTGGCTTTAGTGGATCGAGACGTAGATGGAGTGAAATTCGAGTTGGCGAACGTAATCTCACCTATGGATGGCATCGTAGGAATGGTTTATTTAGATCAAGGGTCGACAGTTAGTCCGCCCGAACCCGCTCCAAGTATGGGCACCCCCTTGATCAGAGTAGTAAATATGGATCAGGTAAAGGCAGTGGTGAATGTGGTAGAGGAGGATCTAAGAAAGATAAATAAGGGACAAAAGGCAAAAGTAGAAGTAGATGCTTATCCGGATAAAACCTTTTCCGGGAATGTCAGTCTGATCAGCCCCCTGGTTAATAAGCTTACCAGAACCGCATCCGTTGAAATTACCTTACCTAACCCTCAGCACCTTTTAAAGCCCGGCATGTTTGCGCAAGTTGAAATACTTTTACCTGGAAATGGGGATTTTGTCTTAGTTCCTGCACATACTATTTTAGAAGAAGGGGGAAAGAAAAAAGTGTTTGTGGTAAAAGATGGCAAAGCGACCTCCCGCAGTGTGGAAACTGGTTTCTCCCAGAGGGGATGGGTGGAGATAAAGCGTGGACTTTTAGAGAGTGATTCCTTGATCGTAGAAGGACAATATCTGGTTAAAGAAAATGAGCCGGTGAAAGTAATCGCTCCGAAGGGAGGGGGAGAATAATGTTCCTTCCCGATCTCTCTATAAAAAGGCCTGTCTTCATCCTCATGCAGGTGGCGGCAATTATCGTTTTAGGGTGGATTGCCTATACCCGCATTCCTATCGATCTGATGCCGGATGTCCAATTCCCCTTCATGTCTATCACCACTATCTATCCGGGCACAGGTGCTAAGGAGATCGAAAGTGATGTGACCAAAAAAATAGAGGAGGGGATGAGCTCTATCTCCGGGCTGAAAAACATCTACTCCACCTCCGCTGAGGGATTCTCCCAAGTTTTCCTTGAATTCAATTTGGACGTTAAGATCAGAGATGCGGACATGGACGTAAGGGAGCAGATGTCCAAAATAAGAAACGAGTTCCCCAAAGATGCAGAGGAGCCGACCATAGAACGTTTCGATGTCTCCGCTACTCCAGTGATGATCTTTGCTCTTTCCAGTGATATGCCTTTGGACAAGCTGAGAACCTTAGCTGAGGACAAGGTGAAGAACAGAATTGAACAGACCAAGGACGTTGCCGGAGTAGAGTTGGTAGGGGGATGGGAAAGAGAGATCAAGGTGGAGGTAGACTGCAGAAAGTTGGAAGCCTATGACCTTCCTATCCAGCAGGTGATTCAGGCTCTGGCTTCTGAAAATCTTAATGTTCCCGGGGGACGAATGGATCTGGAACCCAGGGAGATCATCCTGCGCACTACCGGGGAATTTCAGACGTCGGATCAGATCAATAATATAATGGTCGCTAGTCGCCAGGGAACTCCGGTTTATGTCCGGGACATAGCCACGGTTAGAGATAACTTCAAGGAACAAAGAGAGATAGCTAAGCTGAATGGCAAACCCTCAGTCTCCTTCATCGTGCACAAGCAATCCGGTGGAAATACGGTAAAGGTATGCGACAATCTGAAAAAGACGTTTGTGCAATTGACGAAGGAACTTCCTTCCGGAACGACCATCGAGATTGCTTCAGATCAATCCAAATACATAAAACGAGCAGTCGATGACACCATGCGCACTTTATATTTAGGAGCGCTATTTGTCACATTGGTGGTGTTGCTTTTTATGGGTAATTTGCGCTCAACCATCATTGCCGCCTTAGCTATCCCCACTTCCATTTTCGCCACCTTTATGCTGATGTATGTTTTCGGTTACAGCATAAACATGATGACCTTGATGGGGCTTTCTCTGGCAGTGGGGATTTTGATTGACGATGCCATCGTGGTGCGGGAAAATATCTTCAGACATATTGAGGAAGGGATGGAGCCGGAAAAGGCATCCAGCTTTGGAGCCTCAGAGGTGGGCCTGGCGGTGATGGCTTGTACTTTTACCATCGTGGCAGTGTTTCTGCCGGTGGCTTACACCGGTGGAATTGTGGGAAAGTTCTTTAAGGCTTTTGGATTCACCGTCACCTTCGCCATTCTGTACTCCTTGTGGGATTCATTTACCATGGCGCCCATGCTCTCCGCCAGATTCATGGGAAAACAAAAGGAAAAAGAAAGTGTGCTGAAGAAGTTATTTGGGCCTTTCGAAAGATTTTATGCCCGAGTCAACCAAGGCTATCGCAGACTTCTGGAATGGTCACTCAATCATAAAACAGTGGTTCTGGCCATAGCCGGGATGTTATTTTTGATGAGCCTGAGTTTGATTCCTTTCATCGGTAAGGAGCTTTTCCCCGAAGGCGACCGGGGAGAGTTTAAGGTGGAGATCGAAACTGCAGTGGGGAGTTCTATTTCCAATACAGAAAAAATCACCGCCAAAGTTGAGGATATGCTTCTGGCATACCCGGAGGTAAAAGCGGTATTCACCACTATAGGCTTAAACATGGGGGCCGCCAATGAGGCAGCTGTCCGAGTGGAGTTAGTTCCACTTAAAGAGAGAAAGAGAACCACCGAGGAGGTGGAGGAGGAGTTAAGAGCAAAGCTGGCGGAGTTTCCCGGGGTAAAGTCCAAAGTTTCCATGATCGGAATGTTTGAGGGGCAAGCGGAAGAGCGTCCGGTAGAGCTTTATATCAAAGGTCCGGACATAGAGGTTTTAGACCGATATTCTCAAGAGATTTTAAGGATAGTGGCAAACACCCCAGGCACGGTGGATGCGGACAGATCCCTAAGAGGAGGGAAACCCGAAATTCAGGTGGTAATTGATAGGGAGCAGGCAAATCGCTTGGGCATCTCCACTGGGCAGGTCGCCTCCACTTTGCGCTCTTTGGTGGATGGAACGGTCGCTACCAAATTTAAGCAACAAGATAAGGAGATCGACGTGCGGGTGAGCCTGACTCCACAGCAAAAGAATAGTTTGGCTGACATTGCCTCCGTCCGGCTTCAAACTCCTTTTGGCTCTTCCGTTCCCTTAAAAGCCATTGCCAGCTTTGTCGAAGCATCCGGCCCCACCAGCATCTCCCGACAAAACCGAGAGAGACTAGCGACAGTCACCGCCAACATCGTAGACCGACCTTTAGGAAGCATAATGAACGACATAAACCGACAACTTTCTCAGCTCTCTTTGCCAACCGGATACAAAATCGAGGCTCGAGGATATGCGGAGACCATGGCGGATATGTTCTCCAATCTGGGCTTGGCTTTAGCTCTCGCAGTCATCTTCATCTATATGGTTTTAGCGTCTCAGTTCAACTCCTTCTTGCATCCTTTCACCATCATGCTGGCATTGCCTTTAGCCGTGGTGGGAGCACTCTTTGCAGTATTCCTGACCGGACAAAGAATTAACATGCAAACCATGGTAGGGATAATTCTGCTCTTTGGCATCGTAACCAAAAACTCCATCCTTCTGGTGGACTATACCATTACCTTAAGAAAAAGGGGAATGGAGAGAATCCAGGCTTTGTTAACCGCAGGTCCTGTCCGTTTTCGTCCCATCGTAATGACCTCTATGGCGATGATTATGGGGATGTTGCCTGCCGCTTTGGGCACCGGAGAGGGAGGAGAGTGGAGGCAAGTGATGGGAATAACGGTTATCGGCGGACTTATTACTTCCACCTTCCTGTCTTTGGTTATCGTGCCCATAGCATACCTTCTGGTGGATGATTTTGAAAATTGGTTTAAGAAGAAAAAAAATAACTGACGTTTATCCAAATATATGGAAGAGGAGTTAAGGCGTAAGCCTTTTATCTCCTGCCAAAGGCGGGATGGGACGGCTACCGAATAAGTAAGTAGCCGCACCTTTCAGGTGTCGTAGGACTTAAGATTTCGAAGCAATTCTTATGAGATCAAAACTAATACTTACACTTTTTTTCATTGGAGCTACTCTTTTCCTGTCTGGGTGCCAGTCGCGCGTCACCAACCCCAATCGAGTTAATTTAGATGAAAGCAACACTAACTTAACCCAAAAGAATTTAGAAAAAATTTCAAAAATCAAATTAGATGATCCTCATAGGTTTAGCTTCGCCATTGTCAGTGATAGCCACACGGATTATGCTGATTTCAGAGATATTATAAAAGATATAAACAAAAGACCTGAACTTCCATTTCTAATTCACGCCGGCGATTTCACTTATTTGGGATGGCCAGCGGAATTTTCGGGGACAACTTACATCCTAAAGGATTTGACCATTCCCTTCTTGACCGTAATAGGCAATCATGAGTGTTATTCGAACGGAAGGCAGTTTTATAAAAAGATCTTCGGCGATTTTAATTATTCCTTTGCCTTCAATGATTATAAATTCATTTTTCTGGACGGCAATGTATGGGAGAATGGAGGAAAATCACCGGATTTTAATTGGTTAGAAAATGAACTATCCCAACGTGAATTGTATAATCTTGTTTTTGTGATCGTTCACATTCCTCCATTTGATATTTCGTGGAGTGAAGAAGTCGCCAATCGTTATAAACAATTGATGGTTGAAAATAAGGTCAGTCTCTCCATACACGGTCACCTTCATTCTTATTGGTATGGAGAAAAATATGACGACGGGGTAAAATATTTGGTCGTGGATAATGCCGCGGATAGAAATTACTGCATCGTCTCCGTAGATAGCACTGCTTTTGATGTTGAAAATATTAATGTAGATAGATGAGCTATAGCAAACGAATAAAAAAACTTGTCACATTGCATGTCATGTTGAGCGAAGCGAAACATCTCTCTATATATGTTATTGATGCTTCGGGAATAGGTATTCCCGAAGCATCAATAGCATCTCGCCTCTGGCGGGATGTACCAAAGTTTATATTAGTTCGAAAGTAAATCTAAGAGGAGGCAACATGATTATAAAATATGGCAGAATGATTTTACTAATTCTCTTCGTGTTATTGAATTTCTCTTCTACCCAGGCTCAAACTATCAATTTGAATCTGGAGCAATGCTTAAAGACTGCTTATGAAAGCAATAAATCTCTTCTTCAATTAGAGGAGAAAATCAATTCGGCAAAATACAAAATGGATGAGGCTAAATCAGGTTTTTATCCTCAATTTTCCTTCAACGGGAGCTACACCCGTTTAGGGAACGTTCCTGAATTTAGTACACCAGCCATGAGTTTTGAAGGGTTTCAGATTCCTGCCATTAGCATCAAGTCTGGCTCAGAGAACAATTACAACTTTAGCCTTTCGTATCAACAGCCCCTTTTCACCTGGGGAAAAATTCGGGCAGGCTACGACATATCCCGATACAATCTCTCCTTAAGTGAGGAGGAATGTCGAAAGACAAAACAGGAGATCAAATTTAACGTGGTCAATCTATTTTATAGTGTCCTTTTGACAAAGGAGCTGATCAAAGTCAGGGAGGAGTCGATCGCCCGAATCGAGGACCATCTTAAAGCTGTTCAAGAAAGATACGACAAGGGCTATGCTTCCGAGTTTGATGTTTTAAGGGTCAAGGTTCAATTAGCCAATGCCAAACCCTCTTTGACTCAAGCCAAGAACATCCGCCAATTGACCACGAACAATCTCAAGAATATTTTGGGGATTAGCTTGGAGGATTCGGTAGAATTGGAGGGAATGTTGAGCTTTGAACCGATAGAGGTGGAAAAGTCTCAAGCTGAAGAATTTGCTTTCAAAAACCGCTCTGAGTTGAAATTGATTTTTGATCAAAGAAGAATGGGAGAAGAAGCCTTAGTTATTGCCAAAGCAAACAATAAGCCTAATTTGTTAGGCTCAGCCAGTTACTCCTACAAAAGACCTTTCTATTCAATAGATGAATGGAAAACGGATTGGAATTTCACTTTTCTGGTAAGTGTACCCATCTTCGACGGATTCCTGACCAGATCAAAAGTAAGCCAGGCAAAATCGGATTTAAAACAGCTGGATATGGCTGAACAACAAGTTCAAGATTTGATAAAGTTAGAGATCAGTCAAGCCATCTCCGATTTGAATTTAGCCAAAGAGAATATTCTCTCTCAAGAGGAGAATGTCAAGCAAGCCAAAGAGAGCTTGAGAATCGCCAAGGTGCAGTACCAACAAGGCTTGCTCACCAATATAGAGGAGATGGACACCGAGCTGGCTTTGACTATCGCGGAGACCAATTATCTGCAAGCTCTGTCGGATTATCTGATCGCCAAAGCCAAATACGAAAAAGCCATAGGAAAGGATTGAAAAGCAGTGTAGTGGTCGAGCAAGCTCGACCACTTGCTCCCAGGCGGATGAGCTTGTCGAATTACTTCCCTCCCTCGACGGGAGGGATTAAGGGAGGGTGAAAAGTGATGATTTATCAACATCTTCATCCCCACCTTTATCCTCCCCCGTCAAGGGGGAGGAGTTTTTCAACAGACTCGGATGTTATCATCCGCCTATTAAGTGAGCTGTCAGATGCGTCCCGATCAATCGGGACGCATCTGACAGCTCAAAGCGTCAGAACGGGATTCTGACGCCCACGAAAATATGTCCTTGTTTTCCCCTAAAATATTCATTGACAATTTTTTGCAAAAAGTATATAGTGTCGCTAACTTATATGAGATTCTACTTGGCATGACATTATAAAAGAGTGCAAGCCTCCTTTCACGGGCATCGCTTTCTATTATTTATGACATGTCGAGAAGAATATCATATAAGTCCCTCTCTTTTTAAGAGAGGGATTTTCCGCCAGAGGCGGATGCGCCTTTGGCGCAAGGGTGAGTTCGAGGTATTGTGATATTGAACTCATCCCCCAGCCTTTCTCCCCCGCCTTTGGCGGGGATATTCGACTTATGAAGAGAAGGGGTGTGTCAATGAGATTCTATTTGGCATGACGTTATTAAAGGGTTACCAGCCCTCCGTGGGAGGCATTAGTTTCTTTTATTTATGCCATATCAAGAAGAATATCTTACCAAATCTTTTATTAGGGAGGTAGCAATATGTTTTCCCATAGAACCTTTTTAGTAAGTGTTTTGGCATTCTACTTTTTGTGTCCAAGCGCTATGGCTAAGATGGGCGGAGGAGTGAATTTTCTTGTTTCCTCTCCCCAGGAGGAGTTCGCCAATGTTTCGGACCTTGGTTTCGGAGTTTCTGGTAAATTCTTCGCTACGCCTCCCGAAATAAGCCTCTTCGCTCTTAGAATTGATTTTGCCTGGGTAAGCTATGGCTCTGAAACAAAGAAGGATATTCACATTCCCGGAACCGACCTTTATGTGGATGTGAATACCAAGCATGAGTCCTGGCAACTTACCATAGGTCCACAACTTACCGCGCCGGGAGGACCTTCTGAATTTTACTTCTCCCCCATGCTTGGAATCTATAATTATTCCACCACCGAGGAAATTGAAGGAACCGAAATCAGCGAGAAAAAGTGGAGCACTACCAAATTCGGATGGAATGTGGGTGGAGGCATGACTATGAAGATTAAAACGTTGCAGGAAAAAGCAAGTCCTCCTATGGTTATTGGCATTGATATAGGGGTGAAGTATCACACGGTCAAAAACATCATTCCCAGTGAAGTGACAGATAGGGACAGAGATGCCAACGACCTAACCTTTCATGTTGGATTGGTGCTTACGACTAAGTAGTTCGGGAATTACGCTGTCGAAGACTGCTTTCGTTGGTAACGGACGCCTCGTTCGTTATAAAGCAGGGATTTTTGCTTTATTCCACTATCGTCAACAACTCTAATGCGGACAATAGGCACTGCCCCGAACCGGAGCAGGACCATGAATGAACAGATAGTTAATCAAGTAAGCTACGTCCGCTATATTGATGAGCCCGTCATTGTTACAGTCGGCGGCTTCACATACGCAAGGTCCCGGTCCTTTAATATATAGATAGTGGATCAAGTAGATAGCATCAGCGCTGTTAACCACACTATCACCAGTAACATCACCCGGCACGCTCCACCAAATGAACGATTCACCATCATGGCTACGGAAGGGGAGCAGGTCGCCATTTGTGTCGGACAAAAAGCAGAATCCTGGAACAAAAGAAATCATTGCAGATCGGTCAGTGTCTGCATCCGAGATACAGTAAAATTTCGTTGCGATCTTAAAAAGTAAGCGATATTCGGTGCTTGGACCCACCTGTGCTCCCCCACCTCTGATCCGAACCGCCGTACAATTTTCATTCAGACACTCACAACTGTCCCATGGAAACGGGCTCTCCAAAATATCGCAGGATCCACCCCCTCCGGAGAAGAACCGAGCTACATGTGGATCATCTATCATCAGCCGCAAATCATAGCCTGACACCCCCACTGGATTTTTCCACCAGACCTCGACCCATTTATATGAGCCAGGATACACGCTCCAGTTTTCAATGGTTATGTCAGTGGTGTCAGCATCAACCTTTGTGGACAAGTCGGGCAATTGGCTATTAACCGATCCATAGAGGCCGAGCAACAAAATAAGACCGGTCACGCACGAGAGAACAACTTTTCTCCTCATACTTACACCTCCTTCTGTTTCTAAAACCCCAAAAAGGGAACAAGAGACTGATACATTTATTTTATTTAGGTTTATTCCATTGTCATTATAATCTATAAATTCCCTCTTGTCAAGCATTTTTTTCGAGATTGTCAACGCAAATAGAAAATGTCATGTTTTTTGCAAATAGAAAATGTCAGTAATTTATGGTTATGAGTTCATTTTCTTTTTCATTGATAAAGGATTGGAAGAGTTTCATTTTTTCCT
>Ga0315289_10011111_pt1 | contig 12792 bp, 11 predicted proteins | sample YL17G11_40_MG_FD_203452 | JGI IMG/M metagenome (GOLD analysis project Ga0315289, IMG submission 203452) | Sediment microbial communities from Yellowstone Lake, YNP, Wyoming, USA - YL17G11_40 | ecosystem: Environmental > Aquatic > Freshwater > Lake > Sediment | place: USA: Wyoming | collected...
TTTCAGGCCTATTCCTTCCCACTGGTGCTACGGGTCGTACACAGCGTGGAAATCCTGGCCGATTCGCTGGCTCACGCGGGGGTATTGGTGGCTCTACTCCGGTTTCGACCATCGTCTGACCATGGTGAGCCCTGAGCCATCCTCCCGAACGACTTCGAACCCGAAGCGGCGATAGAGCCGGGTAGCCGGGCTTTCCGAAACGACACTCAGCGAGATGCCGGCGCAATGGGACCGGGCGCTTTCCAGCAGGCGGGCCAGCAACTGGCTCCCGATCCCCCGCCTGCGGTAGCCGGGCAGGAGGGCGATGGCCAGCTCCGGAGTCGAGTCGTCGACGTACCCGTAGCCTCTGTTGTCGCCGGTGAGCAGGCGCAGCCAGGCGGCCCCAATTGGCCCGCCGTCGCCGCACGCGATGAATCCCTCGTCGCCCCGCCGGCCCCAGCCTTCGACGTACCGGCGGATGTCGGGCTCGCAGATGATGTCGCGCGGGGGCGGGGGATCGCCTGCGGGAACGAAAACGGCATGATAGAGCATCTCCCAGAGAAACGGCTCATCCTCTGAGGCCAGCGGCCTGATCATGGTCGGCACGTGGCTTCCTCCTTGCCGGACAGCATGAAGGCCTACGTGACCAGCGGAAATGTTCTCCGAGCGCTATTGTCATCACCGATTGGGAACATGAGATCTACCTCCGATCGACATCACTCTTTCACATATGCATCGCCTCGGCGAACTAGCAATCGTCGTGTTGACATAGCGGAGATGCCCCAAGGGGATTCGTTCTGTTACCCTGCACCGCGTGGCGCACGCCGGTGGGGGTAGGTTTTCGTACGTGAGTTTGCTCTCGATTCAACGCCGCCGCGCCGTGAATGCCGTAACTACTTGCGTGACCGTGTCACGGCTCTGCTTGATGCAATCCGGCAGGCCGACGCCGCGGTAAGAGCTGCCGGTGAGGTACAGGCCGGCGGGCAGAACGGTCTCCAACGCTGCGACGCGTTCCAGGTGGCCCACATCGTACTGCGCGTTGGAGAGGCGCCAGCGGTAGATGCGGTGGAACAGCGGCGCGGCCTCGATGCCCATGAACTCCCGCAACTGCTCCCGCACTGTAGCCAGCAGCGCGGCGCCATCCAATTCCATCGACTGCGGGCTGCGCGAGCCTCCGAAGAAGACGCGCAACAAAGCATACCCCTCGGGCGCGCGGTTGTCGAACTTAAGCGAGCTCCAGGTGACGGCGTTAATGGGCCGGCGTTCACTGGATGGCACAACCAGGCCAAATCCCATCAGCGGTCGCCGGATGTCGGTCATGCGGAAAGCCAGCGAGATGGTGCCGGTGCTGACGTAGCGGATGCCGGCAAGCTGGTTCGCCAAATCGGGAGCCAGGTCACGGGTGAGTGCCTGGGCCACAAACGCCGGTACCGCCAGGATGACTGCATCGGCGTGGATGATCTCGCCTGACGCGGTGCTCAGCGCGTAGCCGCCAGTCGGGCCGCGTTCCAGGCGCTCGACGCGGCTGTTCAGCCGCAATTCCCCGGTCAGGCGTGCCACCAGCGTATCCACCAGCTCGCCAGTGCCTCCGCGCAGCGACATGAACACGGACAACGGCTTGCGGCTGCTACTATTGGGGTCTCCCGTACTGGGCTTTGCGCCCCCGTTCCGCCTTGAGGCCAGCATCCCGCGCGTCAGACTGCCGTACTTCACCTCTAGGTCGCGAAAGCGCGGGAAGGTGGCAAGCAGGCTCTGCTTTTCCGCCTCCGAGTTGTAGATGCCCGACAGCAGCGGCTCGGCGATCTTGTCCAGCGCCTCGCTCCCCAGCCGCCGCTGCACGAAGTCAGCCAGTGTCTCGTCCGCCCCGTCGCGCCGCGCCGGAATCACGAGATCGAGGCCCATGCGGAGCTTGCCCAGCGGCGAGATCAGCGGCGACAGCACGAACGGCAGGAAGCGGGTCGGCACGATCAAGAGCACACCGTCAGGCATCGGGGTCGGCTTGCCCTTGTTCAGCACGTAGACCTTGCGCATTTGATCGTTGGTACCCAGCAGGCGATCCCCCAGCCCAAGCTCGCGCGCAAGCTCGATGCCCCACGGTTTCTGGGTGATGAAGGAATCGGGGCCAGCCTCGACCACGAACCGGCCCTCGGGACAGTCCACTTCCTCGGTGAGGATGTGCCCGCCCCAGCGGTCCGACTCCTCCAGCAGGGTGTAGCTGGCCCCCTGTTGCTGCAGATACCACGCGGCGCTCAGGCCGGCGATGCCGCCGCCAACGATGGCAACGGGAAGGGTCGAAGGGGATTGCTGGGCCACGATCATCGTAGAGTCCCGAACACTTCCTGTACTGCAGCCAGAGTCGCCTGAATAACGGCAGGGGTATGCGCACTACTGGCGAAGCCAGCCTCGAACTGGCTGGGCGCGAAGTAGACTCCGCGTTCCAACATGGCGTGGAAGAACCGGCCATAGGCGGCGGTATCAGCGAAGCTTTTGGCGCTGGCATAGTCGACGATGGTCCGGCCAGGTTCTTTCAGGAAGTAGAAGCCGAACATCGTGCCCACACACCCCGCCTGGACGGGGAAACCGCCAGCGCGTGCCGCATTCTCTATGCCACTCACCAGCGTCTCCGCAGCCGCGGCGATGGCATCGAAAACGCCAGGCTGGGCAAGCACTCGCAGGGTGACCAGCCCGGCAGTCATCGCCAGCGGATTGCCCGACAGAGTGCCCGCCTGGTACACGGGCCCGGCCGGTGCGATCTGTTGCATGATGGCGCGCTTGCCGGCGTACGCGCCGACCGGCAGCCCGCCGCCGATCACTTTGCCCAGGCAGGTGAGATCCGGATCGAGACCCCAAAGCGCCTGCGCGCCACCGAGCGCCGCCCGGAAGCCGGTCATCACTTCGTCCATGATGAAGAGCGCGCCCGCCTCGCGGCACATCGTTTGCAGGCCCGCCAGGAAGCCCGGTACCGGCAGCACAAATCCCATGTTCGCGGCAATCGGCTCGACGATCACCGCGGCGATCTGGCCTGGGTTGGCCGCGAACAGCGCCCGCACCGAGTCCAGGTCGTTGTAGGGCACGGTCAAAGTGTCGGCAGCGGTCGCGGCGGGCACGCCGGGCGAATCGGGCAGCCCCAGCGTAGCGACGCCGCTGCCGGCCTGCACGAGCAGCATGTCGGCGTGGCCGTGGTAGCAGCCGTTGAACTTGACGATCTTGTCCCGGCCGGTGTAGGCCCGCGCCAGGCGCAGCGCGCTCATGGTGGCTTCGGTGCCGCTGTTGACAAAGCGGATCATCTCGATCGAGGGCATCAGGTCGATCACCGTTTGCGCCAGTTCAACCTCCAGCGCGGTCGGCGCGCCGTAGCTGGTGCCGCGCGCCGCCGCCGCCTGCAGAGCGGCCACCACGGCCGGGTGGGCGTGTCCCAGGATCAGAGGTCCCCAGGAAAGCACATAGTCAATGTAGCGGTTGCCGTCGGCATCCCAGATGGCAGCCCCCTGGCCTCGCTCGATGAAGCGCGGGATACCGCCGACACTGCGGAAGGCGCGCACCGGGCTGTCCACGCCCCCGGGGATGATCTGCTGCGCGGCGGCGAAGAGCGTTTGGGATTTGGATGTGTTCACAGTGTTCTCCACGATCGTGTCAGGATGGGCGTGCCGTATACTGGTGCACGAAATCCGCCAGCCGGCGGACGTTGTCGACGGGCGTGCCGGGCAGGATGCCATGCCCCAGGTTGAAGATGTGACCCGGGCGCCCGACGGACCGTGCCGCGTCGAGGACCTGCGCGGCTCGCTGCTGCACCTGCGGCCACGGCGCAAACAGCGCGGCCGGATCGAGGTTTCCCTGGACGGCAACCCCCGCGCCCAACTGGCGCCAGGCGACATCGAGCGGCATGCGCCAGTCCACGCCGATCACGTCGCCGCCGGCCTCGCGGATCAGGTCCAGCATGCCACCGGTCTCCGTGCCGAAATGGATGATGGGTACCCCGGCCTGCCGGGCGATCTCGATAGCGCGGCGGCTATGGGGCAGCACCGAGGTCCGGTAGTCATCTGGGGCAAGCTGGCCGGCCCAACTGTCGAACAATTGCAGCACCTGCGCGCCGGCCCGCGCCTGCGCCAGCAGATAGTGCCCAACGACCTGGCTTAGCTTGCTCATGAGCTCCGCCCAAAGCTCAGGCTCGCCCATCATCAGGCTCTTGGTCAGCACGTGGTTGCGGCTGCTGCCGCCCTCAATAGCGTACGAGGCGAGAGTGAAGGGCGCACCGCTGAATCCGATCAACGGAAGGCCGAGGCTGTCCAACTCGCGGCGGGCGAGCTTGATCGCCTCCAAGGTGAAGCTCAGGCTCTCCTCCGGCGGCGTCACTCGCAACGCCGCGACGTCTCCGGCGGTGCGCACCGGCGTCGCGATCAGCGGCCCCTCGCCCTTGACAAACTCCAGCGGCAGGCCCATCCCCTCCAACGGAGGCAGGATGTCGGCGAAGATGATGGCGGCGTCGAGGTCGAACGCTCGCATGGGCTGCAGCGTGACTTCGCAGGCCAGCTCCGGCGTCTTGATCATCTCGAGGATCGTGTAGCGTTCGCGCAGGGCGCGGTACTCGGCCATGTAGCGGCCGGCCTGGCGCATCAGCCAAATCGGCGTGGCATCGACGGGCTCGCGGCGGCAGGCGCGGAGGAAGCGGCTATCTTCGATGGTGGTTGTGCGGGAGGGCGGCATCGATCAGCGTCCCTCCTGGAGCCAGCGCACGGCGTCTTTGGCAAAGTAGGTGACGATCATGTCAGCCCCGGCCCGCTTGATGGCAGTGAGGCTTTCCAGCGCGCACCGTCGAAGGTCCAGCCACCCGTTGGCCGCCGCGGCGTAGAGCATCGCGTACTCGCCGCTCACCTGGTAAGCCGCAGCCGGCAGGTCGAACGCCTCCCGCACCGCGCTCAGAACATCCAGATAGGGCAGAGCGGGCTTGACCATCAACACGTCCGCACCTTCCTCTACGTCGAGCGCTGCCTCTCTCAGCGCCTCCCGACGGTTGGCCGGGTCCATCTGGTATTGGTTGCGGTCGCCGAACTGCGGCGGGCTCTCGGCCGCGTCGCGAAACGGACCGTAGAACCCGCTGGCGTACTTGACGGCGTAGCTCATTACCGCCACATGCTGGTAGCCCGACGCGTCCAGCGCGCCTCGGATCGCCGCCACCATCCCATCGACCATGCCCGAGGGCGCGATGATGTCGGCGCCGGCGCGGGCATGCACCGCCGAAGCCAGACCCAGGATTTCGAGCGTCGGGTCGTTGAGCAGGTAGCCCGCGGGCAGCGCCGGCGTGTAGTGGGCCTGCCCCGGCTGGTTGATCACCCCGCAGTGGCCGTGATCGGTGTACTCGCAGAAGCACATGTCGGAGATGACCAGCAGATCAGGGGCCGCGCCCTTGATCGCGCGGATCGCCTGCGGAATGATGCCGTCCGGGCTGTAGTTGTCGCTGCCCATGGCATCCTTCGTCGCAGGGATGCCAAACAGGATCACCGCGGGGATGCCCAGGCTAGCAACCTCGCGCGCCTCCGCCGGCAGCATGTCCACCGTCAACTGCGAGACGCCCGGCATGGATTTCACCGGCAACCGTCGGTCGCTGCCGTGCCGCACGAAGAGTGGGTAGATAAAATCTGCCGGGCTCAGAGTCGTTTCTCGAACCATGCGCCGGATGCCCGCGGACATGCGCATGCGCCGCGGCCGGAAGACAGGGGATGAAGGTGCAGTTGTCATCGGTTTACCTTGCGAAGTAGGCCTCCAGCGCATTGACCAGCGCCGGGATGGTGTGTTCGGCGGGCAGGACGCTCACGGTACAGCCGAGATCACGGGCGGCGCTGGCGGCGATCGGCCCTAGGCAGGCAACGCAGACGCCGGCCAAATCCGCAGCCCGGCCACCTTCAACGTCAAGGCGGTGCACCAAGTTGTGGGCTGTGGAGGCGCTGGTGAAGGTGATCGCGTCTACCGTCCCGGCGGCGAGCAGAGCGCGCAGGTCGACCCCGCCGCTGCCGATCACCGTCCGATAGGCGACGACCGAGGTCACGGCGACGCCGGCGGCCTGCAACACTTCAGCCAGCACAGGGCGAGCGATGTCCGCCTGGCACAGCAGGACGCGGTCGCTCGGCCCCAGCCGCTCGACCAACGCCGCGGCCAGCGCCTCGGCGACGAACTCGCCCGGGATCAGGTCAGCGTGCACGCCGAGCTCGCGCTCGGCTGCGCGGGCGGTGGCAGACCCGACTGCGGCAACGGCAACCCGGCTCAGACTCCGAAGCCCCAGCCCCAGCGCTTGCAGGCGCTCGGCCAAGGCCGTGACGGCATTGTGGCTGGTGATCACCAGCCAATCGAAATCCCCCGCGTTCAGGCCGCGCAGGGCGGCATCCAATGGGCTGCGGTCCTCGGGAGCGGCGATCGCGATGCAGGGATACGGCAACGGCTCGGCGCCGCGGCTCCGCAGGAGCTCCTCCAGGTCGCCGGCACTGTCGGCCGCACGGGTCACGACGATGCGTTTGCCAGCCAGGCTGCTGCGGGAATTCGGATCGGGGTTCATGTGCTCCCACCCGCCGCCTCAGCCAGAATCTCCGCCGCGCCTTGGCTCAAGGCACTTTCCGCCAGTTGAGCCCCTAGCCGGATGGCATCCTCCGCCGGACCGCTTGCGGTTATGTCGAGTTGTCTACTTCCGTCTGTTGACGTGACGCGGCCACGGAGGCGCAAGCATCGCGCCTCGATCGTCGCGTTGGCGGCAATTGGCACGGTGCACCCGCCGCCCAGGCCCACCAGGAAGGCGCGTTCCGCCTCCACGGCCTGGCGTGTCGCCGTGTGGTTGAGTGAGGCCAGCAGAGACAGGATGGACGTCTCGTCCCGGCATTGGACCCCCAGGGCGCCTTGCGCAGGTGCAGGGAGCATGATCTCCAGAGGGAGCACCTCGCTGATCAGATCCGCGAACCCCAAGCGTTCCAGCCCGGCATGGGCCAGAACCATGGCATCGTAGGGGCCGCCGGAGGCCAGCGCCTTGCGGACGCGGGTGTCTACGTTGCCGCGTACGTCGAGGATGCGCAGGTCGGGGCGATGATGGAGCAGTTGCGCGGAACGGCGGAGGCTGCCGGTGCCGACCTTCGCGCCCCGCGGCAAGGATTCCAGCCGGAAGCCACGGCGGCTCACCAGCACATCCGCTGCGTCAGCCCGTTGGGGAACCGCGCCCAGCGCCAGGTGCCGGGCTCCCGCTGCCCTTCCGAGGGAATGGGGAGTCCCCGTCGGCAGGTCCTTCAAGCTATGAACGGCCAGGTCGATCTCGCCACGCTGGAGCGCGGCTTCGAGTTCGGCGGTGAAGACCCCCTTGCCGCCGATGAGCGGCAGCGGTGTATCCAGCACCCGGTCGCCTTGCGTGCCGAACACCAGCACTTCGCACGCCAGCTCCGGCCATGCCGCCGCAAGCAGCCCGGCGACATGATCGGTCTGCCAACGGGCCAAGGCCGAACCGCGGGTGCCCAGGCGCAGCGGGGTGCGTGTTTCATCCATGGCGGACGTCGCCATCCGGCGCCGAGCAGGGAGCCCCACCGGTGGCCTCGAGCGCAAACAACTCACGCAGGGCATCAGCGTAGACGACGCCGTTGCCGTTGGCGGCTTCGGCCTTCAGGCGCACGGTCGGTTCGTGAAGCAGCTTGCCCACGATGCGGTGCGCCAGCAACGCCATAAGCTGTTCGGTGCGAGGGTCAGGGTGATCCAGGCGGCGGAGAACGTGATCGACCTCGGCCCGGGCCACAGTCTGCGCCCGGTGCCGCAGTTCGATCAGCACCGGTACCACCTGGCGGCCGCGCAGCCAGCAGAAGAAGTCCGCGGTCTCCTGATGCACGATCGACTCCACCTGCGGCACGACGGCCACCCGCTGGGCGCGGTTGGCGTCCACTGCATCCTGCAAATGGTCGATATCGTAGCGGAAAACGCCCGGAAGCTCACCGACCTCGGGCTCCACATCGCGCGGCACGGCAACGTCAACGATGACGAGCGGCTTCCCATCGCGCCGGGGGAGCACCTGGGCCACGTCATCGCGGTAGATCACGGTATGCGGCGCGCCGGTGGCCGTGACGATCACGTCCGCCTCGGCCAGCGCGTCAGCAAAACAGCCCCAATGGTACGCACGTCCTTCAAAGCGGCGAGCCAGCCGCTCGGCGCGCTCGTAGGTCCGGTTAATACAGGTGATGTGCCGGGCGCCCTCGTCAACCAGCGCGGTTGCGACCAACTCGGCCGTCTCCCCGGCGCCTACGATTAACACGAGCGCCCCGCTGAGATCGCCGAACGCGTCCCTGGCCAGGCGGGCCGCGGCGTGGCTCACCGAGGTGGTGTGGCGGCTGATCGCCGTCTCGCTGCGGGCGCGCTTGCCCATGTGAACGGCCCGGGCGAATAGCTGGGACAGCACCAGGCTCGCCGTACCCGCAGCCTGTGCTCGAGAGAGCGCCTGCGCCACCTGGCCGAGGATCTGTGGCTCACCGAGGATCATCGAATCCAGCCCCGAAGCCACCCGCATCAGGTGTTCGACCGCGTCGCACTCCTCCAAGAGGTACAGGTGAGGGTGCAATTGCTCTAGAGGCAGGCCCTGCAGGCCGGCGAGAAAGCCTTCGATGGCGGCGAATCCGCTGTCAGTGTCGCCCGTCACGGCGTACACCTCAAGGCGATTGCAAGTGGAGAGGATCACGCTCTCGTGGATGCCACCGGACGGCGGGTGGCCGTTGGGGTGCTCTGTCCCGCTCTTGATCGCATTGAGATCGTTCAGCGCCTGGTCCAGGGCGCAGCCGGACAAAGACAACTGCTCGCGCAGCGCCACAGGCGCTGTATGATGATTGAGGCCGAGAAGAATGAGGGACACGACGGTTTGCCTCCCCGGTGAAGGTCTAGGAAATCAAGTGACTTCGGACCACGTCCGTCAAAGCATTCACCAACGCCAGGCTATCGTTCAGCATCGGTGTGCGCTCCAGGCGCACGCCGACGTCACGGGCAATGCGCCGGACGCCGATGTCCAGGTCGTACAACACTTCCATGTTGTCGGCAACAAAACCCACCGGAGCGACGAGCAAGTCGCGCCCACCGGCCTGCGCCAGCTCGGGCACCAGAGCCTCGATCTGGGGCCCCAACCACGGCACGCCGTCTTGCCGGGCACTCTGGAAGCTAAAGGTCCAACGGGCTGCGGATAGCCCCAGGAGCTCCGCCACCAGGGACGCGGTCTCCCGAACCTGAGATGGGTAGGGATCGCCCCGCTCGAGGATGAACGCCGGCAGGCTGTGGGCTGTGAAGATCACCAGCACGCCTTCGCGTCTGTCCGGGGGAAAGCGAGACAGCGTCTCCCGCACGTTGGCGGCGATGCCCTCCAGATAGTGCGGCTGAGTGTGCCAGCTCTCGACGAACGTGACGGCCAACTCGCGGCCGGGGGAGGACGTCTCACGGACGGCCTCGCTCAGCCTGGCCCGATAGGCGCCGGTGCTCATCTCGCTGGACTGCGGCGCCATGGGGACGGCGATGCACCGGCGGATGCCGTCGCCAGCCATCCGCGCCACAGCCTCCCGGATGGAAGGGCGCCAATGACGCATCCCTACATAGACCGGCATCCCCACGGCGCCCTGGAGGCGGACGGCTGCGCCACGGGTGATCTCCGTGAGCGGCGAGCGCCCACCGATCTGCCGGTAGCGATCCGTGACCTCCTCCAGCAGGCGTGGCGGCGTCTCCCGCCCACCGCGGACATCCAGTAGGTAAGCCGGGATGTCGTCCAGGGAGTCCGGACCGCCGTAGGCCAGGAGCAAGACCGCGTCGCTCACGCGCTTCTCCCATCGCGTCTCATCAGGCGCACCCCGTACCAGACAGCAGACGGGCTTCCAACATGCTGCCCGAACCGGCGCTCATGCCTGCAGTTTTCCCTGGCGCAGGGGCAGCGGCTCGTAAGTACAAAACGGCTCTTCGTCCAGGTACTCCATCGTCATGCCGTAGGCGCGCGCCCGGCAACCGCCGCACACCTGCTTGAATTCGCACAGGCCGCACTTGCCGCCCAGCAGATCGGGATCGCGCAGCTCGGCGAAGCGCGGTGAGTTCTCCCAGATTCCCCTGAACGGCAGGCGGCGGATGCTGCCCGCCTCCACCGGCAAATAGCCGCAAGGGTAGACTTCGCCACGGTGGCTGACGAAGCACACACCGGTGCCGGCCAGGCAACCCTTGGTCATCGCGTTCATGGCGTGACGGCCGCCCGGATGCCCGCCGGCATGCTCCTGACGCTGATGGCTCTCGGGCGGCGTGCGGACGACCCCTTGCCGCCGCTCCTCGACCTGGCGCTGTTTGGCGATGCGGAAGTAGTGCGGCGCACATGTGGCCTTCAGCTCGATGCCCCCCGCCATCTCGGCATCGTACATCCAGTTCAGCACACGCTCATACTCTGCCGCGCTGATCTGCTGGTCTTCGGCGATCTCGACGCCACAGCCCACGGGCACCAGCAGGAAGAGATGGAGCGCCTGGGCGCCCAACTCCTTGGCCATGCGCAGCGTCTCGGGCATCTGGCCGCTGTTGTGCTTGGCGACGGTGGTGTTGATCTGGTACGGCACGCCTGCGGCGCGCAGATGCGCCATGCCAGCCAGCGCCTTGTCGAACGCGCCCGGCCCACGGAAGATGTCGTGCGTCGCCGCGTCCGCGCCGTCGAAGCTGATGCTGACCCGGCGAGTGCCGCTCTCCCGGATCGCGATCGCGGTTGCCGCGTCGATCAGCGTGCCGTTGGTTGCCAAGGCCACGATCAAACCCGCGTCCGAGGCGTGGCGGGCGATATCGAAGATATCCGGGCGGAACAGCGGCTCACCGCCCGACAGGACAAAGATCGGCTTCGCAAAGGCCGCGACCTGGTCAATCAGGCTGAGCGCTTCCGCTGTGCTGAGATCCTGCGGCTGCAACTGATCTGCGACCGTGATGCGCCGGCAGTGGATGCACGCCAGGTTACAGCCGGCAGTTGACTCCCAAAAGATCAACCGCGGCGGAGGGTAGCTGGACGGATTCATATCATGATCCCGAAGCGGGGGACATCAACGCGTGCTCCTCAGCGGCAACGTAGGCCTCGACGGTCTCTAATAGCATGGCGTCGAGGAATTCATTCATGCGGTCGTAGAGGCGCCAGGTGTCGGCGTCGGGCAGGCCGGCCAGGGAGCCGGCCTCATAGACAGAATCGAAGATGGAGTGGCGGACGCGCAGAAACGCTTGCATGGTCTCTACGAGCGAGAGCCCGGACTGGCGGCACGACTCACCGTAGTAGACCGCCAGTCGCCGGCCTTCGAGCAAAAAAGGCTCGCCGCCGTTCGCGCGAGCGGCGTATTGCATCAGAATCGCCATAAATTGTTGGCCGCGCCGGCGCATAGTGGCGCGCTGCTCCGTATCGATCTTCTGATACCACGCCTCATCAGATACGCTCAGATGAATTCCCCGGACGGAGGCGGCCGCCAGACGATGGGGGGTTTCGACTGGTGCGAGGCTGGTGCTCTGACCCTGTCGCAAGCCCTCCAGGAAAGCGGCCAGTTCGGCCAACTGATAGCGCCTGCGGCCGCCCGGCGTGCGGATGCACGGCACGTTGCCATCATCGGTCCAGCGGCGGAGAGTAGTGAAGTGCACGCCCAGGTAGTTGGCGGCTGCACTGAGGTCAAGCCAGCGGGTCTCTTGGGATAGTGTTGTGGGCATGAGCCTCTGTTTAGCTATGCGGTTCTATGTATTTCTCAGCAGAAAGGCAGTGGGCGCGAGTATAGTCGGGCTGGCGGAGAATGTCAAATGGGGCATGTGATGAATGACACGCAGCGGGCGAACGGACGCAGTCTTCCAACCAACAGCAATCATGTTCCGCAGCGCGTGACGCATTGGTCTCAACACCGCGCCCAACCAGGGACAGGCTCCTCTCAGCATTCACTCAGTTTCCCCACAGGCCTGCCTCAGGCTAGAATGGTTATGCTAGGTCAGCGCTCGACCGCGAGCTCATCATTTAGCCCGATGCGTGCCGGAGGGATCAGCCATGATGGATCACAGACGTTGGACTGCAGCGATCATCGTAACCCTGGGTGTGCTGTTCCTCTGCGTTCACGGGATCAGCCAGGCCGGCGGTAGTACTGGAGGCAAAGGGCCCGGCGATGCGCTGGCCTTGCCGGATGGATGGCAGACCCTCGAATCCGGCCAGCGGATCTGGTACGCCTTCAACTATAGCGGCGACAAATCGGACATCCTCGTTCGGCTGAACGCCAGCCCTCCCGGCTCGGCGGCCTTTGCCATCTGGTCTCCAACCGATGTGGATCGATGGAGCCGCGGCTACGCCGCGGTGCCCACCGGCCACGGCTCATCCAATGTCTACTATGGCGGCGATCTAGTTTGGGCGGGCAGCAGCAGTTACCCCGGCACATGGTACGTCGTGGTCGAGCCATCCGCATCGGCCCAGACTTGGTTCAGTCTCAAGGTCAGCGGCAGCGGTGTGACGCGCGATCTCGCCACGGTTAGCCCGTCTACGCCGACGGTTACCCGGCCGGCATCCACGCCCGCCCTCGGGGTGGTTCAGGCTACGCCGCTCCCTGCTCAGCAGGCAACTTTAGCCTTCTACAATCCCCGAACGCCCACGCCAACCCGGCCGGCCCAGGATCCTGCCAAGGCGTTCGAGTTACCCGAGGGGCCCCAGACGCTTGAACCCGGACAGCACATCTGGTTCGCCTTCCAGTATGCGGGCGACAGGTCGTCGATCCTGATGCAACTGCACGCCGACCCGCCGGGATCCGCCACGTTCACGGTATGGTCGTGGGACGTGCTACAGCGTTGGGCCGAGGG
>Ga0315289_10011112_pt1 | contig 12790 bp, 14 predicted proteins | sample YL17G11_40_MG_FD_203452 | JGI IMG/M metagenome (GOLD analysis project Ga0315289, IMG submission 203452) | Sediment microbial communities from Yellowstone Lake, YNP, Wyoming, USA - YL17G11_40 | ecosystem: Environmental > Aquatic > Freshwater > Lake > Sediment | place: USA: Wyoming | collected...
AACGGTGGGGATCGCTGAAGTAGACGTAAGGGAGCCACTGGCGCATCACCCGCTGCACCGCCAGCGACACCGCCGCGTAAGTCGGAAAGAACTCGGGATCCCGCTCCCCCGGCGCCCGCAGCCAGGCCCGCACCAGTTCTCCGGGCACGCTCAGGGTCACCGCTACCTCCAGGCCGCCTCCGGCCGCCCCGCCATGGGCCTCCCACCACGGCTCCGCCTTCCCGTCGAAGCCGTAAGCGCGCAGCACCGCGCTCACGTTCTCCTGCCAGTGGGAAACCCGCCGGCGGTCCGTGTAGCTGAGGGTGAAGCTGGCCTCCTCCTGGCCGCGCGCCTCGCGCAGCAACCCGCCGGAGAGCGCCAGCGCGCTCTGGTAGGAGTTCTTCTTCCGAAGCTGGTCCTTGGCCTCGACGGTATAGAGCATCAGCCTTCCGTCCTCGCCGGTCTCGATCTCGACCTTCGCCAGGGCCTCCCAGCGGCGGAGCCACTGCGCGCGGTCCAGAAAGGGCAGGTGCAGCTCGAGCTGCGCCTCACGGCTCATAGAGTGGGTGAGGATCCCCTGCCGCACCCGGACGTGGCCGCTCCCGGCGAGCGCCGGCGAGAAGTCGCCGGCCAGCGCGGCGCTGAGCGCCTGCTCGCCCTCCGCGGCGGGGGCGAAGGAACAATCGAGCAGCGCGCTCGTCGAGACGGCCGCCTCGTAGCGGTAGCTGAGCTCGGCCGAGTACTTCTTCTCGAGCGCGGCGGCCGCCCGCTGGCATACGCGCTCGGCCAGCTCGCGCGCCGCGCGGGGGAGACTGTCCAGCGGCTGAGGCAGATCCAGGCGGGCGATCGCCTCCGCCAGCTTGCGGGAGATCTCCTCGCGCGGCGTCTGCCCCTGGGCGCTCACCGCCACGCGCGAAGCGAAGCCAAACCGCGCGTCGTCGCGCTTGAACAGGCGCAGGCGGATCCAGCCCTCCTCCTCGTCCGGTGAAAGCACGCACAGGAAGCTGTCCTCCAGCGCCAGCTCCAGCGCGGCCTCTGCGCCGGTATCCACCAGCAGTCCAAGGTCTGCGGAGACCTGCCCCGGGGCCACTTCCCGGAGCCAGTGCAGGTTGAATCCGAACTTGGGGCGGGCGCTGAGCTTCAGCCCGCCCTCGCGGGCCAGCCGCACTTCGCCTCTGGCCGCCAGCTCCTGGCGCAAGACAGAGAGATCCACTGAGTCACCCATAGGGATTTCCGGGAAAACTGCTCGGGCGGCGTGTTCCCATCGATTATACGGGCGGCGCACCGGGTTTCAGGCGATCAGGGAGCGCCGACGACCCGCCGCCGCCCGGCTAAATCCAAGGTGGCGCCGGACTTGGGCGGCGCCGCGGCTTTTCTTGATTCCCGGTGACTGCCGCCGCCACGCCACATTGTTACTATATAAGCCATGGATCGCAGATCGTTCCTATCAACCGCAGCCCTCGCCGTCCCGCGGGCGCAGGCGCAACCGGTTCCCCGCCAGGGCCGCCTCAAGCAGGGCGTGGCCCGCTGGTGCTTCAGCAAGTGGAGCCTCGAGGAGCTGGCTCAGGAGTGCGCCCGGCTGGGCCTGAAGGGCATCGACCTGATCGGTCCCGCCGACTGGCCCGTGGTGCAGAAACTCGGCCTGGCGCCCTCGATGGTCACCGGCGGCGGCTCGATCGCGGACGGCCTCAACCGCCAGGAGAACCACGACAAGATCGAGCAGCAGATGCGCGAGAACATCGAGCGGGCCGCCGCCGCGGGCGTGCCCAACGTGATCACCTTCTCGGGCAACCGCCGCGGCCTCTCCGATCCCGAGGGCCTCGGGAACTGCGTCCTGGGCCTCAACCGCATCAAGGCCTACGCCGAGGAGAAGGGCGTCACGGTCTGCCTGGAGCTGCTGAACAGCAAGGTCAACCACAAGGACTACCAGTGCGACCACACGGCCTGGGGCGCGGAGATCATCAAGCGGGTCGGCTCGCCGCGGGTGAAACTGCTCTATGACATCTACCACATGCAGATCATGGAAGGCGACATCATCCGCACCATCCGCGAGAACATCCAGCACATCGGGCACTTCCACACCGGGGGCAACCCGGGCCGCAACGAGATCGGCGAATCGCAGGAACTCAACTACCGCGCCATCGCCCGGGCGGTGGCGGACCTGAATTTCACCGGGTTTTTCGTGCACGAGTTCGTGCCGGCGGGCGACCCGCGGCGGGCGCTGGAGCAGGCAGTCGAGATTTGCGACGTGTAGCGTTGTAGGGTCGGGCATGCCCGGCCCGCTTTCAGCAGAGAAGGAGCGGAGAAGCCAGCATGACACGGAGATCATGGGTTCAAGTGGTGGGCGCCGCGGGCCTGACCCGCGTTTCGGTGGCGCAGCCCATCGCGCGCAAGGGACGCCTCAAGCAGGCCGCCACGCGCGGCTGCTTCGGCAAGGGCCGCACCATGGAAGAAATCGCCCGCGAGGCGGCGCGCCTGGGACTGAAGGGCCTGGATCTGATCGGCGAGAAGGATTGGCCCATCCTCAAGAAGTACGGCCTGCTGCCCACCATGGCGCCCCCCGCCGGGCACTCGCTCGCCGACGGCATCAACCGCCAGGAACGCCACGACGAGGTCGAGAAACCCTTCCGCGAGGCTCTCGTCAGGGCCGCGGAGGCTGGCGCGTCCAACCTCATCGTGCTGTCGGGCAACCGGCGCGGCCTCCCCGACGAGGCGGGCCTCGAGGCCTGCGCCGCCTTCCTCGGCCGGGTGAAGGCGCTGGCCGAGGACCGGGGCATCACCATCTGCCTGGAGCTGCTGAACAGCAAGGTGAACCACCCCGACTACCAGTGCGACCACACCGCCTGGGGCGTCGAGGTGATGAAGCGTGTGGGCTCCCCCCGGGTGAAGCTGCTCTACGACATCTACCACATGCAGATCATGGAGGGTGATATCATCCGGACCATTCGGCAGAACATCCAGTACATCGGGCACTTCCACACCGCCGGCAACCCGGGGCGCCACGAGATCGACGAGTCGCAGGAGCTCAACTACCGCCCCATCGCCCAGGCCATCGTGGATGCCGGATACACCGGATACTTCGCCCACGAGTACGGCCCGCTGAAGGACCCCCTCGAGTCGATGAACCGGGCCATCGAGATCTGCGACGTGTAGGGGCGCCGGGGACCCGCGCATCACTCCAAGGAGGAGCCGTGTACTACCAGGACAACTCTTTCAGCATCGGCCGGACGCCCCTGGTGAAGCTCCACCGCGTCACCGAGGGCGCCTCCGCCCTGGTGCTGGCCAAAATCGAGGGGCGCAACCCCTCCTACTCGGTCAAGTGCCGCATCGGCGCGGCCATGATCTGGGACGCCGAGGAGCGGGGCGCGCTCAAACCGGGGATGGAGATCGTCGAGCCGACCAGCGGCAACACCGGCATCGCGCTGGCCTTCGTCGCGGCCGCGCGCGGTTACGCCATCACCCTGACCATGCCTGAGAGCATGTCGCTCGAGCGCCGCCGCGTGCTGGCCGCCCTGGGCGCCAACCTGGTGCTGACCCCGGCCGCGGAGGGCATGCGCGGCGCCATCGCCCGGGCTGAGGAACTGGCTGCCTCCGAACCCGAACGCTACTTCCTCCCCAACCAGTTCACCAACCCCGCCAACCCGGACATCCACTTCCGGACCACCGGGCCGGAGATCTGGGAGGACACCGAGGGCGCGATCGACGTGCTGGTCGCGGGCGTCGGCACCGGCGGCACCATCACCGGCATCTCGCGCTTCATCAAGCAGGCCAAGGGCAAGCCCATCCTCTCGGTGGCGGTCGAGCCGGCGGCCAGCCCGGTCATCACCCAGCAGCTCGCCGGGCAGCCGCTCCAGCCGGGGCCGCACAAGATCCAGGGAATCGGCGCGGGCTTCATCCCCGAGACGCTGGACCTGGCGATGGTGGACCGCGTCGAGCAGGTTACCAACGAGGAGGCCGTCGAGATGGCGCGCCGCCTCGCTCGCGAGGAGGGCATCCTTTCGGGCATCTCCTGCGGCGCCGCCGCGGCCGTGGCCGTCCGCCTGGCGCGCGACCCGGAGTTCAGCGGCAAGACCATCGTGGTGATCCTGCCCGACTCCGGCGAGCGCTACCTGAGCACCGTGCTCTTCCAGGATCTCGAGGACTGAAGCGGGCCTCGTCCCGCCGCTCAAAAAGAAGAAGCGGGCGCTGGGTTGGGTGAAAGGGTGAGTGCGCCCGCTAAAGGGGATCTGCCTGTACAACGTCGGGGACAGACGGGACGTTACACCCTGCCGCGGCCTTTTTTGGAGCCACTGGCGAATATAAGGCGAAAGCTGCTCCCTCGCGCTCGCACCTGTGCTATGCTGGTGGCCAGTGGCGCTATCGTCTAAGGGTTAGGACGGAGCCCTCTCAAGGCTTAAATACGGGTTCGATTCCCGTTAGCGCTACCAGGTCCTGCCCTGTGTTCCCCAAATCGCGCTGTCGGTTGTGCTGCTGGCTGCGTGAAGTGCTACAATGGATTCGAGATCCACGTCCCGGCAGTAAGCCCGCCATCACAAATCCTGGCGGCGCCGAGCCCGGGACGTTTTTGTGTCAGCTCCATGCCGACAGCCATCCTCATTGATGGATCCTTTTGAGGCGGTACCGCGCGCTGGTGCCAGATCCCACCGCCTGCACGCCAGAGCAGGTTGCACGAGACCTCTTTACATGGGCCATCCGCCACCTGGAGGCCGACGAGAGAAACCGCCGGGAGCTTTACCGGATTTTTTTCTACGACTGTCCTCCCTTGGAGAAGAAGGCCCACAACCCGATCACCGGACGCGCCGTCGATTTCGCCAAGACGCCTGAGGCTCAGTTCCGGCGCCAGTTGCACGCCGAGTTGAAGAAGACCCGCAAGCTGGCTCTCCGGCTCGGCCGGCTGGCTGAGCACTCTGCCTGGGTGGTTCGCCCGGAGGTAGTGAAGAGACTCCTCGCTCGGGAGATCGCCGTGGAGGCGCTGTCTGAAGGCGACGTCGTCTACGATATCCGGCAGAAGGGGGTGGACATGCGGATCGGTCTGGACATCGCATCGCTGGCCTTCAAGCGGCAGGTCGATCAGATCGTCCTGTTCGCCGGCGATGCCGATTTCGTGCCAGCGGCCAAGCTCGCGCGCCGCGAAGGGATCGACTTCGTGCTGGATCCGATGTGGCAGTCGATCCCGCCGGATCTCCACGAGCACATCGACGGCCTGCGGTCCACCTGCCCGAGGCCGAGACCGCGGGCGCAAACGACGAGGCCTGAACAGTAGGGCCGCTCCAGGCCGCTGACCGCCGGCCGGGGCGCTGCCTGGGGCTGGGACAGAAGAAGATCGAGAGGCATTCATGCCGCGCTACTTGACTGGCATGATCACCACGGACTACTGGCGGTTCCCGGATTTCCCGTACAAGACCCTGAGCTGGTCCGTAGAGCTGACCACAACCGCTGCGAGCCGGCGCGAACTCGTGACCTACGTCGTCCCGGGGAAGAGCAAGAGGTCGCCTACGGGACGTGAGATCGTTGTCCGTGCCAATGATAGGTCCGACGCCGAGCGTGCGGCATTCCTATTGCAGGCGTGCACCCAGATCCTCCGCGGAGGCGCAGCCCTTTGGCACTTCTGTGGCCTGACGGATGTGCCCCTGGAGCCGCTTACCAAGGAACGGGCGGAAGCGGAATCCGGCCGCACACTGTTCCACAGCCGAGACATCCCGCTCGCCTGCCAAATGGCCGTGAAGGCCGAGACCGACCAGCGCTTTGTCTACGCCATTGCGAACGTTTGGCTCAGCTACAGGTTGTTTTCCATCGATCCGATGGATCTGGACCCGGGACACACCCACGTACCTTCGATCCCGAGGCCGAAGCATCCGGCCGAGCAGGTGGGCCTGGCGAACGCGCTTCTGCTGGCGTACAAGGCGCTCGAGTGGCTGGAACTTGACGTGCGCGCAAGTCGAGAGAATCCCAGTACGATCAACGGACAGTGGAACCCCAAAGTCAAGGACGACCTCGTAGACCGATTGAGGGAGGCTGGTGTCGACCTGAACGAGAAGTTCGATTGGGCGGTCCGAGGGCCGATAACGAAACTCGAAGAGAAGCACCCGCCCCGGGCGGTTTACTGTTCACCTTGGTCTTACTGGCTTGTACGGGACGTCGAAGTTGAGGTCGTGGATGCGATTGCCCATGTGGAATGGTTGCGGGACAAGCTGGCTGCCCATCGCGCCAGTTTGGAGCTGCTCGAGGGCTTGGGCATTTACGAGGTGGCCAATGCCCAATACTTGGCAAGGCGCCTCCTCCTTGAGGCCCTGGGGTTCAGAAGCGATCCCGGTACAGACTGAGTCGGCGAGTGCGGTCCCAGCCCTCGTCTATTCAAGGCTCCTCCCGGCGACTGCACCGAGAGAAGGGTAGCGTGCTACCATTTGCCACCACGGCGGCAAAACCGGGCGGCACTGGTTGGATTTTGGGCTCCTGCTGTCAACAGTATCAAGGGCTTTAGCACTGCGTGGCACTACCCGGGAGAGGGGCTAAAGAGTTCGATTCCCGTTAGCGCTACCAAGCCGTCTTGAACCCAGCTTACTTCCAGCGGCGCCGGATCAGCCCGCGGGAGACCAGACCAGCGCCGAGCAGGATGAACGTCGTGGTTTCGGGAATGTCCAGCTTCAAGGCGCCGCCAATGGCCCAGTCGCTGCCGGCAGCGGCACTGAGGGAGGCCCGGGCGGCCGCATTCAGCGCGATACTGACGACTGTGCCCTCATCGGCATCTGAGACCCAGTGGGCGCCATACCGCAGACCGGAACCCAGATCGCTGTAACCCGCCACCCCAGCGAGTCCCCCGGTGAGGGCGGCAAAGTGCCCCACCAGGTAGTTCAGGTTGCCGGGAATATGTTGTCCGACGTGCTTGTGCCAGCCGTGGTCCGTGGGCGAGTTCTCGCATGGCGCCCTCTTCCAAGACATGGTACGGGCGCGAGGCGTGCTACCATCCGCCAGCCCCGCCGGCGCGCGGCTTGTGATATGCTCCCTCAGACCAGCAGACCACGACAAGGAGAGTGAAGATGTGCCAGTTCTGCACTGAACACGGCGAGGGGAAGAAGTGGTACCTCGAGATGAAGAACTACTCCGACGAGCTGCTCCACGCCGAACTGTCCGTCAGGCAAAAGGAAGCCACCCGGGCCGGCACGCGCGCCGAGTGGCTGGGACGGTTCATGGAGTGCTTCGAGATGCCGGCCGTTACCGGCGTACCCAAGACGCTGGTTGAAATCGGGATGGCGATAGCGCCGACCGCCGAGCTGCGCGGCCCCGCCGCCAGCGAGGAGGAAATCCTGGAGGACCGCAAGACCGCTCACTTCGGCCAGGTGCTGCCCATCGAGGACGTGGAGAAAGTGATCGATCTGGCCGACTCCATCACCAGAATTCCCTGCGGCTGCCGTTTCCTGACCACCGGCAAGGCCAACGCCCGCTACTGCTTCGGCCTGGGAGTCAGCCAATGGGGCAGCCTCAAGGGAATTCCGGACGCCTCGTCCTCTTTAGAGGTGCTCGCCAAGGAGGAGGCCAAGCGCATCATCCGGGAATTCGACCAGGAAGGCCTCATCCACAGCGTCTGGACTGGGGTGACGCCGTACCTCATCGGCGTCTGTAACTGCGACCACGACTGCATGGCGTACAAGACCTACATCGAGCAGCGAGGCGTCCCCTACTTCTTCCGCGCGGAGTACGTCTGCCGCGTGGATCCGGAGCTGTGCAGCGGCTGCAAGGATTGCATCAAGCAGTGCCAGTTCGGCGCGCAGTTCTACTCGTCCGCCCTGGGGAAGGTGTACATCGACCCGACCCGCTGCTTCGGCTGCGGGGTGTGCCGGGCGGCGTGTCCGACGGACGCCATCCAGCTTCTCCCCCGCGAGGAAGACCCCCAGGCCGCCGGGGTGTGGCTGAAGTACGGATAGCCTCCGCCGCGGGCGACAGGCTCGAGGCTGTAGACGGAGGGGGAGCGACGGCCACGTGTGCGCAGCGTGGAAAGGCATTCGAGGCGCAGCCGGGGAAGCCATAACCGCCCGTGGCGAGAGTGCCGTGGGCCGAAGCTGCCGCCGGCTTCACTGGTCGAGGACCGCACGGATGGCCCAGTCGCCGGAGAGACGACCGGCTCGCCAAGCGCCAGTGACGATCTCCTCGACGGCGGACCGGAGCAGGTCCGAGAAGGTTCGCCCCACGGGAAGATGGGAAGCGGCGGTCCAATTACCTGAAATGGTGCGGCCCCCGGAGCTCCCGGCCGTCCAACGGCCCTGCCCTCCCTTGACTGCCTTCCGCACGGCCCAGGTTCCCGAGGTGATGTCCCTACCCGACGCGTCACGCAGCGTCCAGGTTCCGGCATCCGAGTCGGGTTCCTTGGTCCACGTCCCGCTCAGGGCCAACTTGTCGGCGCCAGCCGACCAGGTGCCGTACAGCCGTTCGGCAGGCGCTGCGGCAGCGGCAGCCAGCAGCAGCGGCAGGAAGGCCTGACACCAGTGGATCACGGTGCGGCGCCGGCACGGGGTCATCCCTCACAGGATGGCACGAGTGATCGTCATGCGGCGGTTGGTAACTAATTGGACCCCGGCCGCTGGAGGGCTTGTCGCATCGTTTCGACGAAGGCATCGGTCGCCTCCAGGCGCTCCTGGCAGGCCGCACAGACCAGCAGGTGTTCCTCGAGTCGCGCCAACTCGTCCTCGGACAGCCGACCGAGCGAGTAGGCCTCCAGCCTGTCCTCCGAAACATGGTCGGCAGACGAACCTGCCACGACATCCTCCCGAGATGCCCCGCCCCAGGTTCCCATCGCCCCAAGCGTACACCCAAACGGCCCCGGTGGGAAGTGGATTCTTCGGTGGGGTGCGCGACCAGGTTGTGCACGGCGGGGCCACCACAGCCAGGGCTACCGCGGTGGGAGGCAGCGCCGACCCCACGGCGCGCGAAGAAGACCTCGTACTGGACCTCTATCTGCCCATTGAAGAGTGACGGTCTCAACCCTCCGGCGGGCTTGCCCTCCCCCAGTTTCGCTCGGAAGACCCGGTGGAACAGCCATTCCTGGCGGTCAGGCATGCCAGGCCGCACCGGCCGGGAGGCCTGTGCCACGCCGGTGCCGTCAGAACTGGGGGAGGGCAGATCCTGCAGGCGGTTGACATCGTTTGGCTATTTGGCTAAACTGCCAAATGAGGGAGCGATGCGGCGCCAAGACACGGCCCGCCTGGAGGCGCGCGCCACGGTGATCAAAGCCCTAGCCCATCCCACCCGTCTGTTCCTGGTTGAGGAGCTGGCGCGGCGGGAGCGTTGCGTCTGCGAGCTGGCCGCCATGGTGGGGGCCGACGTCTCGACCGTCTCCAGGCACCTGGCACTGCTGAAGACAGCCGGCCTGGTGAAAACCGAGAAGCGTGGCGCCCAGGTGGTGTGCCGCCTGCGGGCGCCGTGCGTGCTGCGGTTCCTGGACTGCGTGGGCGAAGTCATGGAGTCGGCGGCCGCACAGCAGTGGAAGGCGGCGCGGGCCAGGTGAGTTGAGAGCATGGGCTACTGGAAGAACGAGTGGCGGGCGCTCCTCGTCATCCTGATTCTGTTCCTGGGCTGCTTCTATCTGCCGGCCGGGGTGGCGCGCTTTGACGGCGCGGTGCTCGAGGCGCTGCACCTGGTCCGCTGGTACGCCCGCGAGCACGTCCTGTTGTGCCTAGCGCCGGCCTTCTTCATCGCGGGAGCCATCTCGGTCTTCGTGAGCCAGGCTTCGGTGATGAAGTACCTGGGCGCGGGCGCCAACAAGGTGCTGGCCTACGGCGTGGCCTCGGTCTCGGGCACCATCCTGGCGGTGTGCTCCTGCACGGTGCTGCCGCTGTTCGCCGGGATCTACCGCATGGGAGCGGGGCTGGGGCCTGCCGCCGCCTTTCTGTACTCGGGTCCCGCTATCAACGTCCTGGCCATCATCCTGACGGCCCGCGTCCTGGGGCTAAGGATAGGCGCGGCGCGGGCCATCGGCGCCGTCGTCTTCAGCGTGGTGGTGGGCCTGGCCATGCACTTCCTCTTCCGCAAGGAGGAGGTGGAACGGGTGGAGGCTCAGGCCAAGCTGCCCCCGCCGGAAGCCGGGCGGCCGCTGTGGCAGACGGCGCTTTACTTCGCCGGGATGGTGGCCATTCTGGTGTTCGCCAACTGGGCCGGGCCCGCGGAGGGCGCGGGCGTCTGGCAGGCGGTCTTCACGGTGAAATGGACCATCACGGCCCTGGCGGCCGTCGTATTCGCGGCCACGCTAGCGGCGTGGTTCAGCGTGCCGTGGTGGAAGGTGGCGCTGGGGGCGGCCCCGGCGCTGGTCCTGGCCCTGATCTTTCCCGGGAACCCGGTGCTGGCCTTCGCGGCGGGCGCGCTGGGGCTCGCGGTGATCACCAGCACCCAGGAGGGCGAGCCCCAGCACTGGTTCATCGCCACCTGGGGTTTCGCCAAGCAGATTCTGCCGCTGCTGCTGGCGGGCGTGGTGGTGGCCGGTGCGCTGCTGGGTCGTCCGGGCCACGAAGGGCTCATCCCCTCGAACTGGATCAGCAGCTCGGTGGGGGGCAACTCGCTGGGGGCGAACCTGTTCGCCTCGGTGGCCGGCGCCTTCATGTACTTCGCCACCTTGACCGAGGTGCCCATCCTTCAGGGCCTGCTGGCCAACGGCATGGGGCAGGGCCCGGCGCTGGCGCTGCTACTGGCCGGCCCGGCGCTGTCGCTGCCCAGCATGCTGGTGCTGCGCAGCCTGATGGGAACGAAGAAGACGGTGGCTTACGTCACGCTGGTGGTCATCATGGCCACCGTGACGGGCCTGATCTACGGGGAACTGGTGGCTTGAGATGAAACGCAGGGCGCGAATCGGTGTGCTGGTGTTGTGTTGGCTGGTGTGCGCCGCGGGAAGCGCCAGCGGCGCCCCCGCGCAGAAGGTCGTGGCCTATTACTTCCATGTGAGCGTGCGCTGCCCGACCTGCCGGGCCATCGAGGAGTACGCGCGGGAGGCGGTGGAGCGCGGGTTCGCCGAGCAGTTGAAGAGCGGCGCCCTGGAGTGGCGCCCGGTGAACGTCCAGTTGCCGCAGAACCGCCACTTCATCCGCGACTACCAGCTCTACACGCGTTCCCTGGTGTTGGTGAAGCTCAAAGACGGCCAGCAGGTGGAGTGGCGCAACCTGGAGAAGGTCTGGGAGCTGGTGGGCCGTAAGGCCGATTTCCTCAAGTACGTGCAGACGCACGTCCGGGCTTACCTGGGAGGCCGTTGATGGACGGGTTCCTACTGGGGCTGGCCACGGCCCTGTGGCTGGGAATACTCACCTCCATCAGCCCGTGCCCGCTGGCCACCAATATCGCGGCCATGTCCTATATCAGCAAGGATCTGGCCTCTCCGCGCCGGGTGCTGCTGACCGGCGCTCTCTATACGGTCGGCCGGAGCGTGGCCTACGCGGCTCTGGCCGCCCTGCTGATCGCCAGCGTGCTGGCGATTCCGGACGTGTCCTTCTGGCTGGAAACTTACATGAACAAGGCGCTGGGGCCGGTCCTGATCGCGGTGGGATTGGTGCTGCTGGGTTTGGTCCGCGTGCCTTTCACCGCCTCCTGGGTCCCCAGCGGGCTCGAGGCCCGCTTCCGCCGGTCCGGCCTGTGGGGCGCCGGATTGCTGGGCGTGTTGTTTGCGCTTTCGTTTTGTCCCGTCTCGGCCGCACTGTTTTTCGGGAGCCTGCTTCCGCTGGCGGTGAAGAACGGTTCCGTGGTCGGATTCCCCTCCCTGTACGGAGTGGGAACCGGGCTGCCGGTGCTGGCCTTCGCCGTGCTGATCGCCCTGGGCGCCGAGTGGGTCAGCCGGGCGTTCCAGAGGCTGGCGACGGTGGAGAAGTGGGCGCGGCGGGTGACGGGGGCAATCTTTGTGCTGGTAGGAATTCGGTACTGCCTGAACTACATTTTCGAGGTGCAACTATGAAGATCCAAGTAGCCGGACCCGGCTGTCTGAACTGCAAGACCACCGAACGGAACGTTTTCAACGCTTGCGCGGAGCTGAACCTGGACGCCGACATCTCACACGTCTACGACATCCGGGAATTCGCCGGGCTGGGCGTGATGCGGACGCCCGCCGTGCTGGTGGACGGTGTGATCGTAATGGCGGGTCGCGTGCCCACGGTCGCCGAGCTGAAGGCGCTGCTGGCCCAGCCCAGGGCGTGAGCGCGGGCCATGCGGAACACGGAACGGGCAGAAGCGACCGCCCTGGGGGCCGCCGAAAAGCGGCTCAACTTCTTCGAGCGGTATCTCACCATCTGGGTGGCGGCATGCATGGGGGTGGGCATCCTGCTGGGCAAGCTGCTGCCCGCGATGACCGACGCCCTGCGGCGCTTCGAGTTCGGCTCGGGCAGCCAGATCAACGTGCCCATCGCCGTGCTGATCTGGCTCATGATCACCCCCATGATGATGAAGGTGGACTTCACCTCGATCCGCAACGTGGGCAAGCGCCCCCGGGGCTTGCTCATTACCCTGGTGGTGAACTGGCTGGTTAAGCCGTTCTCCATGGCGCTGATCGGCTGGGTGTTCTTCCGCTACCTGTTCGCCGGATGGATCGCGCCGGCGGAGGCCGATCAGTACATCGCCGGAGTCATCATCCTGGCCGCGGCGCCCTGCACCGCCATGGTGTTCGTGTGGAGCTACCTGACGGACGGCGACCCGGCCTACACCCTGGTGCAGGTGTCGGTCAACGACCTGATCATGCTGGTGTTGTTCGCGCCCATCGTGCGCTTTCTGGTCAGCGGCGCCTCGTCGCTCGAAGTGCCGTTCCTGGTGCTGCTGTATTCGGTGGTCGCCTTCATCGTGATCCCGCTGG
>Ga0315289_10011114_pt1 | contig 12788 bp, 8 predicted proteins | sample YL17G11_40_MG_FD_203452 | JGI IMG/M metagenome (GOLD analysis project Ga0315289, IMG submission 203452) | Sediment microbial communities from Yellowstone Lake, YNP, Wyoming, USA - YL17G11_40 | ecosystem: Environmental > Aquatic > Freshwater > Lake > Sediment | place: USA: Wyoming | collected...
GCGGCGGCGGCTTCGGCTTCGGCAGCGCCCCGCCTGCCACGCCGGCCGCCCAAACCGTTTCCGCGTTCGGGGCGGCGGGGTCGGCGGCGGCAGGGGGCGGCGGCTTCGGCACCTTTGGGGGGGGGGGGGGCGGAGGCTTTGGCGCGTTCGGGGGGGGCGCGCCCGGCGCGGCCGCCCCTGCCTTTGGCGCGCTGCCGCCACCGCCCGCGTTTGGGGCTGCGCCCGTCGCCACTGCGTTCGGCGGTGTGGCGCCCGCATTTGGTGGGGGTGGGGGTGCGTTCGGGGCGCCGCCGCCGCCGCCAGCCGCGCCCGCACCACCACCACCAGGCGCGGTCGGAGGGTTTGGCGCCTTTGGCGCGGCCCCCGCCGCCGCTGCCCCAGCCTTTGGGGGCGGCGCGTTCGGCGCGCCCCCCGCCACCGCCGCCGGTGCGCCCATCACCTTTGGCGGCGGCGGCGGCGGAAACGCGTTCGGCGCCGCGGCCAACCCCTTTGGCGGCGGCGGCGGCGGCCACAGCTTTGGCGGGTCGGCCGCAGCCCACCGCCCAGGCAGCGGCAAGGCCGCGGCCCCCCTCCCCGCCGACGCCCCGCCCGGCGCCTTCGCCGCCGCCCATGGCCTGGCCAACCCAGCGGACCCGGCCGTAGTTGCCGCTGCTGCAGGCGCCGGCGACCCCTGGGGCGCGTCCGCCTTCGTGCCCGGTGGTATCCCTGAGGACGCCCCGCCGGCTGGGGCGTGATGGGGGAAAATGTGGGTTTTTATTTTTCTTGTTTTGTAGCGCAGTGCGGGAGAGATGGGAAATGATGCCCCCTCTCAACTATTCACACGACCGCCCCGACCATGGAGCACCCGATGAGAGCCAGCCCCGCCGCGCCCGCCGCGTTCCCGGACGCGGCACAGAGAGCGGCTGGGAGGAAGAAGGCAACGATCGCACCCGCGCCCGCGCCCACGACCGCCAAGGCAGCGGCCGCGTCGGGGACGGACACCGCGACCGCCGCGGCGGAGGCTGTGAGTGCGAGGGTGGCCAGGAAGAAGGGGCGGCCGGTCAGGTGGCCGCCGGCGTCGAGCAGGCGGGAGGGCGGGGGCGGCCCACCCGCGCCTCCACCTCCTTCCTCCAGCAGGGGGGCCCCCCCACCGCCACCCCCGCCCCCCTCCCCCGCCCCGCCACCCGCCCCGCCCCGCCACCTCGCCCACGCCCCCGACCCGGCCCCCGACCCGCCCCGCCACCTCGCCCACGCCCCCGACCCGGCCCCCGCCCCGCCCCGCCACCTCGCCCACGCCCCCGACCCGCCCACCCACAGCCGCCCCGCCGCTTCACGAGTGGGCCACATCATGAGCGGGAACATGGTCATCAGCGCCGCCGCGAACGCCGCCCGCACCCCGGCCGCGGCCAGCATTGGGGCCAGGGCGGGCGGGTGGGCGTGGCCGTGGCCGTGGCCGCCGCTGCCGAGGGCGGGCGCCAGGGCGGCGGGCGTCCACCCGTCCAGCACGTCACCCGCCACCCCCGCCGGGCCCAGCAAGGCCAGGGCGGGCAGGGCGACGGCCAGGTAGGCGAGCACGCAGGCGGAGAGGGCGGTCCAGACGAGGAGGCCGTCCCGGCGGGGCGTGTGCGGCAGGGCCAGCTCAAACGCGACGGGCGGCGCCGTCAGCTGGGTGACGAGGGCGGAGGTGATGACGCCCGCCGCGGTGGCGCACCCCTTGACCAGGCGCCAGGGCGGCGGGGAGGAGGGGGCACCGCCGCCGCGGCCGCCCCCCGTCCCATCCCCCCACCCCCCCAGGACGGCAAGGCGGCGCGTGTCTGGGACCAAGGGCAGGCGAAAGAGGCGCCCGCCCGTCGCCGCCGCCCACCCCACCGCCCCAACCCCGATGCCCGCCCACGCCAGCACCGCCACCGCGCCCGCCCAGGCAGCCGCCGCCGAGTCGGCCAAAGAATGCGCCAGGGAGAGCGGCAAGAAGGCAAGGGCGGCCAGGGCCGGGATGGCGGCAGCGCGTGAGCACAGCGCGCCCGCCACGCCGCTCCCGCCACCCGCGCCACACACCAGCCCCCCCGGCCCGACCAGCGTGTCGGCCACCATGCCGCAGTAGACAACCAGCATGCCCCACCCGAAGAGCAGGGAGGCCGCGTCCAGGAGCGAGGCGGTGGCCGGGCCGAGAATGATGAGGACGGCCGCCTGGTAGGACGGGGCGGACGTGGCCCGGATGGACGCCAGCACGACGCCCGTCGAGGCGGCCGACGCGGCGGAGAGGGCGACGAGCAATGCGGACCCGGCGGGTGCGCCCAGGGCGGCCAGGATGGCGGGGATGGAGGCCGTCGCCGCGCCGACGACCGACTTGGCCAGGAGGACCGCGGAGGTCGGGAGCGAGGTCATAGTGGCGCTTTTTTTTGTTTTCCCTTCTCTTTTTTGGCCTCTGTTTCGTCTCTGTCTCGCTCCCTGTCTCGCTCAGGCTGGTCTGTGTGGGAGCGGTGTGATAGGTGTGGAGAGAGATAGAGGGCGAGGGCGAGCAGGGGCGTCGGCGGAAAAGACAAGGGCGCGCCCTCGCAGCGAATTCACCTTTGGCTATTGTTTCATTTCTCCTCCCAATCCCCACGCGACCCGTCGCCCCATAGCGCGTGTGTGTGAAGCACAAAAGATGCACGCCGCGTGCGCCCTCACCCCTGCCCCCCGTGCCCCCACCCTCGCCCCTCGCCGCCTGCGGCCCGCGAGCTCCGCGAGCCTGCTCTTGACCGCCGGCGCGCGCCGCGCAGCGGCCTCCAACCCCTCGCTCCTCGTAGCTGTTGTTGCGTCCACGCCTGCCCGGGCAGCCATGGCCCCGGCGGCGGCGATGGGGGCCAAGGACAAGCAGGTGAGAGAAAGAAAGGAATGGGCAAGGCTGGAGGAACAAGGCTGTCTTCCAAGGGAAAAAAGTCACATACGCGCTTTTTGTTTTCTTATCATTCTCTTCTCTTATCTCCCACCTGCTCCTTTTTTCCCCCCTCCTCTCACCCACCAGCCCTTCATCATCATTGGCGGCGGCCGGGTCGGCGGCGCCCTGGCCGCCATGGGCGAGACGGACGTGAGTCATGAGAGTGGGGTAGGGAGGAGAAGAGGAGTGCGCCCTCTCTCTCTTGCGCGCTCTCCACCTCTCTCCAGGGTAGGGCGGGGTTTAGGGCAAGGGGCGCTCTCTCTTCCTCTCCCACTCACACCCATTCCTCTTCCTTTTCCTCCTTTTCAGGTCACCGTCCGCCGGGGCGAGCCCATCCCGGCGACCCCGGCCGGCCCCATCGTCGTCGCCACCCGCAACGACGCCCTGGCGGGCGTGGTGGAGGCCACACCCAAGGCCCGCCGCCCCGACCTGGTCTTCCTCCAGAACGGCCACCTCCAGCCCTGGCTGGATGCTGCCGGCCTGGGCGAGGCGACGCAGGTCCTGGTCTACTTTGCGGTCGCGGCGGCAGGGGACGCCCCTACGGACGGGGTCACCGACGCCAACCCGGAAGGCTTGACGGCGGCGACAGGCAAGTGGGCGCCCGCGCTCGCGGCCCGCCTGGCGACTGCCGGCCTGACCTGCAAAGTCCTACCGAAAGGGGAGTTTGACAAGGCCATGCTGGAGAAGCTGGTGTGGATCAGGTCAGTGGAATGGAAGAGAGGTGTCCGGGGTACGTGCCTCCTCCCGTAGAGGAGGCACGTACATGAGAGAGTGGAGAGTGACGGAGGAGAAAAAGAGAGGGAGAGAGAGGTCGGGTGGTTTTTTCGCTCTCTATTCTCCATTCACCCCTCTCCATTTTCTTTTCTCTTCTCTCCCTTTTTCTCTCCCTAGCGCCTTCATGCTGGTCGGCGCCAGCCACGGCGGCATCACCGTCGGCGAGGTCGAGTCCGCCCACACGGCCCAAGTGAGCGCCCTCATTGCCGAGCTGACGGCCGCGGGCGCGGGCGATATGGGTCTGGAAATGGAAATGGATGATGAGGCAGCCGTGACCACCCGCCTGCTCGCCTATGCGCGGGCTGTGGCCCACTTCCCGACCGCGGTCAAAGAATTTGAGTGGCGTAACGGGTACTTCTGGGGGCTGAGTTAGGGGGGGGCTGGTGTTGGCCAGGGGGACCCGTGCCCGGCTCCCACGGGGTTTTTGGGGGTGGTTGGGGGGGTTTTTTTTAAATTTTTTTTTTTTTTTTTTTTTTTTTTTTTTTTTCATTCACCAGCGCGCAGCACCGCCACCGCCTGCTCCGAGAGTATGCCGCCATTGCCTTGGACCACCGCCACCCGCGCGCCCGGCACCTGCCGCCCCACGCCCGCCTCCCCCCTCAACTGGACCGCCGCCTCCACCACGCTGAAGAGCGCAGGCGCGGCCCACGGCGCGCCTCCACCCAAGAGGCCGCCGTGCGTGTTCACGGGCCAGGCGGCCGCGGGCGAGGACGCCCCGGGGCCGCCCCCCGGGTCGACGAGGGCCGCCGCGGCGGACGAGGCGGCCCGCCCTGCGGCCGCGAGACCCGCCGCGACGCTGCCGAAAGACGGCACACCCCCACCAGGCGCGCGAGCGCCGCCACCGCGCGGCGCCACCGCGCCCATGGCAGCCAGGGCGGCCAGCGCCGTGATGGGGTAGCAGTCATAGGGAAACCAGACGTCCACGTCAGCAGGTCCAGTGCGTGCCTCCGCGTACGCGCCCGCGACGGCGGCCTCCAAGGGCGCCCAGGCGGCCGCGGTGAGCGGGTGGGCGGGCGTGAGGGGGCCCGAGGCGCGGCCGCCGCCCGCGATGAGGATGGGCGGGGGGCGCCCCCCGCCCCCCCGCGCCCTCACAGCGTCCGCACCGCCGACGATGACGGCCGCCGCCCCGTCCGCCCGGCGTGCGCACTCAAACAGCGTGGTGGCGGGTCCGACGGGGCGACCCGTGCGGAGGATCGTGTCGGCCGAGAGAGCGGGCGGCTGGTGGGGGTAGTCACTGGTGCTCGGCCGTTCCTCTCCCTGCTTCCCCTTGCCGGCCAGCCCGCCTGGGTGGCGGGAGCCGTGCAGGGCGGCCAGCGACGCGTACGCGGCCAGGTCGGCCCGGGCCAGCAGGCCCCCGCCCAGCGCCCAGGCCGCGAGCGCGTCGTACCCGGCAGGGATGGCCGGGGAGGGCAGGGCCGGTTGGGCCGGCGTGAGGCCGTGCGCCCCGCCCACGGCCGCGTCCGCCCGTTCCAGAAAGGCGGCCGTGGGTAGGGAGGCCGAGGAGACGGCGTCGCCCAGGACGACGGCCACCGCCGACGCAGCCCCAGACTGGACGAGCGCCCGCGCCTCGAGCAGGCAGGCCACTCCGGCCGCGCCACAGGCGTCCAAGGACCGGATGAGGGGGAACGGGCGCCTTTCCGAAAGCCCCAACCCGGCCGCCTGGGCGAGGCGGTGGCCGGCCAAGGCGCCCCCTGCCAAGGTCGGTGCGGTCACGAGTGCGTCGAGGGAGGTCGCCCGCATGCGGGCGTCCTTCAGCGCACCGTGCAGCGCCGCCACGCAGAGGAACACCGCATTTCGAGGCGGACCGCTCGAGGTCAGGTGTGTGGCCCACGCGCCCAGGATGAAGACGGGCAGGCGGGGCATTGTGTCGCCGACACGGGGATGAAAAAAATGAAAAGAACGCACGCCCCCCGTTGCTCAGACCGGCGAGGGGAGATGAAGCAAGCAAGCCCCTCCTCGCCCCACCACCACCGCCCGGCCTGCCCGCCCACGCCCACGCCCTCCACCCGGCCAGACCAGGCAGACCCTGTGACCCCGCCGCCGGAGGAGGAAAGCAGGCCCGAGGCGACGGGGAGAGGCGCTGACAGGCAACCGATCGACGGCGCTCCTCCCGCTCCTTCGCCCTCCTCTCCGCCTGCACCGCCCAGCCCACCCCTGTCCACCCGCCTGGCTACCTACGCATCCTCCCTCCTCCGCCGCACTGTCACAGCCGTCCTACGTGCGGGGCCGACCCCCCAGCACGTCGCCTTCATCATGGATGGCAACCGCCGGTTTGCGGAAGCGCGCGGGGCCGCCGTCGTGGTCGGGCATGAGGCCGGGTACCAGAAGGTGAGATCGAGGGGAGGATGTAGAGGGCCGGACGGAGCATGTGGCGGGCGTGCATGGACGAGGCGGTGGACGGAGGAGCGGAGGGCGCGAAGGGGCACCAAAGTTGGCTGCGCGCGCGCTCAACCCAACCTCACCATTATTTTTTCTCCCTCCCTCCAGTTAATCGACGCCCTCGACTGGTGCCTCGCCCTGGGCGTCTCCACCGTCTCCGTCTTCGCCTTCTCCGTCGACAACTTCCGGCGCCCGGCGGCGGAAGTATCGGCCCTGATGGACCTGGCCGCGGAACGGCTCGGGCGCCTGGCCTCCCCGCACGGCGAGGCGGGCGCCCTGCTCGCCCGCCACGGCGTCCGCGTCCGCATCCTCGGGGACCGGGCCCTGCTCCCGCCGGCCGTGGCGGCGGCTGCATATGCTGCTGAAGACGCCACAGCGTGCCACGCCGGCGGCAAGACGCTCAACGTGTGCCTGGCGTACGCGGCGCGGGTGGAGCTGGCAGCCGCTGTCGAAGGCGCGGCTGGAGAGGTTTTGAGTGGGAACGCCGCCGCCGCCGCCGCCGCCGCCGCTGCCGCCTCCCCGCCCCCACCCTGTCCGTTCTTCCTGGCCCCGGGGTCCCTGCCCCCCTTACTGGACCGCCACCTCTACACGGCGGGCGCCCCGCCGGTCGACCTCCTCGTGCGGTCCTCCGGGGAAGCCCGGCTGTCAGACTTCCTGACGTGGCAGGCCCGGGGCGCAGCCCTGGCCTGGGCCCGCCCGCTGTGGCCGGACCTGGGCTTCCTGGACCTGGCCCGCGCGGTGGCGGGCTGGCAGCGGGCGTCGCCGGCTTTAGACGCGTTGCGGGCGGCGGCGGGGGTGAGCGTAAGCAAGAGCGGAGAGGCGGCGGCGGCTGCCCCGCCCCAGCCTCCTCCACCTCCGCCTCCGCCCGCGGCCGCCGCCCATCCGCCGCCGCCACCCGTCGGCGTGCCGCGGCGTCGCCGTGGCGGAGGAGGCGCTGGTGGCACTGGCGCCGCCCCCCCTCCCCCCGACCCGACCGTCGCCTGGGCGGCCCGCCCGCTGCCTGTCCCCCCTCCCCCCTTCCGCCCCTCGCTCCGCCGCCCGGGGGCCTCCGACGATGACGAGGATGACGACCCCGACGTCCACGTCCTTGACCCCCAGTGCCCATGCTGCTTGCCGGGGGTGCTGCGGCGGCGGGTGGTGCCCGTGGCGGTGCCGGCGGGCGCGCCAGCGAGGGTGCTGGCGGCGGCGACGGCGGCCGCGGTCGCTGAAGCCGCGTCTCAACCTGCGGGGCTGGAGGGCGTGTTTGCGGCGAAGAGGGCGCGGGAGGCTGCAGTCCGGGCGGCGATGGCGGCGGCCCGGGAGGGAGGTGGCGGTGGTGGGACGTGAAAAGAGAGAAGACTGTTTCAACCTGCCACCTGCGCGCGCGCGCCTGGAGAGAGAGAGGTTTTGATTTGACTCGCCCGTTCGTTGCTCTCTCTCTCACTCTGTCGCTGTCGCCCCGCGCCCTCCCATGGCCTCCCTCAATCCGCCCGCAGCCACTGCCGCCGCCGCCGCCGCGACCGTGGTGGCCGCCGCCCGGGCGTCCGCCTGGTGGCGCCTGTCCGCGGCCTCCCTCCCCCTCCCCCCTCCCCCACCACCCCCTCCCCCGCTCCTGCCGCCCGCCCTCGTCGCGGCGGCCCGGGCGAAGGCCACGCTGGGGCGCGCTTCGTTGAAGGCCGGAGCGAGGTTGAAACCCCCTCCAGCACAGGGGCGTGCAAGCGGCAGCAGTGGCGGGAGCAGCGGGCGGCGGCGGCGGCCCTCCTCGGCTTCATCATCAACCTCCACCTCCAGCGCGGCCCAGCGGCCAGCCACCGCCGGCCGCCCGCCCCCCGCCAAGGCCGAAGCCCGCCTCCCACCGCCCGTCGCCAGCCTGAAGCTGATGCCGTCGACGTCCACCAACCCGACAGAGGCGTCGTGGCTGGACTTTGAGGTGGCGTGGGAGGAGGTGGTGGAGGGGTGATGGGAACAGAGGGTGGGGGGGGGAAAAGTCAACCCCTCTTCGCGCCCAGGGTGCACACGTCCTTTCATTGCCCGCGCGCCGCGTGCTCCACTCTCTAATTGTGCGCCCCGTGTGTAGTCCACCGCTCCATCTGGATTCATCACCCGCCGCACGGCGGCGCGCGTCTCTCTCTCTCTCTCTCTCTTTTTCAACTCGCACTTCCTAACTCAACTGCTGCTGCCCTCCTCTCCCGCCGCCGCACCAGCCCCGTCCCCACCCAAAACACGCCGCTCGCCCCACTGACCACGACCAGTGACGCCACCATCAACCAGACAAAGTGGGCCGGGTCCGGCACGGCCAGGCACACCCCCGCGGCGAGCGCGCCCGCCGCCGCCTGGGCGCTGAATTGGACGCCGTTGACCGTACCCAGCGACCCGGGCGGGACGCGCTCCTGCAGGGCCTGGGCGGCCGCCAGGTCGAACGCCCACAGCCCCGCCCGGGACAGGGCCAGGCCGGCCGCCAGGCCGCGCGCGGCGGGCAGGGTGGGCGCCGCGGACGCGGCCAGGAGGGCGGGGGCCAGGCACACCCATTGCACGCCCAGCCCGGCCCCGCCCGCGGCGTCCAGGCCCCACGCCCTCCGCGCGGGCGGGAAGGCGAAAGTGGCCGCCAGCCCCGCCACCGCACCCGCGCCCCGCCACCCCGCCAGCTCGGCCGCCCCCAGCCCCCGCCACTGCAGGTAGGCCGTCATCGTGGGCCCAAAGGAGAGGACGGTGCCGTACAGCAGGGCGAGGGCCGCGCCCGCGGGGAAGGCCGGGGCGGCGGCGTACGTTTTCAGCGCGGCCCCCGGGCGGCGGGGGGGCTTGCTGGGGAGCGTGGGAGTAGCAGCAGCAGTAGCAGCAGTAGCACCCCCACCCCCACCCCCACTCCTGCCGCCGCCCCCTCCCAGTCGGTCGGGCGCCAGACGCTGGGCGAGGGCCAAGAGTGCGAGCTGGGGCGCGACCGCCACCGCGGCCGCCCCCGCGACGAGCGCCGTGCCCGCGCTCGGGCCCGCACTGCTCAGGACAGCGCCCACCACCGCGGGGGCGGCCACCAGGGCCACCAGGTCGATGCGCCGCATGCCGGCGTTCAGGGAGGCGAGGGCAGCGCTATCCCCGCCCGCCAGGGCCGCGCTCCATTCCCGCTCCACCGACACGGCCGCCCCCGCCGCGCCCAGGGCCGCGCCCGCCGCGCCGGCGATGGCCAGGGCGCCCAGCCCGATGGTGCGCGGGGTGAGGCCCGGGGGGCTGCCGGGCCCGCCCTCCCGCCAGTGGAGGGCGGCCAGGACGGCGCCCGCGGAGAGGAGGGTGCAGGCGGCCTGGGCGCCCACGAAGCGGGCGGCCGCGGTGTAGCGTGCCCACCGGTCCACCGCCCGGCCAATGGACGCTCCTCCCAACGCTTGGGCGAGCGATTCGGCCAGGCCTAGAGCCGCGGGCAGGGCCAGGGTGTCCGGGGCGAGGGCGAGGAGGGCGAGCGCACCCCCAAACTCCCAGCCCCTCCCCACCGAGGCGGAGAGCGCGTGCGCGGCGTAAAGGGCCCAGCGGGCGGTGCGTGGGGGGTGGGAGGGGGCGGCGCCATCAGCTGGTGGTGGTGGTGGTGCTAGTGCTGGTGCTGGTGTGGTGGTGGGCACCAGGGGCGCGTCGCTGGGGTCATCCAACAGGGCGGGTGGCAGCTGGGGGGCGCCGGCTGGAGAAGATTGGGGAAGCGAATCGGCGCCGGCGTCGCCGACGCCGCCCATTCCTGGGCCTACCACCTCGCCTCTGGGTGGCCAGGACGACATTATGGCATCTCTTCCTGTCCAGGCGGCACTCAAAGGAGAAGGGCGGCTCCTGGGCGGTGAAGCGAGGGCCCGTGCGAACGAAAAAAAACAATGAGAGTTGACCCCCGACCATTCGTTTTTGTTTTGTTTTTTTACAGGATGCACAGCACACGCGCGCGCACCCGCACACGCACACATATACACGCGCGCGCACACGCACACGCACACATATACACGTAGCCTAACAAGCATGCACATACACAAGAGCGAGAGAAAACGTGTCGAAAAAGAAGGAAGAGGAAAAAGTTATGCAAGCTAGATGGGTTATGAAAAAGGCAATGCGGCCTTTTTCAAAAGAGAGAGGAAAGGGTGCGCGCGGAGGTGTGCTGGAGCTGGGGGAGGCATTGCGTGCGAAAACGCAATCAGCCCGCCCCCAGCCACACGCACACACACATGCGTGACCCGCCTCCCGCACGCAATACTAAAAAAAAAGGAAGGAAGGAAGAGGGAGAAGAAGAAGTAGGGTTGGGGGGTCGAGAGAGGAGCTTTTTTTGTCGTCTCCCATCGTCTCGTGCGTTGTCACGACGCCTCCACGGGGGACGCGACGGGCACCTCCTCAGCAGCAGCAGCAGCTAGAGCAGGCGCGGCGACGGCAGCGAACCCCCCGTCCCCCTCTCCAGGAGCAGAAACGTAAGCGGCGACCAGGGCCTCGTCGGCCGGCCCCTCCTCGACCACCTGCTGCGCCAGCTGGGCGGCTGGGAGGGCGCCGCCACGCCCCATGCGCAGCAGCCCGCCCCGCAGCAACAGGCGCCGCAGGTCGCCGGTCGCCGGCACGGGCGCCAGGGAGAAGGCGCGCCGTTCCAGGGCCGCCGGGCCGGGCGGGGAGAAGGCGTCGGCAGGGGCAGCGGCGGCACCACCACCCATGGTGGCCGCCACCTCGCTCCCGCCGCCCGCCCCGAACCCGCCCCCCTCCTCCTCCTCCACCCCGCCCCCGCCAAACAGGGCGCGCGTGGACAGGGCCCGCATGGCCGCGCCGTCCAGGGAGCGCAAACGGCGGGAGGCGACGTCAAAGGGGTCCCCTAGGCCACCAGCGCCACCGCCGCCGCCGCCGCCGCCGCCGCCGCCGGGGGACATGCCCCCGCCCCCGCCCGGGCCGCCGACCTCGTCATCGCCCACGGGCGGGCGCAGCAGCGCATCCCACGCCTCCATGAGCAGGGACGGCTCCGTCGGGTCGGGAGCGATCGGGCCGGGGGGCAGTGGGGCGGCGCCGGGCGGCGGCGCGCCGAACGGCTCGGCGGCCGGCGGCGGCCCGGGCGGGGGCGGGGAGGGCCCCCTGTTGTGGTGGCCGGCGCCCCCCGCGCCGGCCGCGGCCGCCGCCGCGCTCGCCGCGCTCGCCGCCGCCGCCAAGACCGGGTCGCACGCCGCGCACCCACCCGCGCCCCGGCAGACGATGCAGTCGGACCCGTGAGCGTCCACCCAGCCATTGCCGGGGGCGCCGCCGCGGGCGCCGCCGCCCCCGCCCCCCCCGCGCGGCCGCCCGAGCGGGCGGCCGCCGGATGATGCCTGGCCCGCGTACCGCCCCGTCCCCCCGCCGTGCGCCGCCCGGAAGGCGGCGCTGAGCACCTTGCCGCCCCGGCCGGCCTTACCCCGGAGCGCCGGACCGCGGGGGCGCTTGGGCGGCGGCGGCGGCGGCGGCGGCGGGGCGCCGAGGAGGCCGGCCAGGGAAGGGAAGGGGAAGGCGGATGGGCCGCCGGCGGCGTGCGAGGGCGGGAGGGGGGGCGGGGGGAGGGGGAGGAGGCCGCCCCCGCCCCCGCCCCCGCCCCCGCCAAAGCCACCGGGAGGGATCAGCCCCGCCGCGGCCAGGGCGGCCTGCAGGGACCCCGCCTGGCCCGGCAGGCCGCCCGCCCCAAAGGCGCGCATCATGTCGGGCAACAGGCTTGGTGGGGGCGGGGCGGCGGCGGTGGGCGCGGCGGCGGCGCCCGGGGCTGCCGCCGCCCCTCCACCCCCTCCACTCGCCAGCCCGCGCGCGTACGCCGCCGCCGCCGCCTGGAAGACCGCGGCCGACGCGTCCGGGCCGGAGGGCGCGCCGCCCATGGCCTGGGCGGCCGCCGTCGCGGCGGCGGCGGCGGCGATAGCGGCCGCAAAATTGCCTGGTGGTGGCGCGTGGGGGCCGCCGCCGCCGCCGCTCCCTCCGTCGCCGCCACCGCCGCCACCGCCGCCGCCCTGGAGCGCGCTCTCCCGGTAGGCCATGCCCCCGCCACCGCCAATGCCGGCCAGGGAAAGGGAGGGCCAGTTCGAGGGGGCGGAGTGGCCGACGCCATAAAAGGCGGGCCCAGACGACGGGCCGCCCCCCACGCGCGCCCGCCCCACTTTTTCGTTCGCCGCCACCCGGCGCTTGGCTTTCCGGCGCGCATTGTGGGCGTCCAATTTCTCTCGGCACGACCGGCGCGTCCCCTCAAACGCCCCCAACGGCTGGAACCGCCCGCACTGCTGGCAGAAACGCTGGACGTGGCCGTCCACCACCAGCTGCGGGGCCTGCATGTGCTCCGCGCACACGCCGAAGCGGCGGTAGTAGGTGCGCTCGCCGTCCAGGGGGCGGGCGCAGCCGTTGACCTGTGTGGAGGGATGGAGAAGAAGGAGAGGTGAGAGGTGAGAGGTGAGAGGTGAGAGGTGAGAGGTGAAAGGGTGAGGTGGAAAATAAAAAAAAGGTAGGGCAGGGGAGGTTCGTGTGGGGCAAAAAAAACGTGGCCGCCGCGTCGCGTTTTTTCTCTTTTTCTCTACCCAAAAAACTCACGATACAGGTCAGGCTGCGCGTCACCGTCCGGTACCGGGGGATGGGCCCGGACATTTGGTCGTCCGCGTGTGTGGGGGGGTACCCGAATTCGGCGTCCATCTCGGGGGGGGGGGGGGGGGGGGGTTTTTTTTTGGCCCCGGGGGGGGGGGGGGGGGGGGGGTGCCGGTGTTGGGGGGGGGGGGGGGGGGGGTGGGGGGGGGCCCTGGCCCGCCCGGGGGCGGGGCCGCCA
>Ga0315289_10011115_pt1 | contig 12788 bp, 11 predicted proteins | sample YL17G11_40_MG_FD_203452 | JGI IMG/M metagenome (GOLD analysis project Ga0315289, IMG submission 203452) | Sediment microbial communities from Yellowstone Lake, YNP, Wyoming, USA - YL17G11_40 | ecosystem: Environmental > Aquatic > Freshwater > Lake > Sediment | place: USA: Wyoming | collected...
TGCCTTGGTACGGATCGCATTCATTTCTTAATGAGTATATCCGCGAAAACAAGTGCAGGAAGATTATGGAGATTGGGGTTTTGAATGGCGATAACGCGAAAAGTATGGTTGAAATTGCTATCCAGAATGTGTCACCAGATAATGTGGAGTACTATGGATTAGACCTTTTCACTCATCATAGCCCTCGCCAGGTGGAGCAAAAGCTGGAAAAGACAGGGTGCAAGTTTAGACTTTTTGAAGGTGACACTCTAGACACTCTTCCTAAAGCTGTCAGGACCCTGCCAAAAATGGATTTGATCTTCATCGACGGTGGCAAATCCTTTGCAGAAGCGGAGAGTGATTGGGAAAACTCAAAAACTCTCATGCACGATGGAGCCGCAGTTTTCGTCCATAATTATGAGTTCTCAGGCGTCCGTAGAATGGTCGACAACATCCCCCGAGACAAGTATCATGTGAAGATAATCCACACTTCCTCAGAAGGTAAAATAGCCCTGATCAAAAAAAGTCGAAATCACTCTAGAGCATAATGGTGTGTGCGCACCAAGGACGGCGACGACGATCGGACAGAAGCCTAGATCCGCCGATAAGCGAACAGAGCCCTCAATCGAAAGGACTTAATACCTTCTCAGGTGGTAAAGTCCTCAGTAGATACCTGTTGGAGGAAATAGTATGAAGAAGCTCGTGGTGCTTAGCTTGGTATTGCTGTCTGTCGCTGCAACGGTGAGCACAGTGATGGCTAATGGGCCGACTACCGTTGTCGGAGGAGTGGTTCTTCCTGCTACGAACTATTTTGGACTCGTAGTGGTGGCTCTGTTCGTTCTCTGGTTCGCATTCCTAGTGTTCAGGAAACGGAACACGATCTTCAAGCACTTCGGTCCAACGTTCCTACGCTAGCGCGAAGACAGCCGCCAGAACCGAATTCGGGTCAAGAGAGAACAGAAAGCAGGACTGTTCTCTGTCTGTTTCCAATGCCCATGTTATGGTGCACCAAAAGGGGATACGCACGAAGTGTGCTCGCCTTGCTCGCCGAGAACCAAGATTCTAGGCAGAACGGTCATCGTTTTCGTTCTTGCTGGAGTAACGATTTCTGCACAACCCTAGAAAACAATCCATCCAACTCCGGTTCAGACATCGACCACGCGTCATGTTTCTGTTCGGATGTCTTTGAAGCAGTTGAAGCCGGATGCCTCCATGATACTCAGGTACTCCGTGTTTCCTTGGGGCATTCTGTCTGCTCGGTAGTGAAGGCCGAAGTATCTTTGCACAGAGTTGATGTAGCCATTCTGCTTGATCTTCTCTATGCATCTCTTTGCGAAATCTTCGTTCCGAACTCTCCTGCAGACCTGGAAGATGGTGTTGAGCCGTTCTTCGGTGATGTCAAGCCTCCGGTCGCCTTGGCCGCTGTACTTCTCATTGAAGGCTCTTAGGAGCCTGCTGTCTTCTATCTCACGGTATTTCTCATCATGTACGATCGTTTCTGCCCCAAGCTTCTTTCTGGGCGTAGCCTTCATCTTAGGGTATCCGAGGCACAGGAGAACGACGGGGAAGACTCCCTTCGGAAGTTGGAGCATTTCTCGAAGTTGAGCGAAAACTTCGAGCACGGTACCGATGTAGACTGAACCTAGTCCCATGGCATCTGCGGCGGTGCAGATGTTCTGTGCACACATCACAGTGTCCTGGAAGGAGACCCAGAAATGGCGGAACGAGTTTGTTGCTGTGAATGGGGCCGTCTCAAGGTCCGCCCACCTCTCCAGACGGTGGAGGTCGATGCAGAAGATCAGATTGACCGGGGCCTCCCCTATGAATTTCTGTCCGCAGAGTTCGGCAAGCCTTCTCCTTTCCTCTGGGCTCTCGATCTTGATCACAGAGTAGGGCTGCAAATTGCCCGCGGTCGGCGCATGCGTCCCAGCCTCAAGGACCATTCTGAGAACATCTCCGGGAACACTTCTGTCAGAGAAAGATCTGCAGCTAGCCCTCTCAAACAAGAGCCTCATGGTCTCATTGGGGTGACTCCCTTTTTCTACCGTTGCCTCTCTCGTTTGAGGGGCAGCGCTATTGTTACCCATGTCGGTTCGATACGATGTTCGCTACAAGCTTCACTTAAGTCAATAGGCTCTATCGTCCCAAATAGAAGGCTAGTCGCTGAACGAACGAGGGCAACGGCCGGCCGTAGTTGAGTGTGTTACTCTAGCTTTCCTGACTCTTATCTCATCAAAAAAAGAAGAAGAGTTCTGGTGTGCCAGGCCTCTTTCCCGCAGCGGTCTCAAGAGCTACTTCACGAGCCTGGCTGCCTCTTCAGTTGGCACACCCTTGAGTCTCAGGTGAAATCAACTCAGCGAACCATAACGTGTGCTCCATGTGAGCCTTCTCATCACAGCATTCAGATGTTACGACTTCAACATACCTGCCGGCAGTGAAGCATAAGCCTAGGATCTCGGCGTCATCTTTAGTGGTCTGTTCGAAGAGTCTCTGCATCTCCGCAAGCGTTTCTTTTGAGGGCCTCCTCCTAAACCTACCTAGGGTTATGAAGCGCGTGCTATCTTTCTAACAACTCTCCAGAACAGAATTGGAATGCTGAACCTAGCGTTTCTCTGATGCACCTAGCTTGATTGAGAGGATGAAGCTCACGAGTGGGAACAGGGCTAGGACTCTGAACGTTGTTCGGAGGTCAAAAGCTTCGGAAATCAGGCCTGCCGCTGCAGGCCCGACTACGCCTCCCAGGCTCATGGACGTGAGAACCATGCCCATGACGGCACCCAGTCTCTCAGGTGGTGCGGTTTCTGCCGCGAGTGTGTTGCTGGCCACGGTTATTGATGCCCAAGAGAAGCCGATTGCTACCTGTATGGGAATCGCTTCGATCGGACCGTGGACGATTGATAGGAAGAACGTTGCGAGAAAGGTTGCCAGCATACCTGCTGAAAGGATGTGCTTCCTTCCGACCTTGTCCGAGATCCATCCCATCAGAGGCATGAAGAAGATCTGTGAGAAGAAGTTGAGTGACATGATGGATCCCGCGAGTGTGTTGTCTGCGCCGAGCTGCGTTAGGTAGATCGAGAGAAACGACGAAACCCCTCTGAAACCACAGTTCCTCAGGAACACATCTACGCACAGAAGAAGGATGCCGCTTGAAAGAAGAAAATTCATGGTCAATCTTCTGGCGATTCTTTTCCCAGAATCAATCTCGGCCCCTCGTCTGTCTTCATCTTTCAACTTCGCCACAACAAGTGAAGATGCGCCTCCGACAATCAGGAGGATTGAGGCTATCCTGAAGACAGCCTGTAGACCCAGAAGATCTGCGACCGCCCCTCCAATGAGAGAGCCGAAAGCCATCCCCGCAGACATGAAAGCGTTGTAGAAGCCTACGCTTCTTCCTATGACCGACCGAGGTGCAATCTCCGCAATGACTGCGACTGAAGCGGGTCTATGAGCGGCATCTGTGACTCCGAGAAGAAAACCCCACAACACCAATAGCTGCAGGTAGCTCCAACTGACTCCCAGCAGCCAATAGACCCCTGAAGACCCAACGAGCCCCAGTAATATGAGCACTTTCTTCAGTCCGGCAACATCAGAGAGCCTCCCAAACACGAGGGTCATGATCGTCGAAACCAAGTAGTATGATGCCATTAGCAGGCCGATCTCACCCATGCCTATTCCAATCTTCCGAGCATAGAGGGCAAGGAAAGTGCTTGAAGCGAGAAATCCGGCGTTCGCACAGAAACCACTGATGCCCAGACCGAAGAACACAAGCCTCATCGTGTCGATCCGCGAAGAAGCGAACATACGCAACAAACACAAACCATCTCAGGAAATATCCTATTCTCCATGGCGCGCGTATTCGTCCGGTCTATCAGTCACCAGACTATATGCTTGATGGAGACTCTGTTCGCCTTTCTGCACACGTTGATCTCAGCGCAAGGAATCCCACCCTCGCCTGTCTCTCTAGCGGCCAGCTCCTCACTATCTCATGGACGCTTGGAGCATATGCATGGACCATTCACTGCATCGACCCTGGACGAAGCGAACCTCGGAGCCACAGTGCGCGCGAGACCTGTCGTCAACTGCCGATCAGTTCCAGCATGAGAGCTTTCTCTGCGTGCATTCGGTTCTCCGCTTGCTGGAACGCCACACATCTAGGATCATCCAGTACAGAGTCGGCTATTTCGTATCCTCTGTGTGCAGGCAAGTCATGTAGGACCAGTGCCTTGGTTTCCTTCAGCAGCGCGTCATTGATCTGGTAAGGCGTCATAAGATCGATCCTTCGCTTCTTCTCCTTCTCGAACTTCGGATCCAAGAAGAACTCCATGTCAATCCAGCTATCAGTGTAGATGAAATCAGCATCTTTCGCGGCCTCCCGTAGGTTCAATGTCTTCTTGTAAAGGCCTGTCTTTTCGGCTGCGGCAAGCAACTCCACGTCAATTGAAGGTTGATTCATTTCTGGCGCGACAACCGTGATACCAACGCCTGTCTTCGTACATCCCTCGATCAGGCTGTTGCATACGTTGTTGTGAACGCCAACATAGACTAGTCGTACATCCTTGAGCCGATGCTTGATTTCGTACATCGTGAGAAGGTCAGCAAGAACCTGTGTTGGGTGGTATTTCTCGCAACAACCATTTACAACAGGAACTCGCGACACGCCGGCCATCTTCTCCAGATCATTATGCCTCAAAAGCCGAGCCATGATAATGTCCGCGTATCTGTCCAAGCATCTTGTCTCGTCGCGTACATCGGCGAGAACGAAGTTCGTTGTCCTCCAGTCCAGATAGATTGCATGCCCCCGAGTTGTGTCATTCCTGCCTCGAATGAGCCACGCGTCCTAGTAGATGTCTTCTGAAACACCATCGCCAAAGTCTTTCCTTTCAGGGCCCTGACGTAACGGCTTGGGTTCTGTTTGACATCCAACCCTTTCTTGACAAGATTCAGCAGTTCTTCCCCTGTCCAGTTCCTGAAGTGAAGCATATGCCTCATCTTCGGCACTCCCATCACTGACTAATGTCCTTCAGTTATTTCAGATGTACTGACAAGATCGCAACCGTCTGCAACTATGGATAACTGCCCTCTCGATGTTGAATCTCTCATGGGGTTCTTGGCGACAGCCCACCGGCTCCGGCTTGCCCAGCACAGATTCCGCCTAGCCTATTGCTCTAACGGCGGCGTGCTGATGACGAAAGAAAAAGCGTGACGTTGCCGGCCGGCCGTAGACTTCATCTTCAGATACGCCGACTCAAAAGTACTGAGACTAATATTCTATGACAACAAGACAGTTGTTCTAGTCATCAACGAGTCATGGTGAGGAGCAAACCTGCGTGAGAAAGAACGGCCGATCGCAGTCGCACGGCACTGTCCTAGGAGTATTCGCGATTCTGCTTTGGAGTTCAACAATAGCTTTCTCAAGAAGCCTTTCGGAAGCGCTTGGCCCGTTGACAGCGGGCGCTGCGATATTTATGTTGGGCGGCGTCTTGGCCTGCATACGTTTGGCAATTGTGTCACGTGGCCTGCAGAGAGTCAGACACCTTCCAGTCGCGTATCTGGCCGGATGCGGAGCACTCTTCGTTATTTACATGGTGAGTCTCTACGTTGCGATAGGGCTTGCTTCAGGCCGGCAACAAGTGCTTGAGGTAGGATTGATCAACTATCTTTGGCCCGGACTGACATTGGTTTTTGCTGTTCCGATCCTCAAGAGAAGGGCTCGTGCATCGTTGGTTCTGGGTGTCCTCGCAGGATTTGCCGGCATCTTTCTTGCGACAGCTCAGAACGGTGTGTTCTCTTGGCAGGAACCAAGGAGTCTATCTGTGAGCTTGGTTCCCTACGCGCTCGCTCTCGTAGCAGGAGTCTCATGGGCGCTATACTCGAACCTCAGTCGTAGGTGGGCAGAAGACGTCGAGGGAGGTGGAGTACCGCTCTTCCTCCTTTCTGCAGGACTTGTGCTCGCAGGCCTGCGAATGTTCTTCCCGGAACAGTCTCACTGGACGTCCCGATCGCTGTTGGAACTCTTGTACATGGGGATCTTTCCTGCTATGCTTGGGTACACGTTTTGGGACGAGGCGATGCGGAGAGGCAGAATCATACTTGTTGCCTCCCTCTCATACTTCACTCCCTTGCTCTCAACATTCATAGCAACGGCGTATCTCGGAGTAACCGCAGGATGGAACCTGTGGGCGGGATGCATACTCGTAGTGATAGGCGCAGCAATATGCAAGTTGTCAGTGGAAGAGGGCCCTCAATAACCATTCTCACGATTAACTATGCAACTGTTACGAATGGTTGAGATGGCTTTCGAGATCTGAAGAGCTACGCACTCTCTATGGCCCTTCTGCCACACCTTGACCTTCTTCAGCTCAATCAATGCGCCTGCCACTCAAGTGGGCAGCGGTGCGTTGTACATTTCTGTTGTGTCTGTCGCGCGGGCTTTTGGGAAATCATTCTCGCATGCCGTGGACCAGGACCAAATCTTGAAGATAGTAGTGGGTGACTTGATGCTCCAAAGACGTTAGGTCTCTGTACGAGCAGATCGTTGCTTGGCTTTTCTTAGAGCAGGAAGCCAAAGAAGGAGGCCGGCCAAGGCTATGATCACGGCCACGAGAAACGATTCTTTGGATGAAAGGATCAATGCGTCGGTCTCCGACAGGCCACTTGCCACATGCACGTTCTTCAGGTAGTCTGCCACGTAGCCTCCTAGGAGGAAAGGGGGTAAGCCGAAACCGAACAGATATCTGACCGCGTTGAAATACCCCAAGAATTTTCCTCTATCCCTTGTGGGTGTAAACTCCCCGGCCATAGGAAACGCTGTTGTCTCTGATAATGGCCAAGACATGCCTACGAGGGTGGAGACCAAGGTGAGGTGGAGGGGCGTCTCTGAACATAGAAGCAGGGCAGGCGCGGCGCTATTCACCCCCAGTGCGGCCATGTACAACTTTTTCTTGTCGACTTTGTCGGAGAGGTATCCTATAGGAATCCCCAGTACCAGATTTGAGAGACTTCCTATAGCAGAGATCGTGCCGATCAGGGTTCCTGAGAAGCTGAGTCCACTCCCCATGTAGATCATCATGAGTTGTCTCACGCCGTTTAGTCCAAACATGCTGAGAGAGTTGGTCAACATCAGCATCTTCAGCATTGGCAGATTGCCCGTCTCTTCCTTTGCCTGAGCAATTGGCTCTACGGAGGGTTGGTCTGTCGTCTTGCGGTCAGCTATCCATAGCCACACTACCGCCGCACTCACGAACATCATTCCAGCTGAGATGACGAAATTAAGTGCGAAGCCCATCGTGTCATACATGATTCCGGCGGCGAAGACTCCGAAAGCCATCCCCCCAACACCGATCGTGTTGAGGTAGCCCATGACTCGGCCGCGCTCTGAAGGCTTCGCCACATCTATGATCAGTGCGGACCACGCCACATTGCTCATCGACCAGAACCCCTCTAGAACTGTGAGCCCCATGATCAGATACCAGACTTCGGTGAGCCCCATCATGAGGAGATACGCGAATCCAGCGATTGCTTCCCCTAGGATGATGAACAGCTTCCTCTTTCCAGTTTTGTCCGAAAGCCTTCCCCAATAGGGCTGGGTAATCGAACTGGCCAGCATGGGAAGTGCGCTGAGAAGCCCAACCTGTACGAGACTAGCGCCAAGCCGTTGATAGGCGTATACGGAAAGGAAGGGATAGAATACTCCCCGTCTGTTCATGGCCAGGAATTGGAAGGTTCCCAGTCCGGCCAGCTCTCTTACTCTCGTTTGTAGTACGCTCCGACTCGGCTCAGGAATGCGGTGGCCAAGAAAAGCCTTGCTAACAATGTGCCATGACTTGAATGCGCACTTCTCTTCAGGGTACGTCGATGTTCCAAAACAGGAACATTGATATATCACATAGGCGAAGAACCGACAGATCGGAGCAAATTGGTATGCGGCTCTCAACCACACCGACTAATGCCCGTCCAAAGGCAAAATCCCGAGTCGCAAGGCCGACGCCAGACAGCCCGTGGAACGGGCTGCCAGAAGAATTCGAAGACATATTCCTGACACCTGTGCAACTTGGGATCCTACTTTTCAAAGAGAACCTCGCTCAACCCATACTCAATAGCCTTGACGGGAAATGGTTACCTACAGAAGAAGAATTCTCGCAGATGACAGAATGCCTCACCAGATCAATGAGCGACACTTTCGACGAAGCCACAAGAATCATACAGAGGCTCATCATACGCTCCAAACTCACTGAGATCAGAAATCTCTTGGGCAAGCTTGGAGAACTCGACCTTCTTCGCCAAATTGGAAGCACAAAGTTTACAGGTTCAGTCACAGATGGCCAAGGAGGTACCCCATCAAGATGAAGATCCCTCACTGTGAGTGGTGCAACAAGCCACTTCCTGGGCGCGTGCATCTACGTATATGTGAAGTGTGCCGAAGAAACTCCATCAAAGCACTCCGAAAACCAACCAAGTTTGAAGGCGTCCAGCACAGAACAATTACCACCCAGCCACAACTTCAACTCAACTCTGCACAGGGCAGCATAACACTATCTAGATAGGCGAAAACACAACTCGAATTCTCACAACATCTGAAACGGCATTCCCTCTGGATCTTAGCTTTGTTGGCCAGCGAACCGCTTCGGGCGGCCTCAGACCGACTGTGACAGGAAACGCCGCTCACAGAGGGACTTCTATGAAGAGTCGCTCAAGAAGTTCCTTGTATCGGTTTCTGATGGTCACTTCAGTGACGTTAGCTACTTCTGCGATCTCTCTCTGAGTTCGTCTTTCGTTAGTCAGAACTGTTGCGACATATGTTGAAGCAGCAGCTATTCCTGTGGGGCCCCGCCCACTGGTCAGCTTCATGCCTTTCGCAATGTTCAGAATCCTGAGAGCGATCGCCTCCGCTTTTCCACTTATTCCGAGTTTGTTGCTGAAGCGAGCTGCGTAGTGCATAGAAGTTGAAGGGGGAACGAAGGTGTCCAGTTCCCGAACCATAAATCTGTAGCTTCTTCCAATATCCTTCTTGTTAAGGCTGGAAGACGCAGCGATCTCATCAAGCGTCCTCGCGACTCCACATTGCCTGCATGACATGTATATCGCTGCCGCTGTCACGTTGTGGATTGATCGTCCACGAATCAGTTTCTTCTTGATGGCTCTCCTGTATATGACCGACGCTGTCTCAAGAATGTTCTTCGGAAGATTGAGACCTGATGAGAGTTTGCTGAGTTCCGAAAGCGCCACGGCCAAATTCCTCTCTGTCGCGTCAGACACGCGCACACGTCTCTGCCATTTCCGAAGCTTGTAGAGATCCAACCTTTCCGCAGGCGTGAGACTCTTACCTGACGGCCGCTTGTCCCTCCAATCAATGACAGTCGAGAGACCTTTGTCGTGGATTGTGAAGGTTAATGGTGCTCCGACACGTGTCCGCTTCGCCTTCTGTTCCTCATCAAATGCTCTCCATTCAGGCCTTGAGTCGACGAGCTTCTCCACAATCACATATCCACAGGTTTCACACACAACCTCGGCTGCGTCGTAGTCTCGCATCAGCTTTGAGCCACCGCATTCCGGACAGAGCCGAACCCTCGGACGCACGCTAGACGATTGCGCACTAGCCCCTGAATCATCGGTCACTCTATTTCACCATAACTCCTAGTTCGCGACGTAGGCTATTTTTCCAACAAGAGAACTTGGATCGGAAAAGACCGGCTTTATCGCGACGTAGGGAGAGGCCACAGGGCCGAAGACATCTCGTATAACTCCTATTTCTCTCAGCTTGCTGTCGAGAACCTTCGATCCAACATTGATCGATGGTTCCGAGGCCAGCTTGACAATGAGGCTGCGGCTTTTTGATAGATGAAGAATCTTGCCGAGCCTCTTCAAGCTCACATAATCACTCCTGAAACAGCGCCAAAAAGGCGAAAGAACCCTCTTAAACTTTGCGAGAGAACATCTACATTTCCTGAATATGCCATCATTTCTCCTCTGTTACACTAGAAAAGTCGAGTGCGACACTTTTCAACCATAATCTCATCCCCCTTGACTTGTGTGAAGCGAGCGTACAGTTTCAGAGGCCAGGCAGTGCTGAATCTGCAAATCTTATAGCAAGAATACTTGACTCATGTTAGATTGGTCAGAGTGACGAAGAAATGCTCTCAGATATGGACAAAGAGATGAAGAGCCGAGATCTAGACGCGATCATCGTCACAGGCGACTCAACATTCGGGAATCCTGAACTCTACTATGTCATAGGCGCAGGAGTGCCGAGAGGAGGAATCTATCTCAAGGTGAAGTCGCATGACCCAATACTTGTGGTCAGCAACATTGATGTGGGAAGCGCAAAGAGAGGCAGACTCCAAAGGATCGAGACTTACTCCGAGTACGGTTACGAAAGGATTGTCCAGCAATATGGAAGATATCGCGGCCAGATCATTCTGTATGACAAGATACTCAGAAGACACAAGACACGAGGCAGAATAGGTTTCTATGGCAAGGTTGAGGTCAGTAGCTTCATCGCACTCATTGAATCGCTCCGAAGAAAAGGACACAAGATAGTCGGAGAGAAACGTCCTACACTGATTGACACCTTGCGAGAGACGAAGGACTCTGTCGAAGTCGACAGAATAAGAAAGGTTGGCGAGAGAACAGAGAGAGTTGTGGAGAGGGCTTTGGAAATACTCAGGAACAGTACCGTTCAGGGCAGCGACGTCCTGCATCAAGGTAAACCTTTGACAGCAGGTGAGGTCAAGAGACACATCGCACAGTTCATCTCTGAAGAGAACCTTGTCAACATAGAAGACACCATTTTTGCGGCGGGAGCAATGTCATCAGATCCACACTACAGGGGATTGGAATCCGACCCAATTCGAGCTGGACAACCAATTGTCTTTGACATATTTCCGCAAGAGCCTGGAGGCTACTGCTTTGACACAACGAGGACATATGTCGTTGGAAAACCTTCACAGGAAATCCGGTCGATGTACGAAGCCGTGTTGGAGGCCCAGCTGACAGCTCTAGACAATTTGCGCGAGGGAGCAAATGGAAAGGTTGTGACTGAGATGGTCTGCGATGTGTTTGAGAAGAGAGGCTACAAGACGCAACGCAGCTTGCTGAAAGGAGATGAAGAGGCACGGACTCAAGGCTTCATACATTCATTGGGACATGGCATAGGGTTAACGATTGGAGAGAGGCCGAACCTGTCCGTTCTTGTCGATGAGAACCTGAGAGACGGACATGTGACTTCTGTTGAGCCAGGTCTCTACAAGCCGGGCTTGGGAGGAGTCAGAATTGAGGACGCGGTTGTGATAAGAAAAGGTGGAATAGAGAACCTCTCGCATCTCGACAAAACTCTTGAACTATAGAGCACCGGACTCGGGGCCGGACCTATTCTGGGACAGACATAGTTCAGCTACTGGGCGAAAGAGCAAGAACACCTCTGAAGGAAATTGACACCGAGACTGTGTGACTGCTACGCTCTTACTCAGTTTAGGCTACGACGCAGCTTCTGGTCATTTTGAGTAAAGGAGAAGGCTGGCTCGCATCTGACTCCCAGGTCTCGGCAGAGAGACCCTACTTTGGCCGAGATCTCATTCCAATAGCCAGATCTTCCGCTAAGTAGCACGGGCAAGTTCTCTAGTGACTCTGGAGCTTCCTCGGCTAGAAATGGGGCCAAGCTCTGGAGCACCCACGGCCGGAGGTTTAGCTTGTCGAAAAGGAGCCTACTGCTTGTCGCTTTAGCCACGCGGACGATCTGCTCAATGTCTTCGATGCGATCGTTCACATCGGGAATGATGGGCCCTAGGAAGATCCATGTCTCAACTTTCCTTTCACGATAGCTTTCGAGGATTTGTTGCCTCTCATCTGGTGGGGATGCTCGGGGCTCCATTTTGCCAGCAAGTTCAGGGTTCATCGTTGTAATAGTGACTCCGACCTCGAACATTGGTCCAGAGATCAGGTCGATGTCTCTGAGAACAAGAGACGATTTGGTCTGTATCGAGACCTTGAAGCCACAGTTTTTGAGGACCTGCAGACAGGCTCGAGTCAACTGAAGTCTAGACTCAACCGGCTGGTATGGATCGGTGACTGTGCTCAGGCCGATCGTTCCCTTGTCTTTGCGCCGCAATTCTCTTGCCAGCGTTTCTGGGATGTTGCTCTTGGCCTTCACGAATGTTCCCCAAGTCTGAGCGATCTCTTCGTCATGAAAGACTGATCTGGCGTAGCAGTACAAGCAGCCGTGCTCGCAGCCGAAGTAAGGGTTCAGGGAATACTTCAATCCAGGAAGTCTGCTAGGCGACAAGGCAGTTCTGCAAAGCATGGTCCCATATTCCATGTAAGGCCTTCACTTGTAGTCAGTAATTCTTCGCTGAAAGAGCGCTTGCTTGAGGAGAGTGCTTGAGGCCATCCATTTCTTGAGTGGGATGGTCAGTTGTGACATGGCGAATTGAAGCGAGGAGTTGAAGTTGTCAAAGGTGCGAGGTGTGGTCCTCAAGGCGGCCCTTACACTTTCCCTAACATTCCAGACACCGACTGGAAGTATGTATCCGGGGTGTATCTCTCTCAGGACTAGAGCCGAGGCTTGCCTCCGCTCTCTCCTCAGGACTTCGGACACGGCTAGCCTGCAGGAATAGTAGCAGCCGCCTACGCTTGCATAGGTGCTTCTTCCCCAGTAGTCTTCGGAGTCTCCCATCAGAACAGCGGAACCTGAGTTCTCGCTTGGATTCCATGTCGTCCCGGGGAACCAAGCCTCTATCCATTCGAATTTCCAGTTCTCGGGCATGAGGACGGCAACGAAGATGTTGTCTAGGTTTCTGAACATGTAGACTCGATAG
>Ga0315289_10011116_pt1 | contig 12787 bp, 16 predicted proteins | sample YL17G11_40_MG_FD_203452 | JGI IMG/M metagenome (GOLD analysis project Ga0315289, IMG submission 203452) | Sediment microbial communities from Yellowstone Lake, YNP, Wyoming, USA - YL17G11_40 | ecosystem: Environmental > Aquatic > Freshwater > Lake > Sediment | place: USA: Wyoming | collected...
GTAGGAAATGCACTTTTAGATCGTTACGAGTTCTTAAAGGAAGTAAAGGGAGAAGGAAAATATAACTGTAAGTATGGCGACTATTCGAGCAATTATAAGGTAGCGGTGGTACAGCACGAAAAGAGCCATACCGAAGAACCGACAGTAGAAGAAGGGACAGAATTTATTACACCGCAAGAACAGCTCGACGAGGAAAAAAGATCTTTATATGCGAAAGAAGACGATGCGGAAGGATTAGAAGGGGAAGGACTGGAGATAGATGCAGAGTATATGAGGCCAAATGTTAGAAGGCCAGGAGCGTTCTAATGATTAATAAACCAGCAGTAGCTAATTACACAATAACAATGGATGTAGATATTTACGGAAACAGTTTTCAGGCTGTTGATAGCCCATGTGAATTAGTTGCTTGTATGGTTTCAGCGGCTGGTGGTGCAGCAGCGGTTAGACTGTATGATACAGATGATGCCAGAGCAATTCCAGCTTTAAGACGAGTGATGATTGCTGCGAACCAAGGGGAATCAACCCCATTTTGCCCAGCCCAACCAATGAAATTTACCGACGGGATCTATGTAGTTTTTGAACAGGGCGGTGTTGGTCAAGGCTCAGGCGAGATTACTTTAGTAGTCAACAAATAACGGCTTGACAAACGCCCGCTTTTATGCTTCAATATAAAAGATGGAAGGTACACCTACAGACAAGAAAATCGTAATTTTTACCCAGTTTTCTGAAATCTCAGAAGCTTATTCCCTTAATCGTGTGGTTCAAGATCAAATTAAGATGTTGGTGAGAAATGGCTACAAGCCGACTGTAATTGTACAGGAAGGGTTTGTGCCAGCTCAGATGTATGCTCATCCCGATGTAACGATTGAAACCATCCCCCTTTGTCCTTGTCATAATGAAGTTCAGAAAGACCCGACATTTGATGAAGATGTGGCAGGAATAGAGCGAAGGTTAAGGGAAATTTTAACACCAGATAGTGTTGTTTTAACTCATGATGTGGTATATCAGCCAGCGGCATTGAAGCATAACTTTGCCGCTCGGAAGGTCGCAAAGGACATTCCTTGTCGCTGGTTGCATTGGATACACTCAGCCACTTCCCCAGTTACCCTAGGGGCACTAAGACCATATTTCACTGACGAGTACCTAAATTTGGTTCAGCAACCATTTCCTAATTCATACTACATATTCTTCAATAATTACTCGATTCCTCGAGTAGCCCAGAATTTTGAAGTACCAGAAGAAGTAGTCAAGGTTGTTCATCACCCGACAGATGTCTGCGGTTTCTTAGGCATCTCACCAGAAGTACAGGAAGTTGTAGATAGGAAGAAGATCTTATCGGTAGATGCCATTTGTACCTATCCGATTCGACTTGATCGGGGTAAGCAGGTTGAGTATGTGATTAAGACGATGTCGGAACTTAGAAGGTTCGATTTATCCATTAGGGTGATAATTATTGATTTCCACTCTACAGGGGGGGATAAGATAACCTACAGGGATGAACTTAAAAATATAGCGATTGATTGCGGTCTTAATTCAGATGAGATTACATTTACCTCGGAGGAAAAAGAGGAATGGAAAGTAGAAGTACCGCAGTCCGTAGTCAGAGATTTTCAGCTATTATCTAATGTTTTCATTATGCCTAGTGTTTCAGAGAGTTATAGCTTAGTTACGCAGGAAGCAGCACTGACCAAACAGGTAGTAGTGGCTAATTTTGACTTTCCACCATTCAGGGACATATTCGGATCTGATCCGATCTTTAGGAAGTTTTCATCGAATATAGATATTATGAGTGGTCTTGATGGGAATACGACAACGGAATACGGACCAAATAACATTTCCAAAGACGAAAGAAAGAAGTGGGAAAAGGACTATCACTATGGTACGGCTGGATTAATCGCCTCAAGACTGAAGCATCCAGAGATGGCTTTATCAATTAAACTGCGAAAGGAAAGGAATTTGGACTCTGTATTTAAGAAAGAGTTAGAGCCACTCCTTTATGAATAGTGGACAATGCCTGCATCGTAGGTTATGGAATAGTCGGGAAAGCTACCGCTTTAGCCTTTGGAATACGCAACCACTATGATATAAATGGTGATTCCACTATTACCCTCTTTGACGCCGCTAATTTCCGTTATGTTTTTTTATGCCTACCAACCCCCACAATAGATGGTAAATGTGATGTATCAGCTATTAGAGATACAATAAAAGAAATCGAGTCAATTAAGAAGAATCCAATTTATATTATCCGATCCACAACTATCCCAGGAACAGCCAGAGCTCTTATGGAAGAATTTGGTATGGATCGAATTGTATCCAATCCTGAATTTTTAACTGAGAGTACTTGGGAACTTGACGCTAAGAGACCAGATATGGCGATTATCGGTGGAGAAAATCCAAGTTATATCGCTGAGGTTAAGGCTATTTATGATGCTAGATATAAATATTTAACTGTGAGAATTACAAATACGATTACAGCCGAGATGGTTAAATATGCTTTCAATACTTTCTTTGCTACTAAGGTTGTATTCGCCAATGAGATTTATGATACTTGCCAGGAGGTGGGAGCTAATTATTCAGTCGTAAGAGAGCTGCTGATGGCCCATCCTTGGGGAAGTTCCCATCATTTTTTCGTTGAGCATAAGGGAGGTAGAGGAGCAAAGGGGAAGTGTCTGCCGAAAGATTTAGAAGCGTTCGCTACCTTTAGTGGTAGCAAATTATTACAAACAGTAAAGGAGATAAATGATAGATTCGGAAACCGTAAATAAAAATCCATATTTCACTTTAACAGAAGGTGGGGAAACTTCAACTTCTGTATCTAATCCGCCACCAATTATAGGAGAAAATCCTAGCGAGGTAACTGGATTAACATCAATTATTATATTGACCAACAATATTAATTATTCTCTGTTTCACTATACGGGAAATTGTATAGGATCGGTTAAAGAACATACAAATCTACCATATGAGATTATTCTAGTTGATAATGGATCGACAGTAAAACCAGGAAAACTGGAAGATTATAATGTCGATAAGGTTATAGTAAATGAAAAAAATGAAGGGATTGCAAAGGCTTGGAATCAGGCAATTAGGATGAGTAGTGGAGAATACATCTGTTTACTTAACAATGATGCTATGGTTTTTGATATGTGGCTTGAGGACCTACAGGAAGCTCTAGGAAAGGTTGATCTAGTGATGGCTACTCCTATGTATGGTGAACCCTTTTCAAGAGGACACGAGGCACTACAGAAGCGAGCACAATGGGCCGATAAGCCTATAGAAGAAAGTTTTAGCGATTTCAGGGACTTTTCTTGTGTTCTTGCGAAGAAGCAACTTTTCAGAGATATAGGGATGTTTGATGAGCAGTTCTTTATGTACTGTGAAGATTTGGATCTTATTAAAAGGATGGAAGAAGCAGGGAAGAAAAGTGCTTGTACTAAGAAAGTCAGCACTTATCATGTTATTGGAGGTACTTCAACAGGCAACCCTGAAACTCCTAAGCTAATGAATGAAAGTAGAGAGAAGTTTAAAGCAAAGTGGGGAGTATGAAATTGCTAATTACTGGTGGTGCAGGATTTATTGGCAGTCATTTTATTGATTACTTTATTAAAAAGTACCCAAAGTGGGAGATTAGTGTATTGGAGAATTTGAACTATGCTGGTTCTTATGATCGACTAAAGAAGTATCAGGGTAAGATAAAAATGTTCTACCACGATCTACGGGCTCCTCTTACCGATTATTTGATTAAGAACCTTGGGGAATTAGATTTTATCTTTCATATTGCTGCCGATACTCATGTCGATAAATCTCTAGTAGATCCCCTACCTTTTATTCAATCAAATACAATAGGAACTTACAATGTTATTGAATTTGCTAGATTACATCAACCGAGATTAAAGATGCTCTTTTATATCTCAACCGATGAGGTATATGGTGCGGCTCCGATTGGTGTAGAGCATAAGGAAGGCTCCCCGCATTTGCCAAGTAACCCTTATTCTGCATCAAAGGCGGCGGCAGAGGATCTAATTTATTGTTGGGATCACGCTATGGGAGTACCTGCAATTATTACGAATACTATGAATAACATAGGAATTACCCAACACCCAGAGAAGTTTATACCTAAAGTAATCAGAGCTTTATTAAACAATGAGTTAATTTCTATTCACGGAAGCCCAGATAATCCAGGCAGCCGTCAGTATTTGTACGCTGGAGACCACGCTGATGCGATTGATTTCCTGATTAGTAATGGCAGGAGAGGGGAGAAATACAATGTGGTCGGGGACACCGAAGTTAATAATCTGGAAATGGTAATGAAGATTGCTGAGATTATGGATAAGAAACCAAAGTTAAAGTTTGTTGATTTCCACTCTACACGACCAGGACACGATTTGAGGTATGCCCTAGATGGAAGTAAGATGAAAGAGTTAGGTTGGGTACCGCCCACATCGTTTGATGAAGTATTAAAAATGACAGTTGATTGGACACTAGATAATAGGGAGTGGTTGTGAGGTTTTCGATTGTTACACCAGTAAATATTTGGAATAACTACCGAAAAAAGAGTTTACTACGGGCTATTAAATCCGTAAAGAAACAGACATTCCAAGATTTTGAACATATAATTGTAGATGATGGTAGCAAAGAGAAGGTGAGAGTGCTAGGTTATCCTAACCTAAGAGTAATACATAAGCAGCATGAGGAGAGGGTTACAGCCTATAATGCGGGGTTTAAAGAGGCTAAGGGCGAAATATTCTGCTGTCTAGATAGTGACGATGAATATGCCCCTAACTATTTAGAGAGAATTGATTACTACTTTAAGACTTATCCAGAGTATAAGATGTTCAATTTCGGGGTTAAGTATAAACACGAGGACGGGGGAGAATGGCTTAGAGATGCTTTCAAACCAAAGAAGAAGAAAGTTGGACATGAGAATTTCGGTGGGGGAACAGCAGTCAATGGGACTTATGTGTGGCACAGAAGTATTTATGATGATCTGGGGGCGTTTCCTCCTACTTGGATAAGAGATATTGACTGCACAGAAATTAATTATGGAATTAATCATGAGATACACAAGCCAAGGGATCTATATATGGGGACACCGTATGATTTTTCTGCTGCCGCCCAGATGGAGTTTCCAAAGATGAGGGAGTTTTTTATGGTTAATCATGAGAATGAACCGAATAAGATAATTAAAGAACTCGGTAACCCTTGGGGTCAGGATTATTACCTGTTTTATAAATATACGAGGAAGTATCACAGTATGCCGATTGATGAGTTTTTGTATATCTGCCATCCTAAAACGGGGGTAGAATGATAGATCTATTTATTTGTTCATATTTAAGACAACTATTTACAGGGCAAACAATCAAGTATCTCAAAGAGAGAACCAAGACGCCTTATAGATTGTTCTTAATTGATAATGGTGGTAATGAGGAGTTCAAGGATCAGGTTGATTACTATATCTCCCTTGAACCTAATATGGGGATACACGCAGCGTGGAATACAGCTCTGGCATTAGCAGAGAGTGAGTATTTTATTACCTCAGATAATGATATTTATGTGCCTGATCTCGATCCTGATTGGCTTGCTCAATTAACTAAGTTTATGGATGAGCGACCAGACTATGGTGCGATAAGTCTACACCCTCACATCTTGATCGGAGCGGCTAGTTTCGATCCTAAAGATCCAGAAGATGTCAAGGAAGTAAATATGGCTGGTGCAGTAATGAGAATAATGAGAACAGACTTAATCAGAAAAGTGGGTGGTTGGGAGCATCAGATTAGTTCAGGTAGAAATAACGAAGAACGAGTAGTTAGCTCTCGTATCCAAAGTGCGGGATTTAAGACAGGCAGAACAACCAAAATTAGAACCTACCATCCTTGGGGTAACAACTGGGGTTACCCTGAGGAGTTTACCCCAGAGATGCAGAAGCATAACCCAGAATTAAAAGATTATGTTAAGCAGTTCGACCAACCTACTGCGTATGATGAGAGGACGTGGTTACCTAAATGATTTTAGTAACTGGTGGATCAGGATTTATAGGCAGTAATTTAATGAAGGAACTGGGTCAGAGGGGATTAAATTGGGATGTCAAGGTAGGATTAGATATTTTTTCCAATGAGATAGTTACCGCAGTTAGGGATTGTGAAGCGATAGTACACTTGGCAGCTTTAGCTTCAACAGAGAAATCTAAGGAAAATCCAGAGGCAACCTACAAACTGAATGTTCAGGGAACTCTGCGGATGCTTCTCTTAGCCGAGTTATTTAAGAAGAAGATTATATTTACCTCTTCTGCGGCTGTCTATAAAGATACAGGAGTGAGTAGTTATCGGGAAACAGACGAGTTGGAGGGAAAGAGTCCATACGGAACTTCAAAGATTGAAGCTGAGTATCTGTGTGCAGGGTTTAGGAATCGTATTCCGATTGTAGTATTGAGGCTATTTAATGTTTATGGTCAAGGGCAGAACCCAGAATACGCAGGAGTAATTACTTCTTTCCTAGATCAGATGAAAGATGGCTTCCTGACAATTTATGGTGATGGTAATCAGACTAGGGATTTTATCCATGTTACTGATGTCTGTCGGGTAATTATTGATGCAGTAGAAAATGATGAGTGGAATGGTCAAATAGTCAACATTGGAACTGGTAGAGCTACCTCTATCAATGAATTAGCCACCTTATTTAAGAACTCAACTAAAAGTATTATGAGGGTAGACCATCACAACACAAGAGATGAAATCAAGTATAGCTGTGCCGATACCAGAATTATGAAGCAACTATTTAAGCGTGATTTATATACCAACCTAAAAGAGAATATTAAAAAGTTAGTAAAGGAGTATAAATGAAGATTTTAATTACTGGGGGTAGTGGATTTGTAGCTCCCCATTTAGCCAATTACTTACTAGATAAACACGAAGTCTATGTACTGGTTCGGCAGAGAGCTGACGATACCCAACTGGATAGGCTGGATAACCTGGATAAGATTAAAGTCATTAAGGGAGATCTCCTAAATTATATAAGTGTAGCTCAAATGTTGAATAAAATAAAACCAGATAAAATCTTCCACCTAGCGGCTCAGTCCTTTGTTAAAGCGAGCTTTGAGGACCCTGTAGGGACTTTACAGAACAATATATTTGCTCAAGTCAATTTATTGGAAGCAATTAAAGATATAGAGGGTTACAATCCCATTGTACATATAGCAGGTAGTTCTGAAGAATATGGGTTAGTGAAAGAAGACGAATTGCCGATTAAGGAAACTAATCCCCTGCGACCTCTATCACCCTATGCGGTATCTAAGGTGACTCAGGAGATGATTGGTTATCAGTATTTCAAATCATACGGCATACCGATTATTTTAACTAGAGCGTTTAATCATGAAGGACCAAAGAGAGGTAGGCAGTTCTTCTTATCTAATATGTGCTATCAGGTAGCAAGAGCCGAGGTAGGGTGGGGGCCACCTATAATTGAAGTAGGAGATCTAACCTCAGCCAGAGATATTACCCATGTCAAAGATATGGTCAGAGCCTACTGGTTAGCCACAGAACTGTGTGATCCAGGGGAGACCTATAACATTGGGTATGGAGTAGCCTATATCGTGAGGCATATTCTGGATAAAATACTGGCTAATTCAGACCTAAAATTTGAGATCAGAGAAGATCCTAATAGGATGCGACCATCAGATGTTACCCAGTTACTTTGTGACTCAACCAAGTTTAGGGATAAAACTGGGTGGGAGCCAGAACTGACAATTGATGATGTAATAAAAGATACATTAGAGTATTGGAGGCAACAACTTGAACAGTACTAGTATCATAATGACAACCAAAATTCGTAATAAGGCTGAATGTCACATGACGATGACAGCGATAGACTGTATCGGTAAGTATACTAATCCAGATGAGTATGAGTTAATTGTGGTTGATCCCGAACCAACAGAACCAATTAGGAACGAGTATAAAGTATTACCCGAATACGCCCATCTTACACCTTCTCCCGATCCAGACTACGCTTCCTGTATGAATTTAGGGGCTAAGGAAGCTAAGTATGATTACTTAGTATTTATCCAGAACGATGTTTTTGTTCATGAGGGTTGGTTACCTGGACTGCGACAGTATTTGGAATCAAGCGATTTTGATGTAGTATTCCCAGACCAAGTGCCAAGATCAAGACAATTTGTTCTCGACAGCTATCAAGTCGATCCTTTCGGTCCTGAGATTTTAGGTGGCAGGCTTGTCGGTGCGAGGGATGCGGGACTGATAATGATGACCAGAGAAATGTTTGATAAGGTTGGTGGTTGGGGAGAAGGGATGTCTTTATTGGCAGAGAGGGATATGTTTGAAAGATTAGGAAAGGCTGGTATGCGGCAGGCCCAAACAACCAAGGTTTATATTACGCATATTATGGCGGCAACTAATTTATTGGGACAGTTTTATGATTCAAAATCTTATGCTGATCGAATGGAAAAGGATGCGAAAAGATTAAATGGTTGACTTATTTTGGGATAACATGGTGGATGTTCCTTATCAAATGGGGCCACAGAAACACCGCTTGTATGTGCTCGATCTATTAAAGAGAAAAGATGTTACAAGTATCCTTGATGTAGGCTGTGGGACAGGCCCGATATATGAAATTATTAAGAATACTTGGGAGGCTACATCAGACTTAATTACAGAGTTACCGAAGTACAACTTCAAATATAAAGGGGTGGATTACTCACCTAAATTTATTAACTGGGCAAAGAAGGAATTTCCCGAAGCTGACTTCGAGGTCCAAAATGCTAGAAATCTCAAGGAAAAAGATAATTCTTGGGATTGTGTTTTGCTGATGCACGCACTCGATCACATTGATCCATATCAGAAAGTAATAGCGGAAGCGGTAAGAGTAACTAAAAGGTATGTGTGCATTATATTATGGAGAAGTTTTCAGATAGAAGGAAGGGGAACTCATATCAACCCAATTAATAGAATAGGTAAAGAACCAACAGATAAACCTTGGGATGATACCTTTCTTATCGACTTTCAGAAATCTGATTTGGAAGCCGAGTTTGCTAAAAACAATCTAATCGTGGAGGAAATCGCTGAGGGTGAAATTATAAACGAGGGGGGGAAGATTGGTAACTTCTTATTCTTATGCAGAAAAAAATAGATGTAGGTACGTTGCGTTTAACAGCTAAACATAGACAGAAGGTAATGCAAGCCTTAAAGGGAGATCGTTTATCCTATGGTCCAATGACGGATGAGTTTGAAAAGCGGTTTTCAGCTATTCACCACAATAATTATGGGATATTTACAAATTCAGGTACCTCCGCACTAGAGGCTAGTATTCAAGCACTCAAGATTTTAGGTAAGTGGAACGATGGTGATGAGATAATAATGCCCGCAGTAACTTTTGTAGCTACCTATAATGTAATACTGCATAATAATCTACGGCCAGTATTAGTGGATGTTGAAAGGGAAGGATGTAATATAGATGTGAAAGAGATAGAAAAAGCAATTACTCCTTACACTAGAGCTATTATGCCAGTTCATTTGCTAGGTAAGCCAGCAGATATGGATAGGATCATTGGGATTGCTAAGAAGTATAAATTGAAAGTAATTGAGGACTCTTGTGAAACTATGTTTGTTGATGGTATTGCAAAAGCAGATGTATCCTGTTTCTCTTTTTATATCGCCCATCTTTTAGTAACTGGTGTAGGGGGTATGGCAATCACTAATGATAAGAGACTTGCTGATTTGATTCGTAGTCTAATCTTTCATGGAAGGGATAATCTCTATTTACAAATCGACGATGATGCTAAGTACAATCCAGAGGTAATTGCTGCAAGGTTTAAGTTCAACTATCCAGGTTATTCGTTTAGAGGGACTGAGATGGAAGCGGCATTGGGGTTAGTTGAGTTGGATAACTATAAGGAAATGATGAGGAAAAGAAAAGCCAATGCCGAGTACTTAGCTGAACATTTGGGTGATGAATATAATGATAACCATGCCTATATGATGTATCCTTATTATTCCTTATATAGAGATGAATTGATGCTTTATATGGAGAAGAAGGGAATTACTACTAGGACAGTTATGCCCCTAATTAGCCAACCATACATTAAGAAAACTCTTGGGGAAATTAAGTACCCGTTTGCAGAGTTGATTGGCAAGAAGGGTTTGTTATTTGGTTGTCACCAAGATTTAACAAATAAGGATTTAGATTATATCGTGAAAACTATAAAGGAGTTTAATGATAACCACTAAAGATGTAACAGTTATAATTCCTCATTTGGGAGCTACTGTGGAATCTGAGTATGCGTTAGATCAATGTCTTCAATCCCTAAAAGAGACAGTTCCAAGTATATTAGTGATGGTGTCTAGGAATAATTCACGGGATAAGATTTGTCATCATAAGAACTCTGAGGTAGATTTGCAGGGGCAAGGTCAATGTAAAGCTGTTAATGCTGCGGTAGCTACCACTAATACATCTTGGATACTTATTACCAATGACGATATGATTTATGCCCCTAGTTGGTGGGAAAAGCTAACGAATTTTAATGATTCTAGTATAGCCTGTATTTCCCCCAAACTCGTAGAGCCGAGGCTAGGGGCTCCTACTTTTGAAGTCTACTTTTGTGGTGGTGCAGGTGGGGATTTCGACAAACAGAAGTGGCTAGACTTTGCACTGAAGTATAAGGGAGAAGGAATACGAACAGGATTTAATCTACCATTTCTAATCAAGCGTGATCTGTGGGATATGATAGGTGGCTATGATATTAACTACGATCCTTGGGGTTCTAATGGTGATTCTGATTTAGAGTATAAGATCAAACTAGCTGGAGTACAGCCAATGCAGAATACCGATTCTGTAGTCTATCATTTCTCTCAAACATCAGGGACATTTCTACCAGAAAACAATTCTTATTGGCAGAAGAACTTTGCATACTTTACAGAGAAATGGGGGTTTCCAAGAACTGACGATGGTATCTGGGAGGCTACTTTCGACATTCCGAAGCCCCCATTAAGGAAATTTACACCAACTTGGGAAGGAAAATATGGCTAATTGTGTGGGTGAGAATATGTGGACAAGGGAAATAGCCGAGAAGTTTTCGTACATCTTAAATGACAAGGCGAGAGTATTAGAGATTGGTTCTGCTATTGCTAACCATAAAGTTTTCTTTAAGGTCGGTACTTATTTAGGATTGGATATAGCCGAAGCACCAGGGGTAGATATAGTTTCTATTGCTCACGAGTATAAAGGAGAACCTAGTTCTTTTGATGCTGTCTGTTCTTTCTCGGAGCTAGAACATGATATGCACTGGAAGAAAACCTTGAAAAAGATGGCCGAACTTACCAAGCAAAATGGGTTAGTATTCTTCTCCTGTTGTTATAATTGGGAGGAACATGGCACGCTGAGAACATCGCCAGAGCAATCATTAACTACTAAAATGGGAGAGGAATGGGGTAACTATTATCGTAATATCACTCCTGACGATATTAGAAAGGCATGGAAAATAGATAAACTATTTGGTAGTTACCAATTAGGTAGGAGTCAATATCATGATGGATTTACAGTTTTCTGGGGGATAAGAGAATGGCAATAACTAAAGCGGATGCGAATACTTATGTGGCGGTTGAACACGAGGAATATTTCGGCCCGATAGTGGAGATAGGTAAATTCACTTCTGTTGGAGAGAAGGTTATATTCTGTGGATCGATGAATCATGTTTGGGTAAACCACCGAGAAGCGGTAGCAACATTTAACTTTAGGGAAAGATGGCACGAGGAGTACTTTGATAGTGGTGGGGTTTCAAGAGGACCAATTACGATCGGTAGCGATGTCTGGATTTGTAGGGGGGTAACGATAATGGATGGGATAACTATTGGGGATGGGGCTGTTATTGGGATGCACGCAGTAGTAGCAAAAGATGTTCCCCCGTATGGGGTAGCTGTCGGAAATCCAGCTAGGGTACACCACTACCGATTTCCTAAAGAGATTAGGGAAAAACTACTCAAGATTAAGTGGTGGGATTGGTCGAAAGAAACGATTATTGAGAGAATGGCAGATTTTAGAGATGTGAAAGTCTTTGTGGAGAAATACTATGGAAAGTAATATTACAGAAGATCAGGTAAAAGGAATTAAATTCTTCGATAATGAATTACGGGTTGATTCAGTTTATATAGCATGGAAAAAAGGAAGTCAATTAATAACACATGGATTTGAATTAACTGATCATGTTATTAAAACACCTGGCTTACTAAAATTAGCTATGTATAAAATATACAAGTATATGGAAAAGGATATAAAAAAGTGAAAGTCAATTTTATAGGCAATTATGCAGCAGGATATGTGGGTGAACAGGCGGACGAGGTTCACCTGACTAGGGAACTTGAACGATTAGGTAATGAAGTCAATAGGATTCCTAGAGATATTTGGAAAGCCCATTGTGATGGTGAGTCCGACCCTAACTGGAAGCAGATAGAGAATATGAAAGCGGATATTAATGTTATCTGCAAGTGGCATCACTTCAATGATGAGAAGTACATAACTCAATTAAAGAAAGAATCCCACGCACCTGTGTTTTATTGGGTCTGGGATTATATGTACGATCAAGGATTTCCTGACTGGCATATTAAGATGGCTAGGGAAGCTGATCTTTATTTAAGTAACGAAGGGGGATTGTTTGAATTCTATCAAGTAGAGGGAGTCAAACCCTATTACTTCCCGATGGACGTTTGTGATGGGGATTTACCAGTCTTTGATAAGGAGGAGAAGATTTACGATGTCGTATTTCCTGGTAGTTATTTAGGTCAGG
>Ga0315289_10011117_pt1 | contig 12786 bp, 12 predicted proteins | sample YL17G11_40_MG_FD_203452 | JGI IMG/M metagenome (GOLD analysis project Ga0315289, IMG submission 203452) | Sediment microbial communities from Yellowstone Lake, YNP, Wyoming, USA - YL17G11_40 | ecosystem: Environmental > Aquatic > Freshwater > Lake > Sediment | place: USA: Wyoming | collected...
AGAGAGAGAGAGAGAGAGAGAGAGAGAGAGAGAGAGAGAGAGAGGGGTTGAGGAGGAGGACGGCAATGATGGTCCCTTTTTCAATCCATTCCGAAATCGAAACTCGAGGTACCTACCTTTCTTGTTGATGTCCATGCCGAACAGGCCGGCCCTCAGCGTCCTCGCCGCGACCACGGGGATCAGCGCCCTCGTGGCGAAGAATCCGGCCAGCGAGACCAGCGCCGAGACCGCGACGGCCCGCTCGACGCCGCGGTCGCGGACGCGGGCAATGGGTGCGAGCGCGACGAGCGAGCAGGCGAGGCCCAGGAACGCGACGGTGCGGGAGCGGGCCGAGGCGGCGAGCCTGAAGGAGCGGCCGTCGGACGAAGAAGCACCGGCGGCGGCAGCAGCAGTGGCGGCAGGGGGAGGAGGCTTCGAGGCAGCGGCCTTGCCGGACGAACGCCGCTTCATCGTGTGAAGTTTTTTTTTTCGCTCGACGGGAGTGTGATTCTGCTGCCTTTTTTCAAAAACGCCAAGACGACGGCGTCAATTGACGGCTGCCCTCGAAACAGATCGGTCTCGGTCCCGTGAGCTATATCCCGCTTTATCTTCTTCTCTTTCTCACAGCGTGTGCAGACACTCCGTCTCTCCGCGTCTAGCGGCTCGAAACTTTCAAAACTCAGCATGTCGCCCCCCAAGGGCAGCAGCAAAAGGGCCACCGCCGCCGCTGCCGACGGTGGTGCTCTCACCGCAAACGTTGCCGCAGGAGGCACGACCGCAGCCTCTCGCGCTCCCGCGGGCCTCCCAGACGCCGTCCGCGATCAGCACACACACGTCACGAGCGGCCCCGACCTAAATTACAACGTGAGTTTCTCCCAAGGAGGAGAGGGAAAGAGAAAGAGGAAGAGCAGAAAAGGAAAAGCATCGACGACTTGACGGCGGCGGCTTGCTTTGAAAAAACTCTTCCTCCTTGTTAATCTCTCTTCTCTGACCCGGACTCTGAACACCCCCCCAAAAAAACTCTCGAACAGACCGACACCATCTCCTCCGCGGCGGCCTACATGTCCCTGGGCGTCGACAACGCCTGGTCCCTCTCCGAGTTCAAAAGGAACCTCGGGGTGAGGATCACCGGCGGGCCCTCTGCTGCCGCCGGAGCCGAAGCCGAAGCCGCAGCCAAAGCTTCTTCCTCGGCCCCTTCTCCTCCTCCCGCAGCCGACCCGGATTCTTTAACCTTCGACGTCGCCGGCATCGACGCCTCGCTGGCCAACGCCCTGCGCCGCATCCTGCTCTCGGAGCTGCCCTCGGTCGCGATCGAGCACGTCTTCGTCGTCGACAACACGTCGGTCGTCGCCTGCGAGATCCTGTCCCATCGCTTGGGGCTCGTGCCGCTGCGCGTCGACCCTGCCGCGCTGGGCGCGGCCAGGGCTCAGGGCGAGCCCGCGACAGACGCGAACACGGTGGTGTTCAGGCTGGTGGCCGAGTGCAAGCGCAGCGGCGGAAGAGGGAGGGGGAGCGGGAACGGAGGAGGCGACGAGGGGGGCAGCGAGGCCGGCGTCGTCACGGGGGAGCGCGTGCTCTCCGGGGCGCTGGAGTGGCTCCCGACGGGCTCCGAGCTCCCCGAGGAGACTGGGGCAACCTTCTCCACGAGCCAGGAGGGGAGGTTCAAGGAGGAGGCGAGCGGCGGAGGCGCCAGCGGGAGCGGCGCAGGAGAAGGGGCGGCTGCGGCAGCAGCACGCGGCGACGGCGACGGCGCCCCTCTGCGCCTCGGCGCCCCTCGCCCCGTCCACGACGACATCCTCCTCGCCCGCCTCCGCCCCGGGCAGCGCATCGAGCTCGAGGCGCACGCGACCGTGGGAACGGGGGCGGAGCACGCCAAGTGGAGCCCCGTCGCGACTGCTTGGTACAGGCTGCAGCCCGAGCTCTTTGTCGCCGGGAGCTCCGAGTCAGACGAGAGCGAGAGCGAAAAGGCTTCGCCCTCGAGCAGCAGCCGCATCACGGCGGAGGACGCCGACGCCCTGGCGGAAGAGCTTCCGGGGCTCGTGAGCGTGCGGGGCTCGGGCGCGTCGCGGAGGGCCGTGCTCGCCGCCCCGGCCCGCGGCAACGAGCGGCTCCTCGAGAAGGCGCGGCGGCTGTCGGGCGAGCCGCGCTTTGCGGGGAAGCTGGCGCTGAGGCGGGCCAAGGACCACTTTATCTTCTGCGTGGAGTCCGTCGGGGCCCTGCCTCCGGGGGAGCTCGTGGTGAGGGCGCTCAGGGTACTCGAGGCCAAGTGCGACAGGCTGATGGAGAGGATTTGAAGAGAGCGAGGGGTTGGAGCTTCGTTTTGTTTTGTTTTGTAAGAAGAGATAAGAAAGACGGGGGAGAAAAAAAACTCGATCATTCCAACAAACTTTCGCCGAGCATTTCACCCGGCAAAACTCGCTTGCTTCTTTCAAGGTCTCTTTCTCTGTAGGAGGACGAAGAGCGATGAGGCATGTAGCGCTGCAGCAGCGTTCTGCTCTGCTGGAGCCTGCCAGGGCGCCTGCGACGGCGTCAAAGTCTCTGTCGTCGGTGCATCTGGCCGTCGGAGTGGCCTCCGCTGCTCGCCGACGATTGCAGTCGCCTCCTCCTCGCCCTTATCTTCTCTCTTCCGCCCCGCGCCGACTCTTCTCCGCAGTCCGGGCCGAGGCAGGGGGAGAAGAGAATGATGCGGCGCCCTCGCCTTCGTCGTCTCCGTCAGCAGAGGCGCCCCGTGACGACGACGTGAGTGCTTTGTTTCGAGCTCTCTTTTTTTTCAATTGCTCGATAAACTCGAAGAAGAAGAAGAAGAAGAAGAAGAAGAAAACTCTCGACCTCCACAACACCCTCTGTCAAAAACTCCTCGCCACCAAACCTCGCAGGTCCTCCCCGACTCCCTCAGCGACGCCCTGGCCCAGGCGGGAGCCGCCACCGCCGCCGCGCTGTCCTCCGGAGGCCCCGGCGCCCGCGCCCTCGTCGAGCTCTTGCTGCCAGACCTGTGGGACCCCGCCTCCGGCGCCGTCTTTGCCGAGGAGGGCGACCAGCAGCGCTTCTGGAAGCTGACACGAAGGTTCGCCGAGGAGCTCGTGAGCTCCTCTCCCCCCGGGACCAGGGTCAGGGCGCTCTACCCGGACGCCGGCGTGGCCGCGATGCTGGCGTCGCAGTGGGGGGGGAGCGGCGCCGAGAAAGGGCTCGCGTTCGATATCGCCGCGATCACCGACCGGCAGCCCGCTCGTGCCGGTGTCGACGACGTCGTGGTGCTCGCCGCCCCGGACCCGCAGTCGCTTGCCGCCGCGGTGAAGGCCGCCGAGGCGGCCCGCGACGCCGGCATCCCCTGCGTGATGTTCAACCCGCGGCTGGTGTCTGGCGATGTCGGCATCGGCCTCAACGTGCGCAGGCTGCGCGACGGGTTCCTGTCGACCTTTGCGACGGCGTACGCCCTGCGGCCCGTGGGCGAGGTGGGCACCGTCTACAAGCGGTGGCCCGGGAAGTGGCAGGTGTTTGTGGAGGACGAGACGAGTCCGGGGAGGTACAAGCTGGCCGGTGACGGGAAGGGGTTCGACGTCGCCCCGGCGGGCGAGGCCCTCGACCTGATCTTCTCGCAGGCGCTCTCCCGGCCGTCGTCGGGGGGGAACGACGCCTCCTCCTCCGTGCGGAGGACGGGCGACGGGTCGAGGCTGGACCCTACCGACGACGGGGCCCAGATAGGCCTCGGAGAGAGGGTCGGGAGCGTGGTCCGCGGGCTGCAGCGTTTCATGAAGCAGCTGAGCCAGTAGGAGAGGAGAAGGAGAGAGTCAGAGGGAGAGAGAGGAGGAGGAGGAGAGGGGGGGAGACAAAGAACGGCCTTGGTTTTTTATTTTTCGTGGAAAAGAAGAAGAGGAAGAAGAAATTACACAGAAAAGGCAACGTCAAATGCCCGCCAAAGCAAACCCCGCGGGGGCGAGCGCCACCGCGCAACCCAGAGCAGCGTAGCTGAAGAACTTCGCCGTCAGCACCTCGTCCCAGGGCCTCCCCGAGGCGTCGACAGGAATACCTAGCCGCTCCATCCTCTCGTCCCGCGCCAGAGACCGTATCGGCGGCTGCCAGAGCCTGCGCAGGCGCAGCGGGCAGGCGCGGTACGGGAGCGGGATGAGGGTCAGGACGACCCTCTTGGAGATCTCTTTGGCGACGGCGACCGTGGCGAGCCCGGCGGCGAGGCGGCGGAGGGCGAACGCGAGGAGGGTCAAGGAGGAGGCGGAGGAGGAGAGGACGGAGGAGAGAGGGGGAGAGGCGCCTTCCCCGCCGCCGCCGCCGCCGCCGCCGCCGCCGCCGCCGAGGCCGACCCCGAGCGCCACCCCGCCGCAGGCCCCCGCGAACGCCGTCGTCGCTTCGAACGACGTGGTGTACGCGAGCGGCAGCGGGTGCAGCCGCAGCAGCAGCGCGGTGGCCGAGGCGTGCAGCAGCGCCGCCGCGGGCCCGCGCGCGGCGAGCCACGAGACGTAACGCGCGTCGAGCGAGAGGCCTCTGCCGCCGTCGCCGCCGCCGCCGCCGCCGCTTCCGTCGAGGTCCTCGAGGGCCAGCGCCGCGACGACGAGCAGCCCGGCCAGGACCCCCCCCGCGACGTCGACGGGCGAGTGCATCCCGCAGGCGACGCGCGCGAGGGCCACGAGCAGTGTCCAGAGCACCGCGACGCTCCTCGCGGCGGCGACGGAGACGGCGAAAGACCCCTCCGAGGAGGCGCCGCGCCCGGAGGGGGGGCCGAAGAGCGCCGGGAAGCGCGCGCGGAGGCACTGGACCGCGTGCAGGCTCAGCACGAGGCTGTTCATGACGTGCGACGAGGGAAAGCCGTACTCGAGCACGGACCGGCGCTCGCTCGCGCCGGAGGGGTCGGCGGTGAGCAGGCGGATGCTCTGCTGCGGCAACGCTGTTGTTCGTTTGCCCTCTTGCGACGGCCGCCGCCGCCGCGGCGTCGACCCGCTGCCCTCGCCGTTGCCGGCGCTGACGCTGGTGGCCCCTTCCTCCTCCTCCTCTCTGATCATCGCCAGTGGCCGCGGAGCGCAGACCAGGTCCTTGAGGGCATCGCCGACGTAGAGCGACACCGCGAGGGCGAGGACGAGCCTGACTCCGAGCTCGTAATCGACGAGCCTTTTTATGTTTTTTCCGGGAAAGAGGTTTAAAGATTATAAGCAAACATAAAACAGGTTTGAGCAAAAAGCAAAATTATGTCTCTCTTCAAAGTGAAAACGAAGAGCAAAACTTTAGCTTTCTCTCTCCCTCTCTCCTGCCGCACCAGATAATCGCCGGGAGAACGGCCACGTAGAAGCTCACGGACACCGTGGAGCTCACGGCGGCAAAGAAGAGCGTCGCGGGCCTCGAGGCGAGCCCCACCCCTCCCGGCCGCTGCAGCGCCACGACAGCTCGCAGCCCCCGCCGTGCCGCCGCCGTCACGCGCGGCCTCAGCAGCGCACGCGCCGAGGCGTGGAGCGGCGGCAGGCAGAGCAGGACCACGAGGAGCGTCAGGCAGGCCGCGCTGAGGAGAGGGAGGTGCGGGAGCGCCGCGAGCAAGCGCTGAAGCGGCATCCTTTTTTTGTCGCCGTCGCCGTCGTCGTCGCTCACGAAGCAGCAGCGGCAGCAGAGGAAGAAGCGGCGTCAGCGGCGGCGGCAGCGGCTTCCACCACCTTTTCCCAGGCCTGCACGGGATCCTCGCTGCCCCAGACGGCGCCGAGCACCGCCGCGGCCTCGAACCCGAGCCCGGAGACGAGCCTCAGCCTCGAGGGCTCGATCCCGCCGAGCGCGACGACGCCGAGGCGCCGAGGGGACTCGCGCGCAGAGAGCAGCGCCGCTGCCAGCGCGGGAGAGGGACGAGAGGGGGACGAGCCTTCGCCGTCGCCTCCGTCGCCGCCCCTCCAGAACTGTGCCGAGGCTCCGGTTCCCTCCCTTTCGCCTCCGTACCCGGGCTTCGAGATGGACTCGAAGATAGGGGAGAGGAAGACGTAATCGAACGAACGGGAGGCGGCGGAAGCGGGGTCGGGCGACTCCCTTTGCGCTGCCGCCGCTGCCGCCGCTTCGGCCTCGACCTCTGCGCACGAGTGCAGCGACGTCGACACGGTGAGGACGCGACCGCGAAGGAGCGCTCCTCCTTCTTTGGTCTCTTCTGGCCTCTGCGGTCTTCCTCCGAGTGCGTTCCTCGCGGCCTCGGTGAAGTGGACCCCCTGGCGTTGGGTTTGAGGAAGGAAAGGAGGGAGAGAGGGTCGAGGAGAGAGGGTGAGCTTTTCTTCTTCAAGCCAATTCAGCCGATACCCCCCACCCCTCACCCCCTTCCCCCGTCCTCTGTCGAGCCTTCTCTCCACCCTTTTTCGGCCTCTCCTTTCCCAGCTCCGCATCCCCACCTGGATACCAAACTTGCTCGCCAGCGCGTGATGCGAGTGGAGCACCGCCCTCTCCAGCAGGGCCCGAGGCAATCCCTCCAGGTAGTCCCCGACCGATGCCTCGTCGGCGCCGGGCTTGCGGACGTGGAGGGCCGCGGGGAGGGCGAAGGCGCTGCTGCCTTTTGCGCGGGCGGCGAGAGAGTGAAGGGCCGCGTGTTCGTTGGGGAGCGTGGTCGGGGGGGTGAAGAGGACGAGGCGCATGAAAGAGGAAAGGAGGCGGTGGGAGCGGTCTAACCTTGCGTTGAGTTTCTTTCTTCTCGTCTCTTTTTCGCTCAGTGGAAAAAAAGTCGACGCACTTCCAGAGTTTGATTGCATTCGCCCTTCAGTCACTCCTCTCTCTCCGTCCGCTTGCTCGCACGCTCTTTTTCAAAAAAACATGCGCACGAGCGTCATGCGCGTGTCGCACTGCAATCCTCGACAGGCCTCTCGTGCGCGTTCCGGAGGAGGAGCCTTGGCGGGAGCGTTGGCGAGAGCGCCGACGGTATCTTCTCCTCCTTTCGCCGGCATCGCCCATCGCCGCCGCCTTGATTCCTCGACCTCTTCGACCCCGAAGACCGCCATCGTCGCCCGCTCCTCCTCCTCCTCCTCCTCCTCCTCTTCGTCGTCGCCCATCACCCCGTCAACCCCGGTCACCGAAGCCGAGGAAGAGGCGAACAACAAGCGCTGGCAGGAGTCCGGCGGCGGGGCCGGGTCCTCCGACGCCTGGCGCTGGACGCTCAACTGGGACGAGATCCTCCCGGGGCAGGTCTTCGTCGGCTCGTGCCCGCGCTCGGCCTCGGACGTCGACGAGCTCGTCAGGGGGACGGGCGCAACGGCCATCCTCTGCCTGCAGTCCGACCTGTGCCTTGAGGCCCTGCAGATCGACTGGCGCGGCGTGACAGGCCGCGCGGACGCGCTGGGCGTGCTGCACGCGAGGGCGGCCGTGCGCGACTTTGACCACGGCGACCAGGCCTTCATGCTCCCCGAGGCCGTCCGCCTCCTCGCGAGCCTGCTCGAGCTGGGCGAGGTTGTGTACGTGCACTGCACCGCCGGCATCAACAGGGCGAGCCTGGCCGTCGTCGGCTACCTGACGTTCGCGAGGGGCCAGCCGCTCGAGCGCGCGCTGGGCCGCGTCCGCGAGCGGAGGGCGCAGGCCAACCCCTACGTCGACTGCTGGAGGACCGTGCGCTCCAGGGCGCTGGACGGGAGGGGCGAGGAGGTGGCCGCGCGGGCCAAGGCGAGGTACCTGCGCCGCAGCGCGTGCGAGGGCCTCGGGGGGGGGGGGGGGGGGGGGGGGGGGGGGCCCGCGCCTCTTCGTCCCCCTCGACGGCGACGGCGACGGCGGCGAGCGCCGACGAGTGCGACGTCAGCGCGACTGGCGACGACGACGAAGGCGCCGACGGCGAGGGGCGCGGGCTCAGGGACTGGGTCGCCGCCGAGGCCGACCTGCTGAAGGAGGCGACAGGCCGCCAGGTGGAGTGCACGATGACGCTGGCGCGGTCGCTGAGGAAGCGCGGCGAGCGACGGGCCGCCGCGGCTGAGGCGGCGGCGGCGGCGCGGGTCGAGGCCGCCGAGGCGGAGGTCGCCGCCGCGAAGAAGGAGCTGGAGGCGGCGAGGGGGCAGGTCGCTGCCCTGGCCGCGGCGCTCGACGACGCTGCTGCCTCTGCTGGTGCGAGCTCTCCGAAGGCTGCCGCTTCCTCTTCTGCGGGTCTCTCGGCCGGCCCGTCGCGAGTCGCCGCAGGCCTCAACGGCAGCTCTTCTCCTTCTCCTCCTTCTCCTAAAGCTCCCTCGGACTCGTTGTCGCTCGTCCGGGCTTTGTCGGAGGCGCGCTCCGAGGCGGACGCGCTCCGGGCCGCGGCCGAGCAGGTGGTGGCGGTGGCGGAAGCGGCGGCGAAAGAAGGGAAATGATTAAGAGAGTGAACGCGACTCGTCTTGTTTTTTTTTCCTTTCTTTTTTCTTTTTCTTTTTTTCAGAAAGTCTTTTTTTTTGTATTGTGCCGTCGTCGTCAAGGGAGCAGAAGAGAGACCCATTGAATCAAATATCGGAAAATGAGATCGCAATATGAGAGAGTTGAGAGTTGCACACAAAAAATGAGGGGAGTCGAGAGAGGAGCCCCTTCACTGCTCTTCCAAAAGGCTCCCAGCACCACTACCAGCACCACTACCAGCAGCAGCAGCAGCAGCGACGCCGCGGCGGCACTCGTCCCCTTCTTTCCTCTGCACCAGCAGCGGCACAAGCTCGGCGTTCTCCGGCACGAACCCCCTCCTCCCGACGCCCACGAGCAGCTGCGCGATCCAGCCAGAGTGCGCGACGACGAAGATGCGACGATGGTCATTTTCTCCTCCTCCTCTCTTTTTCTTTCCCTTTTCTTCTCTCCCCCGGCTCGCCAGCTCCGCCGAGACCTCCAGGAACACCTGCGTCCTCTCGCGCACGGATTCCGAGCTCTCCCGGGTCCCCGGTTCCCAGAGCTCGTCCTCTTTCGAGAAGAGGCCCGGAAGGGGGGGAGGAGGGGAGGGATGGGAGGAAGGAGAAGGAGGAGGAGGAGGAGAGACTCCTTCTTCTTCTCCTTTGGGGGACCACGACGCCTCGCCCCTCCCGACGACAGGGAACCCGTCAAAGGACGACGAGGGAGAAGAGGAAGAAGAAGGAGAAGAGGAGGGATAAAGCTCCCTGAGTCCCTTGTCGTAGTTGCAGGAACAGTGGTGGCGACGGTGGCGATGGCGGCTCCGGAGCTGGCTTCCTCCTCCCCCTTTGCTCCCCGAAACTCCTCTCCTCGCGTCGCAGGTGTTGACCCCGGTCGTCTCTCTCGCCCACTCAGACACGTGGAAATCCAAAGAGGAGTTTGATAAGAACGCGGGCCCCAGCGCCAGCAGGGCCGTGTCGAGCGTCCTGGACAGCGGTGAGGCGACGACGACGGCGTTGTCTCCGCCGGATTCGTCCCCTCCGACCAGCCTCCTTGCCCACCCTCCTCCGCTCAGCAGCTCCCCGAGGGAGCTCGCCTGCTCTCTTCCTCTGTCGCTCAGAGGCGCATCGAACAGAGGCCAGGAGGCGTTTCCGCCTTTTGATCCTCCTCCTGGACTTTCTCCTCCTCCTCGTCCTCCCCCTCGGAGCTCGGGGACGTCCCCGACGAAAGCGCAGGCTTGCCCGACACCCGAGTTCCAGGCTTCTTCCCCTACAAACTGCTGGACGGCGTTCGACACGGCGCGTCCGTGGCGGATGGCGTAGACCAGGAAACAGCCCGGGCACGGCGAAGAGGCTGCTGTCCCGCTGCCGTTGCCGCTGAGCTTGCCGTCGGCGAGGTCGCGGAGGAAGCTCCAGGGGACGCGCGCGCCAAAGTCCGGGTGTTGCCGCAGGCCGCTGCTGCTGCTGCTGCTGTCGCCGGTAAGACCGCCTCTGAGGACGCCCGCGCTCCTCCCTGCCGCGTTCGGCTCCTCCTGGACGAAGAGGCCGCGGTAAGGGGTGACGAAGCACGAGGAGGTTTTCGAGGTTTTCGACGAGGTGGGTCGAGGACGAAGGCGACGATGAATCTTCGATCTCGCCGCTTCCGCGTCTACCTCTGCTGAGCTCTTTTTCGTCCAGGTCAGCGCGAGCAGGAGCGTCGCGACAATCGCGATGGACCCTTTTCGCTTCATGATCGAAATTCAACAAAAAATAACGAGGAAAGAGCCGGGCAGCGATGCGATTCTTTCCTAGTGCCTTCGAGAAAAAAAAGAGTGTCGAAAAAGCAAGTTTTTTTGTGTGCCGTTTCTCGCTCTCTCTCCCCGTCGCCCGGGGCTGCGTCTCCCACCCCATCCCCCTCTCTCCTCCGCCGCAACCAGCAGACAAATGAGGACTCCTTCATGGTCCGTTTCAGTTTTTTAAATACACTTTTCTCTTCACTCTGCGGCGGCTAACGCCCGGTAACGCCTCTCCTTGACCAGCCTCACGCCCGTGCCTCTTTCCCCGAGCGAGCTCCGCTCTCTGCCCACGGCCAGGCACCTCGCGGCGGCCCCCGCGACGCATCCGAGGCCCAGGGTCGCCGCGCCGAAAGCCGTGGCGTCGAGGGAGAACGCCAGGGCCGCTCTTTTACCCTCCGAAGGCGTTCCGGCCTTCTCCCCGCGCGAGTCCTCCCACCAGTACTTCTTGCTCGAGAAAAGCAGGGACAGCGCAAAGGGCCTCCCGAGTGAGGCGGCAGAGGCGAGGCCCGCGAGGGCGAGGGCCGACGAGGCAGCCAACAGGGCGGGGACCCCGTCGAAAGAAGCCGAGGGAGGCGAAGAAGACGAAGAAGAAGAGGAAGAAGAAGAGGAAGAGAGCAGCCACGAGAGGAGGACGCGGCACCACCACAGCAGGGCGAGGGCGCCGCAGCCCGCCCCGGCCAGAGAGTCCACGAGCAGCTCGAGCGCGCCCAGCGGCACGGCCTCGATTCCGTCCCCGACCGCCGCTCCGCTCTGCTGCTTCGACGTGGACAGCAGCAGCAGCGTGCGGAACGAAGGCGGGTCGGCAGCCCGCAGCTCTCGGTAGGCCCCGAGCCTCCTCCGGGCCGCCGCGGCGTCGTCGGGCGTCAGCCCGCGGGATCGCAGGAAGCTCTTGAACTCGGGGGAGGCCTCGAGGCGCGCGACGTGGAGGGAGGGCTCCTGGCTCGGGGAGGCCGGCACTTGCTCTTTCTGCTTCTGTTGCTGCTGCTGGCCTCTGCTGGCCACGCTCGGCTGCTTGAGGAGCAGGCCGGCGACGTTTTTGGGGTTTGGGAAGGGCAGCGTCTTTTCCTCCTCCTCTCGCTCTCGCGCGTGCGAGGCCAGCGTCGTCGCCGAGTCGTCGGGGTCGCTGGCGTCGTCATCTTCGTATCCCGCGCTTCTTCCTTGGTCGTCATTGCCGTCGAGCAGGCCGTAGCGCCCAGCTACTCCTCCGCCTCCCCCCTTGGAGGCCGACGCTGGCCTTGGTGCCGCAAGGTCGTTGGCGTCTTCGTCTTCGTCGCCGTTGCCGCCGACGCCCGGGCGTCGTCGCCGCCATCGTCGATAGTCCAACTTCCGCCGTCGCCGCGTGAGGGTGACAGAGCCTATTACGCCCTTCGCCGCCCACAAAGCTGCAGCAAGGACCAGCGACGTCATCCACCACGGAGCAGAAGCGAGCAGCGAGGCCAGGCTGGCCGAGAATTGCGAGGGAGAAGACCTCTTTGAGGCGGCCTCGAGAACAGTGACAATCGAGCTCGCCAATCTCGACCTCACTCTCCCCCTAAGCCTGCGCAGGGCAAAGGCCACATCTTCCGGCTCCATGACGGAGACGAGACGCGTGCGCGCTCGAGGAGCACGGACGAATCCCGAAGAGAAGGAGATAAAAAGAGGGGAGAGAGAAGAATTTGTGGGAAGAACAATCGACTGAATACACGAGAGGAGGGAGGAAAAACCAAAAAAAAACATCGACCTCCTCTCTCTCGAGAGAGAGAAAGAAAAACGAACTCCTACTCTCTGAAAATCTTGAACTGGCTCGCCTGCGTAACGATCTGCTGCACCCCGGAGACCGCGACGGCTACAGTCAGCAGGGCACACAAAATGTTGAGTCCGCGCAGCGACGTCTTCACCGCGGGCCGGGGCTTGAAAACCCTGAGGTACGCCTCAATAGGGAACAAAACCGTCGCCGGCCAGAACGCCAGCGCCCCCGCCAGGCCCAGGATGATCGACAGCGACGGGATCGCGCACGTCACCAGCGTGCCCGCGACTACGTAGCTGGTCCGGAGCGCAAACCTGAAACGCATCGGCGACAGGCCCCACGGGTCGCGGCCGGCGAGTTCTGCCTTCCGGTCGCGCCAGTGCTCGAAGAACTCGAAGAACGGCTGCGACCAGACCTGGTAGGCCGGCAGCATGTGCACGAGCACGGCGACGTTGGACAGCAAGATGATCCAGCGCGGGCCGTCGAAGCCGGTGAGGATGTCGTCCGGCATCTTCCTGCCGAGCACGTTGGCGTCGGTGTCGCCAAAGACGGAGTAGCCGGCGCAGGCCACGGCGTAGTAGACGGCGAGGCTCGAGCCGATCGCCCAGTTGCAGGCGCGCTTCATCGGCCTGATGGGGCCCCTCGGGCTGCCGTCGCCCTGGAGGGTGTCCTGGATCTCGATCAGGATGTACGCGAAGGAGAGCGAGAAGAGGATCGTGCCGACGGCCGAGAGCTGGGCCCAGGCGTCCGAGGCCGGGGAGCCCCAGGCCGAGCCCAGGACGGGGCTCTTGCCGAACTTGGAGGCCGAGAGGCCGAAGGCCGCCGCGGAGTAGATCGCGGACGCGACGGTCCTGTTGTTTTGATGGTGGGAGGGTGAAGGAAGAAAGAAGGCGACGAGAGAGAGCGTGAGTTTTTTTGTTTTTCATTTGACCTTTCTCTCTCTCTCTCTCTAGAGAGAGAGAGAGAAAGAGAGAGAGAGAGAGAGAGAGAGAGAGAGAAAGAGAGAGAGAGAGAGAGAGAGAGA
>Ga0315289_10011118_pt1 | contig 12786 bp, 7 predicted proteins | sample YL17G11_40_MG_FD_203452 | JGI IMG/M metagenome (GOLD analysis project Ga0315289, IMG submission 203452) | Sediment microbial communities from Yellowstone Lake, YNP, Wyoming, USA - YL17G11_40 | ecosystem: Environmental > Aquatic > Freshwater > Lake > Sediment | place: USA: Wyoming | collected...
CCCCAGTTGGTATTTCGTTATATCTCTCTTTGTATTTTTTCTTTAATTCCGGCGCAGTGACAAAGATTTCTTCAGCCGTGCTGCCGAAGCGCTCGACATAGACCGGAATCTGTCCTTCCTGGATTCTGCGGCCTATTGTTTTTCCGACCATGGTCGCTGCCAGAGGAGCCCTGGCCATTCCCACGGCTTTACAATAAGGAGCTCCCAAGGCTAATACTTTGTAAATCTGGTCTTCAAAAGTGATGCCGCCAGCGGCTGCGACATCCGGGATGTATTCTCCTTTTTCGTCGAGCCTGCGCAGGTATTGATAGAGGAGGGACCAGATTTCGACGCTCGGAATTCCCCATTCGTTCATCATCCGCCAGGGGCTCATTCCTGTTCCGCCGCCAGCGCCGTCAACTGTTAAAAGGTCGATCTTGGCTTTTGAGGAGAATTTGACCGCCCTGGCCAAGTCCGCAGGCCTATAAGCTCCGGTCTTGAGGAAGACATATTTTGCACCTGCCTTTCTCAATTCCTCGACTCTTTTCATGAAGCCTTCCTCCTCGACCATTCCCAGCCTGGAGTGCCTCTCGAACTCCTTGAAGCTTCCCTTTTCAAAGGCCTGGATGACACTCGGGTCATCAGGGTCGGGCAGAACAATATAGCCTCTTTTCTTCAATTCCTGGGCCTTCTTGAGGCTCTTGATCTTGACCTCTCCGCCGATGTCCTTGGCTCCTTGTCCCCATTTCAGCTCCACGGCTTCAACTCCCAATTTCTGGATGACATACTCATGAACCCCAAGCCTTGTGTCTTCGACATTGGCCTGGATAGCAACGGTTCCATAACGGTCTTCCTGGAAATCTTTGAAAAATTTGACCCTGGACTCCATGTCAGGAGAGCGGACGATCTTCCCATTCTTGATTTCAGATTCATCATCCATCCCGCAGACATTCTCTCCGATGGTGAGAATCGTTCCGGCTATGGCCGCTCCTTTGGCCAGGCCTTCCCAATTTTGCTTGGCCACGTTTGTTGAACCCATACCGCAAAGGATGAAGGGAACTTTTAATTTAATACCTTTGTCGTGTCCGACCGCGGTCTCGATGCTGACCTTAGGAAAGGTGGCTTTGTCGCTGTCGGCTTCAACGCCATAGGCTCCGACAGCCGTGCCCATGATGCTGAAGTGAGAAAGGTCCACAGGATAGTCTTTCTCCGAGGCGGCGGTGATGATGCCAAAGGGTTGGGGATAGAGGACTTCGGGGCCGCGATAAGCAGATTTTCCTATTTCGCACATTCCGATGCAGCCGTCGACACAGGTCACGCACATTCCGCTGAAAGGACTGACCGAGCCTTCTGTTCTGTTCTTGGTCAAAGTGGCTGCGCTTCTGTTGAGTTTTGTATAAGTCATAATGATTACCTCCTTGTTGTCAAATTTATTTTATAAGCAGCGAAGAGCAATAAACTCAAAAATATTCTCATTTCTATTTGCTCGCTCTTGTCTGCTCCTTCTTTTCTGATTTTTCGCTCTTTTCTCGAACGCAAGTTCCGCAGCGGCCGACGTCATACATCCAGCACTGAAGCTCATCGTAATGGTCAAGGCAGGTTGGGTCCATGGTCAAACAGGCATTGCAGACCGCTGTCTCTGCCTGAGGCCCCTGGCATCTCAACTGGCAAGCCGGGCAGATGTAGATACAGCCGCCGCAAAGACGGCATTCCTCAGAGCGGATGTCGAAAGGAGTGGATATTTTTCTTCTATGGCCTCGCTTTTGAAAGCCAATCGCCCGGCCGTCCATCTGTTCCGCACACATCCGGACGCAGAGGCCGCAGAGGATGCATTCTTCGTTTCGAATCTTGAACCTGACCTGTTTGACTCCAAATTTAGAGGCTAAGTCTTGGATAATTTTTGAGTTTGGTGCGAGGGAAAGCATGAGCTCGATCATCATCTTTCGAGTTTCAATGACTCTGCGGGTATCGGTTCTGACCACAAGCCCTTCCTCCACAGGATAGGTGCAAGAAGAGACCAATTTGGACTTAGGTTCCTGACCTATCTCCACAAGACAGAGACGGCAGCCGCCAAAGCGGCTTAATCCTTCGTGGTAACAGAGGGTTGGTATTTCAAGGCCGTAAAATCTAGCCGCATCTAAAATGGTTTGACCTTCTTCTGCTTTAGCTTCCAAGCCATTTATATATAGTGTAATCATTTTTTCCTCACTCGATTTTAATCGCATCAAAGTTGCAAGCCTCATAGCAGGCTCCGCATTTAATGCATTTCACTGGATCGATAACATGGACTTTTTTCAATTCCCCAGAAATAGCTCCCTGGGGACAGACCTTCAGACAGGCTAAGCAGCCTGTGCATTTTTCTTCCATGATAGAGTATTGGATTAATTTTGTACAAACCCCTGCCGGACATTTTTTATCTTTTATGTGAGCTTCAAATTCATCCCTGAAGTACCGAATCGTGGAAAGGACTGGATTGGCAGCAGTTTGGCCCAGACCACACATGGAAGCATCCCTGGTAGCTTTAGCCAGAGCCATAAGGAACTCGAGGTCTCCTTCCTTTCCTTTTCCTTCTGAGATATCAGTGACCATTTCCCACATTCTTTGAGTCCCTTCCCGGCAGGAGAGACATTTGCCACAGGATTCATCTCTTAGAAAATTCAAGAAATATTTAGCCACGTCCACCATGCAGGTGTTTTCATCCATAACGATCATCCCCCCAGACCCCATCATCGAGCCAGCTTCAGTCAGGCTCTCATAATCAATGGGCAGGTCAAGCTTTTCTTTGGGGATGCATCCGCCTGAGGGACCGCCGGTCTGAACAGCCTTGAATTCTTTCCCCCCTGGGATTCCTCCGCCGATGTCAAAGATGATTTCTCTCAAGGTGATTCCCATTGGGACTTCCACCAGCCCTGTGTTATTGATTTTTCCGACGAGTGAAAATATTTTGGTTCCCTTGCTTTTTTCTGTGCCTATTCTTGAGAACCAATCAGCCCCCCGGTTTATGATCATAGGAGCATTAGCCCAAGTCTCGACATTATTAATATTCGTCGGCTTCCCCCAAAGTCCCTCTTGGGCGGGATAGGGAGGCCTCTGTTTGGGGATTCCAATTTTTCCTTCGATACAAGCCAATAACGCTGATTCTTCGCCCGAGACAAACGCTCCAGCTCCTTTTGAGATTGAAATATCGAAGCTGAAGTCAGTGCCAAGTATATTTTTTCCGAGTAAGTTATATTCTCTGGCTTGGTCAAGAGCAATGGTGATATTTTCGACGGCAAGCGGATATTCTGCACGGACATAAATAATTCCTTCTTTTGCGCCTATGGCATAGGCTCCGATGAGCATACCTTCGATGACGCTATGGGGATTTCCCTCCAATAAACTTCTATCCATATAAGCGCCTGGGTCACCTTCATCACAATTACAGACGATATATTTTTTATCTCCCTTGGCTTTGCTTGTAAATTCCCATTTATATCCAGTGGGAAAACCTGCTCCACCTCGTCCTCTTAATCCAGATTTTTTGATTTCCTCTAAAACTCCATGGGGGGTCATGGTTTGCAGGACTTTGGCGATGGCTGAATAGCCATTCACAGCTATATAATCTTTGATTTCAGTGGGGTCGACGAAACCATTGTTTCCAAAAATAATTCGTTTTTGTTCTTTATAGAAAGGGACTTCCTTTTCGTACACAATCTTTTCTTCAGTTTGGGGATGAACATAAAGAAGTCTATCTAGAATTTTTTTCTCTTTAATTGTTTTTGAAATAACTTCTTTAATATCTTTAAGTTGAATTCGCTGGTAGAAAATTCCTTCAGGCTGGATGACGACGATCGGCCCTCTTTCACAAAACCCATGACAGCCCGTCGTTCGAACTTCGGCGACATCCTGAAGGTTTTGATTTTTAATTTCATCCTTGAAAGCCTGGGCAACTTTTCGACATCCATAAGCATGACAACCTGTTCCACTGCAGATGGTAATGATGGATTTCCCATTTTTGCGGGATTTTAGAATATCTTTTCTTAGCTCGTCTAATTTTTTAATATTCATACTTCCCATTATTCAGCTTTACTCCTTTTCTCAGGCCTGAATTTTTTAATGAGCTTGTCAACTTTTCTGATTTTCATTTGGCCGTAATAATCCCCATCGATGACAGCGATCGGTCCCAGAGCGCAGGCCCCTAAGCAGTTGACGGTTTCTAATGTAAACAGGTTATCTTCCGTTGTTTCTCCGACCCTTATGTTGAGCCTTCTTTTAAACTCTTCTAAGACCAGCGGAGCTCCTCTGACGTGACAAGCCGTGCCCAGGCAAATGGTAATCACATGCTTTCCCCGAGGGGTGAGACTGAAAATATTATAGAAGGTGGCGATGCTTACCACATCCATCAGAGGAACTTCTAAAGCTTCTGATACCTTTATCAAAGCATTTTGAGGAAGATAATTAAATTTAGCCTGAATGTCTTGAAGGATGGGCATTAAGTATTTCTTTTCTTGGGGATGCTTTTTTATTATTGTCTCGAATTCAGCGACTTCGGGTTGCATGAGTCTTCTCCAAATTTGATATTGTCTAAATTAAGGATTCTTTTGAATTGAGGGGAAGATTGATAATCGAATTATGAAATTTATAATTCCTCCTCTTAACTTTTAATATAAATAATATAAAAAATAAAAATTATTAACACTTTTTTATAACAGATATTCATTATTCTTGTCAAGAATTCGAGGACGAGGACAAAAAAGAATTCTTGACAGCCAAGAGGAATTAGCCATAATTATTTTCAAACTGTCCGAGGAGAAGAAGGATGACAAAAAAGATTCACCGAGCCATAGGCCATCATTATATCGTCGAAGCATCCGGCTGCGACCCTGAGGTGATCAGCAGCGTCGACAAAGTCCAGCAGATCTTGGTCAAAGCTGCAGAAATTGCCGGAGCTCAGGTCTGGTCTATTTCTGTCAACAGGTTTCCTCCTAAGGGAGTCAGTGGAGTCATCGTCATTTCTGAGTCTCATATTTCCACTCACACCTGGCCAGAATACAGGTATGGAGCTCTGGACTTTTACACCTGCGGCAGTTCTGTTGATCCAGAGAAGGCGGTGTTCTATGCTGTCGAAGCTTTTGGTGCCACGACTTCTCACGTCACGGAGATCACACGAGGAATTGAGGAAGGAGACAAAATTTTCTACCATAGCTTTATCACCTGGGAAGAGGATTTTGTCACCGAGAAAAAAAAGAGAATAGATGCCAAGAAGTTAAGCTAAGATTCCAGAGAATATTTCAAAATTCCCGGCTTCCTCCCTTCAGCTCTCTCTGTTAAGTTTCTTTACAATTTACGACTCATCATAATCCAACCTTGAATAAAATTCTGAGGGGATTCCCCAAAACAGGACGTTCATCTTTTGATTCAGATGGCATAAAAATTGCTATTTTTAGGCGAGGGCCAAAGATGAAGCTTGTGGAAGGATGGGAGAAATCGAAACTCAGATTTCCTATTTTTTTAATAGATTTTCTTAAATTTGATATAATAAAAATAGAATAATGAAAAAAAGATTCATCATTCAAGCCTTTGCTTTTTTGCTCCTTTTCCTTCTCTTAGCCTTTGAAGCTCGCTCGCAGGAAGATGCTGCGGCCGGGCTGGTCGCTCAGATGCAAAAGTCCTTGAACGAGAGAGACATTCCGGCTTACCTGGAGAATTTCGAAGAGGAGCTCAGGGCCAAAGAGGAGGCAAGCATAAAAAGCAGGTTCGATCAATTCCTGATGGACAGCGTGACTTTGTACAAAGCCGGGAAGCTGAGCCAGACCGCAGATGAAACAAAAATATTTCTTCAGGCTTTTTTTCAGAACTCTTTTTCAGTGATGATTGAAAACTGGCGGCTGAGCCTCATCCAGGTGGATGGACGATGGATGGTCAGCAAAAAGGACATGGTCGGGAGCGTCTCCACCCTTTATAAAATCAAAATCCCCTCTGAAAGGGCTGAAAGAGTCAAGTCGATTGAAATCGAGCACGTGGATATGAAGCTCCTCTTTAAAGATGCCCTCGTCTTTTTTGACAACATCCCTGAGCTGGAAACAGCCTTGCTCGTCGTCGGCAAGGGTCATGTAACTTTTACTCCTTCAGACCCCGAAGAAAGACACCAGCTTGACCTCATCTATAAAAAAAGCTCTCTTGACGATGAGCTCTCCTCTGCCTATTTCAGGTTCTCCAACTATTTTTTTCAGAATAACATCAGGATTGAAAAAGGCAAGGATGACCGCCAGGTTTCTGATTTAGAAAAAAACAACGCCTATTCTCTTTTTTCCAGGCATTATCCCAATTCCTTCACTATCGAACATTCCCTCAACAAGGAGCTGTATTCGACCTTGCCTCAAGGAGAAGAGGCTGCCATTGATTTTAATGGAAAGAAGTATGGGAACCTGACCTATATCTATACCCCTTTTTCAGATGAGGAGGTCCATCTTTATCGCTGGAAAGATGAGAAGATCATCAGCCTCTATTCGCCTTTCGTCGAAGACAAAAAGAAGAGAATGGTTGTGACTTTTGGCGAGATGTTCAATGTCACGAATTATAAAATTGATGTTGATTTTAATCCCACGCAGTCTTTTCTTTCTGGAAAAGCAGAAGTTGAGATCAAGCCTAAGGTAGACTCCCTGGAAAGAATCAAGCTTAAATTGAACTCCAAATTCGAAATTCTTCGTATCTATGACCAGGAGATGAATAAGCTTTTTTACAGCCGGGATAAATTGAGAGAGCTTCTTTATATTTACTTCATCAATCCTCCTTCTCGAGAGAGGCCTTGCACGATTGAGATTTTTTATCGAGGGAAAATTTCGCTTCCCGCGCAGGTTGAAGATTCCGTCAGCCCCTATCAAAAGCAACGGGAATCCCTTGTCTTCATTCCTCCAAAGTTTGACAGTTATCTCTTCACTCGACGCTCCTACTGGTATCCTTCTCCTTCAGATGATGATTATTTTACGGCAAGGTTGAGAATCATTGTTCCACCCGGATACAGCTGTGTTTCTAATGGTGAGTTGATTGAGCAGGGCAAATTGGATAGAGCGGAGAGAGTCGAGGAAGTGGACAAAGTGGGAAGCTCTGTTTATATCTTCGAGACAAAATATCCTCTGAAATATCTCTCTTTTATTGTCGGAGACATCACCAAAGTCAAAGAAGATTCAGGCTCTCTCCCGCTCCAACTCTACTCCTCCTCTGAAATCTATTTTCAAAAGAGGGGCCTTGTCGAGGACGCCAAAAGGATTATTCAATTCTATGAAAGCAAGTTTGGACCTTTTCCGTATGAGAAGTTGGGAATTGTCCAGAGAAATTGGTCTTCTAGCGGAGGGCACTCCTCCCCTTCCTTTATCGTTCTCAACGAGCTGCCCCAAGTCGCAGAAGGAGGGCATTATGTCAATGTCCGGAGCCCCGTCGACTTCTCCCGCTGGAAAGAATATTTCATCGCTCACGAAATCGCCCACCAGTGGTGGGGGCAAGCTGTCACCTGGAAAACCTATCATGACCAATGGCTGAGCGAGGGATTGGCTCAATTTGCCGCGGCTCTTTATTTGAGAGAAAGCCATGGCCAGGACGCCTATTCCATCATCCTCAAGAAGTTCTCTCTATGGACGGAAAAATATTCAAAGTGGGGTCCCATCACCCTGGGCTCTCGCCTCAGCTTTTTTAATTTCAATGCTTACCAGTCCATCATTTATAACAAAGCTTCTCTGGTGTTAAATCTGCTTAAAGATTTTCTGGGCGAGGAAGTTTTCTTTGGAGGATTAAGAGAATTTTTTGAAAAATACAAATATAACACAGCCGGCACCCGAGATTTTCAGAGAATCATGGAAAATGTTTCAGGAAAAGACCTGACAATTTTCTTCAAGCATTGGTTTTCGTCTTATCTTCTTCCGGAACTCAAAGTTGCCCATTCTGTGAAAAAGGAAAAGGATGGATTGGTCCTGGAAGTCAGAGTGACCCAGCTCAGGGAGCAATTTGTTTTTCCGCTGTGGATAGAGTGGATGGAGAAGGGAGAGAAAGTCAGGAAAGTGCTCATTGTTGATGATAAGACTAAGGTTTTTGAGTTTAGGTTAGGGGAAAAACCGCAGAAGATAAGAGTGAATCCTGATAAGGCCCTGCCGGGAAAATTGTTATAGTTCCCTTTGAGTTAGGCCCTTCCTTCAGGCTTTGTATTGTAAGGCGAAGGCGGATTGCTTCGAGAGCCGTATGAAAGGCTGAGCGGGCATGGTTCCTCGACCGAAGGGAGAGGAGAGCAAAGCCTTGAATCGAGCCGCTTTTGCTGATTTGTGGCTTGCCACAAATCAGTTGGGGGAGCCGAGGGGGTGTGTCCCCTCGGTCGCAGGGCGCAAGCCCGAGAAGGGGAGGCAGGGAGCCTCGATGGAATCGAGGCGACCGTCGGAAGGGGGAAAGCGAAGCTGTTCCCCCTCCGAGTAATCGCTGGGGCAAAAGCGGCGTGCTTTCGAAGCAATCCGCCTGAGCCGATTCAGGAGAGATTGGTGATATCGATATGCAGCCTTTTAATCATCTCATTCAGGGTGGTGGGCTTGACTCCCAAGAGGCTGGCAGCCTTTTTCTGAACTCCTTTTGACTTGGCCAAGGCACTGATGATGGCTTTTTTCTGGAGGGATTGAATGTGTTCCCTGAGAGTGTGCTCGTTATCGGCCTCGGAGAATATTTTCGCCTCATCTTGAGAGGATAAGAGGAAAGGGGGAAGACTCTCTCTGCTGATGATTTTGGACTTGGTCAGGACAACGGCTCTCTCAATCAGGTTTTCCAATTCTCTGATGTTTCCCGGCCAGTTGTAGTTGATGAAAATCTCCATCACGTCTTCGGTGACTCCAGTGATTTCTTTTTTGTTTTCTTTTCCGTAGATCGTGAGAAAATGTCTGACCAGGAGGGGAATATCCTCTTTTTTTTCCCGGAGTGGCGGGAGCACGATTTTTATGACATTCAGTCGGTAGAAAAGGTCTTGGCGGAATCTCTTCTGTCCGATCAGCTCTTCCAGGTCGGCGTTGGTGGCAGCGATGACTCTAGCGTCGACTTTGATCGTTTTTGTCCCTCCCAATCTCATGAACTCTTTTCCCTGCATCACCCGCAGCAACTTCGCCTGGGTCTCTGGATTGAGGGAGGATATTTCATCAAAAAAGATTGTTCCTCTGTCAGCCGCCTCGAAGAGGCCCTGTTTATGATTGACAGCTCCGGTGAAGGCTCCTTTGACATGGCCGAAGAGGTGACTTTCCAGAAGGTCCGGCGGAAGGGAGCCGCTGTTGACGACGATGAAGGGGAATGCGGCCCGGCCGCTGTTTTGGTGGAGGGCTCTTGAGACCAGTTCCTTTCCTGTCCCGCTTTCGCCTTCGAGCAAAATGGTGCTTCGAGTCGGGGCAACGGCTTTTATCACCTCGAAGACGTCCTGCATGACTTTGCTTTTTCCGATGATATTTTCAAAGCTGAACTTCCTTTTGAGCTCGTCTTTCAAGCGGAGGTTTTCTTCCTGGAGTTTTTTATGCTCCAATGCTCTTTTGACCGTCAAGAGCAACTCATCATGCTTGAAAGGCTTCTGGACGTAATCAAAGGCTCCGCTCTTCATCGCTGAAATGGCTGATTCCACGGAGGCGTAGGCGGTGATGATGATGATGGCGGCCTGGGGGTCAGCCTTCCTCAGATTTTTAAGGACTTCTATTCCATCCAGTCCAGGCATGAGCAGGTCCAGAAGAACGAGGTCAAAAGGCTGGGAAGCGTGCTTTTCAAGAGCCACTTCGCCGCTCAGGGATTTTTCAACTTCATAGCCTTCGGAGGTTAAGAGCTCTCCCAGAACTTCATGGATGATTTGCTCGTCATCGATGATGTGGATTTTCTCTTTTTTTTCCATTTTTATGCTGCCGAAATTTTATTCGTTTTTTTCTTGTCCAGATCCTTTGGAATATATATGGTGAAGAGAGAGCCTTTTCCCCGTTCGCTTTCCACAGTGATCTGTCCTTCATGCTCTTTAATGATGGCATAGCTGATGGAAAGGCCGAGGCCAGTCCCTTTCCCCAGTCCTTTGGTGGTAAAGAATGGGTCAAAGATATGTGGCAAGTGCTGGTCCTTGATCCCGGTTCCTGTGTCCTCAATTTTTATCATGGCCTGGTTTGAATTCTCGCTGAGCGAGATTCTCAGAGTCCCGCCGGTGGGCATGGCGTCGATGGCGTTGAGGATGATGTTGATGAAGACTTGTTGGAGCTGTTCTCCCTGTGCCCAGAGGGGTCGAAGCTTCTCCAGTTTCAACTCCAGATTGATATTCATCGTTTTCAGCTTGTATTCAATCAGGGAGATGATCTCCTGCAGGTTGTCCTTGAGGTCAACTTTATGGAAAGATGATTCTGAAGGATTTCGAGCAAAATTGAGGAGGTTTTTGATGATCCTGGCCACTCTTTCAGTTTGGGCCTCAATCTTTTCCAGGATTTGGCCATGAGGAGATTTGGAGAGCTTCTTCTGAAGGATCTGGACATAGCTTGAAATTCCGGTCAAGGGCGTATTGATTTCATGAGCAACGCCAGCAGAGAGGAGACCAATGGAAGCAAGTTTCTCTGAAGTCAGCAGCTGCTGCTGGAGAGATATTTTTTCTGTTATTTCCTCAAAGACGACGACCGTCCCGTAAGGGTTCATTCTGTTATCGAGGAGTGGAGTCTTGGCGATGTCGAATATTTTTTTCTCATTGGGTGCTATATCCAGGGTGATTTCGCTCAAGAGGCGGAAATCCTGCTGGCTTTCCAGAGGAAAGAGGGCTGAGAAATTTTTCGCTCCCAAGACTTCCATCAGAGTCTTGTTCATGACGATTTCTTTTTTCAGAGAAAAAGTTTTCTCAAGCACCCGATTCCAGCCAATGATTCTTCCTTGCTGGTCAAGGACGGCGACTCCAACAGTCAGGCTCTCGATGATGTTTTCGCTGTAATCTTTGAGCCTTTCCAGTTCCCTGGCCCTGATGCTGGCCTGGTCGTAGAGATAGGCGTTTTCAAGGGCTAAAGCCACTGGGGAAGAAATGGTGGTGAGAAGCTCCCAATCTTCGCTGTTGAGAAACGTGTTATCAACTTTCTTGCCCATGGCCAGACAGCCGATGATGTTCTCTTCGACTTTCAAAGGCAAATAATGGAAAAAGGTCGAGGAGGAAAGACTTTCAAAATTCTTCTGGAGCTCTTTTCGCTCGGCAAAGGAATAATAGGAAAGAAACTCTTTTTCTTTCAGCTCTTGATAGAGAGAGTCGTCAAAAGTTATTTTGTCTCCGCTCGACGGCGATTGTCCTCTGGATTTCAGGATGGAGAATGACTTTTTTTCAGCGTCCACTGGAAGGAGAAGGGCAATGCACTTAAGAGAGAGGGCGTTGGCGATCAATTCCAGGAGAGCCTGGGAGAGTTTCTGAAGGTTTCTCTCTCGACTGAGTTCTTTGCTTATCGAAAGAAGAGTCTTTCGGTATTGATAAGTCCTTTTATAAAAAGCCCTGTCCAGGATGGACTGGAAAAGTTTTTTCAGTGGAGTGAAAAGCGTCGCCCCCAGAATGATGGCCAGGATTCCTAAAAAGAAGGCGTTGAGCTTGTTTTCCAGTGAAGTTTTTGTCTGGGAAGTGGCGATGAAATAGATGATGGCCAAGATAACAAAGGAGGAAACCAGGGTCACGGCCTTCTTGAGAAGGAGCTCAAAATCCATCAGCCTGTGCCTGGAAATGGAGTAGGAGAAAGTCAGAGGAATGAGGGCCTGGAGGATGACGGTGAGTTCTGCGGCTCTGGAAGGGATATGATTGAAGAGGAAAGGAATGATGTAGAAAAGGGTGAAGGGAATGATGCCAAGGCCGAGACCGTAAACAATCCACCTCAGCTGTTTTTTGACCATCAGGTTTGAAGGCATGACCGTGCTGTGGAGGATGGTCAACAAGGTCGCGATGGAAAAGGTGGCAAAGTGGAGAAGACCCAGCTTCTCCGATGTGTCATGCAAGCCGAGCATGAGGGCATCACTTGAATTCCGGAACATAGGAAGATGGAAGGATATTTTTAGCAAGAGAAGGGCTAAGCCAGGGAGGTAGAGGAAGAAGATTGAAGACGGCTTGGTTTTTAAAAATATTTTTCTTTGAGGGAAGATGGTGAAGAAATGAAGGAGTAGAGGAGGGAAGACCAGAAAGGAGATGCTGTTAAGCCAGTCAAAAAGGCTATCCAGTTTGTCGAGCCTTCCTGTGGAAGAGAAAATGTCAAAGGAGTAAAAAGCCAAAGAGATGAAGTAGAAGAAAACGTAAGGCATGGTAAAGGGCTTCTTTGAATTGATGAAAACAATCAAGCCTATGACCAGCGTGGTTAAGCCGATGAGAGCGAGAAAAAAGTAGATGATATTGACCCGTTTCTGCGACAGATAGAAGGAGGGCGCGATGAGCTCTCCTTCTCTGATAATTTGGTATCTGACTTTTTGATTCGGGCTTGAAGCTTGCCATAGATTCTTTGCCAACTCTATTTTGTTTTTGACGGGATTGTTGTTGATGGATAAGAGGACGGTTCCTTTCTTGATGCCGTTCAAATAGCCAGGGCTATTGACATCAACTTTAATTGCGGTCAAACCTTGGGGTCTTTCGTCCCAGATAACGCCATCTGTCGGCTCTGTCCAAGTCGCCTTTTTATAGACATTCAGTCCACCCAATAGGAGAAGGATGAGGACGAAAAGCATAGCCGTGGAAATTTTGATTTTCTCCAGGAAGTTCTTTCTCCCTTTTTCTGATAATCCAAAAAATTGAATCATGTTGGCAAAAAATATATGGATGGCTTAGTCTAAGATATGTCTTTTGCC
>Ga0315289_10011119_pt1 | contig 12786 bp, 10 predicted proteins | sample YL17G11_40_MG_FD_203452 | JGI IMG/M metagenome (GOLD analysis project Ga0315289, IMG submission 203452) | Sediment microbial communities from Yellowstone Lake, YNP, Wyoming, USA - YL17G11_40 | ecosystem: Environmental > Aquatic > Freshwater > Lake > Sediment | place: USA: Wyoming | collected...
CCAAGAGCTTTTACAAAAGCATTTAGGTTATAAAGAATAGCCTTCAGCCCCAAAAAAACCAATTTAAGTCTATTTGCGGGGGAAAAAGTTTAACCTGCCCCAGCGGGAAGTCACCTGACCTTTCCACCCGTTAAACGGTCTTTTTATCCTCTATTTCCTTGGGCAACTTCCTCATTTTAAGACCCACGCAAAGACAATATTTCCTGTTGTGTAAGGAGCTATTCCTGACAGAAGTTTTGATGTAGCGGATATCTTTCCTTGTCCTGAGCTTGTCGAAGGAAGGTCTCCACCTCGTAATGAGCGAAGCTAAGTTGTTCTAACTGACTTTAGTCAGGTTTAGGTGTTAACGCCACTAAAGTGGCTTAGAAATAGTAAAATATGTTCTTTCTAAGGGTAGGGATTCATTGTCAAGACCAGATGCGACTCCCTTTTACCACACGAATGATAGAAGGTTTTTACTAAACGGATAACCATCTAACTTGATCAATATTTGAACAGCTCTCCGAATTTGATCAAGCCAGAATCAGTTTTGGCATTGACAAAATTGGAATTATTGTTATTATGTAAATAAAAGAACCTAAGAAGCTTTACAATAGAGATGTTGCATCTTCACATAAAAGAGAAGTGAAGTCTTGCTTTTCTCAATTATAAATGCAGGGTAACTCTTGCCTTAATACGAAGTGTGTTTACCGAGGATTGAGAGAAAAGGAATCAAAAAACCAGAATGAGATGGGAAATAAATATCACAAAAGCTTAGACAATGGAGGAGATTATGTGATCAAAGATTTTTGCAGAGCGATTCAAGTTAACCCATATACTCTCTAATTGTGGGGGCAAACGAAGGAGGCAGTAAAAATGAAGTCGAAATTCTTTTTTACGGGAATGGCACTTTTGATAGTTCTGTGCTCTGTTTCTTTTGCGCAGGTGCCGCAGTTGATAAACTATCAGGGGAAGCTAACCAATGCTTCTGGTGCCCCTCTGAATGGTAACTATCAGATGATTTTTACCATCTACGACGCTGATGTGGGAGGAAACGTCCTCTGGGCTGATACTCAAGTAGCAGTTACAGTGGACAAGGGGGTATTTAATGTTCTTTTAGGAAGTGTACATTCAATCCCCTATTCAATTTTTGATGGCTCAATCAGATATCTGGGGGTCAAAGTAGGGGGAGATCCGGAGATAACGCCCAGAAAGCCGATTGTGAGCGTGGCTTATGCTTATAAGTCTTTTGAGGCAGATACAGCCGACTTTGCTCGTGGATTTTCAGGAACCGTTGACAACGCGGACAAAGTGGATGGCATACATGCCAGCTCCACTCCGACAGCTGGCTATCTTTATCCCTTAGATGGTTCAGCCAAGATACCGAATGCTCGCCTTTATACTGGCTCGGGAAATGGCTTGGATGCGGATTTATTAGATGGACAGCATGCCTCAGATTTTCTTACGACTGCGAACGATTATGGCAGGTCAGGCGTGGCAGCAGATTTATATGAAGGGACCAGCACTTTGACCAGCAAGTATGTGAATGAAGGGCAGGCTAACTCGGTCACCTCGGGGATGATTATAGACAACACCATTGTTCGAGCTGATGTTGCCACCAATTTCAAGTCCCCTTACTCCGACACCGCCGATTATGCTCTTGCTTCAGCCCCTGACAGCGATTGGACCTTCCGCATAACTGACACTGCGGATACCACTCTCATTACCGGTGGTGCGTGGGGCATTGCCCGATATGGCAACGTTCTTTACGGAAATAAAGACTCCACTCATGTAAATCTGGGGGTTGCCTGCACCACTGGGACGGATGGATGGGACTTTTCACACTCCACCGTAGGAGGTGGATTAGGCAATACCGCCAGCGGTGGCTATGCCACCATAAGTGGTGGATGGCGCAACACCGCCAACAATGGGTCTGCAACCGTCGGAGGCGGACACCATAATGTTGCTGGTAATGGGACTGCTACTGTAGGAGGGGGAGCTTACAACACCGCCACCGGAGGGGCTGCAAGCATAGGGGGTGGGGAAAGCAACAATGCAAGTGGATCTGATGCCACCTTGGGAGGTGGAGAATCCAACACTGCCAGTGGCGATCATGCTATGGTAGGTGGCGGATACACTAACACCGCTAGTGCTCTATATGCGACCGTAAGCGGTGGATCGAACAATATTGCCAGCGATACTAATGCCACAGTGGGAGGAGGATATTCCAACACTGCCAGCGATGGTTATGCTACCATAGGAGGTGGATGGCGCAATACCGCCGGCAATGGAGCTGCAACCGTAGGAGGTGGAGAGCTCAACAACGCCAGCGGCGTAGATGCAACCATAGCAGGGGGAGGAGCCAACATCGCTAGCGGTTGGGGGGCAACTATACCCGGAGGTTATGGAAACACTGTTGACGCAAACTACTCATTCGCCGCCGGGAGAGATGTTAGTATAGCCAGTGGCGCTGACAATACCTTTGCATTTGGCCGTGCTTTTAGCACTTCAACCGCTAATGCGGTCATCTTTTACAACTCAATAATTCCCTCAAATCCTATCCGGGTGGGCATCGGAACGACAAGTCCAACCACAACACTGCATGTCCAGGGTGACGCGTTAGTCAAGTCAACGGGCGGTTCCGTGAGCCTATCCGGAGGTGACGGATGCCTGGAGGTATGGGGAACAGACGGAGCATATATTGACCTCAAGGATTCTGAATCGGATGACTATGATTTCAGGATTACCCAGGTTGGTGGTACTAGCAACCTGGGCCTTTTGGGCGGCAACGTCGGCATCGGACACACCAGCCCAACAGAAAAGCTGGATGTTAACGGATCTGCTAGATTAAGAAGCATGAGCACCGGAACCGGAACCGATGTGGTGGTGGATGCCAACGGGGTATTGCTCAAGAAGAGTTCGAGTATAAGATACAAGCAAAACATAAGAAGACTCGACTCCACCCCAGATCAGATTCTTCAATTGAATCCGGTAAGGTTTGACTGGAAGACCACAGGCGAGACGGATATAGGTTTGATTGCCGAGGAGGTGGAGAAGGCAGTTCCCGATTTAGTCATCTATGACCAGGAAGGCAAGCCCGACGCGGTAAAATACGATAAAATGACCGTTTACCTGTTACAGGTGGTGAAAGCCCAACAGGAGCAAATTGATGTTCTGAAGGCAAAACTGGAAAAGTTGGAATCTGACCGGTAAACAAAACTGACCGCGTAGCCGATTCTTCATGGTTCGGAAGTCGTAGCGCCCGACCTTTGTGTCGGGCGTAACAAAGTAACAGAGCTTTAACCTGAAATACAGGTAAAGAAAGGAGTAAAAAAATGAAAAAGCTAATTTCTTTTTCGGTCTTCCTCAGCCTTCTCTTCTTATTTTACTCTCATGCCTCGGCTGAAGTTCCCCAAATGATAAATTATCAGGGGAAGCTAACTAATGCCACTGGCGCCCCTGTGAATGATACTCTCCAGATGGTTTTTACCATCTATTCAGATACAGGTGGCACAAATCTTCTCTGGACAGAGACCCAGAGTGCAGTTGTAGTGGAGAAAGGAGTATTTAACGTTCTTTTAGGCAGTGTAGACTCAATTCCCTATTCAGTTTTCGATGGCTCAATAAGATATTTAGGGGTCAAAGTAGGAGATGATCCGGAGATAACACCCCGAAAGCCGATGGTGAGCGTGGCTTATGCTTTTCATTCTGGGATTGCTGATACTGCATATTTTTCAATGCCAGATGCGGACTGGGTGATTGTGGAGGATACCATTTATCATTTGAATGGCAATGTGGGAATCGGTACGACGAGTCCAACTGAAAAGATGCACGTCTCTGTTTCCGAAAACGGACAAGGTATCCGTATTGAGTCAAACACAAACACAGATAACGAACGAGCACCTGCACTGCAATTGTGGCCCAAGTCAGCCAGTCCAAATGAGCGGAACTGGGCGATCTCAGCTTATAGGGATGCCCCGCAAGGATTCTCGATAAGTTCCAGCAATGAAGAGTGGGGTAACCCTTACGGACAAGCCACAACAAGGTTATATATAGATGGAATTAACGGCAATGTCGGCATCGGGACGACAAGCCCATCTACTAAACTCCACGTCAATGGCCAATCTCGCTTTGACGGCTTGATGAACTTAGCTACTAATAGTGGAATTGAGATTGCGGGAGATGACGGAAACATCTTAAACATTGGAAGCCCTTATGGTGTTGCCCTGTCGACCTCCACGGATTCCGCAGGAGTTGGTTTTCTCACAAATAACATCTGGAGAATGGGAATTAATGGCAACGGCAACGTCTGGATAGACGGCAATGTCGGCATCGGGACGACAAACCCTTCCGGGAAGTTGGAAGTAGTTGGGAGTACTTACTTAGATGGCCATACTTGGGTTAATGGAATTTTGGCCTTGGGGGATAACCAAGGCGCTGGAATTGCAGAATTTGGAACTGATGGTTTAGGTTTTAGAGTAGGTGATATTTCCGATAAGGTCGTGATTGACAACAATGGCAATGTTGGCATCGGGACGACAAGTCCTCTTGCAAAGTTGCACGTCGCGGGTTCCATTCGGGCTAACGGAATTGGCATCGGTGACTATGCTGGATCATGGGGTCTCAACGTCACTGGTTCCAACATTCTCTTACGTTCGCAGGACCCAAGGTTCTACATTGCAGACTATACCACAACAGGATTCATCGGGACGGATAACGCTGGTAACATTCAAATCGCACCTGATGCAGTGGTAAGCACCACATTCAATAGAAACGGTAATGTTGGCATCGGGACGACAAGCCCGGACGCAAGACTGTCTGTCTTGGCCACCAGCGATGAAGCCGCTTCTTTTCGCAATAACAGTTCCAGCGTAGTTAGTGTCTGGGCATACAATACATCCGGGACCGCTATTTCTTGTGGAACGGGTTCGTCCAGCTCCTATCCCTTTCAGGCAATAGCCTACGATAACGATGCCTCTAAGACCGCCATTCAATGTAACGGAAGCCTAAACGCAACTGGAACTATAACAGGAAATTCAATATGGAATGGAGTAAATGCAATTACTGGTAATAGCTCTGGAAACTATGCAGCGGTAGCTGGCATAAACACAAGCAGTGGGGCTGGGTTATATGGAAAGAGTACTTCAGGCCTTGCCGGTGATTTTGATGGAAATGTAGATATTAGTGGAACACTGACAAAAGGTGGTGGTTCCTTCAAGATCGACCATCCATTAGATCCTGCTTACAAATACCTTTCTCATTCCTTCGTCGAGAGTCCAGACATGATGAATATATACAACGGCAATGTAATTCTGGATGCCAACGGCGAGATGTGGGTGGACCTGCCAGAGTGGTTTGAAGCATTGAACCAAGACTTCCGTTATCAGCTTACCGCGATTGGCCATCCTGGACCGAATCTTTATATTGCTGAGGAAATCTCTGGAAATCGTTTTAAGATAGCAGGCGGAACGCAAGGGATGAAAGTATCTTGGCAAGTGACCGGCATCCGACATGACGCATATGCAGAGAAACACAGAATACAGGTAGAAGAGGAGAAGCCACCCCAGGAAAGAGGGAAATATCTACATCCAACGGAATTAGGTATGCCCGAGACTATGGGTATAAATTATCAGGAAACAGACAAAAAGTAGTTCCTGCTCTGTCAGGAGCTACTCCTGACAGGAGTGTCAATGTAGCGGAGACCTTTCCTTGTCCTGAGCTTGTCGAAGGAAGGTCTCCACAATGGAAAGCTAAAGCTTTCCGCTACACTTCCGGCAAAAACTTTTAGGAGGTAAAGATGAAAAAGAAAATAATTTTAACAGTAGGTATCTTGACGCTTTTGGTCTTTATTTATGGTCTTTCTTATGGTGCCAATTACAAAATGATCTGCGATGACTTAGACCAGACAGGTGGGAAAGGAAGCTCCACCAATTTTAAGTTGATGGTCACAGCCGGGGGACAGTCATCACCAATTGGGAGTGGAAACTCCACCAATTATAAACTGATGGCGGGTTATGTAGGTGCCACCTTTGTTCAGCGTGGCGATGTCAATGCAGACGGGATCGTAAATGTAAATGATGTGGTCTATTTGATTAACTACCTGTTCGTACCAGCGAGCCCCCCACCCGTTCCATTGGAGGCAGGAGATGCAACCTGCGATGGAATAATCAATGTAAACGATGTGGTTTATTTGATCAACTATCTATTCGTCCCAGGTTCACCGCCACCTTGCGACCCATAAGACGCCTCGCCCTCTTAGTCCCCCTCTCCACACTCGTGGAGAGGAGGATATAGGGGGAGAGGTAAACGCTTTTGGTTCATGAAAAGGGTATCCTGAACCAACTGTGAACGAAACTGCGAATGCATTGGTCAGTCTGTTACCTTTGACTTGATTCCCCCGCACCCGCCTCTGGCAGGATTTTCACCCTACCCTCCCCCCCAGGGGAGAGGGGATACCCTTGCATTAGTTCATAGTGGACAGTTCATGGTTCCTACCCCACCAACCACCTATAATTAACTCAGTCTCAGTCTCCATCTCAGTCTTAGATTTTCTGGTATTTCTTCACTCCCTCCTGGTAAAGATTTCCGCCGTGGCAGTCCTGAACCACGATGGCAGGAAAATCCTTGACCGTGTATTTTCGGATTGCCTCTGCACCCAATTCCTCCCAAGCGACCAGTTCATTTCCCACTATGGACTTGGCAATCAATGCGGCGGCACCGCCAACTGCAGCAAAATATACACCCATGTGTTTCTTCAACGCCTCCTGAACCGCAGAACCCATCACTCCCTTCCCGATCATTCCCTTTGATCCGGCTTCCAGTATCCGGGGGGCATACCTATTCATTCGACCCGAAGTGGTGGGACCAGCGGAGCCGATCACCTTGCCAGGTCTGGAAGGCGATGGTCCTACATAATAAATAAGGTTACCTTTGATATCAAAGGGAAGCTTCTCGCCTTTGTCTAAAAGCTCAACCATCCTTTTATGAGCTGCATCCCTTGCCGTGTAAATGTCGCCGGTGATCAACACATCGTCACCAATCTTTAAATCCTTTACCGCCTCATTGGTGAGAGGGGTCTTTATCCTTTTCTGTGCCATTTTTTATCCTCCAAATTCAGTCTTTTTCTCTTGTGTCTTTAATTTGCGTAGCCAAGGGTTCGTCCCTTGGCGTCCCGCCTTAGGCGGGGCTACGCAAGTCACTTTTTTTAAATCTTGCAAAAAGAATTCAACTGTTGAATATCGCGTAGCGAAGGGTTCACCCCTTCGCCCAGACGGTCGTCCTACTGCAGAGCCATAAAGGCTCTGCTACATGAGAAGAGATTCCGGTTACAACACTGCTTCTTTATGTCTTGCCACGTGGCAGTTTATGTTCACTGCCGCTGGGAAGCTGGCGATATGACAAGGATGGGTCTCGATGTGCACTGCCAATGCGGTCTGAGTCCCTCCAAAGCCTTGTGGTCCGATCCCCAGTTTATTTACCTTCTCCAAAAGCTCCGCCTCTAAATTTGCGTAGAAGGGATTGGGATGCTTGGAACCGATCGGTCTCAAAAGAGCCCTTTTTGCCATCTCGGCACATTTCTCAAAAGAGCCTCCTATTCCTACCCCTACTATGACTGGTGGACAGGGATTGCTTCCCGATTTTTTCACCATGTCGAGAACAAAATTCTTAACTCCTTCCACGCCGTCTGCCGGCGCCATCATCTTGACCTCAGACATGTTCTCGCTTCCCCCACCTTTAGGTGCAACGACGATCTTCAACTTATCCCCCTTGACGATATCCAGATGAATAACCGCCGGGGTATTATCCCCCGTATTCTTCCTCTCGATGGGATCAGAAAGAATAGATTTTCTCAAATAACCGTCCTTATAACCTTGCCTTACACCTTCGTTGATGGCTTCAAACAAGTTGCCATCTTTGATTAAGACCTGATCTCCCATATCTACGAACACGACCGCGGTGCCGGTATCCTGACACATGGGGAATTCACCCTGTTTTGAGATCTCGACGTTCTCAAGAATTTGCGACAAGGTAGCCTTCCCCACCGGAGACTCTTCCTTTTCATACGCTCCTCGGAGAGCATCCTCCACATCTTTGCCCAAATAGTAATTGGCGTCGATGCACAAATCCCTTACCGCCTTAATTATATCTTTTGTGAATATTTCACGCATGACTCCTCCTGTTTTTGGTTAATTTGATGAAATCTAACACGCCACTCACTAAATTTTCTATCCCTAAGGCTATCTCTGTAATTTTCAGTTTCAATAAACTTGCCGGGGTGGAGACGACTTTATGCTCCGAGTCCACCACCGCTTCAGTCCCCCTGGATATGACATGCACTGCCCCCAGCTCCTCTATTTGCCTTATCAGTTTAGGATCCTTTCCTATGGTCAAGGTCAAAGGCGTCTCCAGGATGTCTCTTAAGGCCGAAGCCACAATCAAGGAGGCAAGTCCACAAGCCCCGATCGGTTTCTTTCTGCGATAAACCTCCCTTAAAATCCTTTTAACGTCTGGATTCACCTTTAAGAAATTTTCTTCGCCCAAAGAATCAGCCAGGTTGTTAATCGCCCCTCCTCCACCCGGCAAAATCAGACCATCCACATCCTTTCCGTAGAGATCCTTTATATCTCTGATCTCACCCCAGACCAGACGAGCGGATTCACTTAAAACATTTCTCTTATCTGAGAGGCTGACTTGATTCAGATGATCGATTACCTCTTTTTGCTCGATATTGGGAGCGAAAAAGATCGGGTTTCCTCCTCTATTTTCCAGTTGATAGGAAATTAAAACCACTTCCCAGATGTCAGAACCGTCGTAAGTTCCGCAGCCACTCAAAATAAGAGCTATGTTGTTCATAACGTAAAGAGGCTTTATTTAGTTTTCAAAGAACAGTCCGAATTTCCGAAGTCTGGATCCATAGGACTGAATCCGAGGACAGTAAAAGAAATTCCGCGATGCTTGTTCCCTTGAGCATTAGCATTTCCTAATGCTGATATGCCGGGGGAAACAAATAGGGTCTTTTAGAAAATGTTCCACGGCTTAGGTCTCTTCCGACTTAAGTCCCGACTTCCGTGTATGATAGTTAAAATCGAAATACTTTCCGCTTCCACACGATAAATAATTCGATAGTTCTGAAAAAGCAATTCTCTGATATTTTTCTCTTCAGCTTCGGGGACTGATCGTCCTCTCAAAGGTAAATCCTGAAGTCCATCTATAGCTTCGATAACTTTCTCCACAAATCGGATGGCATAATATTCTGAATCCTTAGCAATATAGGCTTTAATATTTTCCAAATCTTGAATGGCCGGTACAGTCCAAATAATCTTCATTTCGCAAGGAATCTTTTTTTAACTTCCTCGTGGGAGACAATACGACCTTCCTCAACGGCTTTTATGCCAGTTGCAATTTTTTTCTTGACGTAGAATTCATACATAATGTCATCCCACGTTACCTGGTCAGGCAACCGGTCAATCAACTTTTTTGCCTCTTCTTTGACACTGCTCATATTTTGTGATTTCCTTTCAAGTTTCCTGGAGTGCCCTTTACCGACCAGAGTAAAGGTTATAAGAATTCTGAATCCATAGGATTGGTCAATCACAAGGATTCTAACAAAGGAGGAATTTAAGTGAAGGGTCCGAATTCTGGATCCATAGGATAAGCTGAAACAATTCACCCCATCAACAGACGCTTACTACTTTCTTATCCTTTCCCTTCGGTTCAAACTTGACCACTCCATCCGACAAGGCAAAAAGTGTATCATCCTTCCCTATCCCTACGTTCGATCCCGGATGAATTCTTGTTCCCCTCTGTCTCACCAGAATGGTGCCAGCTAAAACCGCCTCCCCTCCGAATCTTTTCACTCCCAATCTCTGTCCATGGGAATCCCTGCCGTTTCTGGAGCTCCCTACTCCTTTTTTATGTGCCATTTTTCATCATCCTTTCTATGCCCATTATTTTATCATTGACTTTCTGAACGTCTTTTTAATCTCTGGAAACTCCTATATCGTTGAGCGGTTGTCGATGCTCGTTTCAAAGCTCGACTTTCCCGCCAAAGGCGGGATACTCGAAATCCTTACTTATGCTACATTTCCCAGCTTCGATCACCGCGCTTCAAGCATCAAAACCAGCATCGCCAGCGATAAACCAGCTTCGAATGTTTTACCAATCTCCATTGAGTAAAACTAAACCCAAATATTGCCGTTCGCCTTAGCGTTTGCAACTTTGGGTTTAATTAAAATAATAAACTTACCTTATAAAAGCAAGTGAAATTTTTCTCTAAGTCAAAGATTTTTCTTTGGTGGTCTCGCTTTTTTCCCTCCCTCTTACATTGATGACAAAAGAAAGCTTCTCCTCTCCTTCCTTCCAATCCACGGTCACGTCACAATCGCCGGCAAACTGCCCTCTCAAAATCTCCTCGGCCAAAGGGTCTTCTAAGTATTTCTGGATAGCTCTCTTTAAGGGGCGCGCCCCAAAAGTGGGATTGTAACCCTTATCCGCCAAAAACTGCTTTGCCTCCAGGGTCAGATTGAAGGAAATCCCCCTGTCCGCTAATCTCTTAGCTACATCGGACAAAAGTATATCTATTATCTGTAAAATTTCCGGTATGCCCAAAGCCTGGAATACGATGATTTCATCAATTCGATTTAAGAACTCCGGATTGAACGTCTTTTTGGTTTCCTCCAGAAGCTTTTGTTTCATCTGGTCGTAGGATGATTTCAAATCATCCTTCTGAAAGCCTAAAGTTTTTCCTCCTTTGATCTCTCGGGCTCCTAAATTTGAGGTCATTATGACCACGGTATTTCTGAAATCGACCCTTCGGCCGAAGCTGTCGGTCAAAGACCCATCGTCAAACATCTGCAGAAGTATGTTGAAAACATCCGGATGAGCCTTTTCGATCTCGTCTAAAAGGACCACCGAATAAGGTTTCCTTCTCACTTTCTCGGTCAATTGTCCACCTTCCTCATAGCCCACATAACCAGGAGGGGCACCTATCAACCGAGAGACGGCGAACTTTTCCATATACTCTGACATATCAATTCGGACCAGAGAGTTTTCGTCCTCAAACAAAGAGGCGGATAAAGCCCGGGCTAATTCGGTCTTTCCTACTCCGGTGGGACCTAAGAAGATAAAAGAGCCGATGGGTCTTCGAGGATCACCCAACCCCGCTCTATTTCGCCGAATGGCTTTGGAAATGGAAGCTATAGCCTCTTGTTGCCCTACAATCCTTTTTCTCAACTCCTCTTCCATTCTTAAAAGTTTCTTAGACTCTCTTTCTTCCAATTTAAAGAGAGGAATGCCGGTCATCCGGGAGACCACCATAGCCACATCCTCCTCGGACAAGGTGACCGTCTCTCGACCTTTTCCCTCTTCCCAATCTCTTTTCGTCTGCTCCAGCTCTTGTCTTTTGAATTTCAACTCATCCCGCAATTGGGCGGCCTTTTCAAACTCTTGATTTTTGACGGCTTTATCCTTATTGGTTTGTATCCGGGCTATCTCCTGTTCGAGCTTGTCAAATATCTCCGGGCGACTGCAGGTGGCTAAATGTGCCCGAGAGCCAGCCTCGTCTATCACGTCGATGGCTTTGTCCGGCTGAAACTTGCCGGTAATATATCTATCCGACAATTTCACCGCAGACTCAATGGCCTCATCCGAGATCTTTATCTTGTGATGTTCCTCGTATCTGCCTCTCAACCCGAAAAGAATCTTTATGGTATCCTCCGTCGAAGGCGGATTAATCATGATCGTCTGGAAACGCCGCTCCAGCGCCCCATCTTTTTCAACATATTTCCGGTATTCATTCAAAGTGGTGGCACCGATACACTGAATTTCCCCTCGGGAAAGTGAAGGTTTAAATATGTTGGAGGCATCCAAAGACCCTTCTGCTCCTCCGGCACCGACGATGGTGTGTAATTCATCGATGAAGAGAATAACGTCTTTTGAGTTTATGATCTCATTCATCACCGCCTTCATCCTCTCCTCGAACTGCCCTCTATATTTGGTTCCCGCCACCAGGGAAGCCATATCCAGACAGACGATCCTCCTGTTCTGCAAGGTCTGGGGAATCTTACCCGCCACTATCCTCTGCGCCAAGCCCTCGGCAATGGCAGTTTTGCCCACCCCGGGTTCGCCGATTAAAACTGGATTGTTCTTCTTTCTCCGGGAAAGGATCTGGGAGACTCTTTCCATCTCATTATCCCTTCCAATGATGGGATCCAGTTTTCCTCTTCGAGCCAGCTCAGTCAAATCCCGACCGAAGTGATCCAAAGCCGGGGTTTTACTTTTCTTCCTTTTTCTGGCATAGGAGGACGGTCTTCCGGTTTGAATGTTCTTAAGCTCCTCATAAACTTCCTTATAGTCGACATCATACATGGATAAGACCTGGGCGGCCACTCCTTCCTCGTCCCTCAACATCGACAAAAGGATATGCTCGGTATCGATTTCTTTGGATCTTAAACTTCTGGCTTCCTGTCCGGAAACCTCCAGAAGCTTCTTTGCTCGGGCAGTAAGGGGAAGCTGACCCATGGTTAGGGTCCCCCCCGATGGGGGCACCACATCCTCGATGGCCTGCCTCAGTTCGTTTAAGTCTATTCCGATATTGGTCAAAATCTCTATGGCTTTCCCTTCGCCTAAGCGTAACAGACCCAATAAGAGATGTTCCGTGCCGACATAATCATGTCTGAGTCTGAGCGCCTCATCCCGTGCATATTCGATGGCTTTTCGGGCTTTCTCTGTGAACATCTCATTCATTTAAAACCTCCGTTCTATTTTCCTAAGTGAAAAGACCAATCTTCCCACTCCACAAATCGGACT
>Ga0315289_10011120_pt1 | contig 12785 bp, 12 predicted proteins | sample YL17G11_40_MG_FD_203452 | JGI IMG/M metagenome (GOLD analysis project Ga0315289, IMG submission 203452) | Sediment microbial communities from Yellowstone Lake, YNP, Wyoming, USA - YL17G11_40 | ecosystem: Environmental > Aquatic > Freshwater > Lake > Sediment | place: USA: Wyoming | collected...
TCTGAAAAGACGTATTCCCGTCATTCCGGCGAAAGCCGGAATCCAGTTATTTCAAATACTTAAAAATTCTCTGGACTCCGGTTTCCACCGGAGTGACGACTTTTTACGATTTCATCAATATTGGAATAATGGAATATTGGAATAATGGGTTTGAGGATCCTAACCCATTCTTCAGCTCTTGTATTCCTTCATTTCCCCATTCTTCCATTCCTCCATTCTTCCATCTTTCCATCCTTCCATCGTTCCAATACCCAATCGGTCCTATTTGGGGGACAGGAGCTTCATGGCCGTCTCCACCGCCGAGACGGCGTCCGCGCCGTATCCGTCAGCCCCTACCTCCTGGGCGAAGGCTTCGGTCACCGGAGCTCCCCCGACGATCACGTATGGTTTGACGTCCCAAGAGCTCCCTTTTACCGCCGCAATTACCTTGCCCATTTCCAGCATGGTCGTAGTCAGAAGAGCCGAGAGGCCGATGATCTGGGGTTTATGTTCTTTGGCGGCGGCCAGGAAATTTTCTGCTGGAATATCAACCCCCAAATCGACGACCTCGAAGCCAGAGCCGGTCATCATGATCGCGACGAGGTTCTTGCCGATGTCGTGGATGTCCCCTTTCACCGTTCCCAGGATGATTTTTCCTTTCGAATCCCACCCCTCTTTCGAGAACAAGGGCTTTAAAATTTCAATCCCCCGCTGCATGTTTCGGGCAGCCAGAAGAACATCGGGAACCCAGAGTTCCCGGGCCTTGAATTCCCGTCCCACGATGGCCATTCCGGCAATCAGCCCTCCATTGAGAACCTCGGCGGCTGCCTGTCCTTCGGACAGGGCTTTTTTCACCAACGACTCGACCATGGTGAACTCGACTTCCCGTAAAGCACGATAAAAATCATCCGGCTTCAGCATGACTCTTCCTCCCCGTCAGCCGTAATTTTTCACCGCAGAGCGCGCAGAGAACGCAGAGGGAAATAATCCAAAAATCAAATATCAAAAATCAGAATGGCAAACCGAAATCCAAAATGAAGAAGATTTTGAATTTTTCATTGTCCTCTTGCCGCGACATGACGGGATTTGGGTTTTGAGTCCCAATTCACCTCGGCGTTCTCTGCGTTCTCTGCGGTGAAGGTATTTTTATTTCGCTTTGAACTGCGGTTTGCGCTTCTCGGCGAAAGCCTTGGGCCCCTCGACGGCATCTTCGGTTTTGAGAAGGTAAGACTGCAGAACGGATTCCAGGCGGAGTCCTTCTTCCAGGGTCGTGGAGAGGCCGCGAATGATGGCTTCCTTGGCCGCGCGCACGGCGAGGGGAGCGTTCTGCGAAATGGCCTCGGCCATCTTCATGGCCGTGGGCATGAGCTCGGCCAAAGGGACGACCCGGTTTACCAGTCCGAGGCGCAGGGCTTCCTGGGCGTCGATGCGCTGAGCCATCAGGATCATCTCCATTGCTTTGGCTATGGGGATCATCCGCGGGAGGCGCTGGGTGCCGCCGGCTCCGGGGATGATGCCCCGGCTGACCTCCATCAATCCAAAGGTGGCATGCTCTGCGGCAACACGCAGATCGCAGGATAAAGCCATCTCCAATCCTCCGGCGAGGCAGAAACCGTTGATGGCGGCGATGATCGGTTTCCAGATGTTCAACCCCCGGGTAATCCCCCCCAAGCCCGGGGATTTTTCTTCCCTTTCCCGGCGCTCGATGGCGGATAATTTAGCCAGCATCGGAATCATTGTTTTCAAGTCTGCCCCCGCAGAGAAGGCCTTTTCGCCCGCTCCCGTAAGAATCCCCACCCACAGGTTTGGGTCATCGCGAAAATCCAACCAGGCCTTGCGCAACTCCTCGCTGGTTTCCGGGTCGATGGCGTTCATGGCCTCCGGCCGATTGATGGTGATAATGGCGATCTTATCTCTCTTTTCATATAGAACAGGCATCGATGTTCCTCCTTTTAATGGTCTCCGGCTTCCCCCTATCTTCCTATGAGTTTATAAGGGATTAGGCAGGCAGTGTCAAGGAGGAAAAGAGGGGAGAGGTCCAGGCGAGGAGACCGAAACTCTCTCTTGCCTTCTCGCGGGTCCTTAAATATAATGGAGCGGCCTTGTACATATTTCCTTTCCCGCGGGAGAAAAAACGTGGCGATCGGGAAGTCTTTCGGTAGAAGAATCGTTTCCACCCTTAATTTGATTCTCTGGCTGGCCTTCCTGATTGTCCTGGTCATTGCTTTTACTCCCCTTACAGCATACATGCTAAAGCCCCTGGAGGTAAAAGAAGACATTCGCAAAGCGGATGTCATCGTGGTCCTTTCCGGGGGAATCGATAGAGGTCGGTATTTAAGCCTGGTTTCTTCGCAGCGGATGGTTCGGGGGGCGCAGCTCTATTTCGAGGGGAGGGCCAAGAAGATTCTTTTCTCCGGAGGGGTTCTGAAAAAAAACGGGGTAGCGGAATCGGCCGTCATGGCCCAGGAGGCCAAGCGTTTGAATATCCCTGCGGAAGACATCTTTGTGGAGAGACGTTCCCAAAGCACCCATGAGAAGATCGTAGAGGTTAAAAAGATGACTGAGGCCCTGCGCTGGAAAAGTCTCATTCTGGTCACCTCCTACAGCAATATGAAATGTTCGCTCATGGGTTTCGAGTCTGCCGGCTTTAAGGTCTATCCTGCCCCCACAGATCCTTATGAAAAATACGCTGACGGTCCCTTGGAGCGTCTCAGCCTTTTTCGGGAACTGATTCATGAATATGTGGGGATCATATATTATAAGATCAGGGGATGGATCTGAAGAGCCAAGAGCATAGCGCATAGCGCAGAGGGTAAAGTCTTTTCTCTGGGCTCTCCGTTCTACGCGCTATGCCAGAATTGGGGGGGGAATGGGATTGAAACGTCAGTGGCGCTTCTTGTTTTTAGAGGAAACATATGCTGACTTTTCCATCAGCACCTCGCCCGCCCTGGAACGGGGGGTCATGGAGGGCATCTCGCCGGCCACGGTCGTTTTGAACGTGTTCCCCGAAGATAGTTTTACCGTAGGAGTTCTGGACGACCCGGAGAAGGCCATCGATCTCCCCTTCTGCCGCCAGAAGGGAATCACCGTCCGCCGGCGGAACACCACCGGGGGTACGATATACACCGCCAAGGGATCGGCGGTGATTTGCTATTACCTCAGAACCTCGGACCCCTCCGTCCCCCAAAACATCGGAGAAGCTTTTCCCAGGATTCTGGGAGATTATGCCACCGCGGCCCAGCAGATGTTTGGCTTTCCGGCCCGGTATCGCCCGCTCAACGACGTAGAGGTCGAAGGAAGAAAACTCATACCCTCATCCTGCAAGATTGAGCGGGATACCCTCGTCTTCCGACTGGTGTTGAACGTCAAACCCCAGAACGTGGAAATTACCTCTAAAGCCATTCTGGTTCCCCCGGAAAAAGTACAGGACAAAGCTTTAAAGACGGTGGAGGCAAGGTTGACCCATCTGGAACGGGAGGCGGGAAGGGAAGTCACCTCCCGGGAATTAGAAAATTTCGTCCGCCAAGCCGTCCAGCTTTCTTTCGGGGGAGTTGGTTTGATTCCTGGAGAGATGAACAGGGACGAAGAAAAGTATCGCCACGAATTCCGGGAGGCCTACTCCCGGGAGGAATGGTTTTTGGCCAACTCCGAAACCTACCGGTTTAAAAAAATTCCCCCGGGGGCAAAGAGGGGCGAGCAGCGGGTCAAAGCGGTCGCCGGCCTGATCCGCGCGGTCGTCCTGAAACACCACAACAGAATTTATGACCTCATCCTCACCGGGGACTTTCATCCCCGTCCCCACACGATCCTGGCGGAATTGGAATCTGCCCTGCGGGATGCGCCGGCCCAACCCGATGAGATCAGAAAAAGGATCGAAGGAATCTACCACGGCCCCGGCGTGGAAATCTCCGGCACGGCTGCGCAGGATTTTGTGGCCGCCGTTGTCGGAGCCGTGGAAAAAGCTTCGTAGCCTGATTGTATAGGAATTTCCTTTTATCCCCCTCCCCCCGACCCCCTCCCGCTAGGGGAGGGGGAAGATGGAGGAGAGCCAAAATTCCCTCCCCCTTGATGGGGGAGGGTCAGGGTGGGGGTGATAATAACTTGAATGGGCGAAAAATTAATCCTCGGTGTGGTACTTAAAGGAAATATTCACCCGGGCCCGGTACAGGCTGACTTTGCCCTTCTCGATGACCATGTCCAGTTTGATAACTTCGGCAATCCTCAGGTCTTCGAGACTCTTTCCCGCGGTTTCCACCGCATTTTTAGCGGCTTCTTCCCAGGAATTCTTGCTGGTGCCGACGACTTCAATGATTTTGTAGATACTGCCGTTCATCGTTACCCTCCTTTTTGATGTTTATGGATGGAATCACGGGCGTGGACCCGGATCAACACAAGGTCTTTATCTTCCGGCCAATTTCTCCGTAGAAGTTCATCTACCTCGACCTCTTCCCCATCTACTTTGGGGACCTGGCACCCAGCCCAGAAATCTTTTGGAAGATTCCTCAGGAACTCCCTGAGGACCTCCTTTTTGATAAAAACGCCACGGTGGAGTAGAGCCGGTCCTAATGCTTTCATCAGGAGATTGAAAAGTTTCAAAACGATGAATCCTTCCCGCTGCGCGATGGGCGTATCATCCCCCGGGTGAGTAATCTGGCTTCGTAAAGAAGCATAGGTGCCTCCCCGGCGCAAGGTGGCACCCGCCAATCCTGGCAGGGCGGCCGAAAGAGCCAGAGTTGAGCCCTCCTTGATGATCGTTGAATCCATATCATCGACCGGCTTCCCGTCCAGGAAGATGGTCTTGATTCTCCCTTCAAGGAGTTCCGGACTTATGTCTAACTGCTGGGAGAGCAACGCGCGAACACTGCAGCCGACCTGAACTCTCACCGTAAATCCTTGCTGCAGGAGTTGAAAAAGGTAAGGGATCTTCTCGCTTCCCAGGGTCAAAAGGAGACCTGAGCCGGAGCGATTCTCGGAAGGGAGCATTTTTATCTTTCCAGAGATTTGAGGCCCTTCGGCCTGCTCGGGGTTGGAGAGGGGTGAGGCCTATTTCAGACCTCACCCTGTGCTTCCGATCCCGCATTTGGTTTCCGTTCCTACCAGTTGAACACTTTGTCGAGATCTTGGTCCGTTACCTGAAAGGTCAGGTTGTGGGGTGGTAGGAGTTCTTTCTTGAAGAAATCGGGCAGCCGATCATGCTGGGCCGTAAGGCCGGCCTGGATATTGAAGGCTCTTTCATTCTTGAGAATGGACTTGCCCAGCTCAGTCACCCCGTCGGCATTCAAGGTCAAGCCGTAGAAGGCATTAAGCAGGTCGAGCAGGGCCTGGAACGTTTCCGGTTGATCCATAATCGCAAAGGCAATGAAGAGACACATCCCGGTGGAGTCAATCGCGGCCGTGGCAATCTGAAGGTTTCTGGAAAGCTCTACCTGGCCTTCCGGCTTGAGGGGGTCTACGAAGCCTCCCACCTTCATAATGTTCGTAGCCACCGCATATCCGGCAGTGTGGTCAGCTCCCTGGGTGCTGGTGGCGTAGGTCACCCCGATGCCCTGGATGCCCCGGGGATCATAGGCCGGGAGGGCCTGGCCCTTGACTACCGGCACTCTCTCCACGCCGAGAACCTTTCCGGTGATCGCTGCCCCATTCCCCAGGATACGTCCCATGGGGGTGCCTTTGCCCGCTTCTTTCAGCAGATTAATGGCGGCCTGGCTATCTCCGAACTTGGCCAGCCCGGCTTCCATGGCGACGCCGATGGCGGCACCCATCTCGATTGTGTCGAGCCCGTAATCGTCACAGAGTCGGTCCAGCATGGCAATCGCGTCCAGGTCGTCGATTTCGCAGTTCCCGCCCAGGGCCCAGACCGTTTCATATTCCGGCTGTTTGGTCAGATAATGGCCATCCTTATCCATGTAAGTTCCCGAGCACTGGATGGTGCAGCCCCGGTGGCATCCGTGGGTGGCCAGCCCGCCGCGGGCCGTCTCGGTTTGCGCCTGGGTCTCCCCGCTGATTTTCTGGCAATTCGGGAAACGCCCCCACATGAAATTTTTGGTGGGATAGGCCCCTGCTTCGTTGATCACGTTGGTCAACACGTTGGTGCCGTAAGTAGGAAGTCCCTCGCCCGTGACCGGATGTTTCTTGAGCCCTTCGACGAACTTTTTGTTGGCTTCGGCAAACTTTTGGGGATCTTTCGGGGCTCGCATCCCCATCCCGGTGTCATCGATCACGATGACTTTCACGCCCTTCGCGCCCATGACTGCACCCACGCCACCGCGTCCCGCATGACGGGTTGGCCTAAGCTCCATGTCGGTAAAGGCTACCGAAGCGGCAGACATTTTCATCTCGCCGGCCTGGCCGATGGAGATGCAAGCGATTTTTTCGCCGTACTCCTTTTTCATCTTCTCGGCGAGGTCATAATTGCCCAGCAATTTTAGGCTGTTGTCGGGGGTGATTTTTACCCCCTCTTTGTTAATGAAGACCTTGTAAATCTTATCTTCTTTGGGCTTGCCTTCCAGGACGATCGCTCCGTACCCTAATCTGGCCAGCATCTGGGAAGGCTGGCCGCCGGAGTTGGCCTCTTTGACGCCCCCGGTGAGGGGGCTCTTGCAACCTACCGACACTCGCCCCGACATGGCGGCAATGGTTCCACTCAAGAGGCCCGGGGCGATGACCAGTTTGTTATCGGCCCCCAATGGATGGCACAGCGGGGGCACTTCCTTGGAAACCAAGGCGGAAGTCAGGGCTCTGCCCCCCAGGCCTTCGTATGCTCCCATCGGGCCTTCACTGGCCTTTGGCCCCCCTTCTGCTCCCATGTTGATCCTTAGAATTTTCATAGCCGTCTCCTCCTTTCCCTCTTAGTATTGTCAAAATATAACCACAGAGGCCACACAGAGATTATCAGTTTTCAAGGAGCGAAAAGAATTCTTATCCCCTTGTATTGGAGATTTATTTCCTTTCGTCTGATACAGCACTCTAACTTCATGGTATAGGAATTTCCTTTTTTTTATCCTTCCCCCTCACCCCCGCCCTCTCCCCCGTTTGCGGGGGAGAGGGGAAGGGTGAGGGGGCTTAACTGGATGAGCCGCGGAAATTCTTTTGAGGAACACAGAGGATTTCTCTGTGATCTCTGTGGTTTCCTATGTTGCCTTAGGCGGCTATCCCCCGGCCACCGGTGGGAAAGCGCCTACCCTGTCGCCGTCTTTCAGCACTTCATCCCCTTGGGCATGGACCCCGTTCAGAAAGATAACCTTGGGTGCTTCGGGGGCAATACCCATTCGGACAATGAGCTCCCTGACCCGGGTTCCCTCCTCAACCTCCACGATAGAAGAATTCCCGCTGCTTTTCTCGGGTAAATAGCGTTTAAAAGAAGCGTAGAGATTCAATTCGACTTTCAAATCTACCCTATTGTTGCAAAAACTTTTTCAAAAATATTCTTTGTGTCCTTTAATTCAGGTGGCCGAAATGCTTTTTATAGATGGCCGCAGGACCTCACCTTTGGTGACTTTTGCCCCCCCACCCTAACCCTCCCCCTCGGAGGGGGGAGGGAAGGGTGGGGGTGATGCTTTTAGAGATTTTTATGCAACGTTTAGGTCTATTCCCAACCGATTTGGGCTTCGCGATTCGCCCTGCCGCCTGAGCCACGGTATAGGCTCTACTTGAGATAAGTATCAGAGCGAAATTAAAGGAGCCCCCAAGGAAGCAACAGAACCCCCTTAGAGGCTGGATATGGGAACCTTCTGGGATCTCCTTCTCATAATTTCCTCCAGAAGGAAAAGGATGAGGATTCTTGATTCCGGCCTTCAAACGCCTTCTCTACTGGTCAACCGATTTAGTATGATAGAAGTTTAAACCAGGGATGTCAATATTTTTTGTGAAAATTGTGAGGATGAGGCTGCCCAAAGGGGATATCACTTCTCAGCCTTTGCCAGAAAGCGCTATTTTACTAGCTGAAAGATAAATTCTCATGTCGCCAAGTCAAGGGGAAGATCACTAATATCGCGTAAACGTCGGCCATCGATCATCCCTAACAACATCTCCAATTGATCTTCGCCCCCACTTTTTTTGACCGCCTCCTTTAGCTCCGGGAGAGCAAAATGATATACGCAATCCAGGTCTCCTGTTCCTAAAGCTAAAGAAGCCAACCGTGTTGGCAGGGGTTCGGCGGTCACGGCACCAATATGCGGTGTATGCCCTTTTCGATTACGAATTAAGTTCAATGCCTCGGTCCTGATATTCTGCGCCCGATCACTCCGCATGGTCCATTTGCAAGAAATGCTGGCGTGCAAAATTAAGTATGGACCAGGACGGTTTGCCGCTAGTAAAGGGGTGAACTGGCAGATCGGTTTGGCCCTGTCGACAATTGTTTTGACTTGGTTGACTTCAATGTCTGAAACCGGATACCTTCCAACGATAATGTCGGGAGTGACAAGATAATCTCCTCCCAGCGCTGCCGCCAATTCCGGCTTCTCCTGTAACATTCGCTGAAGATTGGCGACATGCTCGTACTGTTCAAATTGCGCAATGCTTTGATTGACCGAGAAGAGCCATTTCCCGGGGCGAAGATGTTGCAGCAGGTCAAAAGAGTCTTTCAGAAAATCTCTGGTTAGCTGCTCAAAAAGAACACCGGCAGTTTGCCCGGGCGGTGCCTTCCGAGCCAGGGGATAATTGAGACGAGAAATAATTTCCGAAGCAATCGAGACACTTGCTTTACTGCTGCCATCGGCGATATTCGGAATCCCTGCTTTAACAAACAAGATCCGGGCACAGAGGTTACGATGATACGAGCTGCGGAGTTTAGCAATGCCCATTTAGTCTTCTTCCCCCAAGAGTCAGAAGGATCTATGTCGTCATCCCTGCGTGCTCAGGTTTCAAGAGGCCGATAACGTATTCCTCATGCATTCTCTGTTCTATCAACGAGTCGGTCTTTTTCCCAAACCGGGTAGGCATCATTCGTTTGTTACGATCTAATGAGCGCTGAGCCACTCCAACTACATCGAAACCCAATCTCGCCGCAATATCCGTGATGCATTGGTGCGTCTGAATGTTGAATCCACGCATGGTGGAGGTGCCCACAACAACAATTGCCGCAGAATCCTTACGAAGGACACGGTACATTTCGGAGAGTACCGCTTTCATATCCGTGAAATATTTTTGCAGGATCGCTGCTTTCTTGCGATCCCGTTCCTGTAATTCGTGGATGACTGCTTGTACCCTCTTAGGCAGTGAATCATGCTGCACTTGCCCGATGCGTTCAGAGCCGATGTACTCAGCCCGTAATTTTGATAGATCCGCAATCGATTCACCAAACCACACCAATGAAAATTTGTGTGCCCGCATGTAGTCTATCGCGTTGGCATATGGCGGTGAAGTTACGATAAGGTCTATCGCGCCATTGGCGAGGGGCATAGAGCGGGCATCCCCAGCCATTGGGGTCGCCACTGTGCCGTTTGCTTTTAATTGGGCAATGCTATTGAGATTCTTGCGCATGCGGAGCGAGAATTGTTCCAGCGCGTTCTTAGGAACTTTTGTCTTGTCAAGGTGTGGGCGGCTATGAGCTAAATCACGTGCCCGGGATACGCCCCCTGACTTGGTAACGATGATGCCTGAAAAGGCTAACTCAAGAAAACGACGGGGCAACGTATCGCTCACATCCTGAATCGCCAGCATTAAAGCCATAAGCTCGCGCTGGGTATTCGGCAGAAACCAATAATCGATAAAAGCCTTGGTTTGGCTATCAAAATGTCGCGCAAAACTCTGCTCGACTTTCTTGCCATTTACCAGAAGATCATTCGCCTTGGCAAGAACTTTGATGCCCGCATTCCGAAGACTGTTTACGTCTGTCGTCATCGTTTTAACACGACCTAATCGAAGCGCCAACGGATCAATATCAAACCCGACCCCCCGTCGTCCCTCAATAAATGCTTCAACGACGGTGGTCCCAGATCCCATCATGGGGTCAAGAACAACATCACCGGGGATGGTCAAACCACGGATAAAAGCTCGCGGCAATTGGGGGGGGAATTTCGCAGCAAAGGAATGGAGATCATGGGAAGCGTATCCACTATCCTCGCCATGAAAATTCAGCTCGCCTTCTAACAGGGTGGCTAACCTTTCTCGCTTACTCAATCCTCGATAAAACTCATTAAAGACCTCGGGGTTGGGTAGTAGTGAGCCATCGAAAGCAAAGAGTCGAAGTTGTTCTTTGAGGGTATGTGGTGGCCCAGCGGTAGTCGAATAGGTGGTCATTTTGCTTTCATGCGCCAGAATTTGGTGTGAAACTAACTTTTGCTATTGAAGGTATTCTACGGCTTTAAAGTGGATATTTCAATATCATTATTGATGTTCTCGTAAAAAGTCGTCACTCCGGTGGAAACCGGAGTCCAGAGAATTTTTAAGTATTTGAAATAACTGGATTCCGGCGCCTGCCCCGGACCCGATCCGGGGTTCGCCGGAATGACGAAAATACGTCTTTCCAGACTTTTTACGAGATCATCATTATTTATTGAAGAAAAAGTGAAAATGAGGGAAGAGTTATCCTAACCCATGGAAGAATTACGGTTTTTTGGAACGAGACCTCCTGCCAAAGAGCGGCGACAAAAGTTTTTAAACCTGTGTTTTTTTGCTCCCCTCATGCAATATCTTCAACATCTTTTCGGTCGTTTTCAGCCCGTGGCCGGTGAAAACAGAAACGATGATTTCATCCGGTTTGGAGGTTTCCAGGTATTTGTTCAGGCCGGCGGTTGTGGCCGCAGATGTTGGTTCGATATAAAATCCCTTTTCACAGAGGTGGCGTAATGATTTTTTAATTTCCAGGTCATCCACGATGATCAGTGCGCCCTCAGTCTTTTTCACTGCTTCGAGAATTTGTTTCCCCCGGATCGGCTCGGCGATCGCGATTCCTTCCGCCACAGTATCTTTCTTGTCGATCTTAGGGATTTCTTCTAAATTTTCTTTGAAGGCTTTGTATAAGGGCGCACAAAAGGCCGCTTGAACGCCGATGATCTTGGGGATCTGTGAAACAATTCCGGCGTTGAAAAGCTCCTGAAAGCCGATGAAGGCTCCCAGCAGCAGAGTTCCGTTGCCAACGGGTACGATGAGCGAATCGGGAGCTTTCCAACCCAGTTGTTCACATACTTCAAAGGCGAAAGTTTTTGTTCCCTGAAAGAAAAAAGGATTCCAGGAGTGGCTGGCATAGTAATCTTTTTCGGCGGCCCTTAAAGCGGCCCAGGCGGTATCTTCTCGTGAACCTGGAATCTTATTCAGCCGTGCCCCGTAAAACTGGATCTGGGCTAATTTCCCCGCAGAAGTATCCTGCGGAACAAAGATCCGACATTGGATCCGGGCTCCGGCACAGTAGGCGGCGATGGCACAGCCCGCGTTGCCCGAGGAGTCCTCCACAACGCTGGGAATCCCTAATTCCCTTATTTTACTGACCAAGACGGAGGCTCCCCGGTCTTTATAAGAACCTGTGGGAAAGAGATGATCCTGTTTGATCCAAACGGTTTTGGCGCCGAAGCTTACGGGGATCAAGGGGGTAAATCCTTCATCAAAGGAGATAATGTTTTTATCTTCGAAAATCGGGATGGCTTCCCGGTACCTCCACATCGTGGGCTTTCTCCGCCGGATTTTATCCATGGGGAAATGGGGCTGAAAAGCGATATCCAGAAGTCCCCCGCAGGCACATTTCCATATCTTTTCTTCCAGAGGGAATCGTTGGTTACATTTTGTACAAATCAAGTTGCTCATACGCATCTCGCCATGGCCATTTTCCCCGGGAGGCGGACTCCCCCCGGTTCGAGCAGGCATGGATTCATTCTCAGATTACCATCGGGAGGGTTCGCGGACAAGCATTTAGCTGCCTGACCTGTATCCCTTGCTACGATTTCCGAGAAAATACATTCCTTTCAGCCGAAAAATACAAAGTTAACCCTATTTCCCCTTCGGTCACGATCCATTAGGGTAAGAATTACCCTGTGCCAGTTCTGGCAGGGTTACCGTTTATCCTAATCTGGGGCGGAGGGATAAATTCCTACCCGAGGAGTTGCTTCCCATCCAGCGGCCGACGACCCCGTCACCGATATTCAAGAGTTCAAGCCGACCCTTCTCGAAACCCCGAATTTCATCCGGGGACTTGAATTCTTTATGTTCTGAACTTACCATGGCATCCTCCTTTCCCTCCGATTAATGCGGAGATTATGCTTCGCCTTCTCCGTATTACTCCTCTCTAATACTAGATGCCCGATTCATCTGAAAGGATTTAAAAATTTCTGGGTTATATCAGCGCGATTCAAATCGGGATGAAGTCAATATGTGGGGTTATATTCCGGGGATAGGAGAATCAGCCGGGTGAAGACGGGTAAGGTTCAAACCTTTTTGCCCAGGGCTGTCCGGGCGATGCGCGTAATATAAACCGTCACGGCTGCGGTGGCGATTAAACCGACCATGTACAGGGCCCACTCGGCTGGGGTTCGCGAGCGCCCCTCGCCGCCGATCTTCGCGATCTCGCCAGCCAGGGAGCCGATGTAAACGTACATGATCCCTCCCGGCAGCATCCCCACCCAGGAAGCCAAGAAGTAGTCCCGCAGGGACACCCTTGTAAGACCATAGGCATAGTTCAGAAGGTTGAAAGGAAATACCGGGGAGAGGCGAGTGAGCCCGACGATTTTCCATCCCTCTCGAGCAACGGCTTCATCTATGGCTTGAAACTTCGGGTTGACCCGTATTTTCTTGGATACCCAGTCCCTGGCAATATGTCTGCCGACGAGGAAGGCGCAGGTCGCTCCTAACGTAGAGGCTATCGAAACAATGATTGA
>Ga0315289_10011121_pt1 | contig 12785 bp, 19 predicted proteins | sample YL17G11_40_MG_FD_203452 | JGI IMG/M metagenome (GOLD analysis project Ga0315289, IMG submission 203452) | Sediment microbial communities from Yellowstone Lake, YNP, Wyoming, USA - YL17G11_40 | ecosystem: Environmental > Aquatic > Freshwater > Lake > Sediment | place: USA: Wyoming | collected...
CGGGGCAATTGCCCCTGACCGTTTTCTGCTGCATGCTGACCGCTGCCTGGTATTTCACAATGAAAGGTCGTCATCGTACCAGTTTCCCACCTGGATTGAACCGGAGATGCACAATTGCCTGATGGGTTGTATGCTGTGCCAGCGATACTGCCCGGAGGATAAGCCGTTCTTGGAGAGGTTCGAGGAGAGTCAGGATTTTGACGATGAAGAGACATCTTTGCTCATGAAAGGTACTCCACTCGATCAAATACCTGCCAAGACCGTGAAAAAACTCGACTGTCTCGAGTTGACTACCGATATCGATAAATTTCCCCGTAATCTAGGTGTTTTATTTAGGACATCGGCGCGGGTTGTTCATAAAGAGAAAGGAAGTACAGGCTAAATAATTATCTTGTCTTATCCACGGTGGTCCTCACGTTGGCAGCCTGTACACTGACAGCTCACATTACTTCTACCAAATCGGATCCGATTCCCACATTGAAGGTGATGGAAACTCATCTTCCAACCCCATCTTCAAAACCCTCCCCAGTCCAGTTGTCTTGCAATTCAGTTAAAGGTGTTCGTTCTATCTGGTAAATCCTTCCTTTGCTCCGAAATACGCACTGAACCAAAATGATAGGCTCCATATGAAGAAAATAATGGTCAGTAGAAACCAACTGGTTGCACCCAGGCCAAGTGGATTTTTCGTGGCAGCACTCACAATCCCCACTATCACTGCAACAATACCCAGGAGATTAGCAACGAATACCATTTGGGCATGCATTTTCGGACCGAATCCAAAAAGCAAAAACTTCGAATTCTGTGGAACTTCTGACATCTTAGATACCTCCTTCCGAGGATCATTTCTTGGGCAAGGCCGACGGGATAGCACCAAGCTGTTACACCATCCTGAGATTGTCCATAAAGTTCAAGCCCTCGGCGCATTTTCCCCGGCGTCCAAGTGATTAAATACACAGGTCGATTTGTTGCCCACTGGTGACGATAGTCTCAGGTCATATCCCACCCCCTCTGATGTAAGACGTAAACTTGCAGGCGTCAAGGAAAGGCATTGCAGCGAAGTACAAGGTGGTTTGATGAATAGTCACAGGCTTCAGGACGCATATAACCTATAGTAAAATTAGTCTATCAGTGATGGGAGTTCCTGTCAATCTGGAGCATGCCTGACAACTGAATCGCTTCTATCAGGGACCAATGACCTTTGGAGCGATACTCGCCTACTTGGGCATCGCAGCCTTTGCGGGAACTGTCGCAGGGCTCGCCTTTGTCATTTGCGTCGCCGGGTTCCAGGTGCTCGCTTTGAAGTGGATCGAGGAGAGGGAATTGGCTGAGAGATTCGGCGATGCCTCATTGCAACACGTGTGAGAGGGTACTTTCGTAATTACAAGACGCCCAAGCCGACACTTATATCAGCGAGCCAAGGTGTAACCCAACAACTTTTTGAAGTTGACCAGGCTGGCTGGAGCAGCATCGAGCCTCGCCTGACCTGTCGACGTGCTATAGAGTTAGTAGGAGCCGCCCGCTTCCGCCGGGCAGCTTAGCTCAAGGCCATTAGGTTTCGCGGTTATCCGCTGCATTAATACATGACTGGCGGGTCTTTGGTAATCGCAAATTGTTGAGGAGTTGCGTTATGGCGAAAATTACTACCACCCTTGGTCTTTATAATTATACCGAATTGGGGGCGATTTTACCCCATGAACACATCTTTGTAGATCTTCGGACTTGGGACACCCCCGGTTATGCCCAGGCTGACGTTGAAGAAGTTATCCAGCTGATGGCTCCGGAAATAAAAAGGGCACAAAAAGTCGGTGTGACAGCCATTGTGGAATGCAGTACTGTTGGCGTGGGACGCCGGGCTGATATTGATCGAGCGGTGTCTGAGGCCACCCATCTACCCCTGGTAATTCCAACGGGTATTTATCGTGAGCCTTGGATTCCTGATTGGGCTCACGCAGCCAGCGAGGCCGAATTGACCGATTGGATGCTGGGCGAATTGAATGGCGAAATTGAAGAGAGCGGCGTGCAAGCCGGCTGGATTAAGTTGAGTGCAGGGGATGACGGCTTAACTGCCTGTGAAACCAAAATCTTACGCGCGGCCGCAGCTGCTGGTCGCGAAACGAATGCTGTTATAGGCAGTCATACAATCCGAGGTCGGGTTGTTCAGGAACAACTCGATATTATCGAGGCGATGGGTTATGATGTAGAACGATTTATCTGGATTCATACCCAAGCAGAGCCGGATTTCGAGTTACATCTAGAGATGGCTCGCCGTGGAGCCTGGCTTGAGTACGACGCCATTGGTAATATCGATGGTGAAAGTGATGAGTACTATTTGCAGCACATTCAACGCCTGGTAGACGCTGGCCTGGGGGATAAATTGTTGCTGAGTCATGACCGGGGATGGTATGATCCGGCGCTGCCGGGTGGTGGCGTTCCCAAACCGTATACATACCTCGCAGACCAGTTTCTTCCAAAGCTGCGGTCTATTGGAGTGGATGAGGCAATGATCCGCCAACTAACGCACGTCAACCCCTTTCGGGCATTTGCCCGTTGATTCCTTTAGTAGAAACCAAATATTGGCCTCCACCCGACGCAGCTTCACGGCGCAGCTGAAGCCAATCGTTGGTCAGTAGGATGACCGAACATACTGATCATCGGTGAAGGACAATGGAAAAATGAGCATATTGAGAAAAAGCCAAACAAACCGGTTGCTTGGGTATCCGGCTGATGCTCGTCTATTGATTATCAATGCGGATGATTTTGGGATGTGTAATTCGACAAACGAGGGCATCATGCGCACGTTGCAGGAAGGCCTGGTCCTCTCAACAACCTTGATGGTCCCCTGTCCCTGGGCGTTACACGCCATGCACTTCCTCGCCGATCATCCCAAAATTCCCTTTGGTGTTCATCTCACCGTCATCAGTGACCCGATTGATTACCGTTGGGGCCCGCTAACCTCCACGGAAAAGGTGCCATCCCTGGTTGATCGAGCAGGATATTTCTACAACTTTGAAGCCATGCCTGCATTTCTGACCCAGGTGAAGATGGATCAACTGGAAGTGGAATTCAGGGCGCAGATCGAGGCTGTGCTGGCAGCCGGGCTCAGGCCTACCCACCTTGATTGGCATGCGCTACGCATCGGAGGCAGAACGGATATTTTTGACCTGATGATCCGGCTGGCAAAAGAATACGGGTTGGCGCTTCGCGTTATGGGACGAGCTTTAATTGAAAAACTACAAAGCCAGGGCTTGCCCACCACCGATAACGACTTTTTGGACAGCTATCTGGTCGATCCAGTCCATAAAACCGCTCGGTATACTCAACTGCTGCGCGAGTTGCCCGCTGGCTTGAGTGAATGGGCGGTCCATCCGGGACTCGACAATGCGGAGTTACTGGCCATTGAACCAGCTGGTAATCATGAGCGCCAGACGGATTTTAATTTTTGGACCTCTCAACAGGCAAAAGATATTGTCAGAGAAGAAGGGATTATACTTTTAGATTATCGAGAATTACAGATAGTCTGGAACAAAGTATCCTTTTGAGGTAAAAAGCCGCCTATTCCCGCTCGCACTGGATCGTGCTTACACCCGAGCATAAGCGAGGCGATTTTTCCAGAATGGTTACGAGCAAAGGATGTTCCGGGTTTGCACCACCCGACGAAGTCAGCCACATAACGCTCGGCATGCTCAGCGCCAAAAGTCTCCCCCACCCATTCGATATACTCCAATGCACCCAGAATGCCGCACATACCCTCGAAGTTGCCCGTGCCGGTCTCGAACTTGCCCGGCGGGTCTTGTGGGGCAGGGCGTACCTTGTAGGCTGTCAGTCGGTCGAGCAAATCATAACGACCGTACAGCACGCCCATGTGGGGGCCAAAGAATTTGTTCTGTGAGACTCAATGAGCAAAAGCAGGGTTTACCTCTGGCGGCCAGGTTGGTGATTACTCCCCTAACGAGCTAAGTTCTGCATTTGGCTCGTCGAAAATCGTGCATAATGATAATTATTCTTCACAAAGTTATAAGAAAAGCAATACTTTGATCCTATGGTTTACTAAGGGTCATATATTTGACCAATAACTGATCAGTAAGAAAGCTTAGATTTCGTTTATTCTCATTTCTTTGGATAAAAACATATTAGAACAGAGTGTGAAATTTTATAAATCCAAAGAAAAAATTTTTTATATAGTTCATGGTCGTAGTATGCCATTATCATTATTAATTCGCTATAAATAAGCTTTATACACAGAATTTACCCAATTTTATATCATCAAGCGAATCATAACCCATGTATATAGAACATTTTCCGCCTAAATATTGTTTAATTTTATTGATCCAGTGACGCATTACAATCGCTAATTCTGCGCTAGCTAGCACATTTTTAATCAAAAAATACCCGCCAAACTATTGACAGCTGGCGGGTTCTGAGTATAATAAATTATGTGATTGGAGGATATTATGCTCAGAAGATAAAATTGCGGGATTGGTCTTGAACCTAATTGCCGATACCATCCCGCGGAATAAATGGGTCGTAGCCTTGCTTAGATTTATTGATCTGAGATTGTCGGCCAGGCAACTTATTTATACTATAACATAGTAAAGGTCCTAAGTCAACAATAGGTGTTATATGGAAACAAAAAATATAAAGGCTCAACGCACGAGGAGTCCAAATTATCCATATTATGATCTCCGAGAGTGTGTCGCCTTCCTTGAGAAGTTATACAAGAAGTACGGAATAAATGAGGTTCATATAGAAGATGCCATTACTCAAATCGGACATAGCCCCACGAGTAGCACTGCGAACCGTGTCATAGCATCAATGATTAATTTTGGTTTACTAGACAGTCGTGGTACAAAAGATAATAAATTCGTTCGGCCCACACGCCTTGCACAGGAAATACTCCTTGAGAAAGAAGAATCACCACATCGTATAGAGTTATTACAAGAGGCCGCAATAAAAGATAGTTCGATGCAGGAGATTTGGGAGAAATGGGGACCTAATATCCCTCCTGAAGATACTATAAAAAGGATTCTTCAGCTCGAAATGAAATATAGTCCAGATGGAGCCAAACGATTCGCATCTACAATCATCGGTTCCTATGATTATGCCAGGCTATCAGATATTTCTCAAAAAAAAACAGGAGATGACGCAGAGGAAGGCAATAAGCCTCTAGATGATACTGAAGAAAAACTAACTCCCTCTCCTCGTAAAGCGAATTTATTATTACCTGGCTCGGGTCGGGAAGTACAAATTTCTGTACCTAGCGACCTATCTAATAAAGAATTTGAACATCTATTAAAGTGGCTTGAATTTCAAAAATTCGGCCTTGTTAATAAACCTGATGAACAGTCAATGGAGTAGAAACAAGAAATGGCTTGGCGATTAGTCCAAGTCATTTCTTTATTATCCTAATTAAAATTGGTCTATTAAATGAACCTAATAAGCCTATGAAGCTGCCGTCCTCTTGCAATATCTTGTTTATTGGCAAGCCATTGAGCATGTAGCACTATCGAAAGAAATGAACTATCATGAGAAAAGGATTCGCATTCTCAGTTCCGAAAACATATCTCATCATAGACGCCATGTATTACCATATGGCGTCTCAGAGTTTCGAACGTGCCAGGAGTTTTATAAAGGTTATAGAAAGGGCTGAGCAAAGAGTAAGTCAACTACAGCAAAAGTGGGACTATGTAAATGAAAAGTATGGGGACGATGCTGTCGCTCGTTACAATCATCAAGAACGATTGGCGATTCAGATGGAAAGCGCGGATTATGATGTTGGCGTCGCATATGGCCCCTATCTTCAAGCCCTAGCTATCACCCATGTTATGAGCATTGCAGCATTAGAGAGTCATATCAATTCTCGTGGAAAGGAATTCTTGAGGGGCAAGTATTTTCTACAGTTTGAGCGGATATCTTTAGAAACAAAATGGCTTTTTCTTCCTCGCATCTTTGGCGCCCAAGGTTTTGACATCGGTGCACAACCATATCAAGGATTCGCAAAGCTGATATCGATACGCAATGAATTGGTTCATTACAAAGAACGTGAAGAAGTTTGGCAAATAAGTGGTTCAGCGGTTCCGTCTTTTCTAACAAAGCTTGGGTTGACATTGGAAGCCGCTGAACAGTCACTAGAATGCGTTCAAGGGATGATTAAGCGCCTTTCAGAGCAATTGAAGCAAGAGGTACCCTATTGGCTTAGGGTGAATGATATAAGTTATTTTGGTTTTCGGTAAACATAGTACATGCCCTAAAGATCTTGCTCAACAACATGTTCAACCCGAACGGGATCCGCGCCAGACTCGCGCAGTCTTGGGTGTTTAAGGTAACACCTACACAAGTAAGCACTTGTAGTTCACACTGTGGCGGGTGAAAATCTCTATTGGCCCAAGCCTGTGCAATCCTCCTTATCGCCTCACCGAAACGTTCAAGCTCCTCCATTGTGTTGTAATGCACCGGCCCCACGCGCACCATGCCGCTTGAATCTTCCAGTTTCAGGCGCTCTGTGACTGCCAGGGCATAATAGTTCCCGTTCCAGACGTAAATATAAACTGAATCCAATTCCTTCGACACCTGGCACGGGGATTTATCTGTAAGATGAACCCTTTTCGATTGATACACAAGTATTTTCGGCGTATAATTTTTATTAAGGATTCATTAAGGCTATATATGCTAAATATACAGCACAGTCATATTATTTCCACTTATTAAGCGCTCAACAGTTAAGGAGGATTGAAATGGCAAAAGCTACACTTACATTATCTGATGGAACGATGGTATTGATAGAAGGTTCGTCCGAAGAAATCGCTAAAATTATGAGTTTACATTCAACAACAATCCAGACTCAATCATCAAAACCCCCGTCAACCACGAAAGCAAACAAATCAAAATCAACAAGTAAAAAATCTTCACAATCCATGACAGGCCCAAAGCAAAGAATTTTTGAGTTAAAATCTTCAGGTTTCTTTGAAGAGAAAAGATCTATTATGGATATTCAGAAGAAACTTGAGGAGCAAGGGCACATCTATGCCCAATCATCCTTATCACCTGCTCTGGTTCGTTTGGTTCGTAGCAGGGATCTCAGAAGAGTCAAAGAGGACAAAGTTTGGTTATATGTGAATCCCTAATACTTCAGAATTAATATGCCGAAGTCATCTTCAATAAGTTTATTGTCAACCTTTTCATCTCTTGACCTAGCTATAAAGTACGCTTTGGCTGAGATTGACCAGCCATTACTTCTTAGCCTTGCGGCACTTACGCTTGCCCAAGATTTTGCGAAGAGAGACTATCTGTCAGCTGAGCATATCGTAGCAGTTTTAGAAGCTGCGGGAGTGGCGATAAAACATACCCAAGTAAAAGGGGCTTTATCCAGAGCAGGGGCAAAAGTAAGCAGGAAAGTTATTGATGATGAGGTACATTATCGCATAATGACATCAGGTCGACGACTGATTGAACCTTTATTAGGTTTAGGACCCATTCAAGTTGTCTATATCAAAAGTGGTATGCCAGCAACCGCCAGAAAGCATCTCGGTGATATTTTATCTTCACTCGCTGGTGACATAAGAATTTGTGATCCGTATTTTGGATTAAGATCACTTGAGTCAATATCAGAAATACCGATTAGTTCTAATGTTAGATTTCTATCATCACATACCAGTGAAAGAGCACCAGTGTTATCTGGCCCACTTACTGACTTCAAACGCGAACGACCTAATGTAGAGATCCGTTTATTACCACCACCTAATATACTCCATGATAGATATATTCTTGCTTTAGACAATCTTTACATCTTAGGTCAAGGAATAAAAGATATAGGTGATAAAGAATCATTTATCGTGACAATATCAAGTTCCTACGCGGCTGATTTGCTTAAAGACTTAGAAGTGCGATTTGATGCTTTATGGATTACTTCTACGACAATTTAACATCATCTTGATTGGGTATAGAGCGCCAAATACCGCGTACACCCGACAGATGGGATTCTTCCAGCCAAAAAGAGTTGATTCTGTTCTTAAACCCATTCCATTAAATCAGCTTTGTCTCGTCCCGCTTATCTGTGGGTAACGCCCATTATTAAACAACGCCTTCCGATATAGCCCTCATCACCTCCCCGAACCTCTTGATCTCCTCAACCGTGTTGTAATGCACCGGTCCCACGCGCACCATGCCACCGGAATCCTCCAGCCCCAACCGACTCGTGACCTCCAGGGCATAATAATTCCCATACCACACATAGATATTGGCCTCATCCAGCTCTTCGGCCACATGACGGCACCGGTCTTTGGTGGTTCAATCTTTGGAAATTCTTTGTGAATAATTCCAATACTGGCTATGCTATAATCACATTATGAACCAGGACGAGATTCTTATCCCTTACCAACTTATAGAATCTTACTGCCAGAAGCACCATATCCGCAGCCTGGCCATCTTCGGCTCGTTTGTACGCAATGACTATGGTCCAAAAAGCGATATGGATGTCCTGGTTGATTTCGAACCAGGTTATACCCCAGGATTCGATTTTTTCTCGATTGAGGCTGAGCTATCCGAACTCCTTGGGCGCAAGGTGGATTTACAAACAACCAGCTTCTTGAGCCCAGAGGTTCGCCAATCTGCATTATCTGAAGCTGTGACTGTTTATGAGCAAGCATGATCCCGATATATCTTTACGCCAAATACTGGCTTACGCCAGGGAGGCGGTGGAGATCTCCAAGGGAAAAACCCGTCAAGACCTGGATCGAGAACGTCTATTAAATCTAGCGATGACCCGTCTAGTGGAAATGCTAGGCGAAGCTGCTAATCGTGTTCCTGAAGGAGTACGCGCTCAATATCCGGATTTGCCTTGGCTTCAGATGATAGCGGCTCGCAACCGTTTGATCCACGGGTATGATAGTGTGGATTTTGATGTCCTATGGGTAATTATTCAGAATGACTTACCAGCTTTGATTATTCGGTTGCAAGAGATTCTGGGTTCTGACTAGCACTTTTAGCGAGTCACAATTCTCCCAAGCGCCTCCCCAAACCGCTGGATCTCCTCCAGCGCGTTGTAATGCACCGGACCCACGCGTACCATGCCGCCGGAATCCTCCAGCCCCAACCGTTCGGTCACACCCAGCGCATAATAATTCCCATCCCACACGTAAATATTGGCGAGGTCCAATTCTTCGGCCACCTGACGGGGGCTTTTGCCCGCCAGGGTGAATGCCGCCGTTGGAACACGCTGCTCCAGCCGGCGGGTATCCGTGATGCCATAAACGGTCACTCCCGGTGTTTCCTCCAGAATATCCAGCAATGCCCGGCTGAGCTCAAACTCGTAGCTGCGGATGGCAGACATTCCCCTCTTAAAATTCAAGCGCCGCCCGGTGAATTCACCCGTATAGCGCTCGACATACTCATCACCGAAGGATTCCCCCACCCATTCGATGTATTCCAGCGCCCCCAGCACCCCGCAAATGCCCTCGAAGTTGCCCGTGCCGGTCTCGAACTTGCCCGGCGGGTCTTGTGGGGCAGGGCGGACCTTGTAGGCTGTCAGTCGGTCGAGCAGGTCATAACGCACATACAGCACACCCATGTGGGGACCAAAGAACTTGTTCTGTGAGACTCAATGAGCAAAAGGATAAACTTTCTTTTGCAGCCAGATTGGTGATTGAGTAATTGTCTGAATAAGCGGTCAGTGCATAACCGGCAGGTATAATTTGAACCATACCTGCTCGTCTCGAATATATAAACTGAATTCAAGGAGTTACCATGCCTCTCGATCTTCCAACCATCCGCTCAAAATTCCCCGCCTTGCGGCATCCGGTGATCTTCTTCGACAACCCCGGAGGCACTCAGGTCGCCCAGCCCCGAATGATCTCCCAGGTAAATTCGAAACGGGCACACAAAACCATGAAGGGATCGCCGGGATGCTTGGAGCCATCGAATACCTGGAATGGGTGGGAAGAACCTTCGGGGGAATTTATGAGGAAAAATTTGCGGATCGCTATCAGGGTCGCCGGCTGCATCTCAAGCAAACCATGGCTGCCATCCGCGCCTATGAGTATGAACTGAGCCGGGCCTTGCTGGAGATACTGGAGGAAACCCCTGGGTTGACCCTTTACGGATTGCGAGATGTGCGTCGGCTGGAAGAGCGCGTCCCTACCTTCTCATTTACCTTGCAGAATCAGCACCCTCGCCAGGTGGCGGAGAAGCTGGGAGATGCCGGCATCTACGTGTGGGATGGTAATTACTATGCCCCGGCTGTGACGGAGCGATTGGGCCTTGAAGAGAGTGGTGGGATGGTGCGCGTCGGCGCAGTTCACTACAATACCCTGGAAGAGATTTCCAGATTGCGTGATGCTTTGGTAAAGATTTTTGATTCTCAGATACATGGACTTTCAAGTTGACAAGTTGGACACTCCACATCCTTTACGATTCATCCGAGTACAGAAGCACCAGGAGGTAATCCTCAAAGCATATTTCTTATGTAACATGGGTCAATCCGGTTCACTCTGATTATGATTATCGAACAAATTTAGACCACCGTGGGTTAGATGGACTGCTTCTCCACAGTGAGTATAATGTTTAAACAAAAGCCTGTATTTGTCTTATATCTGGATGAGTCCAGGCTTTTTGTTGGACCACACTCTTATCCTTCATGATAAGCATTTACAGCGGGTAGTCAAGGAACATGCAGTTTACTTCAATCAGGATCGACCTAAATGGTCGGGATATGATCGATCCAACCATGAATAGATTTCATCTCAGGACGCCCTGGAGCCAGCTTAATCCTCCTGATGGGTAAAAATACCTGGTTCAGATCAACTATACCTGTGGCGCGGGTAAGAGCCAAACACTCGCATAAAAATCGCATACTCTTCCAGGTGAGACAATGCTTTCGCCGCGACCGGATCGAGGATCGATCCCGCAAAATCAATATAAAATAAATATTCAAAAGGTTTGCCAACCAGCGGGCGCGATTCGATCTTGGTCAGGTCTATATCCCGCAAGGCAAACACGCTCATGGCCTTGAACAGCGAACCCGGCGTATTAATAAGCGAAAAAACGATGGAAGTCTTAGCATCCGTTCCAGGCTCGCCTGGCTTGGGCGAAATTACGAGGAAGCGGGTCAGGTTTTCGGGGTTATCCTGGATCATCTCTGCCAGGATTTTCATCTCATAAATGTCTGCTGCCAGGCGCGAAGCGATGGCGGCGACAGACTTATCCCCCACCTGGCGTACCATTTTCACGCTGCCGGCAGTATCATATACCGACTCGATCTTAACCCCGGTCAGCGTATGCAGGTAGCCCTCGCATTGCGCCAGCGCCTGGGGATGGCTGATCACCCGCCGGATGTCCGACATGCTGGCATCCGGCATACCGATCAGATAGTGATTCACATAGAGATAATGTTCACCCACGATCGAGAGATTGTTCTTCAACAGCAAATCATAGTTGCGATGGATGCTGCCCGCCAGGGAATTTTCTATCGGAATCATGCCGTAGTCGCACGCGCCGGTAGTAACCGCGGCGAAAATATCATCGAAGTCTTCGCAAGGAACCGTGGTCACTTCAGCCCCGAAATGCTCCGTCACCGCCGCTTCGGAATAAGCCCCAGGCTCCCCCTGGAAAGCGACTATCATGCTACCTCGGTAACCGGTCAAGAGCCGTCTGGTCTGGCCGCATTGAGATCTTCAGCTTCTTCATTGAATATTTCGGCTAAAGCCACCAGGGCCAGCAGATATGAACGCCAACCAAACCCCACAATTTTCCCCAGGCATACAGGGGCGATAAGGGATGTGTGCCGGAATTCTTCTCGGGCGTATACATTCGAGAGGTGCACCTCGATCACTGGCATCCCGATGGCAGCTACCGCATCCCGCAACGCCACCGAGGTATGGGCGTAACCGCCAGGGTTAAAGATCACCCCCGAAGCCCAACCCCGCGCCGCCTGTAGCGCGTCGATCAAACCGCCCTCGCTGTTCGATTGGTAAGAACGGATTTCTAACTGCAGTGGACGCAAGCCCTGTGCACCTACCTGGCTGTACTCTGCCGCAGCCTTTGTCAAGCGATCGTCAATCTCCGTCAGTGTCATACGACCGTAAACTTCCGGCTCACGCTGTCCAAGCAGGGCAAGATTTGGTCCGTGCAGCACCAGAATTGATTTCATCGGAAACTCCTTTTATTCACTATTCTCCGCAAATTTTTGCGAACGAAGCCAGTTCTTGAGGCTTGAGCAACACGCCGGTGCGGACGTCTCCAATGGCTGCCGGCAGGGTAAAGCACAGGCTGCCAGCCTGGTGTTTCTTATCCACCTGCATAGCAGCCAAGATCGCTTCCCACTTCAACCCAGACGGGATGTGAGTGGGAAGGCCAAAACCCGCTAGGATTGAGGCGATCCTCGCTGCCAACCCCACCTGCGCCAAGCCGATTTGCTCTGCCAGGAATGCTTCCATCACCATACCGATTGAAACTGCTTCTCCATGCGAGATTTTGTAATCCGAGACGCGCTCCAGCGCATGCCCAACCGTGTGGCCCAGGTTCAAGGCCGCTCGCGGACCTTTCTCGTAAGGGTCTGCCTGGATGAAACACACCTTGACCGCCATCGCACGAGGAACAATCTCCTCCCAGTGGGTAGTCACCATCTCCAAGCCCAGGGCACAGGTGTTTAACAATTCCGGATCGGCAATGATCGCCGCTTTGATCACCTCCGCCATTCCGGAGCGCACTTCTCTTTCCGGCAGCGTGGAAAGCGCCTGTGGGTCTGCCAGGACGAAACGGGGCGGGTAAAAAGCACCCACCAGGTTTTTGCCTTG
>Ga0315289_10011122_pt1 | contig 12785 bp, 10 predicted proteins | sample YL17G11_40_MG_FD_203452 | JGI IMG/M metagenome (GOLD analysis project Ga0315289, IMG submission 203452) | Sediment microbial communities from Yellowstone Lake, YNP, Wyoming, USA - YL17G11_40 | ecosystem: Environmental > Aquatic > Freshwater > Lake > Sediment | place: USA: Wyoming | collected...
AGGTTTGCTCAACGCATTAAATGCTTTGAAAGGGAAGATGATAACCAAGAGGCAGTTAGCCCTGGACGCAATCCATGTGGAGCAAGATAGAATCAAGGAAAACGTTGGCTCTCAAGACCAGACGATAGCTGCTTTCGGCGGATTCAACAAGATTGAGTTCGGCGGGCCGCAGAAAATAACGGTTCATCCCGTGACCATAGACCAGGATACACTAGATATTCTTCAGAACCATCTTATGTTATTCTTTACGGGTTTTCCTCGAAACGCTTCAGAGATTGCTGGGGAACAAATAAGAAAGACGCCACAAAAGAAGACGGAATTGAAGGCCATGATGGATATGGTGGATGAGGCCATTAATACCCTCAATGGTAGTAAGGATAGGCTAATGGATTTCGGAAAGCTCTTGCATGAGACGTGGAAGATTAAGCGCAGCTTAACGCCACATATTACCAACACGGCGATTGACGAGATTTATGAAGCAGGGATGGAATCTGGTGCGGTCGGCGGGAAATTACTTGGCGCCGGCGGAGGTGGATTTATGCTGTTCTTCGTAAAACCGGAACTTCAGCCAAATGTTAAGGAAAAACTGGGGAAGCTGCTATATGTACCGTTTAAGCTTCATAATTTGGGCAGCCAGATAATTTATTATGCCCCGGAAGAGAATTTCTGAAAATGGGACCAACCCAGGGACTTCCTCACCTTAGTTGTTATATGCATGGTAGTTGTCGTATATTCACGGATTAAACTGTGGTGCTTCCCAAGTGCTTTATGTAGAAGAAGAGGTATTCTTTCTATGGTAACGGTAAAACCACAAATAGGACAGGGCTACGGCATTATTAAAATAAATGATTCATCCTATTGTGTCTTATATAAGCTAAACGCCCATATTAAAGATAGTTATTGAACATGGCAAAATTACTCTCCATCATTCTTGCGACGAGACACAAGCAAATGTTGTCTCAATTATTCGCCAATCTTGAGGATACTGCAAATGACACGGATTCATTTGAAGTTTTAGTAAAATTGGATGATGACGACCTGGAAACGATTGCTTATCTAGAAACTGAAAAGAGGCAGCGATCTTTCTCAATTAGGTATATTGCTACTCCAAGACTCGATGGCTACTGGAGTCTTTACCTAGCCTACAACGAGTTATGGGAAATATCGTCACCAGATACTTATTTTGTTATTGCTATCAACGATGAAACCAGGTTTAAAACTCATCATTGGGATGATATTCTTCACAGATACGTGGGTTACTTTTCAGATGATGTTTTTCATTTAAGGATCAGCGACAGAAGACATCTGGGGTTTAAGAGTTTGGTAGAATGTGTTCCCTATGGAGAAAATTACGGATTTTTCACCAAAAAGTGGCTGTCACTAACCGAGGGTGTAGCAGTGGGTGAGGCGGTAGTGGATACAGGGCATGAATGTGTCAATTACTTTCTGCGAACCCAGTGTGGTTATTCTAGAGGTGTTGCTGTTGATACTATCAAAGTAGCGAAGGAAGAAACAGCCGTGTCTGCTTCACATGGACTATCGAGAAAGGACTGGCACAAAAAGCTATGGGGAATTTATGGTTTATATGCTAAGTTGTTGACTAGGGATAAGATTGAAAATTTCTACCGCTTGGCGCGAAAGCTGAATGCATATATCTGGGCTAGTGAGAATAACTTGCCACATTTTGAAATTGAGGATGACAGAGATAATAAGAAAATTCTGGTTAAAACCAGCTCTCAAGCTGCTCCCTTGAAATCTTTTCCTTACGAGGTAGATTTTCAAACATGGCTATCAATCCTTTTTGATATAAAACCGATTTATGGCAAGCAAGTTGATTGGGGCAGATGGCCTCCTATATTAGCAAATCAAATCATTGCGCGAAGACAGCTAGCTCAACTTTGGTTGAGTACAGCACCAGGACAAGTGGAAAATGCTTATTTTGGTGATTTAGGTAAGGCTCACAAAAAATTGCTTAACATTAGCATCAGGAATAAGCCTTTAACCACTATTGGTGAATTCTATATAAATAACATAGTTAAATACATTGCTAGTGGATATAATGAACTAGATGAAGCAGCTTTTAGGAACGATTTAGTAGGCCGTATTTTAAATGGACTTGATAAAAAAAGTTCTGTTCAAGACTTACTAGCCACTCTACTTTACTGCCGTGATGATGAGTTGCTATCTCAAGGATTTGACCTCAGTCCCATACCTAAGTGGTTGCTAGATGACCTTAGCCCGAGTGTATTCAGGAAGGCTAAAATTGAAAGGACTAAGCAGATGCTCGTCAAGTTTATGCCTTACTCAGTCCAACGCATAGGCATATCCATACTGATGAAAATAAAGAACTTGATAGAGGAAATCCTAGGCCAAACGCCTACATAGAAGAGGAATATTGAGATGGATAACAGTTCATGTGGACATGAACGTGTTAATAAAAGAGAGGGCACAAAATACAATCCTCTGGTTAGCATTATCGTGCCGGTCTTTAACGGCGTTAAATACCTGGAGGCATGTATAGAAAGTGTCTTGAGCCAGAGCTATCCCCATCTCGAGCATATCTTCGTTGATGGTGGCTCAACCGACGGTACAGTAGAAATGCTTTCCGATTATAGTACCAGGTACCCAGACAGAGTGAGGTTTATCTCAGAACCCGACAATGGGGCGACGGATGCTTCGAACAAAGGCATAACAATGTCTAAAGGAGCGATCCTAGGCTTTCTAGGTGCTGATGATATGTCTGTACCGGGGGCTATCGAGGCAGTAGTCGAATTCTTCAGGGCAAAACGCGATGCGTACATTGTGTTTGGTGATTACAATCGTATTGATGCAAAGGGCGAGCTAATTCAAAGGTCTCGAACCAAGGACCTTAATCTGAAAAAAATGATTAATGGTAAAATGGGCGCGCCCGGAACGTCCATATTTTATAAGCGAGAAGTTTTCGAGAAGATAGGGTTGTTCGACGTCCTAGCAGCTGATTATGATTATATGGTAAGGGCGTGGAAGGTCTTTAGGATACATCGGATCGATAAGGTGTTTTCCAATTTTAGAATACACGAAGGAAGCCGGACTCAAGGTTCATGGGCGTCACGCAAGAGGGTCTTTCGTGACTTTTGCATTGTTAGCCGGCGACACGGAGGCAGCATTTTTTCGGGTCATTGCAGAACCTATTACACTTGTCTGATAATCGACTGGCTGCGGCCAATTCTGGGCCCTATTTACCCCTTTATAGGGAAAGCGCTGGGGAAGAATATAGGTAAGTCCAAGGATGACTGGGAAATAAGGATAAAGGGTTGACGTGTTGGCAAAGAAATTTATGACCCGTGGTGCTTGTCCTTAGCCGGACGGTTGATGCCTGCAAAGCCATGCTGGCTTTTAGCCCTGTATCAGTGAAATCATGACCGAAGCCTGAATAGCCGCCAGATGAATAACCAGCCTGTAACCGAGTCTCAGAAATTCAGCCGCGATGTAGTATGGGTAGCCGTTTCTCAGGGATTAGTGTTTCTGACCGGATTAGTTACTCTTCCGGCTCTGACCAAGTACTATTCAGCGGCGACTTACGGCGCATGGGTGCAAATAGTTGTAACTGTTGGGCTTATGACGCTTATCTTGGCCCTGTATCTGCAAAACGCCACAGTTAGATTCCTGGCTGCAGAGGGAGACACAGAAAAAAGACGCCGTGCCTTTGGCGCCATGCTGTGGCCTATCCTTGCCTTCGCTTGTTTTTTAGTCATTATGTCTGTGTTGCTGAAGCAAGACCTATCTATACTCATGTTCGCCGACTCTAAATATGCTTATCTCATCCCTTTAATCTTCCTCTGGGCATCTATGGAGGCTTTATTCGCATTCTCTCTCTCCTACCTTCTAGCCAGGGGAAAGATAAAGAGGTTGTCCATTATTCAAATAAGCCTTGCAATCACCAAAATGGCGGTGATAGTAATGCTGGCGATGGCCGGATATGGCCTGGGCTGGATTATCGTCTGTATTATAGCTGGTGAAACTTTTTTTGTGATCGTCATTTTTGGGATGATAATAAAGGAAATCGGCTGGCCGAGGCCCGCCCTGGAAGGGTTAAGAGGCTATTTAGCCTTCAGCATTCCTCAGATACCCAGCGGAATTTTGCTCTGGGTAATCGGTGCCAGCGATAGGTACTTCATCACTCATCTACTGAACTTAAGCCAGACTGGTATCTACTCGGCTTCTTATGCCATAGGTGCTTTGATATCTCTGTTCTATTTTCCTCTCCATGTTGTCCTTTTCCCTACACTGTCCAGGCTCTGGGAGCAAGAGGAGCTGTCGAGGGTAAGAAATTACCTTGAATACTCGACCAAATTTTTCTTAACTCTTGCCCTCCCCGGCGCAGCCGGGCTCTACATACTGTCCCAACCTTTGCTCGGCATTCTCACCACCTCTGACTACATGGTAGGGGGAGGGCTGATTTTGTTGGTTGCCCTGGGCATCATGCTGCTCGGGGTCTATAGCATAAATAGTTACATAATCCTCCTGGTACAGCAGACTAAATGGCTGCCGCTGATAATGGCTATAGCCGCAGTTACCAACGCTGGTATCAACCTGGCTTTGATTCCCAAGATTGGCATAATGGGAGCCGCCATTTCTACCATTGTATCTTATTTTATCCTGGCGGCTATCGTAACAGTTTGGGCGAATAGGGTTATTAGCTATAAAGTGGACATCAAATTTTTGGCTAAAGCCATTGCCGGAGCACTGTTGATGGCTATGTGTATTAGCTTCATTCATATTGGTGGTATCTTAGGTATTATTCTCGTAGCAATAGCCGGCGTTATCATTTTTGCTTTATGGATGTGGATAGTAAGGGCACTTTCCATTGAGGATAGGAAGCTTATTAAGGAGATTATCCTGGGCTTGAGGCAAGGGGCATTACTACGATAAATTGATGCGGGTTTGTAGCAGTTGGATGCGCACATAGGACAGTGTGGGAACTGTGCCGACTGGCTGTGGCTTTATGATATACTAAATTGCGTATTTAATGCATTGTGAAGAAAGCTGCTAAGGATTCAAAATGGCTAATATTTGTGTCATCGGTGCCGGGCATGTAGGCCTGGTGAGCGGAGCCTGCTTGGCAGAGCTGGGAAATAACGTTATATGCGTGGATGATGACGTCCGGAAAATAGAAGGTCTGAAGAAAAACGTATTACCGTTTTATGAGCCGGGCCTGCATGTTATGGTACAACAGAACGTAACCAGGGGCAGGTTGTCTTTCACAGTGAGTATAGAGGAAGGTATTGGCGGATGCGAAATTATTTTCATTGCCGTGGGGACACCGCAAAAATCTGACGGCGAAGCTGACCTGGCGCAGGTTGAGAATGTGGCTAGCAGGATATCTTCGGTTGCCAGGGGATACAAGCTGATAGTTGAAAAAAGCACCGTCCCAATCAGAACGTGGGAGTGGATAAGCAAAACTATTGCGATGAGCTGCAGCCAGGGACTGGATTTCGAAATTGCCTGTAACCCTGAATTTATGCGTGAAGGATCAGCGGTAGAGGATTTTATGAGGCCTGACCGCATCGTACTGGGAGTTCAAAGCGAAAAAGGGGCTAAATTGCTTACGGACCTATATCAGCCGTTAAATGCACCTATTCTGATTACCGATGTTTCAACTGCTGAGCTCATTAAGCACGCCTCTAACTCATTCCTGGCTTTAAAGATTTCTTATATCAATGCTGTAGCTGCTATTTGCGATAAAGCCGGTGCTGACGTGACGAAAGTGGCGGAGGGGATGGGGTTGGATAAACGCATAGGCAAGAGCTTTCTCAATGCCGGTATCGGGTATGGCGGTTACTGTTTCCCCAAAGACGTTGCTGCATTTATCAAAATGGCCGAAGAACTTGGCTATGATTTCCAGTTATTAAAGGAGGTGCAGTCAATAAATAACGCTCAGAGGCAGCAGGTAGTAAGGAAGCTCAGGGACAAGCTATGGAATTTAAAGGGCAAGACGGTCAGTGTACTGGGTCTATCATATAAACCCGATACCGATGATATGAGAGAAGCGCCAGCTATTTACATAATTCGTGAGCTTATTGAACAGGGGGCGAATGTAAAGGCGTTTGACCCGCAAGCTATGGAGGTAGCAAAAACACTGCTGCCGGATATCGAGTATTGCCTGAGCGCCTATGAGGCAGCTAAAGGATGCGATGCCCTGCTGATTCTTACCGAGTGGGGCGAATTTAAAAACCTGGATTTAACCATGATTAAACAATTGCTCAAACAGCCCATCATCATAGACGGTAGAAACATCTTCGATCCTAAGGTTATGCAGGAATATGGCTTTATTTATGCGGCAATCGGGCGATAGGGGATTTCCTCAAAATGACCACCAAGAACTTTTATGAAAATATGTATACGGATAATAAACAGGATAGAGTAAAGCTACCATTCCTTTACCGTAAGCTCAGGAGATTTGAATTAAATCGGATCGATGTCACTTGCTTGCTTGCCCCTGGAGGTGATTCACTTCTTGATATTGGCTGTGGTGATGGGGGACTTCTTTTTCGGTTGAAACACAAATATGACCAGCTTTGGGGCATTGACATCGCACAATCTATAATCGAGCACGTCGTTGCCAAAGCGTGTTCGGAAACTCGCATTCATGCCAGAGTCGAGGATGTGAACAGCAGCTTGGACTTTGAAGATGCCTCGTTCGATACTGTCAGTGCCCTCGCGGTGTTGGAGCATGTTTTCGATCCTTATCACTTTGTTGCAGAATGCCGTAGACTTCTTCGTTGGGGAGGGGTGTTGATAATAGAAGTTCCCAATGTGGCATTTTTCCCTAACAGGATAAGACTGCTCTTGGGGATGATACCTCGAACCTCTGATGAAGGAACGATGGGCTACGATGCTGGGCATCTACATTACTTTACTAGAAAGTCTCTGGGAGAGTTGGTTGAAAGCGCAGGATTCAAGATAGTTAAGGTAACCTCCTGCGGAATCTTTGCTAGGCCGAGGAGAATATGGGGCTCCCTGCTATGTGGAGACATTTTGATGGTGGCGAGGAAACTATAAGGATGAGGTTGGCTCTCCAGTAGGGAAGAGGGGGTCGGAGCAGAATCGCAGCCACGAAGATAGAAATAATCCCACTGCTGATTAGTGAAGGAGCAGTATGAAAATTTTAGTAACAGGCGGCGCTGGGTTTATTGGCGCTCATTTAGTTGAGACACTAATTGAAACAGGAAATGAAGTGACCATCATGGATAACTTCAGTTCAGGAAACAAGCGCAATTTAAGTTCAATTTCAGTAGTAAACAATTTAAACATTCTTCGTCATGATGTCGTTGATAAAATAGCTCTCCCGGGATTTGATCAAATATATCATCTTGCCTCTTTAGCCTCGCCAGTTTTCTATCAGAAGAACCCAATTGAAACTGCGCTAAGCAACTCAGTAGGGGCTTACAATCTATTGGTTCAGGCAAAAGAACATAAATCGAAAGTTCTATTTGCCTCCACTTCGGAAGTTTATGGAAATCCTCTGCAGCATCCGCAACGCGAAAGTTATTGGGGTAATGTAAATCCGAATGGCATTAGAAGCTGCTATGATGAAAGCAAGCGATTTGGGGAAAGCCTGATGATGGATTTTCATCGAAAGTATGGGACTGAGACAAGGATTGCGCGTATTTTCAATACCTATGGCCCAAAGATGAACCTGAATGATGGCAGAGTTATCCCAAATTTTATTCTCCAGGCTTTGAAAAATTATCCCATCACAATCTATGGAGATGGAAAGCAGACGAGAAGTTTTTGCTATGTTTCAGATACAATACAGGGCTTGATTAGGCTCATGAATTCTGAGTTCTTTGAGCCTGTAAACATTGGGAATCCCAATGAGATAACAATCATGGAATTGTTTGAAAAAATCAAGGAGTTAACGGATTCAAAATCAGAGATTGTTTTTAAGCAGTTGCCTGAAGATGACCCCGTAAGAAGATGCCCTGACATCAGCCGGGCAAAACGAGTTTTGTCCTGGGAGCCCAGGATTAGTTTAGAAGAAGGGCTAAAAAGAACCATCGACTGGTTTAAAAGGGAATTACAATCATGAGGCAGAGGAAAGTGAACTCTGTCCCCCGGAAGGAAACGCCAATGCCGCTACCCACGAAAAAGAACAAACTGGCACTAGTTCAGAATATCGCATCGCCTTACATAATTCCATTGTTTAGCCAATTTGCCGCTGCACCTCAAGTCGACCTACAGGTCTATCTCATGGCATTATCGGAGAAAAACAGGGAGTGGGTAACTAAATTAGGTGGTGAATTTAAATACAAAGTCTTGCCAGGCTTTTCTCTCAATTTCTTCAGTAACAACTTATTCTCTTATCATATCAATCCGTCAATAATATGGGAATTAACTCGAAATCGCTATGATATTATATTTTCTTCAGGTTACGCTTCACTAACCAATCAATTGGCCTTTTTTCACGCTAAGATATGTAAGAAGCCGTTCATCCTCTGGTCCGAGAGCACAATAAATGAGCCGAGTTTTTTCAGAAAGGTTTCACTACCTTTGGTTAAACTAATGGTCAGGCATTCCGACGCGCTTGTTGCCTGTGGGACAAGGTCCAAGGAATATCTTATTCAGCTCGGTGGCGCACCAGACAGAATCTTTACAGCCTACTGCACAGTTGATACAGATCATTTTAAACGGCAGAGTCGCGAGCTTCAATATCAAAGGGAGAAGCTGAAAGACGAAACGGGTATAAAAAATAAGGCAATCGTGTTATATGTGGGCCAGTTAATCGAACGAAAAGGACTGAAATACCTGCTGAAGGCATACTCACAATTAAAGGGTGAGTTTGATGTGGCTCTACTAATTGTTGGCGGGGGGAAGCAAAGTAGCGAACTAGAGGATTTATGCCTAAAAGATAATATCGAGGATGTTTTCTTTACGGGTTATGTACAGTTGGGGGAGCTACCCAGGTACTACGCAATATCTGATATTTTCGTGCTGCCTTCGCTGGAGGAAACATGGGGAAGAGTTATGAACGAAGCTATGGCTTGTGGACTGCCAGTCATCGGTACCGATAAGGCAGGTGCCTCAGCAGACCTGATTAAAGACGGGGTGAATGGATACGTAGTTGAGGATAAAAATGTGGAGCAATTATATCAGGCGATGAGGAAAATTTTATCGAATCCAGAGCATAAACAAAGCATGGGCAGCAAATCGCAGCAAATGATAGACGCGTGCTTCAAAATAGAGCATGCCATACAGGGCTTCACACGTGCTATAGACTACGTTACATCAAAAGCTAAACAATAATCTCCAGAAAAAGATTATGGACAAAATCAGTCAGCGGGTACAATTACCAGCTTTAGAGTGATAAAGATAGCCACGATTGCTCCGGTAGTAGCTTTCATTCCACGTGTGCTCTTTGCGTCAAGGGAAAGTGACGCAGTTTCAAATAGCGACTGCAAGTCCAGACATAGCATCCTAAGAGACAATTGAAAGCTGTGATTTTTGGGCAATTACTGAGATAGCCAAATCAGCGGAATATCTGAGCGCCACCGTTGTTGTAAATTCTGTTTTGACTATCAATGGCCTTGGTTAGCCCAGGGATATCATCAAAGCTGATGTGTTGCCTGAGGCCAGCTTTGCCCAGCATAGTAAGAGTTAGCTCACCTTTACTTAGATTCCAGGAGGTGAAATAAATATAGCCATCTTCCGGAAGTTTGCTGCCATCCCGAGGCAAGCTGACTATCTGACCTGGGAAGTCTTGAAGCTCAAGCAGCTTATAAGCATGATTATCAGTATAAACTTTAGCTTCACCAGTAGCCTTTTGTGCCAGCCATTGGGCAGCAGCGCCATCCTGCCAGTAGAAAACTCCAGCTAAGTCCAGACGGTAACTGCTCAGTGCAATGGAATAGGGAGCATCGACTTTATCAGTAACTTCCTGTCCGGTAACCTCATAGATAAAGCCGGAGGTAAACAAGAAGTATGGTATCAGTACTCCTAGGGTTACGAACTTGAGGTAAGCCTGGTTGTCCTCAGCATTTTCGGCCACGGCTTTGTGTACCGCATACCTTAATCTGTGCCATATAGAACTTATGCCTAACCAGATAGCCTCACCACCCAGGATGCAGAAAGGCGCTAATGTAATTAAGGCGATGTGATACATACGCGTGGGGTTAAGCAGGTCGGCAAAGCCGGGCAGGAAAATGCAGGCCAGTATTAATAGGGCGCTTGTCAGGCTCAAGGCAATATATTCGGCAGTGAATCTCAGGTCCTTGGGCCTGAAGAGCAGCCTGAGACAGCCAGCAATCAGGAAAAGTTGGGTTATGAACTGGAATATTCGGAAGCCTTTCCCTTGGAGTGATGCCTGGGAAAAATCAAGGCCTAAGGCAGTTTGAATCAATTCGTCACGGCTACCGAAGTCGAAGAACACAGTAGGTTGAGTAGGTTGAGTAGGTATTTTAGCAAGCTCCGTGGTGATAACTCCTGTTTGGCCTCGCCACAGGCTGCTTAGCAGACCGAGGTTCCCACCTGAGGCAACTGTCCCGTACCAGGCAAAGCCAGAAACAAAGTAAATAACAACCACAATCACCAGTATCTTTAAGGGTAAAGCTTGACGTGATAACAAACTTTTGGGTAAGCCGCCTGTTTTTGCAGTCAGCCAACCCCATGCCTTCCTGAAGATGTCGCTTCTTATCACGAAAACAAATGGTAGGAAAAGCCCCATATAGATAAAGCCAATGAAGCCTACGCTGTAGTGCGAGACGACTATTGATATGGCAAAGATAGCAGCCAGGGTCAGCTTAGGTCCCATGCTGAGCTTTCTGTCTACCAAAAGAAGTATGACCAGAGCCAGGAAAAGCTCGGCTATCTCCTGCCGGCACAGAGCGATCATCTCCAGGGAAAAGCTGGGCACAATGATGAAGAAAAAGGCAGCCAGAAATGCTTTCTTCGGACTCATCTGCTGGCTGAAAACGTGAAACAGAATTAAGGGCACCAGCGCAAAGAGGAGATGATAAACGGTTTTAAATACCCATACGCCATCTATATTGAGAAGGAGTGAGTAGACCGGCGCCAGCATGGTGATGCTCAGGCACGAGTTGACGGTGCTGGGGATGGAAGCAGCCCAGAAGCCGGAATTGGCCACAAGTTGGTAGTAGTGGTACTCGGTATAAATATCAGAGCCTATCAGGTAAGGGGACATCAGAGTTGTCTGATACAGAAGGCAAAGACCTATTATGAATATAGCCAGCGGATAGATGCTCGGTTTGATAAACTTGCCAAAGGCAGCCAGGCCAACAACGCCAGCTATAGCGATTATGCAGATAAGAAGCAAGATGTTATTTTGGTAGGCATCTATTAAAGCGGCGCCGAGAACGGTTAATAAGAGAAGCAAGATAAGAAAGAGGACTGCCGGCAGATATATTTTTTCTCTTGGCTTTGCCTCATCCTGGCATATGAAACCCTTATCTCGCACATAGGCGATGGCCATCAATATCAGTGTCAGCACTGTCAGGGTAGCGGTTATCGGCAACAGGGAAATCGGCCTGGAGATACCAATGAGTGGGAAAATGAAGTTTATCGATGCCACGCTGAACATAACAAAGGCAAGGCTCAAGCCCACTGAATAAACAAGGCATTCTATTACACCTATTTTGTGGATTTTGAGGATTCTGAGGATGAGGATACCGGGGACAAAGGTCAGGAAAGCGAAGCTAACGATTTGCCTTAAGACGGGGATATCGAAACCCAGACTGACTAGCCCCACCAGCCCCAGTACGGCCAATGTAATGACTATTGATAACGTAAGGCATTTCCCAATTTGCCAGTCGCTAGGCATGAACATTTGATATAATCCCTGCCGTCTGCTCTATATCCCTTTTCTTTCTGCTCTTATCTTTGTTAAGTAAATTGTGAAAGTTCGTTGGCACAGACAATGTGAATATTCTCCGGTTCATTGTAGGTATTGGTTAAAGATTCTGTAGAGCGTATCGGCCGTTACATCCCAGCTGAACCTCTTCTCTACATGTTTTCGGGCAGCTACTGACATTTTAGCTTGTAAATTTTCGTCCTCCCACAGAAGTCGAATTTTATGTGCCAGGTCAGCCGGGTTATCAGCCTTAAATGTTAGTCCGGTTTCACCGTTAATTATAGTCTCTTGCGGTCCCCCGCTATCGCTTACAATAACAGGTGTCCCACTGGCCATTGCCTCGAGCGGAACAAAGCCGAATGGCTCATTAGTGGTGGGAAAAACTACAATCCTGGCTCTCGACATGTATTTACTAACGTCCTCGTCCGAAAGCCTACCTGTAAATTCCACTTGCTCGCTTAGTCTTAACTTGCGGGCAAGGTTCATTAAATTAGGTTTTTCTTCGCCGTCACCGCCGATTATGAGACGTATCCGGATATCTTCTTGTCTGAGCAATGCCAGAGCCCTAATGATAAGATCAATCCTTTTGAATTTAGTTAACCTACCGATGGTGAAGATGAATTTCTCTTTGTGTTGCAACGGCTTATACTTGGTGGTATCCACTCCAAGATAGACTACGGTTGCCGGCCTGTGATATATCTTTTCGACCATTTTAGCCGTGTAGCAACTATTAACCAAAATCTTATCTGCATAGCTCACTAGCTTTCTATCCAGCCATTGGAAGAAAGGATTGGATATCAATGCCGCACCTTTAATCGGTCCTTTCAGGCCCGTAATAACGTTTAGATTGTGGACGAAGGCACTCGGTTCCTGACAGTACCAGATACAGGGAATATCCCTGTGACTCCTTTTATACAGGAAGGTCCAGTAGTTGGCCGGG
>Ga0315289_10011124_pt1 | contig 12784 bp, 5 predicted proteins | sample YL17G11_40_MG_FD_203452 | JGI IMG/M metagenome (GOLD analysis project Ga0315289, IMG submission 203452) | Sediment microbial communities from Yellowstone Lake, YNP, Wyoming, USA - YL17G11_40 | ecosystem: Environmental > Aquatic > Freshwater > Lake > Sediment | place: USA: Wyoming | collected...
AGCCAGGGCGGGCAGTGGCTTTTCGACGGCACCTTCAGCGGCAACGGTGCCGCCGACCTCATGCTGGGCCTGGTCAAACAGGTGGGCCTCGGCATCCAGAGCTACAAGAGCCTGAGTTCGTGGGCCGTGTACTGGTTTGCGCAGGACAAGGTGCGGTTGACGGGGAAGCTGGCCTTGACGCTGGGCCTCCGCTACGAGCTGGACACCTGGCCGGTGCACCCGCTCGACCGGCTGGTGGCCTGGCGGCCCGGGCGGCAGTCCACCTGCGTGCCCCAGGCGCCCGCCGGGGTGCTGTTCCCCTGCGACAGCGGCATCCCCAGGGCGGGGATCGCCAACGATGGCAACAACTTCGCCCCGCGCTTCGGCCTGGCCTACGACCTGTTCGGCAACGGTAAGACCGTCCTGCGCACCGGCTACGGGATCTCTTACACCTTCAGCTACCTAAATGCCCTTCAGGACCAGCAGACCTCGACGCCGTTCGTTTACGGAGACACCATCCGGAACACCACCCTGGAGGATCCTTACGCGCCGATCGGCGGCGCGCCGTTCCCCATCAGTTTTGACCCCGCCAAGCTGAAGTTCTCCCCTGGCTTGAACTACGGCTTCCAGAGCCCGGACATGCGCACCGGCTATGTCCAGCAGTACGACTTCTCCCTCCAGCGGCAGATGGGCAAGGACTGGTCGGTGGAGGTGGCCTACGTGGGCAACCTGGGCCGGAAACTGATGGGAAGAACCGACATCAACGCGCCGCTGCGCCAGCCGGGCGCGAGCTCCACCACTGTCAACCAGCGCCGCCCCATGTGGCCTACCTTCCAGGTCGTGACCCTGCGCAGTGGTTTCGTCAACTCTTCTTACAACGCCTTCCAGGCGCGCGCCGAGAAGCGCTTCAGCCAGGGAGTGACGCTGCTGGCCTCCTACACGGTGGGCAAGTGGATCGACGGAGCCAGTTGGTATGACGACACCAGCAACTTCGCCGACCAGCGCAACGTCCGGCTGGACCGGGGCCTGGGCGAGCAGGACCAACGGCAAGTGCTGGCGCTTTCCTGGGTCTGGGAGCCGCGCCTGTTGGCCGGGGCCACGGGGCTGGGGCGCGCCCTGCTCGACGGATGGGCCGTCAATGGGATCGCCTCCTTCTATGGGGGCCAGCCCTTGCGCATGCGCAGCGGCCGCGACAACGACTTTGACAGCTACCCCAACGGCGACCGGCCCGATGTCATCGGCGACTGGAAGCTCAGCCCCAGCCGCTCGCGCGACGAGGTCATCCAGGCCTGGTTCAACCCGCGCGCCTTTGCGGCCAACCAGCCCGGGCAGCTCGGCAACCTGGGCCGCAACGTGGTCATCGGACCGGGCTTCAAGGGTGTGGATCTGGGCATTTCCAGGAGCGTCCGCATCCGCGAGGGACACCAGATCCAGTTCCGGGCCGAGGCGTTCAATACCTTTAACTGGGTGAATCTGGGCGATCCGGGGACCGACCTAACCCGGGCCACTTTCGGGCGGATCACTTCCACCTCGGTGAGCACGACGGCCCAGACGACCATCTCGCGCGACGCGCGCATCTTTCAGTTCGGGCTCAAGTACCTCTTCTAGAGGGCTACAGACGGATATGTTCCCGCTCCCCAGACGGTGGCTGCTGCTGGCGCTGTGCGGCGCAGCCTGGCCGGTACTCGCCGCAGAGCGGCCCGCTCTCGGCTGGGGGCCGGCGGTCCCCCGCCAGGTCGCCGCCTCCTCTCCCGTGGTCTTCGTCAACGTGCACGTGGTTCCCATGGACGCCGAGCGCGTCCTGGAACGGCACACCGTGGTCGTGCGGGACGGGCGCATCGCCGAGGTGGGGCCGGTGGAGAGCATCGAGGCGCCGGCGGATGCCGAGCGCATCGAGGCCGAGGGCTGGTACCTGATGCCGGGCCTGGCCGACATGCACCTCCATCTCGGGGGCGGAAGTCCGCAGTGGGCCAACGACCTGTTCCTCTTCCTGGCCAACGGCGTCACCACGGTGCGCGAGATGTGGGGCGCTCCTCAATACTTGGGCTGGCGCGAGGCCATCGCCCGCGGAGCCGTGCTCGGCCCGACGTTCCTTCTGGCCAGCCCCGGCATGGATGGCGCGGGGGGCCATTTCACCAGCCTCACCCCGCCCATCACTTCACCGGAGCAAGCCCGCCAGGCGGTGGCGTACTACAGAGTGCTGGGCTACGACTATATCAAGGTCTACTCCGACCTCACCTTGGAGGTCTACACCGCCATCCTCGAGGAGGCCCGCGCGCAGGGCATCAAAGTGGTGGGACACATCCCCACGCGGGTCGGTCTGTCCAACGTGCTAGCGGCCGGCCAGTACTCGATCGAGCATTTCACGGGCTTCGCTGAGCTGGCCTCTTCTACCCGCTCGATCTGGACCGGGGACCTGGATGTGGTGCGGTTGAAAGAACTGGCCGCGCTGATCCGCGACGCCGGCGTCTGGATTACGCCCACCCTGGCGGTTTCGCTGGTCTCGCCCGACCAGCTTCCCGCCTTGCTCCTGCGCTCCGAGATGCGTTACGTTTCGCCCTCCTTGAAGTGGTGGTTCCAACATCCGCTCCAGGCCCCCTCCTACCGCGATTTCGCGCGCGGTGAAGCCAACATGAAGCTGGTTCTGAAGACCTTGCACGATTGCGGCGTCAAGCTCTTGCTGGGCGTGGACTCGGGTTTCAGGTACGTGCTGCCGGGTTTCTCGATCCACGACGAGCTGCGGCTGAGAGTCGAAGCGGGCCTGACGCCGTACCAGGCTCTCCGCATGGGCACCGCCAACGTGGCCGAGTTCCTGCAAAGCCCGGACCACGCGGGCACCGTGTCGGTGGGCAAGCGCGCCGACTTGATCCTGCTCCAGGCCAACCCGCTGAACGATGTGGGTAACGTCAGCCGGCGTGTGGGCGTGATGGTGGGCGGTCTGTGGTTATCCGAGGAGTGGCTGCGGGAGCGGCTGGAGGAAATCGCGCGCTCCTATGGGAACTAGACCGAGAGCTGTGGGGTGGTGCTATTCTTCGACCAGCGCGGCGCCCCCCAGCAGTGGCTCGGGCTGGCGCGGCGCGCGTTGAGGCGAGGTTGCTTGGGAGCTGGCATGGCATCGTACGTCAGGCGATCCCAAAATGGGAATCTTAGCTTAAGACTGTGGAGTTTTTCAAGCTTTGGAGGAAGACCAATGTTCACGAAAAAGTGGGTTTACCTGCTGGCCTGTTTGGCCGTTCTTCAGACGGCAACGGCGTTGGCGCAGGAGTTTCGCGGCGCCATCCTGGGCCGCATCACCGATCCGTCCGGCGCCGTGATTCCGGGCGGGGCGGTCAAGGTGACCAACGAGGCGACCAGCGTCACCGTGGAGACGCGGTCCAACGCGGAAGGGAACTACAACGTTCCGTTCCTTCTGCCGGGGCGGTACAAGGTCAGCGCTGAAGCACCGGGGTTCCGGACGACGGTGCAGCCCGGCGTGATCGTGCAGGTGAACGACCGCATCGCGCTGAACATGACGCTCCAGGTGGGAGCCATCTCGGAAGCCATAGTGGTGACGGCCGAGAGCCCGCAGTTGCAGACGGCCAGCGCGGACCTCGGCCAGGTGGTGGACCGGGTGTTTCTGGACCGCCTGCCGGCCACCGGGCGCAGCGTGCTGGCTTTCGCCGACATGGCGCCCGGCGTGCTTTCCAGCAGCAGCGGCGGGTGGCCCGGCGGCGTGACCAGCAACGACCAGAACAAGATCGCGGTGAACGGAGGCAACGGCACCGACAAGGGCAACGACATCACGGTGGATGGCGTGCCCGCCCTGGCGCCGCGGCAGGCCGGACTGGCCGTGGGAATCCCCATGTCGGACGCGGTGCAGGAGTTCAAGGTAATCACCACCATGTTCGACGCCAGCCTGGGCCGCTCCAACGGCGGAGCGCTGGCCATCACCACGCGGTCGGGAACCAACGAGTACCACGGCGCCGGCTACTACTTCACGGAAAAGGCGGCCCTGGACGCCAACTCCTGGACCAATAACCGCGTCAGGATCGCCAAGCAGCCGATCCACCGGTATGCCGCGGGCGCGACGGTGGGCGGGCCGGTCCGCCTGCCGAAATATGACGGGCACAACCGCACCTTCTTCTTCTTCGGATTCGAGCAGGACAGCAACGGCCGCTCCGCCCCCGCGCTGGCGCGGGTGCCGACCTCTGACGAGCGGCAGGGCGATTTCTCGAAGACCCTGGCGCCCAGCGGCGCCACGCTGGTGCTCTACAACCCGTTTTCGACCCAGACGAATGCCACCGGCGGATTCGTTTCGCGGACGCCCTTCCCGAGCGCGAGGATCCCGGCGTCGCTGTTGAATCCGGTTGGCGTGGCGGCGCTCGGAAAACTGCCGTCGCCGAACCTCAGTGTGCCGGCGCAGCTTGGCCTGCAGAACTGGGCGTCCACGATGAACTTTACCGCCCACGTGAAGAACTTCCAGGCGCGCATCGACCAGCAGGCGGGCGACAGGCAGCGCCTGTTCCTCCGGGTCGCGGTGCTCGATCATCTCGCCTCGCCCGACGTGCCGTATTTCCCGGGCGCCTACAACGTCCCGCCCAACGGAACCTCCAACCTGAACACCGACAACCGGCGGCAGAAATCGGCGATCATCGATGATACGATCACCTTCACGCCCAGCTTTGTCGGATCGTTGCGGGCCGGCTACACGCGGCTGTTCACCTACAACTTCATGGACGGCGACCGGCAGAACCCGGCCGATCTGCAGCTGCCGGCGGCCATCACGGCCCACCAGATCGCGCCGGCCTGGCCGATCTTCAACGTCAGCGCCGATGGCGCGCCCTTCATCGGGAGCCGGCCGCGCCTCAGCGTGAACGACATGTGGACGGCCCTGGGCAACTTCACCACGTTCCGCGGCAACCACAGCCTGCGCTTCGGCGTGGACTATCGCGCCGTGCGCTGGAACGAAAACAACCCGGGCGAGCAGTCCAACGGCCAGTTCGTTTTCAACAACACGCTGACGCGCTCGGACCCGACGAAGTCCTCGACCGGAACGACTTCCGGGAGTGCCATGGCGTCCTTGCTGCTGGGTTTGCCGGCGACCACCGGCAACAGCCGCATCGGCTACACTTCGGCGCTTACCCTGCAAAGCCACTACGCGGCCTTTTTCCTCCAGGACGACTGGAAGGTGAGCGACAAGCTGGTGCTCAACCTCGGGCTGCGCTACGAGCTCGAGACCCCCTCGACGGAGCGGTTCGACCGGTTGATCTATGGCTTCGACGGCGGCGCGGATCTCAAGCTCACGGCGGCGGGCCTGGGGCCGCTGCGCGGCGGAGTGCAGTTCGTCAACGACGGCGGAATCGGACGGCGGCAGGGCCAGCTCGACACCAACAACTTCGGTCCGCGGGTGGGATTCGCCTGGACGCCTAGGCCGAGCTTCGTCATCCGCGGCGGCTACGGCGTCTTCTTCTCGAGCGGCATCACCAACCTGAGCAGCGGAACTCCCACGACCGATGCGGCTTTCGGAGCCACCACGCCTTATGTCGGATCATCCGGCGGCGACACCACGCCCATCCCGGGTGTGAGCCTCAGTAATCCGTTCCCGAACGGGTACGTACAGCCCACCGGGAAGACCCTGGGCCTCGCCACGGACCTGGGCAGCACCGTCACGTTCCTGGACCCCAAGCGCGTGCTCCCCTATGTGCAGCAGTTCCAGTTCGGCTTCCAGAAACAGTTCCGGGGGCAAGTGCTGGGGGAGCTCGCCTACGTGCGCGTGCATAGCCTCAGGCTCTACGAGGATTACAATCTCAACGAGCTTCCGGATTCCGCGCTTTCCCTAACCAACAGCGTTCCCAACCCGTTCCTGGGCCTTCTGCCGGCGACTTCGACGCTGGGGCAAGGGACGAGCGTGCGGGCCAACAGGCTGGCGGTGATGTTCCCGGCCTTCAACACGGTGACCAGGCAACGCAACCCCACCGGGCGAAACAACTACCACGGTTTCCAGACGCGCGTGCAGAAGCGCATATCGCACGGGCTGCAGGTGGTGGGAAACTACACCTTCTCCAAGGCCCTGCTGGATTACCAGTACAGCGCCGTCAACGCGCGGCCAAACTGGCGGGCGGTGTCCGGCATCGACGCGCCGCATATGCTCCGCGCGTTCGTCCTCTATGAGATGCCGTTCGGCCGCAAGGGGGTGTGGGGCAGGAACTGGGCGCGCTGGCTGGACTCGGTGGCCGGCGGATGGTCGCTTACCTGGGCCGCGCGGTACACCAGCGGCCCGCCGCTGGCCATCTCCGATACGAACGGGCAGCCGATCCCCATCGCGGACCCGCGGACATCCGGATCGCTCGCCGACCGCCTGGGGGACCGGATCGACCGCGCCACCGGGCTGCCGCTCAATTCCTATCTCCGGCCCGCGGCGTTTGCGCACCTGCCGGACTTCACCATCACCCCCGAGCCGCCGCTGTATTCCTGGCTGCGTGCTCCGGGCCAGCTCAGGAACAGCGCCACGCTGGCAAAAACCGTGCCGCTGGTAGAGCGGTTGAGCCTGGAGTTGCGAGCGGAAATCGAGAGCCCGTTCAACTCGCCGCAGTTCGACCCTCCGAACACGAATCTGGCCACCCCGTCGGCGTTTGGAACCATCACCTCGGCCGGCGGCGCGCGCACCGTGGTGTTCGGCGGAAAGCTGAGGTTCTGACCGGTGGCCTCTGCCATGGGCGGTTTGACATGGCGCCGCCAATTCGAGGACATTCGGGGAGAGGTTACGAAACCCTTGCCAGCGGGTCCGGGTGGATCTAAGGACTTGCCGGGCTGGGAATTCGTTGCCCGTCCCCGAATGGGGCCACCGGGAATTGTGGAGGGAACTCAGATGAAGCGCTGTTTCGTGATGGCGCTGGCCGCCGCATGCGCCAGCACATGCGCTCTCCAGGCGCAAGCTGCCAATCCCAATCCGCTCAGCGCGGAGGTGAAGCGAGCCTACACCCAAGTGAAGAGCAACCTGTTGAAGGCTGCCGAGAACATGCCGGAAGAGAACTACAGCTTCAAGCCCACGCCCGACGTGCGCACTTTCGGCCAGATCATCGCGCATGTCGCCGACGCCCAGACCCGCATGTGCTCCGCGGTCCAGGGTCAGCCGAAGTCGGGAAGCGCGGCGTCCAGAACTTCGAAAGCCGATTTGGTGGCGGCACTTCAGGCGTCGATCGCTGACTGTGACGCGGCCTACGACTCGCTGACCGACGCGACCATCTCCCAAATGATCAACCTGGGCCGGGCCCAGCGGTCGAAGCTCGGAGTGCTGGTCGGGAATACGACCCACGCCAACGAGACGTATGGCTACTTGGCGGTGTACCTCCGCCTGAAGGGCCTGGTACCGCCCTCCAGCGAAGGGCGGTAGGCGGCCTTCCAGCGCCGGGTAGGGGGCGTTGGCTCTCGCGCCTGCCCGGGCCAGCCCGGACCACGGGAGGAGGCGTCGCGTCCTGCTGCGCCGAGTTGATAAACTTCCAGAAGGCGGGGCACTAGCGTCCCGCCGGCCGGCAGAGGGTATCCAGGTGACTTCAGGATCCGCTATCCACGCGGGGGCACGGCTCATCAGCCTTCCCCTGCTGCTGAGTCTGCTGCACGGTCCCGCACCCGCTCAGCGGAATCTCGCGGGAGCCGTTCAGGACCAGCTCGCCCTGGAGCGGCTCAAGGTCCTCGCCAGCGTCTTGATGATTGGCGCCCACCCGGACGACGAAAACACGGCTCTGCTCGCCTACCTGGCCCGAGGCCGCAAAGCCCGGGCCGCCTATCTTTCCCTGACGCGCGGCGAAGGAGGCCAGAACCTGATCGGCGCCGAGCAGGGCGAGTTGCTCGGACTGATCCGCACCCAGGAGCTTCTGGCGGCCCGCAGGATCGACGGCGCTGAGCAGTTCTTTACCCGCGCGATCGATTTTGGCTACTCGAAGTCCGCCGAGGAGACCCTCGCCAAGTGGGGCCGTGCGACCATCCTGGCCGACGTGGTCTGGACGATCCGCCGCTTCCGCCCTGACGTGGTGGTAATCATGTCCGCGGGAACGTCCCTGGAAGGACACGGACATCATCAGGGCGCCGGAATCCTGGGCCGCGAGGCGTTCAGCGCCGCGGCCGACAGGTCACGCTTCCCCGAGCAATTGCGCTGGGTGGAGCCGTGGCAGGCCAAACGGCTTCTGGCGCGCGGCTACGCCTCTTCTCGCCCGCAGGCTACCGGAGATGGAACCGGGCCCGCCGTCGAAATCGACACGGGCGAGTTTGATCCCCTGCTGGGGTTCTCCTACAGCGAAATCGCCGGCATGAGCCGCAGCATGCACAGGACCCAGGGCATGGGCGCGCCGGAGCGACGGGGCGCCGCGAAGAGCTATCCGGTCCTGGTGGCCGGCGATCCAGCCCGGGGCGACATTTTCGATGGAATCGACACCACGTGGAACCGTCTCCCGGGCGGGGCGCCGGCGGGAAAGATTTTTGAGGAGGCCGCCAGAACGTTCCGGCCCGAACAACCCGAGAAGACGGTCCCGCTGCTGCTGCAGGCGCGCCCGCTGGTCGCGGCGATTAAAGCCCCGTGGGCCACGCTGAAGCTCCAGGAACTGGACGAAGCGATCGCCCTGTGCGCGGGGCTTTGGCTGGGCGCCTCGACGGAGCGGCACGCGGTGGTTCCGGGTGAATCGCTCCAGGTCAGCTTCGAGGTCATCAATCGTTCCCGGACCTCGCTGGCTCTGAGGAGCGTGAGACTGGAAGGGATGGCCGGGGCGCCGGCGGCGGAGTTCGCGGCGGCCCCGCTGGCTTACAACGAACCCGATCGCCGTTCGCTCAAGGTTACGATCCCGGCAGACCAGCCCTATTCGCAGCCGTTCTGGTTGCAGAAACCCAGCCAGGGCAGCGCCTACGTAGTCGAAGATCCAGAAATGGTCGGGCTGCCCGAGCCCCCCGCCATACTGCGCGCGCGATTCCGAATCCAGGCGGGCTCCGAGGAGATCGACCTCGTACGCCCCGTGCTGCGCCGCTATGTGGACCGGGTGGAAGGCGAGACGGCCAGGCCGCTGGTGGTCGTGCCGCCGGTGGCGGTCAGTATCTCCGAGCCGGTGGTGATGTTCCCGGACGCGCAAGCGAAGACGGTTGAGGTGCTGCTCCGCAGCAACGTCGCCGGCGCGTCCGGTGAACTCAGACTCGAGGCGCCCGCAGGCTGGCGCGTTCAGCCGCGCGCGGCGTCCTTCCGGGTTCCGGAGGCGGGCCAGGAGACGACGCTAGCCTTCACCCTCAGTGCGCCTCCGGGCCCCGCTCGCGGCGAGCTGCGGGCCGTCGCCCAGGTGAGCGGGCGGGAGATCTCTTCCGGCATGCAGGTGATCGCCTATCCGGGCCTTCCGCCTCAGACGGTTTTTCCGCCGTCCAGTGCGGGGCTGGTGCGCGCCGACGTACGGACACTCGCCCGGAAAGTCGGATACGTGATGGGCGCCGGAGACGAGGCGCCGCGCGCGCTCCGGCAGATGGGCTGCGAGGTGACGCTGCTCGGAGCCGACGAGCTGGCCCGCGGCGACCTCAGCCGCTTTGACGCCATCGTCACGGGCGTCCGGGCGTACAACGTCCGAGCGGACCTGGCCGCCCATCACCAGCGGTTGATGGACTACGTGCAGCGGGGCGGCACGCTGGTCGTGCAGTACAACGTGGCGGACGGCCGCTCGCCGGCGTCGCTCGAGAAAATCGGACCCTATCCGCTGCGGGTGGGACGCGATCGCGTCTCGGTCGAAGAGGCGCCGGTCACCTTCCTGAATCCAAAGCACCCGCTGCTGGCGGCGCCGAACCAGATCGGCGAGGAGGATTTCCGAGGCTGGGTCCAGGAGCGGGGGTTGAACTTCGCTTCCCAGTGGGACCCGCAATACGAGCCGCTGTTCGAATCGCACGACCCTCAGGAGGAGCCCCTCCGGGGAGGGACTCTCTACGCGCGCTACGGTAAAGGCGCGTACGTCTTCACCGCGTTCTCCTGGTTCCGGCAACTGCCCGCCGGAGTGCCGGGAGCGTTCCGCATTTTTGCGAACTTCCTGAGCGCCGCCAGGTCCGCGCAGTGACTGCGCCCACAGAGAAACCGGATCGCGCCGGGCAGCGTGAGGAGCCGCCCCCCTTCCTGGGCACGTGGCGGCGCGTGTATCTTGGGGTGATCGGCTGGCTCACGCTGCTGATCCTCATCTTCTACGCATTCGCCAGGAGGTTCGCGCCATGAGGCTCGCGGACTGGCTGGTGCTGTGCGGGTCGCTGGCGTTCGTGGTCCTCTACGGGCTGTGGCGGGGACGGGGAAGCAACAGCGTCGACAAATACCTGCTGGCAGGCCGGACGCTGCCGTGGCACGCCATGGCGCTCTCCATCATGGCCACCCAGGCGAGCGCGGTCACCTTCATCTCCACCACCGGCCAGTCCTACGTGGACGGAATGCGCTTCGTGCAGTTCTACTTCGGGCTGCCGCTGGCGATGATTATTCTCTCGGCCAGCGCCGTGCCGATCTTCCATCGCGCCAACATCTACACCGCGTACGAATACCTGGAGCAACGCTTCGACGCCAAGACCAGGGCCCTGGTAAGCGCGATCTTCCTGATCCAAAGAGGCCTGGCGCTGGGCATCACGCTCTACGCCCCGGCGGTGGTCCTGACGGTGATTCTGGGGTGGCCGGACCGGGTGACCACGCTGGTCATGGGCGCCGTCGCCGTTCTTTACACCACGCTGGGCGGCGTCAAGGCGGTCGCCTGGAGCGACTTCCAGCAGATGCTGGTGATGACGGCGGGCCTGGTGGCGGCGCTGGCCTCGGCGGTGTACCTGCTTCCGAGCGGCGTCTCCTTTCTGGATGCCGTCACACTGGCGGGAGCCGCGGGCCGGCTGAACGCGGTGACCCTGCAGTTGGATTGGAACGACCGGTACAACCTGTGGAGCGGCCTGATCGGCGGAATGTTCCTGGCCCTCGCCTACTTCGGCTGCGATCAGTCGCAGGTGCAGCGCTACCTGACGGGGAAGTCGATCGCGCAGAGCCGGCTGAGCCTGCTGTTTAACGCTATGGCCAAAGTTCCGATGCAATTCTTCATCCTGTTTATCGGGGCCATGGTGTTCGTTTTTTACATCTACGAGCGACCGCCGCTTCTGTTCCAGCGGACGGAACTCGAGCGGATCCAGGCGCCGGCCATGCGGGCTGAGTACCGGCCCGTGGAGCAACGCTACGACGCGGCGTTCCAGAGCCGCCAGGCGGCGGCGAACCAGTTGATCGAGGCGCGGCGCCAGGGTGATTCCACGCTCCGGCGGCAGGGGCTGGAGGAGTTTGGGAAGGCCCAGCGGGAGCTGGACGCGGCGCGCCGCCAGGGCGCGAGTCTGGTCGAGCAGGCCGGTGGCGCCAAGGGACTCAACGACACCAACTACATCTTCTTGACTTTCGTGACGCGCCACCTGCCGGCGGGTTTGGTGGGTCTGGTTCTCGCCGTCATTTTTGGGGCCACCATGGCGTCCATCTCGGCCGAGATCAACTCGCTGGCGACGGTGAGCGTGATTGACATCTACCGGCGGCATTATCGAAAAGCCGCCCCGGATCGCCACTACCTTAACGTGTCGCGAGCGGCCACCGTGTTTTGGGGCGGCTACGCCGTCATCACGGCGGAGTACGCCAAGCGACTGGGCTCGCTGGTCGAAGCGGTCAACCTGCTGGGCTCCTTTTTCTACGGCGGGATGCTGGGGGTGTTCGTGCTCGCTTTCTTTTTCCCGCGTGTGCGGGCCAGGGGCGCTTTCTACGGTGTAATGGCCGGAGAGGCGGTGATTTTCGCCGCCTACTTCTTCACCAAGATTGCCTTCCTCTGGTACAACGTGATCGGGTGCCTGGTGGTGGTCTTGACCGGGGTTGTGATTTCAAGCCTGGAGCCGCCGATCCGAAGGGCCGACTTCCCAGTCCGACTTTGACCAGACTTCCCCGAACGCCGCTTGGGGGGGAGCTGAACTGGATGGCGCACTTCTCCGGCATGCCGACGACTCGGCCATGTGGCTTCTGGGTCCGGCGGCAGGACTCAAGGCCGCCGCTGGTTCCGAGTGGGCGACGATCCTGCCAGAACCGGCGAGGCCCCACCTCCACGGATAGGGCGTTTCTCAGACACTGGAATCGCTCTTCCGGAACCGGCGCGTAGGTTCCAACTCCGTGATTCGCGCTTCAATCCCAAAGCAGTCAGTTGCTGCTTCCTGGTGGGTTCGCTTTCGTCCACGCCGGCAGTCGCGAAGCAGGTTGCGGCGCTGGCCGGTGAACCTCTCTTGACAGAGGAGAACATAGGCAGTAGGCTTGGAATTGCCTCGTGCACGGCAGTACAACGAGATCGTACACGGCACAGGTTGACACGAGGCAGGCCATCCTGGTTGACGATTCACACAGAAGGTGCGCAATGCTCTCCAAAGTGATTTCCATAGTCCTCGGCACTCTCCTCCTGCACTGCAACATCGACGCACAAACCCAATCGCAGCCCCCAACCCATGCGGCGGCCCAGACGACGCCCAAGCCCGGCGCGAAATATGGTTCGAACCCTGCCGCCGGCAAGACCTTCACCCACGACGGCGTCAAGCTCTATTACGAAGTCTACGGAGCAGGCGAACCGCTTCTGCTCGTACACGGCAACAACCTCAGCATCGCCAGTTTTAAGGCCCAGATCGATCACTTCCGCAAGCGCTACAAGGTGATCGCCATGGACAGCCGGGACCAGGGCAAGTCCGGCGATAGCCCGGACAAGATCACCTACGAGAAGATGACGGACGACCTCGCGGCGCTGCTCGACCATCTGAAAACCGGGGCAGTGAATGTGTTGGGCTG
>Ga0315289_10011125_pt1 | contig 12784 bp, 16 predicted proteins | sample YL17G11_40_MG_FD_203452 | JGI IMG/M metagenome (GOLD analysis project Ga0315289, IMG submission 203452) | Sediment microbial communities from Yellowstone Lake, YNP, Wyoming, USA - YL17G11_40 | ecosystem: Environmental > Aquatic > Freshwater > Lake > Sediment | place: USA: Wyoming | collected...
TTGAAGATATTAAACGGCTACTTTCGGTTTTGCAGGCGCTGGTGGAAAAAGGCAACACGGTGGTGATTATTGAACATAATTTAGATGTCATTAAATGTGCCGATTGGGTGATTGATTTGGGGCCGGAGGGCGGGGATGAAGGGGGAAAAGTGGTTGCCGAAGGCACACCCGAAAAAATCGCCAAAAATAAAGAGTCCTATACGGGAAAATATTTAGCCAAAGTTTTGAAATAGGAATGAGAAAGAGAAAACGGCGATTAAAATTAGCCAAACGTTTGCGGATTCCCAAAAATCATCACGAAATATATCTTAAAGAGCAGGGATACAAAAATATTTGCGGTTTGGATGAGGTGGGGCGGGGTTCGTGGGCTGGACCGCTGGTGGCGGCAGCGGTGATTTTGGACAAGAGATATTACGGCCTTCGCGATTCAAAACTTCTCAAACCTCGCGACCGAGAGAAATTAGCTCGAAAAATTAAACGAACTTGCCTTTTTGGCATCGGGGAAGTAAGCGTCGAAGAAATTGACCAATTCAGATTGACCAAAGCCACGCAATTGGCATTTAGCCGAGCAGTCAAAAATCTTAAGGTAAAACCGGATTTTATTTTAATTGATGGTACTATTCCCCTACTTTACCCTGAGCGAGCGGGAGCGAGTCGAACGGGCTGTCGCCCGCTGGTAAAAGGCGATCTGACTTGCCTTTCAATTGCCGCCGCCTCAATTATCGCCAAAGTCCATCGGGATCGGCTGATGCGCCGGCTGGATAAAAAAGTCAAAGGATATTACTTTCGTTTCCATAAGGGCTATGGCACCAAATTGCATCAAAGAAGGTTGAAGAAATTAGGACCGAGTGAGATTCATCGAAAATATTATTTGCCGATTGCTCGGTTGACAAAGCAGGCGAAATAAGATATAATGAAGTTGCCTTAAGTAATCGAGGCAGTTACCCCGCCTTTGGCGGGGAGGAAAGTCCAGGCACTACAGAGTAGTGTAGTCCGTGTAAGCGGACCGTCCGTGAGGATAGGGAATAGTGCAACAGAAAATATACCGCTAACCGCCGCAAGGTAGGAGCAAGGTTGAAATCGTGGTGTAAGAGACTACGCGTTCGACTGGCAACAGTCGTCTGTGAAAACCCTACGCGGTGCAAGTCTGGCGGGCTCCATTCATCATCAAGGTTTACTCGACCTGATGTCCGGGAGTCCAGACGCTTAGATAGATGCTGCCAAAACAGAACCTGGCTTATTGATTGCTTAGGGCTTTTTTGATTGAAAAAATATCACCTTTGGAGTAAGATTAAGGTGTATTCCCGGGTCGTCTAATGGTAGGATGGCAGGTTTTGGTCCTGCTGGTCTTGGTTCGAATCCAAGCCCGGGAGAAAATCTGTTAAATGAAAGAAAAATAGCCTGAAAATGGCTATTTCTTGTTTTCTTAAATTTGCTGAGGATTTTTGTGAGCACTATAAACTTTTTTGTATTTTTTGATCATCTTGACCGTAATAAAAATTCCTGCCGCTAATAATATTAATAAACCAATCGTTATTCCAATTATGCCACTTTCAAGAAACATGGCTGAAAAGCTTTGATTATTCAAAATATTGGCGATAAGTGAAAACCCTGAAAAGATTAGAATAATCAAACAAGCAATCACTTGATAAATATTACCAAGAATATAGAGCCAGCGTTTTTGTGTCGCAAGCATTTGAAAGATAATGGCAATGATAAAAAGTAGACCCAGAGGTGAGAAAACGGCAATCAAAACGGTAAAAAGAAAACTTAAGAAATTCCAAAGCCAAAAATTAAAGGTTTTATAAACCGGGACTGGATAAACGCTGTTATTGGCCGCTTTGGTGATTAAGAAATCATCATCAACATCTTGGATATTGATATTACGGCTCATTTTAGTTAAAAATAATTTGTTCCCCTTAATCCAATCTTCTTCAGTAATACTATTGTTAAGGTTGGCAATATCTTTTGCATTGATCCAATTGGCCCAACTCGTTTCGAGTTGATTTTGGGTTGTTTTTGAATCAGTCAACACATATAAATTCATTTGCATCTCGGGAAAATATTGATCTAAACGGGCTTCGCTGATTGTTTTGTCAGGATTATTTTCTTTAGCGTAATCGAGCGCGAGACGTGTTAATTTCATCGGATATATTATTTTACTCGACTGAAATTGTAATCTTAATGGGGTAATAGTGCCAGTTGAAAGCTGTTCTTTAATCCCAGAATCTTGGGTCAAGGCATTCTGAATTTTTGCAATCACAAAATACCAATTATTATTAATGTAATCCTGAAGCATATAACTTTTGTTTTGGGGAAAAGTATAACCATGATCTTGCAACCACTGGGCTAAAGCTTTATCGTCGGTTGCTTTTAAAATAGCCGTATCATAGATATCAATTGTTTTTTCTTCGATCACCTGGACCGAAGATTCAGATTTATTACTTCCGAGAAGTGGCATTGTATCATATCGTCCAGAAGGATAATCACTGGTCTTAGTTATTTTTTGTAAAGTTGTAAAAAGACTGACATTGGATTTAAAGATATCGGGTTTACTTGGTGTTGGAATAACCCAAGCGAAATCTTGACTGTTTCCTTGAAAATTGGTCGAAACAACAAGGTTTTCCGTTTGATTCTGATAGTAAATCAAGGCCTTTTGACCGGTCTCGCTAACATAATAACCAGGCGGGTAAAATGCCCCGCCATCGGCTTTTGCTCGACCTGAACTAAAACCAAAGATTGCCAACAAAATACCAAAGATCAAAAGATAATTAAAAAATTTCATTTCCCCTCCGTGATTTTTACTCTTTAATTAATTATGCTACTAATTAATATTTAATTCAAATTACAAAAAGCAAGAATCTTGTTCTCAAAATTTAGCAAATCTAAAAACCTCAAGTTCTTTATCCATCTCCATAATAGCTGTATAATAAGTTTGAGTTCATGACCAAAGAAAAAGAGGGGAAAGAAAAATTAGAAGAAAAACCAGCCGAAGCACCGAAGGAGAAAGAGACCAAAACAGAAGAACTGACGCCAGATGAAAAACGAAAGCGTCGGAATAAATGCTGCTGTGCTCTTTTGGGGGTGACGGGTTTTATTATTTTAGTTCTTATTATCGTAAGATTTGCCTTTGGCGGTTTTTCATCTGGAGAACATCCCATCCCGATTGCCATAAATAAAACCGCCTCGAGCCAACCAAATTCCTCCACTATTCAACCTAGTAATCCAGGCGATACTGGTCAAAAATCTTCTGGAAGTGGCCAATCTTCGGAAAACCCCCCTCAACAATTCGAAACCGAAGCAGCCGATGTCAGAGGCAATGACCAGCTGCTTAATTTTTTTGTGGAAATCGCTGCCAAAGATACTTCCGGCAATGCGATGGCCATCTGCCGCTGGACCAAAAATCCTACCACCGTCGGGGTGGCTGAAGGGAATTTGGACGGCTTGACTTCTCAAGAATTGGATAATTTTACTTCTGATTTTAATAGTCAAAGCGGCACGATTAGATTGCAGCGGACTGGCGGCCGAGGGGATATTAATATCTATTATTTATCTCCAGAAGAAATTCTCCGTCTTTCCGGCGGCCGAACGGATGGCGGATTTCATGAGAACCTCACCGGCGAAGGTTGTGTGATGACAGAAGGTAGAGTCTATATTTCCAATGATCCCGCCAATTCAGCCGATTTTAAAAAATATCTTATTCGTCACGAAATGACTCATACGATGGGTTTTTGGGGGCATTCGGATATTTATTCGGAAAGCATTATGACGGTGGCGCGTGAGGGCTATAATTTTCCCGAGTGCGACCGAAAAGCCATCCAGTTGCTTTACAGCCACAATTTACCCTTATGCTCAAGGGAAGACCAAATTAGAGCAATTTATAAATAAATGTGTTATGATGAATAATAAAGGAGGGCAAAATGCCTGAAGAAAAACCAGCGGAAAAAACAAAAAAGGGCTGTCGACCAGTTTCCATTGTTTTTGGGATTTTGGGATTAATCTTGATCGCCTTTGTTGTCTGGGGATTTTTCCGTTTTTACGGACCATTTGGTGGTTCGTCACCAACGGCCACAACTTCTCCCTCGTCTCAATTTACCAGAACATCTCCCACCCCGGCCAAGGGTGGCAAAGTGGATTCCGCCCTGGTAGGCACTTGGGTGTCCGATTGTTTAGTCCCGGACCCCGAGAGTCCTTGGTCAGAAAAGCATCAGTTTGTGATTAAGGATGATGGCACGGCCGTTCATACGCGCTGGAGCAATGATAAAATGGATCATAATTGTATTCCAAACTGGGAAATGGGGACGATTGTCAATAATTTTCAGTTTACTATCCCGCAAACTGGTCAAATTAATTTATCGGAGAATGGTCAAACAATGTATGATATTTATCAAATCTCTGGTAAGGACCTCATGTTCGGTCATGGTTTCCAGGCTCATTATCCAGCCGGATACGATGCCACTCAAGGTCAGTCGGAAGGTCATCGTTTTCATGATTTGAATACTTATATTGTTTATCATAAACAGTAAGTTCTCTGTCAATAAGCCATCATCGTGTTGAGGGGTAATTTTGAAAAAAGTGCTCCAAGGATTTGGAGCACTTCTGGTTGAGATTGACGAAGGACCTCATAGTCGTTTAGCGGCCTGATAGGCGGCCTCGCCAGGAGATTTTGACTTACCGATAATCTTGCCTTTGGGGATTTTACCAACCAAAATCTCCCAGCCGTCATCAGTTCTCCTGATGGCGACGGCATGGCCAGATGATTTGGCTTGTTCGGCCAGCTCGAGCAGAATCCTAAAAGCTTCTCGATAGACTTCTTCATTCTGTGGTGGCACCGGCGAAAGTTGCATCTTGTTTCCCCCTTGCTTTTTCTTGATACCATTTTAAAAAAATTTAGGCAAGAGAAACTTGCATTTTTCACCCTTTTTATTATGATGGATATCAAATCAGACCTGTGAGGGGGAGGCAATGATTCGCACCTTATATCTTTATCAAAATATCGCTCCAGTTGAGAGAAATCGGCGGCTGGTGGTTTGGCCCAAGCTGGACCAATCGCTCAAAAGCGAGGGGAAAATTAGTTACGCTCAAGACCGCTTCAACGGCTCCGATCTGGAAACTTTAGCGATTTACCCTTATTCTTTGTATAAAGAAGAAGAAATCGTCCTTGAAACCATCGACTGGCTCAAGGTCAAACCTTATAATTTCGATTGTTTAGTTGCCGAAGATACGCCGCTGGCTGAAAAGTTTTTTCATGAGGTGCTCCTTCAGCCGCCGGGCAAGAGGCCCTTTGTTTTGATTCGTCTTTTTTTAAGCGACCGTGAATCAATCGGAGATTTCTTTGGCGATCAGAAATTCTTTGGCTTGAAGCTAAACTGCCCAAGGGATTTCTTTGAACTATTACTGCTTCTGACTTATTCACCCTTCCAAGAGGCGGTGACGGCCCGCTCGCCAGAAGAACTCCAAAAAGCCATCCGCGACTACAACATCTGGCGGCCCAAACAGATTCTTGTGGTATAATTAATTTGCATGCAAGACATCTGAAAGTGGGAGGACGACCGTGTTAGAGACCCAAGAGGCGCCGGCAGGAAAGGTCCCAGAAAAAGAATGGGAGAAAGATTATCGTGAGTGGGGAGAGGAATTGCGAACCACAGATTCTGGCAGAATGGCCCTAAAACTACTTCGCGATTGGTACAAAGCCCGCTTTCTCACTGTTAGGATCGGTAGCCACAAGTCCACAGAAGGAGAGGATATCCAGGACCTCGATTTGAGCCGCTGCCCCTGCGTCGATTGTGAATTGCATCGCAGAAGTCTGTGGGAACCTTCTACAATCAAACAGGTGGTTGCCGTTATCATCGACGAGCTGGAAAAGCATGGGGGTATCTGGGTTTTCTTTGAAGGAAAACCAGTGTACATAAAACCCAACCTTGTTAATCAGAAAGTAGGTTCACAGGAGACGATCTAAACCCGGCAGGTAATACCTACGAAGTGTTACATTTCGCGGTTCAAACCCTCATATCCAAGCGGCTCGGGGTTCCCCGGCCGCTTTTTATTAACTTTTGTCTTATAATATCTTGACTTTTTTATATTTAAAGCTATATACTCTGCTTAGAATCGTCCTTTAATATAACTCGGGCATCCCACCCGAGCATACTCCGCAACAGGAGGAGGTGAGTAAAATGTCTGAAGAAGATGAAGAAGGTAATGGAAAGGCAGAAATATGCATTGTTTGCATCATCACTCTGGTTTTCGCTATAGGGCTGATGGCAGCTTTCGGACTTTTCGACGGACAACCAATATGGTCATGGTTCCGCTAGTCAACTGATTGGGGCCAGACCAGGGGCTGAATTTCATTCAGCCCTTTTTTATTCAAAAATGCCTCAAAATATGATAAAAAGGTGTAATATAATATATAGGAAGGAGACATTATGTCAACCCCCACACCTAAAATGTTTTACTTATATATACTAAGAAGTTTAAAAGATTCAAAGTTATATATAGGATCAACTTCAGATTTAAAGAGACGTTTCTCTGAACATAATTCAGGAAAAAACTATTCAACACGAAATAGAAAACCTTTTGAATTAATATATTACGAAGCCTATAGATCGGAATCCGATGCTAGACAAAGAGAAAAAAATCTAAAACTAAGATCAAATGCGTATTCACAATTAAGAAAAAGAATCAAAAATTGTTTGAAAATAGGTGTGGGGGTAAAATGGGCATCACCTCGGAAGAAGATCGAAAATGGCACGAGGAAAATGGCGGTAAACCCGCCGACTGGAGCAAACTCGAAAAGTAGACATTCTAACAGGCTACCAACCAGCCGTTTACAAAACAGCCGGCGAGTTTTTTGGTTTGACAACCAATAATAAAAAACCGCCTATCAATGTTACTATCCCCAAGACCACCACGCCTGTAATAATTGAGGTCTGATCAGCAAGATAGCCAAAGAGAGGCAAAAGCAACACCCCTACCAAACTGCCTAAAAAACTTCGTATTGATAAGACAGTCGCTCGTATAGTAGATGATATATGTCTTTGCACATAACCGTCTAATATCGGATTCTGAAAACCTTTTACTAAACTGTAAATCAGAAAGAAAGGAATAACAACCAATAATATTGGAATGCCCATTGCCAGATAAGCTACCCCCGGGGCTAAGAATATAAGGATTAGGGCTAATTTTTCTCCTAATTTCTTTTCAATTTTTGCCGCATAAAAAGCTGAAGTAGCCTGGATAAGCGCTATTGCCGAAAAAACATAACCAATTTGCGCGGGTGAAATACCCTGATTAGTCAAAAGCGGTTGGCTAAATGTTGAGTTAAACACCGTCAACACTAAAGTTATTAAAATGCCGAATGACGCAAACCATCTAATTTGCGGATTCATGGCCGCTTGCTTAAAACCTTCTTTAAGAATTTTTAAATAACCTCCCTGTTTGGCATCCTCTTTGCCCTTAAGTAACGGTTCCTTCATGGTTAAATAGACCACAAATGCACAGCATCCGAAAATCACATCAATAAAAAAGGGCAGCCGTCGTTGCATAACAAAGAGATGAGAACCAATCGGAGCAGCAACCGCCATAGCTGCATAAAAAAACGCCAAACTCTTTCCGCTTACCAATATATAACTTTTTTCGTTCTCCACCTCCCGCAAAGTATCATAAATCAAAGCCGTTTCCGCCCCTGACATTAAGGCTATCGCTATCCCGTAAACAACCGATGCCAAGGCAAAAGCCGGAAAGCTGCTACCAAGTGCTGTGATTAATGTTCCCAATGGTAAAAGTAACGCTCCGCTGGCGATAACCCATTTCCTGCCAAACCTATCGGCCAATGAACCGGTGGGTATTTCAAAAATTAAAATTGTCGCCAGAAAAATTGATTCCAGGGAGCCAACTTCCAAAAAACTCAATCCAAACGAGCGATAATATAAAATTGCAATAGGTATCGTCAAAGAAAAACCCAAAAAAATGCCCGTCCAATAATATTTTTTGATATTTGTCTGCGTAAAACTTTCCATAATGCCTCTTTTATGTATTTAGTTTATCATAAGCATTTTATGAAGAACAGGAGGCGGCCAACCCGCCGACTGGAGTAAGCTCGAGAAATGAGAAAGCCCCGACGTCACGACATCGGGGCTAAATTTGACCTGACTCCACAAATGGCAAAAGTTTTCTACTTCGAGTAGGATGCCGGAGTTTCTTGAGGGCCTTTCCCTCAATCTGGCGGATCCGCTCCCGGGTCAGGTGAAAGTGACGGCCGACATCTTCCAAAATCCTGATCCCGCCCCCATCAAGGCCAAAGCGCATCTCGAGAACCTCTCTTTCGCGAGGTAAAAGGCCTTCCAAGGTTTCAGTAATCTTATCTTTGCGGTCTGAGCGAATGGCTGCCTCAACCGGATCCAAAGCAGTTTCATCTTCCACCACGTCTCCCAGCTCATCTCCATTTGACTTAACCTGGAGCTCAAGAGACTGAAGATCGGGAATTAAGCAAAAAATCTCTTCGGCCTCCTCAACCGAGATTCCCATTACTCGGGCAATCTCTTCGACCTCTGGCTCTCTGCCTAACTCTCCCGAGAGCTGACCTTGGAATTTCTTGAATCTCTGAATCGCATCTGCCTGGTAAACGGGCAGTCGAATTGTCCGACCCTGTTTGGCAATTTCCCGGGAAATTACCTGTCTAATCCAGGGGACAGCATAGGTAGAGAATTTGCATCCCCTACGCCAATCAAACTTCTCGACCGCTTTCATCAACCCAATGTTGCCTTCTTGGACAAGGTCAGGAAAGGGGAGACCGCGTCCAGTATAGTATTTGGCAATACTGACCACCAAGCGCAAATTGGCTTCTATCATCCGTTTCCGCGCCGCCTCATCTCCTGCCTCTATCCGTTTGGCCAGCTCCACTTCTTTCTCGGCAGTCAAAAGGGGAGTCGAACCAACCGTGTCTAACCAGTCCCGCACTGAATCGTCCAAGTCTGACCGTTCTTCTTTTGCTTCTTCGTCAGTCAGGTTGTCAAGCAGCTCTTCCACTTCTATCACCCCCTTAGGAAGAGATCGATCAGATCTATCTTACTCTTTTTGTCGAGATTGTCAAGGAAAGATTCTTAGGTTATAAATTAGATATGGCGATCATTATTTCTCTTTTTGCTTTTGTTTCAACCATGCTGGGGGGACTTGTCAGCATTAAATATCGCGACCGGCTCCATTTGATTTTGGGTTTTACCGCCGGGGTGCTTTTGGGGCTGGTGGCTTTGGAAATTTTTCCGGAAATTTTTAAACTAACTCAAGAAACCCGACTTAACCCGGAGCTGCCAATGATTGCCCTAGTGGTCGGTTTTTTAATTTTTCATCTGGTGGAAAAATTTTTACTGGTCCACCACAGCCAAGAAAATACTTACGGTCGTCATAAGCATCCTTCGGTGGGCATTTTTTCCGCCTTGGCGCTGGTCGGTCATTCATTTTTAGACGGCGTCGGCATTGGTCTTGGTTTTCAAATCTCCTCGACCGTCGGACTCCTCATTGCCGTGGCGGTCATCAGTCATGATTTTTCCGATGGCTTAAACACCGGCTCGCTCATGCTACTCCATAAAAATAGCTTAAAGAGAACTTTGATTTTAGTTCTTTTTGATGCCCTGGCGCCGGTTTTGGGCGTCATCTCGACTCTCTTTTTTAAACTTCCCGATAATTTCTTACTAATCTATTTGGGATTTTTTGCCGGTTTTCTTCTTTATATTGGCATTGCCGATATCCTGCCCGAAGCTCACAGCCAAGATCCCTCTTTAAAAACCGTCGCCATGACGGTTTTGGGGGTGATTTTTATTTTCTTAATCACTCGGGCGATTTAGAAAATAGCTAATGGATCAAGCCAGCCGGCAAGTTCATTTTTAGTTTGGACATAACCTTTGATATCCAGACGATTATCACTTAAAACGGCAAAATGAAGATGGCGGCGTTCGTTGTCGGTTTCCGGGCTATTGCCCGTGCCCAAAACCGCCAGTTGTTCTCCTTTCTTTACTTTTTGACCAACTTTTGGCAGAGAACTCGGCCGGAGATGACCGTAAAGGACAGTGTGGGGGGTGTTGTCGAGTTCGATTTCGATCATCAAGACGCCGCCGTAACCCGAGGCAGTTTCGGCTAAAACAATCGTACCGTCCGAGATGGCATAAACCGGCACATCCGTTGTCACCTCTTCATACTCAACATCCACGCCGGTGTGATAACCAATAAATCTTTCGGGCTGGACCGGCGAATTTTGCGGGGTGATATAGGCGCCAAAGGGCTTTTTGGTGATCCGTTCTTTAAACTGGGAAATGGGGAAAACCAAGGAAGGGGAGGCGGTGGGTGAGGGGGTTGTTTGAGTGAGCGTTGGCGTGCTTTGAGGAAGGCCAGCTTGATTAGAGGTTTTAAAGTATCTCAAAAAAAGATAAGTCAGGGCGAGCAGTAAAACGATCGTAAATAAAATTAAATATTTTTTCATCTTATATTTATTATACGCCCTTTAAGATGAGAGTAGTTAGGGGTTTTGGCAGAAATTATTTGACTTTTTTGATTTTTTGTAATAGATTCGGATTATTCTGTGGAAAGGGGGAAATTGCCTTGACAAAGCCAAAGTATTCAATGCGAAGATTAATCTTCCTTGTCTATAAGCAGGGTCTTTATGTCACTCGGACAAAACCTGACAATGTTGAGTTGGATCTACAGGCAGGGACGTGGAAAGTCGAAGAGGGGATCAATTCGCCGTTTCGCGGTCAAAACCGTTCCTACAAGATCGGAATTGATAGTCGGATCGCGGTGGAGAAATACCAGCGATCCGGAATTATCGGCGTCTACGACACCCACACAATTGATCATCTCAACTCTTTGATTTCCGCTGCTCTGCGGGTGGAGCAAGATGACCCAACGTTTGCGGAAGTTGAAGACCTTTAGACCATTCCCAGCCAGAGCTCGCCTCTGGCTTTTTTATCGGATTAGTCTCCCAACCGAAAATATAACACTTCGTAGGTGTTACCTTGTTCGGTAAGGTCTAAATAGATAATCGGAAGTTTAAGAATTTTTCGTTAGGGGTTTAGCGGATTTGAATATTTTCGGCGGCGATACTTCCATCAGAATTTGCTTTGCCGTTGGCATTGATGTTTTGGCCGACTACCAGATCCCCACTAGTTCCTTTCTCAGATTTAGCAACCGTTGTCGAGTCGGAAAAATAGACAATCTTCGAACTTCCATCGGGAGATTTGACAGTAATGCTTTTATCATCCTTGGCAGTAATATTTCCGGCAGTAAAACTGCCACCATTTCTATTCTGGTTAGAGCCCCGGGAACCCAGCCCCTGACCGGACGCAAATCCCCTTACTCTTTTAGCCATCCGGTAATTTTGATACTTCATTCCACCGTAAAATCCTCCGCCGGCAAAAATTAAAACGGCGACGATGGCGTAAATGAGAAAATTTTTCTTCATGTTTTCTCCTTTCTTTATTAATTTTTGATTTTTATCATTCATATCTTAAGGCTTCGATCGGATTGAGACTGGCGGCTCTTCGAGCTGGATAATAGCCAAAAACAATTCCCACGACAGCAGAAACGCCAAAAGCCAGCAGAATTGAGGAGAAGGTGATCTGTCCCTGAATGCTCACCAGACGGCTGACAATCAGCGATAAAATCCAGCCCAGAATGATGCCAAAGAATCCGCCCAGGAAAGTCAGCATAATTGCCTCCATTAGAAATTGTAAACTAATATCGCTCTTTTTGGCACCAATCGCTTTTCTAAGACCGATCTCGCGGGTTCTTTCGGTGACAGTGGTGAGCATCATATTCATAATCCCAATTCCCCCCACTAAAAGAGAAATGCCGGCAATGCCAGCCAGTAAGGTTGTCAGGATAGTCGTGACGCTGGAAGAGGCCGAGACAATATCGTTTTGGTTCATAATGCTAAAATCGGCTGAGACTTGGTCGGAAATTTTGTGGCGGGTAAGCAGGAGACTAGTAATTTGCTCTTGAACCGAAGTCATTGATGATTCGTCTTGAGCGGCCACACTAATATTGGAAACATAGTTTCCGCCCGCCAGATAATGCTGGGCGGTGGTAATTGGGATATAGATAGTATCGTCAGGATTATTAAAGCCCGAACCGCCTTTTGAAGTTGCCACGCCGATAACTTTAAAATTGACGCTGTTAATGCGGATATTTTGTCCAATAGCATTCGTGCCTGACCCAAACAAATCGTCTCTGGTAGTGGGACCGAGGACAGCGACTTTAGCAATGCTTTGAACTTGTTGGTCCGAGATAAAACTGCCGGTATCGATATTGACATTCCGGACAATTGAATAATCTGGCACGGTCCCAGTGACATTAGTATTGGTATTCTGGCTGCCGGCAGTGGTTTGATAGCGTCGAGAAACTTCGGCTGCCACCCCTTTGGCATTGGTGATATCTTTTTTGATCGCCTCAGCATCGGCTTGGGTGAGAGTTTGAGCGCTGCCCCGACCGGCGCTAATGCCAAAGCCGCGTTGGGCGCCCGGCATCACAATTATTAGATTAGAGCCAATAGACCGAATACTGTTTTGGATCGAATTTTTCGCCCCTTGGCCGATGGAAACTAAGGCGATGACGGAAGCAATACCAATGACAATGCCTAAAATAGTCAGCCCCGAGCGGGCTTTGTTGCCAGCAATTGCCCACCAAATTTCCTTAATTAAATCAGTTAAATTCATTTATTTGGCTCATCCCTTTCTATTTGACCGTCGCGGAGGTGAATAATCCGTTTGGCATATTTGGCAATATTCTGTTCGTGGGT
>Ga0315289_10011126_pt1 | contig 12781 bp, 8 predicted proteins | sample YL17G11_40_MG_FD_203452 | JGI IMG/M metagenome (GOLD analysis project Ga0315289, IMG submission 203452) | Sediment microbial communities from Yellowstone Lake, YNP, Wyoming, USA - YL17G11_40 | ecosystem: Environmental > Aquatic > Freshwater > Lake > Sediment | place: USA: Wyoming | collected...
AAGTAGAGGAAGAAAGGCCGCCAGTTTTCCAGCCGTTGGGCTGGATCGGCCAGCCGTTCGACCAGGAGAGGATTTTGCCGGTAAAGTGCGTCGTAGACCGGACGTAGATCGAAACCTGGCGCATCGGGAAGCATGCGCTGAGACAGCGCCGTCCAGAATTCCGGCCGCAGCACTTCTGGGCCGTTTTCGATGGCAAAGAGCGCCAGGCTCACGCCGATCCACAGGTTGAGGGCCATCACGACTACCATCATCTTCAGCAAGCCATAAGAGAGCCACATGAGCCAGACGTCCCGGTTGAGGAAATGGCTTAGCTCGTGGGCCAGGATGGCCCGGAAGCAGTCACGGCGCCTGCCGCCCGGTGCTCTGAGCTCCGACGACAAGGTTTGGGCCAGACGGCGTCCTATGCCCAGATAGGCCCGCCGGAAGCTGCCGAAGGCGTGCATCCCCAGGGGACGGTCGGTGGAGACCACTGCGGGCAATCCTGTGGCCCCTAACGACGCCATCTCACTTTCGATCGTGGCCGTGGCCTCGTCCTGGCGATGGGCCATCTTCCAGCGGGCGATCGTACGGTCAGGTCGGCGCAGAAAGTCGCGCAGTGGCAGCAGCGTCAAGCCCAGGACGATAGGGGGCCAGCAGAGCTGCGACCCGGGCAGCAGGCTGGCAAATGCCGCCCCCAGCACGACGAGGGCGATGAGGGCGAATAAGATGAACGTGTGGCTGGGGAGGCGCAGGATATTCAACCTGTAGGTCTTGTTTGTCTGCTCAGAAATGTTACCCATCGTTTCTCTTCAACGGCTCACCGCCAGCCGACAGCAGCTCTGAGATCACGTTGGAGAAGATGCGGGCCAATTGCTCAACCTGCTTGGGATTCAGGCCACTGGCCTGGGCTTCTCGCTCGATCAGGGGCCGGATCCTATCAGGCCTGAGTGAATCAGGGGGGAGGGACGTCCCCGGCTTCTCTGCCCCCTGCTGCTGTGCCCTCTTTGATCTGAGCTCCTTGAATGTCTCAACACACAGGCCTGCCAGCAAGTTGCCTACAAAGCCGGTCGCCACGGGCAGAATGACCAGGGTCATAAGCTCGACTGTCCCAAGTTCCAGTGGCTGGCCACGGGCTTTGGCCGGATACAGGATGTGGCCCGCCTCTTGCACCTGGTGAAAGTACTCATCGGCCGCCACATCCACCATGTCTACTTCGTCTGGAGCCCAGCGCTTGGCGGCTTCGCTCGTCAGGAGCACAATGGCACTGCGGCATTCACTGTCCTTCAAGAAATTTACTTGTCCCATAGTTGGTTTCTCCTTGCCAAGATCCGCCCTGCCCGCCGACCGGCGGCCAGAAAAGCGACCAGGCCAGCGATCAGGCTGAGCAGGCTCGCCAAGGCGGTGACTGCCACAGCCGAGATGGCGAGTGGATGCAGGTGTGGCATGGCGATGAACAGCATATAGCCTGGTAACGACAACATCCACTGCAGTAGCCAGGAGATGATGCGCAGTGGAATGAGGTCAATCAACTCAACCAGGACCCCGAGGGCCGTGGACAGGGCATTCAAGAGGGAAGGGGGCATAACGTCGTGCAGGAGTGAAAAGCGGATCCACGGCAGCAGCAGGCTGGACAACCCAGCGCTGGCGCCGTATAGCGTAGGGAGCCGGCGGCGGAACGACTCCGCAGATGTTGATGGGGAACGCAAACTCCAGGTGGTGGCCGTAACGATGAATCCGGCCATCAGGATGGCGATGAGTGTCAACACGAGAATCTCCCCTTGTCCTTCGGGACCATCTCACCCACCCGTATTTCTGCAGGCTTTCGCAGCGTACTATTGGCTTCGATGGACGTTGACTGCATCCAACACCAGTGCCCCATCGGGCAGTGCCGGGATGCCTTGGCGATTTTCAAACAGCAGAGCACCCTGAGCGTCAACCAGGACGGCGTAGACAACGAAATCGCCGATGCCGCCGAAACTAATGCTCCCATGGTTCCAGGTTCCATCGGGCAGGAGAACGGCGGGGCCATTCTGCGGGAAGTAGTTGGCGCCCACAAACACGACCATCCAAAGCTCGCGATCGGTCGGGATGTTCCTATACGTGCCGCTTACCAGGCTGACGTTTTCGGGCACTTCCTGGCCATCCGCCAGGCTTGTGATTTCGACCATGATCTCCGAGCGGGTAATGGTAAAGCGGCGATCCGGGCGATCCTCCGGAGGCTCGATTTCAGTATCATCCGCCAGGCCCAGGGGGGTACGCAGCGACATTGACAGCCGCACAACACACGTTGACAGGCTGGCATCTACGTCAATGGTGATGTTGTCAACGCGACCTCCCGTGTCAAGCACTACCACGTTTACAACAAAACCGGCGGGCAGGCCCAGCGTGTTGAACTCAGCCTGTCTCAGATAGATCTTATTCCGGTCTTGATCTATACGGATTTCACAGACTCTGCCTTCAAATGACACCAGTGGAGAGAGCGGAGGCGCAGTTGGTGTGGGGGTCAGGACGGGTGTTGGAGTTAGCGTCCCAGGCGCTACCTTCACGGTAATCGAGTCAATGACTTCGACACCCGGCCGATCACAGCGGATCCCCTCCCGGCCCACTGCACTGCGCAGTTCCACAGCCGCCTCCGGGCTGACCAAAGCCGCCCGCAGTTGTTGTTCGCCGTCGCCGGGAAATTCTACCAGCCCGTGTTCCCATACCCCGGCACGCAACGTTTCGGCGGGGCCATCCTGCGGATAGCACAGGTTGTTGGCCATCACGATGAGCCAGATTTGCCGATTATCGGGAATACGATCGTAAGTGCCGTTGACGCTATCCAGGCGAGAGGGAACGACCTGTCCCTCCTGAACACTCATAATCTTGAGTTCAGGAGGCAATGTCGCGGCCTGGATAACAGTAGGGGTTGGCGTCGCTCCTGGGGGGAAAGGGGGCCATTTGTTGATGAGGGCAACGATGATATACCCAATAGCCGTAATTGCGGCGGCTACCATAGGTGCCCCAATCTTCCAGTTGATCCCGCCTCTTTGCAAGGGTGGCCTTCTCACGTAGTGTTTCGTCATTCCATCAGCCCTCTATGAGTACGGTTTGCCAGTAACAGCCTCGCATAGGCGACTGCGCTTAAAGGATGCGCAGTCTCAATACACGGCACTGGTACACCATGCATTTGCACACAGTCATCACGGCGTCTCTTGTGCTATAGGGGGCGGCGCATTCGACGTCTTCCCCGGGCCCCCTTCTTGGTGAGGCGGCTTGCTTGACGCCCCCAAACTCACTGGGCGGCCTTCTCCCTCAGAGGCCTTCTCACCTTCGCTGATTGGCGGCAGGGACCCCTCCGGTTCTCTCCCCCTAGGTGGTTTTCCTCCGCGACCGATCCAGCAACCCACGACGGCAGAGAGAAGCATCGCGGCAAGGAAAAACCAACCCAGAGGCGTCCAGACTATGAATAGTATGGGCAGCGCACCGGGAATGAACAGAAGGATTAGCAACCAGAGCATCCGCTTGTTCAGCCTTTGCAGCGTGACGCTTTCGTAAACCTCCTCTCCAAAGCAGACGATGAGAAGGCTCACGATCGGAATGAAGATGTTAGCGCCGGGAGGGAACAGGAGGTGTTTGATCAGCCACATCTGAAAGACCTTCTGACGGTCAAATGTGCTCTGATACTCGATAGGCTGAGGAGTGGGCTTGCCATCCAGTAGCATGGTAGCAGTATATACTTCTCCTTCCGACCCTCCCGACACGCGAATCATAAAGGTCGCGACCATCTCTCCATTTGGGGGAATGCCGGGGAGAGTGACCGAGTTCTGCTCATAACCAGCCACATCATGCTCCTCGGTAGCCACTGATTCATACCCACGATCCACCAACCGTATATGGACTCGGCGCTCCGTCCCGCGCACCACGCTTACACCGACCACGGCATCTAGTGTCTCGGTGTAAATGTTGGTTACTCTCACCTGCAAGGGCATCTCAGTGAAATCGGCCACATAGGCGGGCGCACGCACGTAAAGCTCGCGCCTTCTCTCTGAATCAAGGCTCATTTCCCCACAGAAACGTCCGTCCCATTCACACTCTACCCACCTCTCCTTCTCGTATTGCACATTGAGGCGGGGATAGGGCCAGAGAACATAGTATAAGGGAAATATGGCAACAAGGATGCTGACCCATAGAACCCAGGTCACTCGATGCCTAGGAAGCAGACTGTCTAAAGGCATGTTATTCCCCTCTCTTGTGGCTGATCTTGACAGCGACAGCCACTACATGACCTATAACATATGCAGACCCACACAGACTGTTATCCTGAACTGGTGACACGGGAATGTCTGACTTGTCAAGGATCAAACTGGTGCCAAGCAACACCAGAATGACCAACTTTCGTGCTCGACATGTCCTCCAACGCCGATTTTAGCGCAGGTCTTGGCTTAAACGTCAGCAAATTGCCATGAATTGTACGAAAACTGATCCTTGACAGACTTCTGAAAACCTTAAGTTGTGACGGATGGACACGGGGCCGGGGGCAGGCCATGAGTCTCAGGCGCTGGGCTTGGAGTCGGATGGGGGGGGAGCGAATCCCGATTTACCTCAGTCCACTTTATGCCCTCCATTCCGCCCCCTGTCCACCGAAGGCGCAGGTGGCGGTAGTCGCAGCCATCCAGCACCTTCTCATAGGGGACGACAATCTGATAGTACCGAGTATCTCCTTCATCCCACCACAACCTGACATCGGGGAGGCGTTCGGCGTTAGCAATGTCCACGTAAGGGAGACAGCCAGGGCGATGCGGAGGTTCATCTCCGTCAAAGCGCTCGGGGAAGAGGGCAAAATGGGCCTCGAACTCTGGTATCCTCACCGCGTAGGGGATAGGGACAGTCATGACAACGCCTTGCCCACGCTCCCAGACCTCAGGGCTGGGAGCCACCATAACACGCCCGATTTCGGGTTCAAACCTGACAGACAGCACGTGCTCGACCGGTCTCGGTGACTTTTCTGGTTCATCCGTATACACCAACTGCGCCCTTACCAGCAACAAGCCCCAGGAAAGGGTTATCGGCAGAGTGAAGTGGAGGTTGAGCGATTCAGAGTCACCTTCCAAGTCCAGCATCTCCTCCTGGTCACCCACGCTGACAGCGAGTTGATAGCATCGGGGAGGCTGAGGCTGTGTAGTCAGCCCAATTGCCACTGTCATATCTTGGCCCTTGTTCAGAACTACCGTTTCAGGCGAGTGTGTGAGTGAGGCTATGCTGACCTGCTTCTTCCCGGTGACTAACCAATAGTACACAGTTAGGTTTTCGCGCAACTCCAAGGTCCACTGGTGGGAAAGACACTCGGAAAGGGAATCGGTCGCAGGAACCTTTGCCTCACCATGAAACCATTGAGGGCCCTGGGGCCTCACATCAACCTCTATACTATCCTCGTCCCGTAAATGAAGGGCTCCATCGAAGGGTTGTCTAGAGGTCACTATCCCCACACGGACTCGCTGCGTTCCCCCAAGGAACGGCAAGGGGGTCTGCTCTCCCCCGTCCAACCAGCCGTCATGATAGTGGGCCCCCGGGAGAAGGTCAGCAAGTGCGTTACCCATCATCTCAAAGGCCGTTTCCTCTTCCGGTCGTGCTGCGCGGGCACTGACGCTCCATTCCTTCCATGTGTCCAGGTCAACGTGCCGTGCGTCGCTCGCATTAAGGGAAAGCGGGCAATCGCTGCCTTGCCTGCACATGTGTTCGCCCAGTAGAAGGACGTGGACTTCAATACCGTACGTAGAGAAGAGTTGTTCCAGCGCTGTCCGGACACGGTCTCGAGCCTCCAAGCGCCCCTCTATTGGAATCACCCCTTGAAACGAACCATCGGTCAGCAGCACCAGGATGCGCCGGGAGGCATCAGGCGGAAACGATTTGACCGTCTCTGTCAGAGCCTCCGTGTAGGCTGTATTACGAAACCAGTCGTCAGTAAAACCGCTCAACATCGTCTCAGGCGAGAGCAGCCTCTGGCGAAAACCATCCCACTCCTTGGGACCAAAAAGATCAGAGGCTGAGGTAAACGGGAAGACCTCCTTGTATGTACTGGCAAACTGTGCCACACCGACATAAAGGCGTGGCAGGTCGTCTAACACATTTTTATCTTTGCTCGACAATACCCACCGGCCTGAATAGTAGGCTTCCCAAAGTGATAAGTAGAAACGGACGAGATCATACCGCAGCCCATCCTCGTCGGTTACCGGCACTTGAGGCCAGCGCCCACTTACCCCACCCGACTCGTCTATCAGGAACAGCAGAGCCGTGACACCCTGAGAGGCTGGAAGCGGTTCGACGGTCCCAGGCGGGGTTTCAGTGGGTGGCGGTTCGGTAGAACTGGAAGAGGGTTCGGTAGGCAACATCGGGGTAGGACTCAACGTCACTGCCGTTACTGGCGCGGGCTCCAGCGTAGCAGTGGACGGCCTGGTGCAAGCAACCTCAGCGCCAACGATGATCAGACATATTGAGATTGCGAGGATCGCAGAAGGATACCCGTTATGTTGATGGGACATCGTTCTTCTCCAAAGACTGTAGCTGCAAGGATTTGACGAAACTCCGCGCTGCTGCTCTGTAGAGCCATACTTTGCCTATTCAGGATAAAGTCTCTCTACAAACATGTACCATTGCTCATTTTCACCAAATGTCATCACATCTCCCTCTTGTACTGCTCTCTGATCACCTGGCTTGAGTCTTTCCAGTCTCTTGGTTGAAGGGCGGCGTACTCCGATACACCAATCAGACGCACTTCGCGGCAGAGTGACTTTCCATTCCCCCTTCTTTCTTTGCAACTCAAAAAACGGACGCTGCACTAACCTAGCGGAAGTCTCCCTGTCGGCGCAAGTTATCGCACTACGCAGGACAGTGCTCAATCTTTCGCGCCTGTCCGTGATCCAGCTCTGTCTAATAACTGACCACACTTTCTTTGCGCGGACGAAGAGCACTTGTGCCTTAGAAAGCATCGCGCCTACGGCGATCTCTCCGTTATCATAAACCCTAGCCCTGCCCGTTAAGGTGTATGATTCCTCAAGTCCGGTCTTGACCCACTTCTGCCTGACAGTCAGCCACACTGCCTTGGCGCAAAGAGCCTTAGCCAGTATTGTCAGCACTGAAATGAAGTTACAGCCAGAGATTAATAAGCCAAACACAGCAAACCAGAGAGACAAGATCAACCCCGGAACGTCAGCGGTCTCCTCTCTTGCTCCTCCTGTCAGGGGCAAGACCCCGCCGTGGTGCACTACCACCTCCGAGGACAGTACATAGGTGGGGGTCACTAATGAACACAGCAGAGTAGCTACAACCCAGGAAAAAGGAAGTGTGAGTTTTATTCGCTTCCAAAGGCGCGCAGGCCGATCCCACCCAACGTTGTCCTGTCTCGAAACCTTTCGCTCGCCCCATCTTGGAGAGGACACGCATTCAAGCCTTGTGCCAACACGCTGCCAAAATCGAACCCACCTTGAGCCCAGAAATGAAAGCCTTAGAAGTCCACGTTGGAGGCCAATCGCAGTATGCCCACAAAGCAGTGCCGCGCTCTGCAAGATAGACCATAGCCCTACGAACCGGCACTCAGTCCTGTATACAAAATGCCGGTAATGCGGTGTCCACTCTGAGGCGTGGGACAGTAATACCAGTAGTAGTGGTCCAACAATCAGGGGGCAGGTAGCACCGACCACTGTTTGGCCCAATCCACTATACCATACCTTCAGCGCCTCTTGGATAAGGCTCATCCTGCCTTTTCTGCTTCCTCTGGATCTTTATCCAGGCCCCGCCACTGCTCCTGCAATCCCCATACGAGGGCGGCGCTAAACAGTACTATCTCAATGACAACGACAATTAAACCGAGAAGGATTTGCTCAACGAGTGTCATCGCCCTTACCGTCCCACGGTTTGTTACTCCCGCCCCTCAAACCAAACTGCTACTGCTGCCCCCGCCGCACCTCAACCTGCCACACCGGCATGCGGAACTGGTAAGGAATGCCGTCCGGGTCCACGCATCCTTCCGGCCAGTATGCCCGGCTCTCATCCACGACCAGCCAGAACAGGTCGCCTGCGCCGATCGCTTCAGGCGGGTACGTTGTCGCTAGCACCCATTCATCGCCCTCCTGATCGTTTCGGCATTGCATCACTTCCGTGATTACCCCTCCGGGTATCTCTGTCCCCGGTCGGCCTCCCTCGTCGGAGAAAAGTGTATAACTGACGACGGCTGAACTGCGCAAGCCTGGGATGGCTACCCAGATCTCATACGCATTCCCACCGGGCAAGTACACAGGCCAGCGTGCCCGTGCACCTCGTGGAACATTCTGTTCTGCGCGGGTAGCGAACGGATACGTCACTTCCTGGGGCACGGATTCATCCCGCCAGATGCCAGGATTACTCGGGTCATAGGCCGGATCGAAGTCAGCCGTTTCGTAGGTCAGCGTGATCGGCAACGGCCCGGCAAAGAGAATTCCTACCACCTCCGTCTTCTGCCCTGGGCTCACTATCACAGCCGAGCCTTCAACCTGGCCCACGTCCGGCGGTGCACCTGCGGCCCAATCCTGTACTTCAGTCCCTGGCGGGGAGGCAATAGAGACCTGGTACTTCACATCTTCCAGGACGCTGATGTGCTCCAGTGTAAACGAAGCCTCCACAATGTGCTGTCGAGGTTCAGGTGGCTTCTTCTCTACCGTCTCTGCGCCGGCATCCAACCATTGCCCCCACTCGTCCTGGTAGCGCAGTTGCACCGTCGCCGAATCGGGCGCACCCTCGCCCTCGAAGTACACGGTGCCGGCGAAAGTGCGCCGGATGGCTGCCTCAAACGTCACGGGCTTGATTGCCTCGCTGCTACTGAAACTGCCCGTAACAGTGTAGGGCGTCCCGTTGGACCAGTTCCAGCCCCTGCCCTGTGTGCGGGCAATGTGGTTCCAGCCTGGAGGCAGTTCTACCCTCAACTGGCACTCCACCTTTCCAGCGAAACCACCGGGCAGTTCATACGGCAACGAGAACGAGCCATCCTGGCCACTGACATCAGAAGCCGCTCCTGGCTGCCATCCGCCCTCGGATAGAACGTCCAGGTAGACTGTAGCCCCCGCCAGGCCTTCCCGTGTGCCCTGCCGGTACACCTGCCCACTGAAGATCCACGACGCTTCCTTGAGAACGGGAGTGGGTACCTCGGTCGGGGGTATTTCTGTGGGTACTGGCGTCGCCTGAGAAGTGAAGATGACCCCTGGCCACGGCCATCCATACTTTGCCACCGCATAGCCGCCTCCGACCAGAACAACTGCTGCGAGCAGTACCAGAGCGACAGCTCTGACCACCTGCTGCCATCCAAGGCACCGCGCTGCTGCTTTTTCTACTGCCTTTGCCCAATCCCGCGCCCGCAATGACCTGTCCAGGGCCAAGCCTGCCAGGACCTGCTGTGCTTCTTCGCGCCTGGCCCGGAGGTCACGCTGGTGAAGCCTCCAACCCACCAGAGCACCTGCGAAACGCTGTGCTAACTTGCCAACGGTCGTCATGCCGCCTCCTCCTGTTCCAGAACGGGCCTGGCCGCCAACCGTTCCCTCATCAAGCCGACGAGGGCCAGCGCACCGGCCATCTGCGCCCTGAGTGACCTTTTCCGGGTTCGCAGGCGGGAGTGAGTCTCCCAGAGCAGCGATTCGGCCTGCGCAACGTATTCCAGGAACATCGCTCTCAACTCCTCCGGCAGTTCGCCCGGCGTCCCCTCGATCAGATCCGCCACCTGTCCCAGTCGCTCCAGCACCTGCGGCAAACCTTGGGCGTCGCCAGCAAGCAGGCTTCTCGGTTGTGGGCTCTCCTGACGGATCGCCGCCATGCGTTCCTTCGCGGCGGCCAGTCCCTCAATCGAGACACGCAGCGACTGCAGTGCCTGCTGTTGCTCGAGCAGCAACTCAGCCTCAGGTGGGGCCTTCTCGGCCAGCGCAGCCAGCGCACCCTCGTACTCGCCAGCCGCCAGCGCCATCCGTGCTCTTCGCCGGGCTTCGTCAACCTGGTGGCTGACGTGTGCTCTCCCAATCGAGGCACGCAGCGCCTGCCGCGCTTCCCGTTGTGCGGGGCGCAGCTCGGCGTCGGCCGGGGCTTCATCCAAGACTACCAAAGCCCGCTCATAGTTCCCGGCATCCAGCGCTGCCTGCGAATGGCGAATGGCCTCGTCGAATCGTCTGTCAATGTCCTCGATTTTCTGCTCCACGCGCTCGATGAACTCGCGCACGCCGGGTCGTTCGGGCCACAATTCAAGCGCCTGCCGGGCCAGGTCCGGGGCGGCCTCCCAATCTTCACGCTGCTCACTTTTGGACAGTCCCTGTGCTTGCTGCCACAGCGAATGGGCCTGTCGCCGGACCTCCCGCCGTCTCTGCTCTTCCTCGTCCACCCTGGCGCGCTGGGTTCCCAGTTCCGTGGCCATGTCGCGCTGTAACTGGGCCAGGTACCTGACCTGTTCGTGCAACGCGTCGAGCTTTCTCTCCTGGGCTGCCCGGGCTTTGAGGTCGAAGACGCCCGGGAAGAAACTGGCCTGCCGCAGGAGCGCGTGGCCGGCCATCCACTCGTCCAGCACCCCCTTCAGTCCGCCTTGCCAGTCTTGCCGCAGTTTGTCCTCCGCCCGAGCAACGTGGCTATTGAACTGCTTCTCCAGGGCGAACGTGGCTCGCAGCTCCCACTCCGGCAGCCGTTGCTCGACCTGCGTATCGTCCGGAAAGTACCGCCGGGCCAGGGCGACCAGTCGCGCGGCACTGAGCGCGTCCCCTGGTTCAGGCGCTGTCCGGGCAGATACCAGGTGGTATCCCAAGGCCTCCTCCATTCGAGTGATCAGTTTCGCCCGTAACTTCTCGCGCTGTTCCTGGCCCCATGGATCGTCGGGGAACTCGTCGAGCAGGGCCTGACAACGCACCAGCGGGGTTTCCAGGTCATCTGTTTCCAGTACCTCCTGCAAGTCCAGGCCTCGCTGCGCCCGGGCCCGCTCCGCTCGCAGTGCGGCCGCTGTGCCTTCGCTGCGCACCTGTGCCCACTTTGGCCAGGCCGCATCAACGTGGAGCAGGCCAAGCCCCCGCCCGAATTCGGCCAGCGCCCGTCTGAACTCAGGTAGCCTGGCTTCCAGCAGCCCCTTCCCGCTCTCCAGGCACTTTTCTGCCTCCTGCAGTGTATTGGCAAGTCGCTCAACCAGTTGCTGGCTCTCGGAAGGCTTTCCCAACCCGGTCTGGTACAGCAGGTCAGCATAGGGAATGGCCTCGAACAGCCGCTGGGCCTGGCCGTAGAGGACGGCCGCCTGGTGCAGGTCGCGCGTTCGCGTCTCTACGTGTGCCTCCCGTAACTTCTCCTGCATCAGTGCCTCGTCTGCCAGGAAGAACAGGCCTCCCTGCCTTTCATTCCCTGCGTTGGAATTGCCCAGGCCAACCACGGCACCGAACAGCGTTGCCTGGGAGGACCAGGGCTCCTGCAGGAGGACATAAGCCTCCCGGAGCCACGGCTTGGGGTCATAGCCTTGCCCGTGCTGTCTGCGAGCTTCCTCCACTTTCGTCAGGAAATCTGTGGGAACCTTGCCCCGCCTGCTGGAATCCAGAAAGGCTCCCCTGAGCATGTCCCAGAACTGATCGGCTACGTGGCGGAAGCGGCCGTTTTCTATATGCTCTATGACGCCCGGCGCGCGATCTACGCCGGCCAGGATCGGGAGGCCATACGTGCGAAATATCGCTTCAACCTTGGCTTCCTTGAGACTGTCCCCAAAGCGAGCCAGATGAAGCCAACGTTCTATGCGCAGAGCCTCTTCCGGGTCTTCCGATACATCTCGTTGTGCAGTCTCAAGTCTACTGCGAGCCGAGGCATACTGCGCTTGCCGAAGCTCGCTCAACGCCTGGTCCAGCAGTTTGCCGTGCTTGCTCCTTATTTTCCCACGTGCCTGAGCGGCCAAGTCTTGGACAGCAGGCCAGACATCCGGGTAGTAGACGCGGACAATGTCGAGAGCGATCAGCCCTTCGGTCGGGTCGCCTGCCAGTTTCGCCCTGGCAATGAGACCTTCAGCGCCCAGGTCAAAAAGGGAAGCCAATGCTTCCAGGTCTTTCACCAGTTCCTCTGCCCGCTGGTAGCGCCGGGCTGCCACGCGATGCAGCGCTCTGGTCAGCATGCGCTGCGCACCAAAGGTCAGGTCCCCCCACTGCGGGTGGTCATCCAGCCTGACTATCGCCCGGTCATGTTCCGGGGGCGGTGGCGTACCGAGCAGCAGCTCGTACCAGAACAGGCCGAACTGGTACAGGTCGCGCTGTGGGCCAATCTCTCGGTCCACCGCCGTCACGTTCCAGTCGAGCACGACCAGGCGCGGGCGTTCTGGAGCGGTCTTGTCGTCCCAGATGATGTCGTCCAACTTGCGGTCGGTGGAGGCATAGCCAGCAGCGTGGAGCGCCTGTAACATGCGAGCGTACTGGAGGGCCGCTGCGATGCCCAGCCGCTCATCCAGCCGGTGTTCCGGGCTGCCCCGAGCGATGCGGGCGAGTTCGCTGTCTCTGGGGATCAGTTCCATCACCAGGAAGGCGCGGCCATCTTCCCGGGTCATTCCGTATCCCTCCATACGGGTAAAGCCCGGTTCTCCGGCCATCGTTTCCAGAACCTGGCGCTCGCTCTCCAGGCGGTCGTTCTGGCCCGGGCTGGTGGCCAATTTGATCGCCACCTGGTGCCGTTCTTTCTCGGGGGGCCAGGTCTGCTCGGCCAGGAAGACCTGTGCGATGCGTCCGCCACCCAGACGCTCCTTCAGTTCATATTCACCTACCTCGTACATTGCGGTGCGCTGGCTGGTCAGTCTTGTGCCGATGTC
>Ga0315289_10011127_pt1 | contig 12781 bp, 3 predicted proteins | sample YL17G11_40_MG_FD_203452 | JGI IMG/M metagenome (GOLD analysis project Ga0315289, IMG submission 203452) | Sediment microbial communities from Yellowstone Lake, YNP, Wyoming, USA - YL17G11_40 | ecosystem: Environmental > Aquatic > Freshwater > Lake > Sediment | place: USA: Wyoming | collected...
CATCCAGGAGGGCCTGCATGCCGTAGGTTCCGACAAGCGCCGCTGCCGTGGTGACGCTGAGGTCGCCGCCGTCGGTCTGGGCCCAGGTCCAGGCGGAGAAGCTTCCCGATTCGAACCCGTCCGAGAAGAGTGGATCGTTCTTAGGTGGCCAGGGTGGAGGCGTGGGGGCGGCCGGGTCGGGGCCGATGTACGTTTCGCGCCGCGAGACGAAGGCGTCGAAATAGCTGGTGCCGCGAGTGCCGGTGTCGACGCCGCTCACAGCCCCAAGCTGGACATACTCCACACGCCGGGTGTCGTCATCGATGTTGGTGAAGGTGGCGATCTGGGCGCCGTCGACCCAGAACGTGAAGATGCCATTGTTGGCGCCAGCGGCCGTGGCGGCCTGCCAGTTGAACTCCAGGGCATGCGGCCCGTCGGTGATGGCCACCCACGGGGAGCTGCTCCACCCGTTGGAGTCGTTGATGGCTTCCGCCCGGACCTGGTAATCGCCGTAGTTGTAGCGCAGCTCAATGCGAGCCACGATGACTGAGTCCCGGTTGCCGGCGTAGAACAGGTAGAAGGCATCCCCGCCGGACATCCCGAGGGTGTTGGGGTCAAAGTGGAAGCGGGCCCGGTAGCGGGTCTCCTCGAAGGGGGTCCAGTCGTTGACGTAGATCGAGTTGTTGTCATCCAGGAGGGCCTGCATGCCGTAGGTTCCGACAAGCGCCGCTGCCGTGGTGACGCTGAGGTCGCCGCCGTCGGTCTGGGCCCAGGTCCAGGCGGAGAAGCTTCCCGATTCGAACCCGTCCGAGAAAAGTGGATCGTTCTTAGGTGGCCAGGGTGGAGGCGTGGGGGCGCCCGGGTCGGGGCCGATGTACGTGGTCCGTCGGGACTCGAAGCAGTCGAAGTACTCCGTGCCTCTCGTGCCGTTGTCGACGCCAGCCACACCCCCAAGCCGCGCCAGATCGACTCGCCGGGTGTCGTTGTCGATGTTGGTGAAGGTGGCGATCTGGGTGCCGTCGACCCACAGTGTGAGCACTCCGTTATTGGCTCCGGCTGCCGTGGCCGCCTGCCAGTTGAACTCCAGGGCGTGCGGCCCGTCGGTGATGGCCACCCACGCGGAGCTGCTCCAGCCGGTGGAATCGTTGACGACTTCAGCCCGGACCTGGTAATCGCCGTAGTTGTAGCGCAACTCGATGCGGGCGACGACGACGCCGTCTCGGTTCAGTGCATAGAACAGGTAGTGCGCGTCGCCGCCGTTCATGGCCACGCTGTTGGGGTCGAAATGGAACCGGGCGCGATAGCGGTTGTCCTCGAAGGGAGTCCAGTCGGTCGCGTAGATGCTGTTGTTGTCGTCGAGCACTGCCTGCATGCCGTATGTGCCGGCGATGGCGGCCGCGGTAGTCACGGTCAGATCGCCCCCGTCCGTCGCTGTCGCGGACCAGGCCGAGAAGCTGCCCGACTCGAATCCATCGGCGAAGACGTTTTCGGGTGGAGTGGGCGGGGGTGGCGGTGTGGGAGCGGAGGGATCGGCACCGATGTAGTTCAGTCGGTGCGACTCGAAGAGATCGAAGTAGTATGTCCCGCGCGTGCCGCTGTCGATGCCGGACACCGCGCCGAAGTGGACCGTCTCCACCCTGCGGGTGTCGTTGTCGATGTTGGTGAAAGTTCCCGTCTGGGTGCCGTCGATCCACAGTGTGAGCACTCCGTTGTTGGCTCCGGCTGCCGTGGCCGCCTGCCAGTTGAACTCGATGTAGTGCATCTGGTCGCGGATCGTGTACCAGCTGGTGCTGGTCCATGTGGTCGCGTCGTTCACCGCCTCGGCCCGAACCTGATAGTCCCCCTCATAGGACCGTAGCTCAAGGCGGGCCACAACGGTCGAGCTCGCGTTGAGGGCCTGCAGCAGGTAGTGAGCCTCCCCGTTGAGCATGCTGATCGAGTTGGGGTCGAAGTAGAAGCGCGCCCGGTACTGCGACTCCGCCTGAGGGGTCCAGTCGGACACGTAGATGCTGTTGTTGTCGTCGACGACCGCCTGCATGCCATAGGTGCCGGCGATTGCGGGCGGCGTGGTGACGCTCAGGTCGCCCCCGTCCGTCCTGGCTGCGGACCAGGCGGACAGATCGCCCGACTCGAACCCGTCGGCGAAGATGACATCCGTTGGGGTTGTGTCGGGCTGCAGGACGGTCTCGGTCACGCTGGTGCGATTGCCTACGTTGTCGTAGCCATACGAGAACGAGGACAGCGTGGTGGGGCCGTTGACATGCGCCAGCGACGTCAGCCGGTTGGCGTCGTCGAAGGTGTAGGTCGAGACCACCCCGTTGGGGAAACTTGTGGTTGCGGACCGGGAGCCACGGTCGTAGGTGTAGGTTGTGATCAGGCTGTCCCAGTCAGTCACGAGGTGTAGCCGGCCGGCGAGGTCGTAGGTGTAGGCGACCTGACGGGTGTCCGGATAGGTGAGGACAGTGCGTAGACCGGCAGCGTTGTAGGCGTAGGTGACGACCGCGCTGTAGGGATCGGTGACAGCGGTCGCGCGGTTGAGATCGTCGTAGTTCCAGGTGGTCATTCCCTGGCCGTCGACCATCGTGTGGCGGTTCCCGGAATCGTCGTAGGTGTAGGTGACATCGGCATCCGGAGATGGGTAGTTGATGAAGGTCAACCGGTTCAGACCGTCGTAGGTGAAGGTGGTGGTGTGGCCGTTGGCGTCCAGGAGTGAGACGCGATTCCTGGCCCCGTCGTACCCGTAGGTCGTCGTATGGCTGAGGGCGTCGGATTCGGTCGCCAGGCGGCCGAGGTCATCATAGGTGAAGGTGGTGGCGTGGGATCGTGCGTCGGTGATCGTGCGCCGGTTACCCCTGCCATCATAGCCGTACTCGGTGCGTACGTTCGTCTGGGCGTCGGCTGGCTGCCCGGACTTGTAGTTCTCCACGACGGCGGTCAGCCGCCCCAGGGCGTCGTACTCGAACCGAGTCACGATATTCCGGGCGTCCGTGCTTGAGGTCCGGTTGCCGACAACGTCGTAACTGAAGCTGGTCATGTGGCTGAGGGGATCGGTCTCGCTCGTGAGGCGATAGACCGCATCGTAGGCGTACGTGGTCGCCTTTCCGTTGGGGTCGGTGACGGTCTTGCGATTTCCGGCGTCGTCGTACGTCGCCAGGGTGATGATGTCCCGGTCGGTGTCCGGGCTGGGGGTGTAGCTTCCGCAAGGGCTGGTCACCGATGGGTTCTCGATGCTCTTGACGACGCGCTGCTGTCCATCGTAGCAGGTATGAGTGACCCCTCCGATCGGGTCCACCGTCCGGATGACGCTCCCGGCCCCGTTGTACTGCGTCTCGGATGTGACGTTGCGGTCGGGGTATGTCGGATTGAAGGCCGGCGGCGTTGGGTTCGAGACGTCCTGGCCGATCAGGTTCTGGGTGACGTGGCGAACGCGGTGGACCGCGTCATAGTAGCTGCGGGTGATAGTGCCGGCATTGTCGATCGTGGCAATCGCGTTGCCGCTGGCATCGTAAATCGTTTCCGTGCGGACGTTCTGGTCCGGATAGGTCGGGTTGTACGCCGGCGGCGTGGGCACGGAGATGGCCTGCCCCGTAAGGTTCCGCACGACATATCGAGCACGTCCAAGGCCGTCATAGTAGGTTCGGGTAATCCGCTCAAGGGTGTCGATTGTGGCTATGGCCTGGCCGGCGTCGTCGTAGACGGTCTGTGTCCGGACATTCTCGTCCGGGTAGGCAGGGTTGTACACGGGGGGCGTCGTGACATAGATGCCCTGGCCCTGCAGGTTCTGGACGACATACTCGGGGCGGTTGGCCACGTCATAGTACGTTCGGGTGACAACCCCCAGGGTGTCCACGACGGCGATCTGGTTTCCGGCCTCGTCGTAGTAGTAGTCCGTGATCACGTTCCGGTATGGATATGTCGGATTGAAGACCGGGGGCGTCCCGATCTCGATGCCCTGGCCGTACAGATTCTGGACCGCGGTGATCGGCCGGCTCAGCGCATCGTAGTAGGTCCGGGTGATCACGCCAGCGGGGTTGATCGTGGCTATAGCATTGCCGCTGGCGTCATACACCGTGTCGGTGCGGAGATTCTGGTCCGGGGTCGAGGGGTTTCGGCTGGGAGGCGTGGGGTTGTCAACAGCCTGACCGGTGAGGTTCTGGACCACCGAGAAGGGCCGGCTATTGGCGTCGTAGTACGTTCGGGTGATGTGGCCGGCATTGTCCCGGATGGCGATCGCATTCCCAGCAGCATCATAGAAGAACTGGGTCCTCGTATTCCGATCGGGGAATGCGGGGTCGTAGGCTGGAGGAGTCGAGACCCCGATCCCCTGACCCAGCAGGTTGACGACCACGTACTCCGGCCGGTTGAGCGCGTCGTAGTACGTTCGGGTGATGACGCCCAAGGTATCGACTGTCGCGATGGCATTTCCCTGGTTGTCATAGACCGTCTGGGTCCGCAGGTTACGGTCGGGGTATGCCGGGTCGTAGGCCGGGGGAGTCGGGATCTCGATGCCCTGCCCAACCAGGTTGACAACAACGTATTCGGGCCGGAGGTCGGCGTCGTAGTAGGCGCGGGTGATGCTTCCGGACGGGTCGATCGTGGCGATGACGTTCCCGCTCTCGTCGTAGACCGTGGTTGTCACGCGGTCCTTGTCGGGATCGGGGCTCGGGATGTAGCTGGCGGCATTGCAGGGGCCCGTCTGCGGCGTCCCGCCGTCGCCGGTGGCGTTGGCGACCGTACGCACCACGCGACCGGCGGCGTCGTAACAGGTCCAGGTCGCATGCCCGAGCGCGTCGGTTGTCCTTTGCAGGCGGCCGAGGGCATCGTAGGCGTAGGAGGTCGTGTGCCCAAGAGCATCGGTGGATGACATCCTTTGGCCGAAGGCGTTGTAGACGAATGTCGTCGTGTGCCCGAGCGCGTCCGTGATGGTTCTCAACAGCCCCGGCGGCTGGGGGGCGTGTGCAGCGGTGGTGTACGTGAAGGTCGTCGTATTCGACAGAGCATCCTCGACTTCCAGGAGCAGTGTTCGGCGGGCGGGATCGGGATCCGAGATGTTGTAGACGTAGGTCGTCAGGTAGTCCCGGGGATCGGCGACCGAGGTCAGGTTGTGGTAGGCGTCGTAGGTGAGGTCTGTCTGGTTGTCCTCGGCGTCCGTCAGGCGCAGAAGATCGGCGCCATCCGGACTCCATAGCATCCGCACGGCGTTTCCGCTTTCGTCGGCGACTACGCTGGGCCGGAAGTTGGCGTCGTAGGACCTGCCTTCGGTACCGCCGGCGTCATCGGTTCGCTCCACCAGAGTTCTGCGGGCATCGTACGCGTCCGTCAGCTGGTTGCCAAGGGAGTCCGTGACATTGGCCGTGCCGTCCGCGTTGTACGTCACCTCCAGTATCAGGGTGCCGGAGGGATCGAACTGGCGGTAGGCTCGCCCCTGGACGTCGTACTCGGTGTGGAGAACCTCCGCCCCGGCGCCGTCTTCGACGATGCGCAGCCGGTGGGCGCTGTCGTAGGTCAGGATCCAGGTGTTGTCGAGGCCGTCGACGAAGGTGGTCAGGTCCCCCGAGGCGTCATAGCTGAATGTCACATCCCGGCCGCCCTGGTCGGACACAGTCTGGATGCGCCCCTGGCCGTCATAGCTGAAGTCCAGATAGCGCTGTCCCGTATCGTCGGTCACTCGATCCAGGCGCCCAGCAGCGTAGGTGTAGGTCCAAGCGTGTGCCTGGGGATCCTCCCTACGCAGGATGAGACCGTCCTCGTCGAAGACAAGCGTCTCCTGGGAAGGTGCCCGGATGGTGAACCGAACTGGCGGGCCTGGATCGCGTGTCAGCGTACTCAGCACCCCCGCCGTTGGCGTGTAGGTCCCATCCCCATTGTCGAGGAAGCGGAAGAGATTGGTCGAATCCGCCTTCAGGAGGACAACGCCTGGCTCGCCTCCGGGATCGTCCGAGAAGATCAGCCGAACGTCATGATTGTGGGTCCAACCGTACCCGAGGAGCGCGGCGAAACGGTCGGTAGACACGGACGAGTATGTGCGCACGAAGGCGAGGCCGCCCGCCGAGGTCGGCACGGACAGGTCGATCAGGGAGTAGTCGAAGGCTCCGGTGCGAGTGTTGATTGGGTCGCCCTGGCGACCTTGTGTTGAGGCTTGGCCTTGTTCCCACGGACATGGCCCGGCCCCGTTCTCGGGATCACAGAAGGATGTGGTCGACAGATCGTACACGATCGTGTTGTAGGCAGCGAGTGAGATCCTGACGGCGTAGCCGTCCTGGGTTCCTCCCAAGGTCCTGTCGAAGGCATTGCTCGTTGTGGGAAAGTCCGCCGAGCGTGTCTTGCCGGCGACGTACGCGGTCCAGATGGCATCAACCGCTACGTCGAAAGCCGAATCATAGCTCGTTCCCCCAAGACAGGTGGAGTACAAGGCCCCGCTCCCGTCGGCTGCCAACTTCGTGAGGTACCCATCTTCGAGGCCATTCTGCGTGGGGTCATAGGCATTGGGAGTGGTCGGAAAGTCCCGGGAATGGGTGCCTCCAGCCACATAGATGGAGCCATCCGAATCAGTTGCGATGGCCCAGCCAGAGTCACCGTCAGACCCGCCGAGATAGGTCGAGAAAATCAGAGCACTCCCGTTGGCGCTGAGCTTCGTGACATACGCGTCGCTCCCTCCCCCCAGGGAGTTGTCCATGGCATTCCACATGGGGAAATCCGAAGAGCCGGTCCCGCCGGTGACGACAGCAAAGCCGCTGGCATCGACGGCGATGTCACACTCCGAGAAGTCTCCGGCCAATTCGCAGTCCGTGCCACTACCTCCTAAGTAGGTTGAGTACACAAGGTCGCTGCCGTCCTGGTCCAGCTTGGTCACGTAGGAATCCCAGCCGCCGTTCGCGCTCTGGTCGTAGGAACCCGTCGTAGTGGGGAAGTCCGTCGAGAAGGTCTGGCCCGTCACGTAGGCGAAACCGTTGAGGACAGCAATGCCGTGACCTTGATCTGCACCTGAACCCCCGAGGAGGGTTGAGTAGACGAGCGAGCTCTGCCCGGAGGCATTCGGGTTGAACTCGACGACAAAGGCATCCTGGACTCCATTCCTCGTACGATCCCATGCCCATGTGCTTGTCGGGAAGTCGGAAGAATCTGTCATTCCTGTTACATACACGGCAGAGCTGGTCTCCAGCGCAACAGAGTGAGGTATCTCTGTCGCGCCCCCGCCGAAGAACGTGCTGTAGGCGAGCGCCGTCCCGGAGGGAGTGAGCTTCGTTAGGAAACCATCGGTTCCGTTCCGGGTGAGGTCGTAGCCGCCTGCTGTCGTTGGGTAGTCAGAAGACATCGTGGCACCGGTGATGTACGCGGCGCCCGTGGAGTCAACAGCGATGGCGCAATCCCAATGGCAGTCAGTACTGCTGCCCCCGATGAACGTCGAGTAGACTTGTTCGCTCCCATCAGCACTCATCTTGGTGACGAAAACGTCTGCTGTTCCCCCGCCGTAGGAGGTGTCGAAAGAACCCGGCGTGACCGGGAAGTCCGTCGAAGGAGTCGTCCCCACGATGTAAATCGAACCCAGAGCGTCGACAGCATTGCCGAGAGCGTTGTCCTCGCCACTGCCGCCCAGGTAGGTCGAGTAGACAAGGTCGTCGATAGCCAGGACCGGGGCTGCGAATGCAGCAGGTTCGTCCGCACTCCGAAGCGCGGCTGCCGGGGCTGCCAATCCCCGACCGCCTGCAGGTGGTTGCGGCTCGAATGCAAGCGGCGTGGGGATGGCCTCGGGGGTGTCGGTCAGGGAGGGCTCCGGGGATGGGGTCGCCGTATCGGATGGAGTGGCCTCTGGCGAGGGCGTGGCAGTTGGTTCCTCTGTGGGTGGTAGTGTGACTGTCTCCGTCGCAGTTGGTTCCTCTGTGGGTGTCAAGGTGACTGTTTCCGTCGCGGTAGCGGTGGGTTCTATGGTGGCTGTCGCCGTTGGTTCCTCCACGGCAGAAAGCAGGATGAGCTCCCGATCGGTGACTATGGGCTCGAGAGATCGGCCCTCAAGAGTCATTCCTTCTGGCAAGACGATTGCGGGAACCGGAAAGCCCAGATCACCCACTTCAGTGGAGATGACCAGAATCCCCTGCTCAGCAAGGGATAACCGGCCATGACCCTCGATGTGAAGCCGAATCCCGCGGCGGGCGGCGCCGCGTAAGTCGTCCTCAAACTGGACTGCATCGCGGACGACCAGGCGCCAGTCCCAGACCCCTCCAGTGCTCTCGATCTCCAAGTCCACGCCTGGGTAGAGGTCCACATACCGTACACCGGACCAGACCGGGACATCGGGGTACCATTGTTCAGGGTCGTTTCCGAGAAAGTACGAGATCGTCGTGTCGATCGGCCCGAATGGCACGATCTCTGGGTGGGGATTCGCCCCCACGAAGTCGAGCTTGAGGTGGACGCCCCTTCGGGAACTATCTGCCGAAGGAGTGGAGATCTGATCCGTTGGCGCGGCTGGGGTCGGCACTGGCGAGTCGGCTGATGCCTCCTGTTGTGCCCTCAGGGGTTCGAAGAGGGTAAACCACAGAGCATCGTCTGCGAGGTGCCCGAAGGCGCGCCCACCGCGCACTTCGAACCGCGAACGAGAGTCGAATTGGCCCACGTTCTCGATGAAGAGGAGGGGCGCGGCCCTCTGCTGGATACCCAGAGGGAGGGGAGAGGAGGAGGGAGCGGGTGTGCCGGTGCTGGGAATGGGTGTTCCCGTTTCTGCCGCCGCAAGGGTCTGCGTCTCTGCGGTGGGCGAGACAGTAGCTTCTATCGTCTCGCTGGGAGTCGCAGGCGTCTCTGTCGGAGTCTCTTCCTGACCGTGTTGGCCGTACCGGGCAGCTGGTCTGGCGAACACGGGCCGCACGAAGGGATCCACCGGCGCCGTCTCCGCTTGGGCGCGCATCGGTTGCCCTTCGTCGGCCGAAGGTGCCCAGGAATGGGGCGAGGGTACTGCGAAGTTCGGTGCTGCCAGAGACAGAACGACCAGGGCGTGAAAAACCCTGGTCGTTGCCGCACGAAGCCCTGCACCGGGCTTGGGCAAGGTTCGGCGAGAAGCGCCTACTACATCGAGACCGTACTCATGGTGAGACATAGTGCCCCCTATTTGAATGTCCAGAACGAGGCTGGTAGAGCGCCCCCCCAAAGAGGAAATCGCCCGACTCGGGGACCCGGGCGGCCGACTGCCAGATCTCGGTTTGCCCCCTGAGCCGCAGTCTTCGGAGTCTGCATTCAGCCTACACCTGTCCGCGGACTCTGTCAATTACCACGTGGCTTTGAGACACCCGGCCCGCGAGATGTAGCCGGTGTGACAGGAAATCGGCCCGGATGCGAAGGGGCGTTTCTGGTACGCGAGCATGCCCGTGAGCGAGGCTCACCCATTTCGGGCATAGCCGGTCGGGAATCAGCTTCGGCGTCCATCGATCAGCGCGCTGCATCCGCTGGCATTCGACAGCGGTCGTCCGAAACAGCTGGCTCACCTGGGATTGCCGTGCACACCCTTCTCGGGAACTCAGGGGGCATGCTGCGCGACTTGGCACTCCTCGCCAGTATGAACAAGCATCCAACACCGCCTCAGGGAGCGATGACTGCCTACTACGGCGAAGGGCAGACCGCATTACAGAGGCCGGCGTCCCCTGGGCCAGTGAACAGAAGCAGACCCTCAGCGCCTTCGCTTCCCAATGACGACCCTCCAGTTGAGGGCACATTGGGGGACATCAGGGAAAGCACGCTTGACGAGTTGCGAGACGAGTCGGGGAAGCAGGGTCGCAATCCGTCGTTCGCCAGGCATTGCGCGATGCTGCCTGGCATTGACTCGAAAGGCGACGGTAGGAGTCAAACCCACGATCGGGGTTTTTGCAGACCCTTGCCCGTGGGTCCATGGGGGGTTCCAGATATGCGTGACCACTTGAGACCGGCCAGCTCTTTGAATCTTCTCCTCCCACTCGATTGTCTCTGCCACGTTCGGCTCGGGCGCGTAGACGTCTTTCGTCGTCTGTGCCCGGGCATGCCCCAGTACCGCCTGCACTTGGTCGATCGACGCACCAAGGTCGATGGGGCGTTGCGCGTGCCTGTGCCGGAAGGCGTGGGTCGAGACGAACTGATCCCGGTTGGGACATAGCCCGCTGCCCTGGCCAGATCGACCACGATCCGCCTAACCGCCTAGCGCCGAGGGCCGCGCTGTATCCGCGGCGCCGACGACGGCAGGCCTCTGGGGAGAGTCTTCACTTCCTGGGCCCGGCTCCGGTACGACCATGCTGGATGAACAGCCAGGAAGAAGTGTCATTCCTCTCCCTCAGATAGGCCTCTATCGCGGCTTAGACATCCTTGCCGAAAACCACGTGGGCCGCGAAGGCTATCTCAGCCATCTCGATCCGCAGATGGCTGTCGACTGGTCCGCTAGCTTAGGATCTGCCCTGGTGAGCCTACAGACATCGCCTGCACGCAGAGCGGTTGCCCGCAGATTGTGCACCAGCGCCTGAGCCCGTAGGGTCTCAAGCTTAGCCTTGCGCCTCGCGCGCGGATCCGGGATGTCTTCCTCGGTGGGGAGGGGTAGGGCGGTTGGAGCCGCAAGCATGCCGTCACCGAAGTCGGTAGGGACGGCACCGCTGCGCGTCTGGAGCCCCCAGCGTTCATCGACGCCGGATCCCACGCGAGGTGCGCTCAGGGCCGTTGTCTCTCGCTCCAACCTAAGTCGTCGGCTGATGCCTCTGATCGACATGCCGTCCACACGGTGCAATCGTCGAGTTTCGGCCGATTGATCCACGCTGATCATCCTTCCGGCCTCCGCGAAGCCCATGGCTGCTGCTCGGCTGGAGGCTCATGATAGCCGGCCGGAGTGGCCTATTATTGAACAGTTGCTGACACAGGCGTTGGCCTATTGGAGATAGTTCTTCGGCGCCAGGATGTGCGCCTTGGTTCTGTTGGGAGCCGGAATGCGCCACGCATGGGGAGCGCGGTCGGGTTCGAAGAGGCTGAGCTGGAAGGCGGTGCAGTCGTGCTCCTTGACACGGTCGCCGAATAGAAGCCTGCCGTGGGTGTGGTAGTACCAAAGAGGGACGCAGGGTGCATGGCGATCGAGCTGCTACGCTCCGCTTCTCGTGATGAATAGGGCCATCACGAAGAGCCCGGGCAGGCCGATGGTCTCATGGTTTGGGCTGCGGGGGATGGGGCTCAGCGCAGGGAGGGAAGAGCGAGCTCCCGGTCAAACTGTCAGTCATGGCGAGCTTGCAGGACCGCCAGAGGTAGCCCCATGCGCATAGCCATGTACTCCTTTGAGGAACGGGAATGAGGTCGTTTGGCTGCGGCACATCGTGGCTATACGCAATAGGGTTGAGCGCTAGCGAGTGGATATGCGTGGTGACCGGAGATCGGTGTGGGATGGCTCAGGCGGGATGAGACGGGATCGGCACCGCCAAGGGGCACTGGGTGGCGGGTGGCCATGACGCGGTGTGCGGGGCTGGGGTGGGTGGCAGATGACCTTGAAGGTGCAAACTGTCGGGCGAGACGGAAGGCCGCTGGAGGGTTGAGAAGCTGCGTATTGGGCAGAGAACCGGAGGAAGGTGAGTGCGGTGGCCGGCAGTGGGAAGTATTGCGCGCCGGAATGGAGCGTGTACTCGCCATGGCGAATGCTACAGTGCTGAAGAAGGGGGATATCTGATGGATGATGGATAGGCTGTTGACCGGCCGCTCCGGGCTCTTGCACGGCGACATCATGATGTCCTCGTCGTCTATGGAAGGTCGCGCTAGTTGAGGGCGTTCGAGCTGCGCCGTGTGGCTAGTGAAACGCGATCGCAAGGTGCGGATCCAGCGCTGCTGGTGGTTGTTCCGAGCGTGAACAGAGCAGTATCGGTGTAGAACAGCGGGTGCCGATCACCTGATCATTCTTGAGGGAGAGAGGTTGTGTGCGGAACTCGTTGGTCGCCTGAAGGATGCGATTTATGGTCGCTTCCCTGAACGCCCAAGCCGGCAAGAGTAGGGCGACTCGATTGTGCGGTTCGTACCCCAGGAGCCTGGTGGTGCAGCTGCACCGGGCACCCGAGGGGGGCGGGCAACCCAATGCAGCTGCTCCTGGATTATATGCACACATCAGCCGAATCGAAACGGGGCTCTCGAATTGTCAATGCGCTTGAGGGGCGGGGTGCAGACTGGAAGTGGCGGGCTGATCATCCGGTGGCGTATCCTACACAACCTGTTCGTCCCTGCCGGCGCAGGAGCCGTTGTCCCTCCGGGAGGGCAGACTGGCTGATCGGCCAGATCAGCTCCCGGGAAGAGAGAACGGACCCCTTTTGCGCCGAGTAGCCCTGCACGACGAGGCCCCTGGACAAGTTGACATTCGCGGATTACCATGTTAGCATATTAGTAGTCTAGTATGGATGGTGTGACATGACCGAGGAAATGACGCTAACCAGGGTTACCCGGAACGGACAAATCACGTTGCCGGCTGCGGTCCGCCGAGCGGCGGGGATCGAGGAGGGGGATCTGATAGCCGTGACCATCGAGGGTGACACGATCACCCTGGTACCGAAGAGACTGGTCGACAAGAGCCAGGCTTTCTTCTGGAGCGAGGCCTGGCAGCAGACGGAGCGGGAGGCTAGCGAGGATATCGCCCAGGGGCGTGTTCGCTCTTTCAACGACGTCGAGGCACTCATCACTGCGCTTGAGGCCGGCGAGGCCTGATGCAGCTGCTTCTGACGGCTCGGTTCCAACGAGCCTACGCCGCCCTCTCACCTGATGACCAGAAGCAGGTTCAGAAAGCACTGCGCATGATGAGCGGCGACCTGCGGCTCCCCGGTCTCGGCGTGAAGCG
>Ga0315289_10011128_pt1 | contig 12780 bp, 5 predicted proteins | sample YL17G11_40_MG_FD_203452 | JGI IMG/M metagenome (GOLD analysis project Ga0315289, IMG submission 203452) | Sediment microbial communities from Yellowstone Lake, YNP, Wyoming, USA - YL17G11_40 | ecosystem: Environmental > Aquatic > Freshwater > Lake > Sediment | place: USA: Wyoming | collected...
AGACTCGGAATGAAAGAATCGTCATCCGCTCTTACAACCAAATGCGGCGCCAGCGCCTTGGAGTATACGCCGGCAGTGCCGGTGATTATCAGCCCCACACCCCCTTTGGCCAGGGTACGATAAAGGTCGACCAAAAAGTCCGATACCTCACCTTTGCTTGTGGCTGCGTTTTCGTAGGTAGCCGAACGGACCAAACGGTTCTTGATTTCGAGCTGTCCAATGCGTGCCGAAGTGAAGACTATCGAATCCTTTCTCATAAACATGTCTCCTCCTCTGCAACTGACAACTTCAATTGTATCAAGATGTCAAGCCTTGAAATGTGAATCAACAATAAATGGAATAGGCTTTTTTCAAAATCATCGCTATACTCTATGCTCTATGCGCTCTGCCCGATGCGGGATCTTGTTTGGAATGGCCAACTTTTTTATGGATGACAACTCAACCACAGCTAGCAATAAAATGTGAACCCGTCCCCAATTACTTCTAAATAAGTCCAAAAGCATCAGAAATTTTTGAGAAATGCGAACAGGGAGAAAATATTATTTTTATCCCTTCAATCGTTATAGCAGAAGCTCTTAGCTTTTTTGAAAAGAAACGGGTCTCTTTTGATTTTAAAAAACTTTTTAAGAAAATAAATGAAAGCGAAAACTTTGTGCTCATACCGCTTGATTATCCAATCCTTCAGAAAATGGTGGAATTAAAAGATATTACAGAGCTTCACGATAAAATAATCGTTTCAACGGCGAGATATCTAAACTTTCCTATTATTACAAAAGACAGTGTCCTACAAAACCTTACATATATCAAAACGGTTTGGTAAGAAACCTCCCATCGAGTCCCATGATACCTTTTAATAAGAACCTCATGTTAAAGTGTATTGTTTAGGTTTGACCCCATGCCTTTATATTTTTGAAAAATAGCATAAGAATTCTCCTTTAATCTTAAAGCAATTTACCATAAAATCGGAGATTAATGAATAAGTGCTGAGCTGGGGCAAGAAACGATGGAAACGATGTGTGAGGTAGAGAACTGGCGTAGTGTTTAACACCCTATCTTCATCTCACCAAGGGTTGAGTCATTATTTGAACATTATGACTCTCTCCAGATTGGTTGATTCAGGACATCCAGCAAAGAATGGACGACCGGGCGTAGTTCACCCATAATCAAATCCACACCAACCTCCGGAGACTGTGTAGCTATCAGCTGACGATTCAATTCTTTAATTGACCAACTTCTAAGTTCGGGAGTCACCCCTCTTGCAGTGCCAATCAATCTTGGAATCGTAGCCTTCTCGGAGGCCGTTGGGTTATCTTTTAAACGCTCGGTTAGCATTCTAAGGAGACTATCATCCATCTGAAGCCGCCTGATAACTGGGCGGTAAATAGCTTGGAGGCTAAATTGATGAGTATAGTTGAAACTAGACAATTCTTTCGTAATGGCATCAAATACAACCCTACTTTCGCTTTTTCGGCAAATAAGTTGAAAATATGCGGGATAAAAGAGCGGTACTTTTTTATCAGCAACAATCTCAAAGATGAGACTTAGCTCCTCACTTTCAGGCCAGCCCTCGCAAAGGGCCAGGATTACCTTATTATAAATACGCTTCCTTACTTTTTCCGTCATGATATGCGCCAGTATATCACCGTCGCCCGCATAATTTGAACCTAATAGCTCTGCTGCAACCACCGCTTCTTCTCCAGAAGAATCCTGTTGATCATCTCCAATATGAAGCGCTTTCAGGATATATTCCAGCAACAAATGACTTTTGGGACGTACTCTACCTAAAAAACGCAATATGTTTGGTTTTGACGTTCGCTCTGTCCTCACCTCAAGAAAGCTAAGTGCTTCATTGCGAGGTGAAGGATACTGATCGGCAAATAGGCAAAGTTCATTCCAGATGTACAATGGATCAGAATGAAATTTAGAGAGTCTTGGCCAAAATTCATCTGCAAGAGCAGCTTTAATATCATCCCAATTTTGCAGGATATGCTTCAGAAGCGGGACATTGGGTGAGAGCCCCTTAATAATCGCAATAGCGCACTGCCTATCGTCTCCGATTGTTTCTTTAGCATTTTTCATAATATCTAAACGGTCCAATATTACTAAACCGCAGAATGCTGCTTGTCTACGTTCTTCGTAATCGTGCCCATAACATACGATGCTTTTGGATAAGGTATCAATCACTGATTTTATGTCTTTTCCAGATTCTTTCAATCGTGTATGGTACCCAATTGAAGCTTGAGTCTTTACTTCTTCATCTTGTTCAAGGTCATAGAGTTGGAGAAGCGATAGTGTAAATTCCGTATCGCTTGTGTTCTCCCCCAGACTGGCAGCAATCATCCCCCGAAGGGGAACGGGCAAGGGACACGCAATGTCAATTATTTTTTGCCGAACTTCGTCGTCGTTCCCATACGCGCTTGCAATAGCACCATAACAACCATCACGCCTTGAAAATTCTTGTTTTGCAATGTCCTTTACACGCTGATCCGATGAATAGCCCAGGATCAACCATTCAATGACATTCCAATTACGCCATCTTTCTCGATCAGGTAGCAGTTTCAATACGGTATCAACAACTTCAACATCGCCTTGAGTATCCCCAAGAACTCTTAACCCCTTCATAATGAAATCAGGGCGAGAACACTCCGGGTCTCGAAGTAATTCGAGAAGCCTGTTTCTACATATGGCCTTATCCTTGATAATCTGGGGAAGCAGAAATCCTATGCGCGATGCCTTGGAAGCAGGACCCGATGCAAATTCCATCAGTTTCTCAGCCACTTCACCGTCTTCCATTCCCCACCCCTCTATGAGTGCTTCAGCAGCCCAAAAAGGAAAAGACGAGTTAAGCGACGAAATAAGTTTCGCTTTCGCCTTTGGAGTACGCCCAACCATGGCCGCCCTTGAAATCTCAGGCTCTTGATATTGCTGATTTGGTATCCACTCATCAATCGCCTCAACTAATGGAGGGTTATCTCTAAAGTTTTGGCTGAGAAGATGCCAAGGATCTGGTCTATGCAGTAGGAGAAAGGGATATTTTTCGTATTTTATGTTATTCACACAGAAATTCGTTACATCTTCGTCTTGTGGATATCCCTGTAACAAAATTCTCGTCGCAAGTTCAATTTCTAGTTGTTTCCGATCTTGTATTCTCTCTCTCAGTGCCTTAAAGCAAGCATTTTTGGTCTTAGGAGATTGTGGCCACCCGTTCATAAGTGCCGATGCAACATCATCGCGCCAATGGTAATCCAGTCCCGCTTCCCATGAACCTAAGCGAATCAATTCATCCTGGTCTTCCTCAGTTTGGGTTTGGCGCTGTATCCGCCCAACAATTGATACTAGACGCAGCTCGGGACTCATTGAAAGCCGAGCATTATTCAAAATGCCGTCTATCGCTTCATGATCTGGCCAACCTCGTAACAAAGCCTCAACTGCAGCTGCTCTAATTTTGGGATCGATAGCATTTCGCGCAAGGGAAGCAATCAGATTGCCAGTTTCTGAATCACTTTTTGCTAAATCGCCTAGGGCTCTTGCGGCAGCGCGTTGGTTAATCGTCTCTTCATCATGGATACCTTTCCACAAACACTTCACAACTTCGGGTAATAGTGGCCAACTCCCCATCGCCGTGAAGATGCTTTCTCTCCATTTCGCTCGGCAAGGGAACCAATCCTTTAGCTTTTCCCTAATTATCTCCTTCATTTTTGTTGAACGTAATCCGTCTAATATGCCTTGAAGGAGGCGTTCCCGGTGAGGCATCCATGTCCCCAATTCAACCTGCTCAAATGTTTCTTGGGCAAGTTCCCTAGCGAGGTTAACCGGACAATTGAAATCACCAAAGGCAGTTTCACAAAAAAGCAGTTCGATAGCCTGGCGCTCGACTAAGCCAGCTATCCCGGTCTTCTTCTTAATGCAAGCAATGAACTGTTTTATGTCTTCCGCGCGGCTGGTGATTTGGAACAAGCCAAGGATGATTTCGCGCCATTGTGGATCGGCAAACCGGGTTTCAATGACCGACAGCTGCTCTGCCAAAGACATTCGAGAAAGATGATAGGAAGCTAAGTATTCTTGAAATGCACGGTGGAAGAACCCAATTTCCGTTGGTGATCTTCTAACGAGAATACCAATGGTGTTTTCGCTAACTTCCAGAACTTCTCTACTGTATCGGTGGGCCTCGGGCGGCTGGAAGCCAAAACCACGTTCACAATCTTTTAGATATTCTTCCACAATGGAACCTGCTTTATCATGATCGATCAACCCTTCCTCAAACTGCTGTTGCATGTGATAACCAAGGTGAGCAAGAATTCTCTTTACATCGTCATCGGTTAGTTCAGATGACGCATCGGAGAGCAGAGCAGCCGCTCTTCTCCTTTGGGGGTGAACAGAAATTAGATGCTCAATAAGCGAGTCATAGGCTTTGAACCGACTTTGTGGAAGACGAGCATTATGAATCCTATGATAGATTAGTAGACATAAAAGAAGAGGAACCTTCGATAATTCCCGAAGATCCGGTGACCTCTGTAGTTCTGTAAAAAAGTCTTCTGTTTCGGCATTGGCTTTTCGCTCCACTTCGGCGACAGCCGAATCCTTATATATATTCCTCAGCCTGTGAAAAAACCAAATCTGCAACAATTGCTTTTGCTGGGTCAGAGAAAAATCACTGAGATTCCCTAATTGCCACCCTGATATTTGCATCCCCAGGCGGTTAAAACCGTGTGGTCGGCTCGTAATTATTGCTGGAGTGCTGCGTTGTCCTATAAAAACTAAAAGTCGATCCAATGCGATTCTGGCGGCTGACTCGTTTGTCCACTCATCCAGACCATCTACGAGTAATAATAGTCTCTCGTCTTCCAAGACTTTTTGGACTAGGGGCCAAAGCCTTTCTTCGTCCCAGCTTTTAAGCCAATTATGCAGTATTTCACTTAGTGAACATACAGCCGTAGCTTGGTTGGAGATTAATTTTGTCCACAATGCGAACGGAACCCAAACAGGAAGGAATTGTCCCCATTTCTGTGAGAGCAAGGTTAATCGTGGCGATTCTTGTAGTAGGTCGATAGCGATGAAACGTAGAAGCGTACTTTTTCCACTTCCTGGTCCGCCTAGGACGACGCTGCGCTCTGCCGCGGCAAGCCAGCTTCCAACTGCCTGCCTCTGCTGATACGCTATTCGTGGTCGGTGTGATCTGATCGTCTGTCGTTCCCCTTTAAAGCCCGTGTCGCCAGAAGCTCTCTCCTTCATTTCCTCGTTAGAAATTTGAGACTCTTTGACTTCTGAGGGAGGTGGGATGGTTATGGAGCGCCAATCGTAAACATCAGAGAATACATATCTCTCTTCCAACGCTAGTGAGCTAACTTCACCGAGTGTAACAATAGGCAATCCGGGGTCGTGTGTGTTAAAAACACGCCTATAAAACTCGGCAAACTTTTTTCGAAATTCAAAAACTTTTGATGCATCCAGTCTCTTATCTAATTTGTCTGCCTCTTCTTCGCCACAAAACGCAACCACCCATCCTCTACCGAAAAAGTCATCCACAAGCTTAGGAAGACTCTTCAGTTTTATAGATAGTTCATCACTATCCCAAGGTAACAGAGTGATGCCCCTTTCCCTAAGCAAAGTGCTTTGATTTTCCAACTCCTCGGCGCTTTTTTTAGAACGAAGGCTTTCCGTTGTACACAACACAAATGTATCGGTCTTATTAGCCCATTCTCCTGCAAGGAAGTCTGAGACCGCGTTCTTAATCTCGGCTTGTCCAAAACCCTCAACCCGTTTGCACTGATAAACTTGGTATTTCTCAGCGAACTTCTGTCTTGCATAAAGATCGATTCCCTCCTGTTTTTGGCCAGGCTCACCATACAACTGACAATGTTCCACGTTAGCTTCTAAACGCACTAACCGCAGGCATAATCTCTCAAAGTCTTCCCAACTGAGATTATCCAACGGGAGTTCCTGCAATCTCGTCTCTACGGGAGGATCAATTTCTGAGACGGGGGGTGTTCCAAGCCAAGAGGGGATGGAAGCACCAGACTGTAAATCCATATCCACCTTCTGAGTCATAAATTGCTCCTAAAGGGGATTAAAATTACAATACAATTTTACTGGAAGTCTACCAATTCGGTCAACCAGTTTCTAAGGTTGGCTGTTTTTAAATATCAACTTGTTAAAATTACATGTCCACGATCTTCCACAGCTACCATCATATCGTTGGGGCAAAGAGCAATCGAGGGAAATGGCTGAACGAGCAGAGAATCAAGATAATCTACTTTTATAATCCTGATAATTAAATTCTTTGATTAGTCTAAATCCTGACTTTTCATTCCATATTCCAATGGAAGGATGACTGACACCATTGAACATGGTTGTTTTTACGGTCGTGTAATGAATCATATCATCAAATATGATTTTATCACCGGGTTTTAATTCTTTATCAAATGACCAATTCCCCACATAGTCGCCCGCCAAACAACTCATACCTCCCATTCTGTAGGTTGGTTTTTCCGCCCTTTCATCCGTCGCCCCCAAAATAACAGGTTTATAGGGCATTTCTAAACAATCGGGCATATGGCAAGTAAATGAAACATCGAGAATAGCAGTTTTTATCCCCTTATTTTCAACGATATCTAATATCGTAGAAACTAAGTAACCCGTTTGATAAGTAAAAGCGCTACCGGGTTCTAATATAATTTCAACATCGTATTTATTTTTAAAATCAATTAAGATTCTAATCAAATGGTGTATATCATAATTCTTTTTTGTTATAAGATGACCACCGCCCATGTTCACCCATTTTAGCTTAGGTAAAAACTTACCAAATTTGTTTAAAAAAACAGCCAACACTTTTTCGAGCGCAAAAGAATCCGCCTCAAATAAGGTATGAAAATGGAAACCTTCAACTTCCTGTGCTATGCCATCGCCAAGCTGTTCAGAAGTGATGCCAAATCGAGAACCGGGTTTACAAGGATTATAAATGTCATATGGACAATCTGAAAACTCAGGATTAACACGCAAGCCAATCGAAACACTATTTTGACTCGCAATCTTAAAATACTTTCGAAATTGGTTTATGGAATTAAAGGAAATATGACTACAATATTTTAAAATTTCTGAGATAGACTTCTCTTCATAAGCAGGCGAATACGTATGCGCTTTTACTCCGAGTTCCTCAAATGCTAATCGCGCTTCATTTATTGAACTTGCTGAAGCGCCAAAACCGTATTCTTTAAAGATCGGAAATACACCCCAATTCGAAAAAGCTTTAAACGCAACGAGAATATCAACCGCAGCAGCCTCTTTAACCTGGTTTATTAATTTTAGGTTATTTCGCAATAAAAGCTCATCAATCACATAACACGGCGATGGGATTTTTTTAAAGTCAATTGGCATCGTTGATCTAATTGAGCCTTAGGCGAAAACAAATTTCAAGAAACGGGAATTATTCCACCATTTATCAGGTTGCTCAAAAATGCCCAGATGCAAGGCTCCCGAAATCCTGAGGAGTGAGGCGTACTTGGATGTACGCCGCAACGACGAAGGATGAGGGAAACGTAGCAGATGGGTGTTTTTCAGCAGCCTGTTATAATTCTAAATCGACATCGTTCAATTCGTGCCAAGGAAGTCCATGTATATTCAATTGTTCCATGAATGGATCCGGGTCAAATTCTTCAGTGTTTAATACGCCGGCCACTTTCCATTTATTCGTAATTAACATCATAGCGCCAATCATTGCAGGCACTCCAGTAGTATAACTCACGGCTTGTGCCCCCATTTCCTTATAGGCATCCTGGTGTTTACAATTATTATAGATATAATGTGTTTTCTCCTTATGATTCTTAATACCTTTAATCCGGCAACCAATGGAGGTTTCACCTGAATAATGTTCACCGAGTTCGCCCGGATTGGGCAATACCGCTTTGAGGAATTGAATGGGCACAATTTCTTTACCCTCATACAGGATGGGTTTGATGCTTGCCATTCCAATATTTTGAATCACACGTAAATGGGTTAAATACTCTTGTCCAAAAGTCATCCAAAATCGAGCTCGTTTTAGAGTAGGAAAATGTTTAACCAATGATTCTAATTCTTCGTGGTAAATAAGGTAAGATTCGCGGGGTCCGATATTTGGATAATTTAACGGTTTGTGAATTTCGTGGGGTTCTGTTTCAATCCATTTTCCATTTTCCCAGTATTTGCCTCTTTGGGTCACTTCACGAATATTGATCTCTGGATTAAAATTGGTTGCAAATGGTTTTCCATGGTCGCCTGCATTACAGTCAACAATATCAAGATAATGAATTTCGTCAAAATGATGTTTGGAAGCATAAGCGGTGAAAACTCCTGTAACTCCCGGATCAAAACCACAACCTAAAATGGCCGTTAGTCCTGCATTTTTAAATCTATCATGGTACGCCCATTGCCACTTATATTCGAATTTAGCGACATCTGGTGGTTCATAACTTGCGGTATCTAAATAATTCACTCCTGTTTCAAGGCAAGCATCCATTATTGTTAAATCTTGATAGGGTAGCGCTACATTGATTACCATTTCTGGTTTAAAGCTTTTAAATAATTCAACTAATTGTCGAACATTATCAGCATCAACCTGAGCCGTCTTAATTCTATGGGCGCCAACTGCTTCGGCAATGACATCACACTTTGATTTTGTACGGCTTGCCAGCAGGATATCCGTAAACACCTGTGGAGCCTTTGCCACTTTATGAGCAACAACGGTACCTACACCGCCTGCTCCTATGATCAATACTTTAGCCATTATCAATCAACCACCTGCTCCTATGATGGATACTTTAACCATTATCATTTAAATTTAAATTAGCAATGATTAATTTATGGCTCGATTGAAAAGTTGTCTTAGAACCTACGTCCCCTCCGGCTGCATATTGGTCAACCCCGCGCGTTCTGTCAGTTCTTCCTGCGTCAGATTGATCAGTTGTCTTAAATTCCGGATCCGTTCGCCAATCTTCATAAATCTTGCAAGAACAGTTTAGAAAGAAATTAGTTTAATAAATTAAACTTAGAAAATTATAAACTGTCTTTTTCATTTGTCAAGTGTTTTTTGTAAACGAATACCACGAATGATAACCAATAACCCGAATAAAAGAGAATTATTTGACATATTCGTTACCATTCGTTGCATTCGCGACATCGAATATTCGGCTAATTCGGTATCATTCGGATTTTTTGCTCTTGAAGGGTTTACCCCGTTAGAAATAATACCCCGCTGCTTTGCAGCCCCGACTACGGTGAGATCAGATTTTAGGATAATTCCGGCGGGGTTTAATGCCCCGCTCGGTTTCGAGTCGTACCGACTTGAATTTCTAACAGGGTTTACACCTCTGTGGTTTTCTGTTACCTTTTTAGATATGGAAAAGATCGTTATCCGGGGGGCGAAGGTTCATAATTTAAAGAATATCGATGTGGAGATCCCGCGGGATCAATTGGTGGTGATCACCGGGCTGAGCGGTTCCGGCAAGTCCACCCTGGCTTTCGACACTCTGTATGCCGAGGGGCAGCGACGATATGTCGAATCCCTTTCAGCCTATGCCCGCCAGTTTTTAGAGCAGATGGAGAGGGCCAACGTCGAATCGATGGAAGGCCTCTCTCCAGCCATTGCCATCGATCAGCGAAGCATCTCTCGAAACCCTCGTTCCACCGTAGGGACAGTAACAGAAATCTATGATTATCTTCGACTCCTTTTCGCCAGGATCGGAGAGCCTTTCTGCCCTCATTGTAGTTCTCCCATTTCTTCACAGACCCTTCAGCAGATGGCGGTCATACTCCTTCAGTTACCAGAGGGGACCGCTCTCACCATTCTCTCCCCCATCGTGAGAGGGAAGAAGGGAGAATATCGGAAGGAGTTGGAAGAGCTCCGAGGGGATGGTTTCGTGAAGGTGAGGATTGATGGTCAGATCAGGGACCTCAGCGAAGAGATCCGGCTGGATAAGAACAAGCGTCATGAGATCGATGTCATGGTGGATCGCTTGGTGGTCCGAAAGGGGACGGAGAAGAGGGTTATCGATTCCTTAGAGATTGCCTCACACCTCTCGGAAGGGATTGTGAAGGTGGAGAGAGAAGGATCACCTTCCGTGGTCTTCAGTCAGAAGTTTTCCTGTATTGACTGTGGATTCAGTTTTCCAGAAATCACACCCCGAATGTTCTCTTTCAACAATCCCCAGGGTGCCTGCCCCACCTGCGTTGGATTGGGGACGAAACGCTATTTTGACCCTGCCCTCATTGTTCCGGACCCATCTCTTTCAGTAAAGGAGGGTGCAATCCTTCCATGGGAAAAGAGAGGGGAGTTCTTTTTCCGACCCATTCTGGAGGGGTTGGCCAAACATTACCATTTCGATCTCAACACCCCCTTCTCCCAATTGCCCAAATCGGTTCAACATCTTCTCCTCTATGGATCGGAAGGAGAAGAAATCTCTTTTAGGGTTAAGGGAAAGACTGGGTCTCACCTCTTTCGGCAAAAGTTTGAAGGGGTGATTCGAGAGATGGAGAAAAGATGGGAGAAGGATGGGGAAGACCTGGAGGAGTTGGAAGAGTTTATGAATGTGGCTCCTTGTCCTGAATGTGGAGGAGCTCGGTTGAAGAAAGAGGTTTTATCGATCAAGGTGGGTGGAAAATCGATCGCCGAGGTCACCCATCTTTACGTCAATGAGGCATTGGAGTTCCTGACACATTTGGAGTTGACGCCAAGATCTCAAAAAATTGCTCAAGGTATTTTGAAAGAGATCAATGAGCGGTTGAATTTTATGGTGGAGGTGGGTTTGGACTACCTCACCCTGGATCGGGCTGCTGCCACGCTCGCCGGCGGAGAATCTCAGCGCATTCGGTTAGCTACTCAGATCGGGTCAAGTTTGGTGGGTGTCCTCTACATCTTGGATGAGCCGAGCATTGGACTTCATCAAAGGGACCAACTTCGCCTCTTAGGAATGTTGAAACGGTTGAGGGATTTGGGAAATACTGTCATCGTTGTGGAGCATGATGAGGAGACGATCCGTTCTGCTGATTATATCATCGATATGGGACCTGGGCCAGGAGAGAAGGGAGGAGAGGTCGTCTTCAGCGGTCCTCCAGAGGCCTTGATGAAAGCAGAGCATTCATTGACTGGACAATATCTCTCCGGGAAAAGCTTCATTTCCCTTCCGAAGCAGAGAAGGTCGATCGGAGACAATTATTTACTCATCCGAGGCGCAACTGCCAATAATTTGAAGAATATTGATGTGAAGATCCCCCTGGGAGTGTTTATCTGCATCACAGGTGTTTCAGGTTCTGGAAAATCGACATTGGTCATCGACACCCTTTATCGCCTGTTAGCTCAGCAGTTGTATCATTCCCCTCAGCATTGTGTATCCGTTCGAGGAATCGAAGGCCTGGAACACATCGATAAAGTCATCCACGTGGATCAGATGCCGATTGGTAGAACACCCCGCTCCAACCCAGCCACCTATACGGGAGTGTTTCAACCTATCCGGGAACTCTTTGCCCAGCTTCCTGAATCAAGAATGAGAGGATATCCGCCAGGGCGGTTCAGTTTTAATGTAGCAGGAGGAAGATGCGAATCGTGTCGTGGAGATGGAATCTTACGGGTCGAGATGCACTTTTTGCCTGATGTCTATGTGACCTGTGAGGAGTGCCACGGGAAACGCTACAACCGTGAAACCCTCGATATTCGATACAAAGGAAAGACGATTTCGGATGTTTTGGGAATGACAGTTGAAGAGGCCGATGATTTCTTTAAAAATTTTCCAGGAATACATCAAAAACTCCAGACCCTTGGCGATGTCGGTCTGGGTTACCTCCAGTTGGGCCAGCCCGCCCCAACGCTTTCAGGGGGAGAGGCTCAACGGATTAAACTGGCCAGAGAATTGAGCAAGAGGGAAACGGGAAGGACGGTCTATATCTTAGATGAGCCGACGACCGGCCTTCATTTTGCGGATATTCAGAAATTGCTCGATGTGCTCAACCGGCTTACGGATAGAGGGAACACAGTCATCGTGATCGAACATAATATGGAGGTGATCAAATCGGCCGACTATATCATCGATTTGGGCCCGGAGGGTGGAGAGAAAGGAGGGGAGGTGGTTGGATGTGGGACACCGGAAGAATTGATCCAAAATCCCCTCTCTTATACAGGCCAGTTCTTGAAAAAGAAGATCAACAATTTTATTCATTGACCCCGTGGGTATGTCCTGTAGCTTATCGCTCAGAAACAATTGGTGGGGTTCCGATAGGAAACCTCTTTGGCAAAAATGAGGTTTACCCTGATGTTGCATAAATCCTATCAGACAGGAATGCTTCCAAACCTTTCCAATGCGGCTTTGTTAGGAATTTTATGGGTAACACGCTTTTTTACTAAAAGTGACCTTTGTCATATGCTGGGGATTCCCGTCTTCAACATAGGAAGGTGGCCGCCCTGCCTTCGCCGAAGCAGCTACGCGCAGGCAGGTGGAAAGCTTTTCCAGCATTTCTGTCTGCTGGATTATATGGTTTTTTTTGCAACATTAGGGTTTATACTTTGCCTGGAAAGTACGTCGTATGATAATTTATACCCCACGGGGTTGACTTTTTATATCTCTATTGATTAAATAGCCTTCCAATATTCGAATTTATTCATCAAGGAGGGCCGTTGTGGAAGAAAAAGAAAGATCGAGTACTGGGTTGGAGGAGAATGTGGCAGGTTTCCTCTGCTACCTCCTCTGGTTCGTTACAGGGATTGTCTTCTTGGTGGTCGAGAGGGAGAGCCGTTTTGTTAAATTCCATGCCAAACAG
>Ga0315289_10011130_pt1 | contig 12780 bp, 12 predicted proteins | sample YL17G11_40_MG_FD_203452 | JGI IMG/M metagenome (GOLD analysis project Ga0315289, IMG submission 203452) | Sediment microbial communities from Yellowstone Lake, YNP, Wyoming, USA - YL17G11_40 | ecosystem: Environmental > Aquatic > Freshwater > Lake > Sediment | place: USA: Wyoming | collected...
GCTATAATATCATTATCTCCTGGCATGGGTACATGAGGGTGTCCGCTCTAGCAACCTACACTCTTTCCATGCCAGATTTACTTTAAAATAGGATTCGTTCCGATTGGTTTTTTATGGGTCCCCTGAAAAAACGAGGGGAGTGATTTAGTCCGAATTGGCCCTCCTCAATTGATCGTTTTTTTAATATAATCAGACCGAAACCAAGATGCGAGGTCTGAATCATGTTCAAGAAAAATAAAGGTCACTTGCAACCTCCACTCCTCAGTCAAGTTTCACATCTACCTGAGCAACAACGCCTGCGGTTAGAGCAATCATGGGCCGGGGTGTTTTATCGAGAAGTTTTCTCTCGTCTCGATGAAAGTGCTTTCTCCTGTCTATATTCTGACTTACCTTCTCGGCCCAATATCCCAGTCAATGTGCTCGTGGGGCTTGAATTCATGAAAGCCGGGTTTGGATGGAGTGATGAAGAGCTATACGATGAGTTTCTTTACAATGTACAGGTACGTTACGCCTTGGGATATCACGAATTGGGCGAAGGGGAATTCGATTTGCGTACTTTGTACTACTTTCGCCAGCGATTGAGCCAATATATGCAGAAAGAAGGTGTAAACCTGCTGGAGCGAGCCTTTGAACAGATTACCGATGAGCAACTGGCCAAATTTCAATTGAAGACTGGCAAGCAACGCATGGATAGCACCCAAATCGCCAGTAATATTCGTCAACATGGGCGTTTGCAATTACTGGTTGAAGTGCTCCAACGCGTGCCGAGGATGCTCAACGAAGCCGACCAGGCGCGTTATGCTGAATTGTTGCAGCCTTTTCTGCAAGGACATCCAGGTTGGTATGTTTATCAGATGAAGCAAACAGAGTTTCCCGAACACATTCGACGGGTCGGTTTGGTGATGCATCAATTGCTGACGGAACTAAAATCGAGCTATGCTCAGTGTAAAGAATTCCAGATCCTTGAACGAGTATTTGGTGAGCATTATCGGTTGGAAAAATCTGGGGTAGTCGCCAAAGCCCAAAAAGAGCTGGGGGCTTGCAGTCTGCAATCACCTGACGATTGGGAAGCCACCATTCGGCAAGTCGGTACCGGATTGCGCCAGGGGTATGCTGCTAATATCGCCGAAACCTGCGATCCCCAAAATCCATTTCAGTTGATCACCAAGGTACAGGTGGCGCCTAACAGCTTGGATGATAGTAAATTCTTGCTGCAAGCCTTACCCAATTTAGCTCAACGCACCGACCTGGATACGCTTTACACCGATGGGGGCTACGGTAGTCCAGATGTCGATCTGTCTCTGACAGATAAAGGCATTACCCTTTTGCAAACCGGGATCCGTGGACGGAAGCTTCATCGAGACAGGTTGAGTTTTCACGATTTCATTCTTGACGTAGATCAATCTGGTCATCCGGTTCAAGTCACCTGTCCGCATGCACAGACTGCACTGGTGGAGTTAGGTAGCCAAAAGAAAGGCTATGTTGCCAGATTTGCAGTCTCAATTTGTGAAACCTGCCCATTCCATCAAGCCAGGCAATGCCCGACCCGCTTTCGTAAACGGAAACAGTTTTATGGGCTGTATTTCCTTACCTGGAAAATGATGGTCTCCATGCGGCGACGACGCAATCAAGCCTTACTGGAAACGAAGCTGAACCCACGTGCTGCCATTGAAGCGACAGTTCGGGTAATTAAACTTCCCTTCCCAAGGGGAAAATTGCCTGTTCGAGGCAAGTTTCGTATGTTCTACATGATGATCGGTTCGGCAGCCATTAATAATGTGCGCCATATCCAACGTTATCTGAAGTTGAGATACAAATCCCTGCTCACTGATTCTTTTTGTTTATTTCTTGGGAATTATTTTTCGGTTTGTTAGGCTTGTTTATTGATCTATTTTCCGCTAAAAACCCTTGTTATTGCAGGAGAGTCTTTTTTTCAAGGGACGAATATCTCTCTATTATGTGCCTCGTGACTTAAATGCTATGATGGTGAGCATTGTGCTTTTCGAAATCGATGATTTCAACCACTGGTTTTGACCCATTCGGTAGAAAACTATTTGCGCTGATAACTAATATTTCAGGACTTGACATGTGACCTGGGTTGTTAACTGCTAATCTCGATTTGGTACGTTCTTAAACCTGCTTGCTAATTGTTAATCTTGATCCGGTTCGCTCATGCAGTATCTTAGTGGTTTAACTGCTTTTACCAGACAGCTAAATGCTATTCTTGATCCGGTTCGCTCTTTGATACGGCAACTAACTATTAACCTCTGTCCTCTCCTTGACACCTCACCCCCTCCCGTGTATAGTCCTTTCCATGAAGAAGCTGCTCTTTACCATATTAATGCTGGTGCTTCTCCTCCAGGCCTGCAACCTGCCAGGCTTGGCTCCAGCCACCCTCACCCCCACTTCCACTCCCATACCCACCTCTACACCAACCCCCACTGCCACCTCGACCAGCACCCCTACTCCCATCCCCACCTCTACCCCCACCCTTGCGCCTGAGGTGCGCGTTGCCAGTGCCGACCACGCCCTCTTTAATGGTGATTACGATTCCGCTCTATCCGAATATACTGCTGCTCTTAATCCTTCTGGCGACCCTGCAATTCAGGCCGCTGCGGTGCTCGGTCAGGGGCGCATACACTTCCTCACCGGAGTCTATCCCAATGCCTTGAATGAATTCCGGGCAGTCACCTATGGCTACCCTGGCTCATCCCAGGCAGCAGATGCCTACTACTACCTTGGCGAGACCTATATGAAGTTGGACCGGTTCGCCGAAGCTGCAGACGCCTTCGCCAATTACCTCACCAATCGGCCTGGCGTCTTGGATGCATTCATCAACGAGCGTCGTGGGGATGCTCTTGCGGCTGATGGCGATTATAGTGGCGCCTTGGTTGCCTACATCACCGCAGTCCAATCACCTCGTTTGCCTACCAATTTCTCCCTTGAGCTCAAGCTTGCCCAGACCTACGTCATCCTGGGTGATTATGTCACCGCCGGGGTAGTCTATGACGATATCTTTAACCGCACAAGCTCAAATTCCATCAAGGCTCAGGTAGATTATGCCCGTGGCCAGATGTACACCGCCTTGGGTCAGCCGGAGCAAGCAAACTCGGCATATGTAGATGCCGTCTTTAACTATCCACAAGCTTATTATGCTTTCCTTGGGCTGGTCGAGCTCGTCAATTCCGGTTACCCTGTGAGTGAGCTGCAGCGCGGCCTGGTGGATTACAACGCAGGGCAGTATACTGTCGCTCTCACCGCCTTTGACCGCTACCTCTCCCTCAGCCCGTCCGATTCTTCCACAGCCCTCTACTATAAGGGTCTCATCTTACGCGAACAGGATGACAGCCCTACTGCTATCACCTTGTGGGATATGGTTATCCAGGGAGACCAAACCAACCCCTTCTGGGACTCAGCCTGGGAGCAGAAAGCCTATACGCAATGGGCATATCAGGGAGATTATGCGGCTGGCGAAAAGACACTACTCGATTTCGTGGCTGCCGCCCCCACCCACCCCCGCGCGGCTGAGTTCCTCTTCGATGCCGGTCGGGTTGCAGAACGTGATAACCGCCTGAAAGATGCAGCACAGATCTGGCAACGCATCCCTGTCGACTACCCAAATTCGGAATATATCTACCGTGCCTTATTCCTGGCTGGTATCGGCTATTACCGCCTTGCAGACTATCCCTCCGCGCAAACCGTTTTCTGGCAAGCGCAGGGTATCGCCACCACACCTGTCGAACGGGCAGGTGCATATTTCTGGATCGGTAAAGCACAAGCCGACCAAGGGGATGCCACTTCAGCCCAATCCACGTGGCAGCAGGCTGCCTCCATCGATCCGACCGGATACTATTCCGAGCGCTCACGTGACATGCTGAATAAACTCGCCCCTTTCATCCCTCCCAAAATGATCGACCTTGGTATTGACCATCAGTCAGAGCTGCGTCAGGCTGAGCTGTGGATGCGCACCACATTCAATTACCCATCTGGCACAGATCTGTCTGTTCCCGGTCCGCTAACCAGCGACCCACGCTTCATCCGCGGGCAGGAATTCTGGCACCTCGGTTTATATGATCAGGCAGAAGCCGAGTTCAATAACCTGCGCGAGGAAGCTATCCATGACCCCTTGAGTTCCTACCGGTTGGCAGTATTTCTCTCCGATCTGGGCATGTACCGCCAGGCAATTCTCTCTGCCCGTCAGGTGCTTGACCTGGCTGGTCTGGATGATGCCGGCACCCTGACTGCCCCAGTTTTGTTCAGCCATATACGTTTCGGGGCTTTCTTCCCAGATCTGGTAGCTCCTGCCGCCCAAAGTTATGGCTTTAACCCACTTTTCGTTTGGTCCACATTACGCCAGGAAAGCTTGTTCGACCCGTCCATCCAATCCAGTGCAGGCGCATTGGGGTTGATGCAGGTCATGCCAGCCACTGGTCAGGATATCTCTTCACGGATGGGTTGGCCGGCCAACTACTCCCAATCTGACCTGCTCCGACCGGATGTGAACCTGACCCTCGGGCTGGATTACCTTGCTGACCAGCGAGATAACCTGGGTGGGGACTTGTATGCTGCTCTGGCTGCCTATAATGGAGGACCTGGCAACGCCGATTCCTGGCTATCACTTGCCAAGGGTGACCCTGACCTGTTTGTGGAAGTAGTCCGCTTCGATGAGACCCGCCAATACCTGATGGGCATCTACGAAGTCTTCACCATCTACTCGCGCCTCTATGCCCGTGTGCCGTGATCTTGTAGAGCGGGGATCCCATCCAACCGTCGTGTAACGGGAACCCTTTCACGCCACCGTAGGGCAGGAATCCATTCCCACCGGAAAGATTTATTAATGCCAAATTACCGACGATATTACATAGCAAATGCTATTGTGTTCATCACTCTGGTCACTCGAAATCGCATTCCTTACTTCAATCCACCCGAGGATGTGACTCACTTTTTCAATATCTTAGAACGTGTTCAACAGTTGCATCCATATCACCTTCTTGCTTATGTCTTGTTGCCTGACCATTTTCATTGTTTGATGACGGTCGAAAATGCAAAGGATAATTTTTCCATTGGACTTAACAGCATAAAACGTAACTATACAAAAAACTTAAGACTGTACATCAAATATCAACATCTCTCAGTATGTGGCAAGATCGGTTTTGGGACCACATAATACGAAATGAACAAGACCTAAAAAATCACTTAGACTACATCCATTAGAATCCGGTGAAACATGGTTATGTAGAGTCTCCTAAAGAATGGAAATATTCGACCTATCAATTTTGGTATGAACAAGGTTTTTATCCTACATGTTGGAGTAATCCAAATACTCCATCGAGCATCCTCGATATGAATTTTGAATAAAATTTACTCCCAATATGTAGGACGGGATTTCATCCCGCCATGAGATTGGCGGGTTACAAACCCGCCCTACAAACTAATAATCAAGAGAGTATACAGTGTCTGATTTGATGATTTTCAATGATCTGATCCAAGGTGCCCACTCCAACCCATTCACAGGCTGGGATTTTTCTTTCCTCGGTGATAGTTGGAAGACCAATGAACCTTCGTGGGACTATCCTACCCTGGCTCGCAATCACATGCAAGGCATAAATTCAATGCTCGACCAGGACACCGGTGGCGGCGAGCTATTGTCCAGCCTCGCCCCCTTTCCCCCACATACCTGGGCTACTGAGAGCTACCCACCCAACATTCCTGTGGCAAAGGACCGTCTGGAACCACTCGGTGTGCAGTTCATCTCAAACTATTCCGATGCTGCCATCCCTCTCCACGATGCCAGTCTTGACCTGGTACTTAATCGCCACGGCTCCTATTCCGAGGAGGAGCTGTTGCGCTTGCTGAAACCTGGGGGCATTTTCCTCACCGAACAGGTAGGAGGACGGAATGCTATCCGACTCAACGAGCTTTTACAGGATAAAGTCGAATTTGAATATTCCTATTGGACAAAAGACTTGATCGCCCGCCGGATTACAGATGTCGGGTTTGAGCTTCTTACTGCAAAAGAGGAGTTCCCCCTTGCAGAGTTTGCCGATATCGGTGCAGTGGAATTCTACCTGCGCATCATTACTTGGCAGGTAGCCGGTTTTAGCGTGGATAAATACCGCGATAAGCTCCTTACTATTCACCAGGATATCCTGGCCCAAGGTCCACTGCAGGTCCACGACCACCGCATCCTGGTTGAAGCTCGCAAACCATAATATGTGAGGACGCAGAGTCATTGCATCCTCACAGGATTGGATTTATTTCTGGTGAGAATTCTGATTATCGTTCTAGGTTATTAAGGGCTGCCGTACAATGGCAGGCGGACGCCATTCACAACAGCTCCTTCATCGGAACAAAGATATTCGATTGCTGACCCGATCTCTTCTGGTGTCGTCCAAAAAACATTTTCGAGAGACGGGGATCTATCACGCTCGTGTTGAACATCGATCGTACGTACCCTCAATATGTTAGCCGTTACTCCAATGTATTTCAGCTCCTCCGCCAAAGTCAACATCAACGCCTCCTGAGCTGATTTGCCAATCGTGTACGGGGCTCTATTAGCTGGTGGGTTCGACACAACAGGAGAGGAAACAACGATGATCCGCAGCCGGTCCACGTGTTTCATATCCTCTCTTTGGAAGAAATGCTTGCTCCGCTGCGGCTCACAGTGTCTGTCTTACCCTCTGCGGTTATAGCGACCTTTAAGATAACAGAGGGACGTTTTAACAATGTTAACATTTTCTAACAGGTACCTTAATACATAAATAAGCAATATTACTCAAATAATTGGCTCTTATCTTAATATCAAACCATAACTTCGGTTTTTAACTTTATAACCAAGCTTTTTGGTCCAGAATAGGTTGGGACGGCTATCAATCAATTGAAAGCCGATATTCTCATACAAATGGCATGCCGCTTCATTATGGCTGGTGGTTCCTAAATGGACCCCACTCACACCCATCAGACGAAGCTGCTCCAGGTAGGCATCGATCAGTCGTCTCCCTACTCCCATTCCACGATAACCATGCTTGATGTCAATTTGTAGATGAGCTGGATATACGGTCAGGTCTATAACAGGCTCCTCGCCTCTGAACAGACCAGCCAGCCTTCCCCAAGCAAAGCTGGCTGTACGATGTCCAAGTTTGTATTTCCCAGAAAATGCTCCCATCAATACCTTAGTGATGATATAACTCCTCCATTGCTTTGATTGCCGGGAGGTATCACTACAGCCTAATAAAAATCCGATCACACCCTGTGCAGTGTCAGCCACCCAAACAAATGGAGCTTCGAATTCGGTGTAATAGCTTGCAAAAGCATCAGTATATAAGCAACGATCTTCGAGGAAAGCCTCGACGGGTTCTCCGAAAAAAGCTGAATCAGCTGATATTTCGAAGACCACAGGTTGGTCAGAAGGTTGGTAATGCCTGATGGTTGTGTGCATTGTTTACACAACGAGTTTACCATAGGGAGCAAAGTTGCGAATTAGATGCTTTTGGCGCGATAAAATAGCTATCACAGAGGTAATAATATGGAAATTACTTATTCTTCAATTGGCATCATTCATAGCCCATTCCACGAGCTCACCAATATGCCCATCCAGCCATCGAGCGAATCATCTGCTCCGGGTACGGTGGAGTTGCTGCCAGAGTTCACTCCAGGGCTCCAAGATCTTGAAGGTTTCTCCCACATCATTCTGATCTACCACCTGCACCGTTCTGATCATTATTCTCTCAGTGTTACACCCTTCCTAGATTCAAAACCACACGGCGTCTTTGCCACAAGGGCACCTAATCGTCCAAACCCAATTGGCATTTCGGTGATAAAACTGCTTAGGATTGAAAATAACATCCTCTTCGTGGACAACCTCGACGTCTTGGATGGAACACCTTTATTGGATATCAAGCCTTATGTGCCCGAGTTTGACAGAATCCCTGATTTCCGCCTGGGCTGGCTGGAAAAGGTCAAACAAGACCTATACACTACCCGCTCAGACAATCGCTTTAGATAGATACATCCAAAACTAACCACAATGGATAAGAAGGACACAATCGATGAATCTGTGGCACAACATAAGGAAAAGTATGCAAATTTTGAAGTATTTTGCTATATCGTTATTTCACATGGCTAGCTCGTGGTAAACCTTCCTTGCCTCAGTATAACAAGGATATTAAACAAAAAAAGTCGGGATTCATCCACCCTACCCGACTTTTGCATCATATGATATCAATCTTCGGCTATTTAATTGCCGGATCAACGGAACTCCATCACATCATTGAGTACGCTTTGTACAAGCCGATCATGTTTCCTTGTGGGTCGCGGAACATTAAATTTGCCCATTCCTGGGATTTCAGCTTCAGGTACCAGGATGGTCCCACCGGCTTTTTGCACATCCTTCAGAGAAGCAGTAACGTCATCCGTCTCGATATAGACCGTGACGGTTCCAGCTGGAGTTTGATCAGTAACTGGGTTGAAACCTCCTCCAACTCCATCACTTGCCTTGAATGTAGTGTAATTCAGTTGGTCAACGTGTTCTATTTCCCAACCGAACACATCCGCATAGAACTTGCTCAATGCCTTGCGATCATTCGCCGATAACTCGACGTGCACAATTTTATGACCCATTTTTAACCTCCACTAGATAATAATACTATCTTGGTCTTATTTATATATTATAAAACTAGAATATTTCTCAGTCAAGTTCGGTATGATAAATAAATTCTCATATAACTTGGTGGAAAAATTATCTCACTTGACTCCCCAATGAATGGCCATTGTGCCTACCATGAAGCACTGGTACTGCACTTCCTTGAAACCAACCCTCAGCATACAGCCAGCAAGCTCTTCAGGATGCATAAAGAGCTCAGTAGATTGTGGCAGATACTCGTAAGCTTTGGTGTCTCTTGCGATCAATCCCCCAATGATTGGAATGATGTGACGCACATAAAGCCGTACTGGTAGATGCCAAATATCAGCTGGTGGTGGGGTCGTATCCAAACATACCACCCAACCTCCCCATTTCAATATACGGTATTGTTCAGCGAGTGCTCTCTCTACATCGACCACATTTCGCAACAGGTAGCCTGACACTACTGCATCAAATGATTCTTTGAGGAAAGGTAAATCTAGTGCATTTGAGTTGATCCATCGAACGGATTCACTTCCCTGTCTTATACAGCCCTGTCGCATCATTTCAAGGGTAAAATCTAGCCCCCCGGCAAATAATGTCCTATCCCGCTGGATGGCTTCCAGAGCCAAGTCTCCTGTGCCAGTACCAACGTCTAAAAGCTTGCCCCCCATGGGCAGGCAAGCCCGGTCGATCACTTCACGCCGCCACCTCACATCTTGTCCCCACGTCATCCAGCGGTTCGCTATATCATACCGTCCAGCCAGGCGGGCAAACATGCGCTTTACATAATTAGCTCGATCTTTCCCTGATAATTCTGCCATTGGATGTTTATAACTACACGTATGGAAAAATCTATAAATTGATGTGCTGGTTAATTAACCTCAATATGTGCTTAACCATACCGCCAGCTTAGTCATAGAATGCTTTATACCGATCAGGGCATCAAGAAGTTACTTACAATGCTCATACACAGAGACATGCTTTCCACTATCAGCCGTAAATTGGGTTTTCCCCCAATCACTCCAACGCTCTTTAAGTTGCAGCTGGCTCAGCCGCGCCATAAGGTCCATTTCCACATGCCAGACATAGCGCAGCTTTACCGGGTAAAAGCGATTTCCATGCTCAGTAAGCACAATGTGCTGACTGGTGATTACCTGTGCATCGGGTTCTATCTGTGAGACATCAACTTGTACTTCATTTAGTTCAATCCGGGTAACATGTATGGCTTGACCCCCGATGAATCGCTTCAAGTCAGGAACGAAAGCTTCAATAACGAAGACACCATCGGAGGTCAAATGCCTGGCGACGTTTTGGAAGCAGCGCATCTGTTCGTCCTGGGTAAGGAGTGCGTAAAACGTGTTAAAAACCACGTAGATTAGCGTATATTGACCGTCAACTGATACGTCAGCGAAGTTTCCTATGGATACCGGGATTCGTTCGCCTCCAGGCTTGCCATGTAGTCTAGCTACCATGGATTCTGAAGCGTCAATTCCATAAACGGTTAAGCCAATGTTAAGTAAGGGGATAGCAATCCGTCCAGTACCAATTCCAAGCTCAAGGACCTTACCTCCGTGAGCGAGCTCGGCCAGTGTTTGTATGGCGGATGGGTCGAACTTAGAATACCATTGATCATAAACATCTGCTATCCGTTCTCCATAGGTTTCGTCTGAATAATCATTCATAAACCACACTCCTATTTAGTCGCCAATATATTACAACCAATATATCAATTTCATAGAGGCTATTGCACCGTTAAATGTGCAACGAAATATCTCAAAGGAAGTGATAGATTGGTTGAACTTCTCTTCCATTATCGCACAATTTTTGGTCAGGGATCCAAACTAACAACCATTTTTATAGTACAATCCATCGCTGGTTAATATTATCTTAAACCTGGAGCCATTAATGAATAAGCGTAAAGATATCCTCGGTCCGATGCGTGTCCCATTTTTAATCCTGACCCCTGCCTGTGTGCTGCTTGGCATTGCGACCGCTGTTCGTACTGGTACTCAAATTAACCCTCTGCATATCTTATTAGTTCTAGTTAGTGCTGTCTGCACCCATATCAGTGTAAATGCCTTTAATGAGTACGATGACTTCAAGAGCGGTCTGGATACACACACAGAGCGCACTCCATTCAGCGGAGGTAGTGGCACATTGCCAGCAAATCCTGGGATGGCAAAGACTGCCCTGACAATTGCACTGGTCTCATTTAGTGTTGTCGCCCTGACAGGTCTCTATTTCACCTGGCTGCATGGACTCGCACTACTTCCACTAGGACTGCTCGGCATGTTCATTATCGTAGCTTATACACCCATGCTAACACGAAACCCGCTGTTATGTTTGATCGCTCCTGGGCTTGGGTTTGGTCCCTTGATGGTTATGGGAACCCACTTTGCCCTTACCGGGCAATATTCCTGGACGGCATTTGTTGCCTCATTGGTGCCATTTTTCCTGGTCAGCAATCTGCTCCTACTTAACCAGTTCCCAGATGTGGAAGCGGATAAGACCGTTGGGCGCAGGCATTTCCCCATCCTGATTGGTCGTCGCTTGAGCAGTTTTATTTTCAGCACCTTCCTGGTGCTTACTTATGTAATTATCGTTGTCGGTGTAGTGCTGTCCATCCTGCCTGTTGGCAGTTTGCTTGGTCTGGCTACCCTGATCCTGGCAATTCCGCTACTGAGAGGCTCAATCGATCATGCGGAGGACATCCACAAATTGGTCCCCTTCATGGGTAGTAATGTATTGGTCAACCTGTTGACTCCTGTGCTCGTGGCAGTAGGATTGTTCATCCGCTAACACCAGGTTAAGCTTTTTAAATATCAGACCTCCCAGGATTAAAAAATGTGGGAGGTCTGTTTGTTATTTATGGTTACTAACAGATCTAAGATGAGGTACTCACCCCATGTTTCAATTCTGTCACAGATCCTTGCAGGGCTAATTGAGAATATAACATTTCGAACTTCCGCAATGTCTCGTTAAGACTGTGAGAGAGAGCTATCTCGCGGCTAACCATGCCCATAGTAACCCAACGTTCAGGTTGGTCAGCCAGCATGCTCATATGACATATAAGGTCTTTTGCATCTCCAGGTTTGAATAAATAACCATTCTCGCCTTCTCTAACCAGTTCCGGCAGGGCAAGTGCATTCGCAAGCAAAACTGGGCGTCCGCAAGCCATGGCTTCAAGCGTGGAAATGCTGAGCAACTCTGCTTCGCTTGGCATTACAAACATATCCACACTATTCAGTAAACCTGGGACATCTTCTGGTGTAATGAACCCTGTGAATCTTATACGAGGTTCTAATTTCATTTTCGAAGTCATTTGCTGCAGTTTTTCTTCCGCACTACCATGACCGGCAATGGCAAGTTGGATATCATCCCGATTCGATAGCCCCAAGGCATGCAATAGCAATTCGACGCGCTTATCACCATCGATCCTGCCTAAAAATAGGAATATTTTCCTGTTGGAGTCGAGACCATAACGTTGGCAGTACTGCTTCCTATCTATAGACGGATTTGGGTAATAAAGATTCAAATCTATCCCACATGAAATGGGAAAGATCGGTAAATTTAACCCTTGTCTGTGGATCAGGTTGGCAGCTGCATTGGATTGGGCTGTTACTACATCAACATGTCTATATATAGCTAGCATCCACTGCCAGAGCATCCAATTAAATAATGGTTTTATCCGGGGCAGCAGGGGTATATATGGTGCAAGGTTTTCTGGTATGAAATGGTTGCTGCCAACAATTTTAATATGGCGCTTCCTGGCTTCCAGTACCACCGCTCGGCAGGTTGGATAATGATCCTGGATATGTACAATTTCCGGTTGAAAACTTTCGAATAGCCGTCTAACCTCCAAACCCGGAAAAGGTGAGAAATATACTCCAGCATGGAGAGAATTTAAACTGATCGATATTAACTCCTCTACCTGTACACCATTAACAAATGTTTGTGATGCTTGAATATGATGCGAATCTAGAACTACGACTACTTTGTGACCTAGCTTTACCAAACCTTCTGCCAGGTTAGTGGTAAAGACTGCCTGCCCATTCATGGCGGGCACATAGGTGGAGCTCGCAATCATGATGCGCATGGAATATCACCCCTCTTTATCGCTTGTTTCTTTGGTGGAGTCTCCAGTATTTTTAGTTTCT